>Ga0081538_10002263_pt1 | contig 19045 bp, 17 predicted proteins | sample TabmetS5T2R1_FD_71022 | JGI IMG/M metagenome (GOLD analysis project Ga0081538, IMG submission 71022) | Tabebuia heterophylla rhizosphere microbial communities from the University of Puerto Rico - S5T2R1 | ecosystem: Host-associated > Plants > Roots > Rhizosphere ... | reverse complement strand
TGCTCCTGCTTGCCAGCATGATGGGCGCGACCGGCGCCGCTGCCGACTACCCGGATCGCCCGATCCGGCTGGTCGTGCCGCAAGCCCCGGGCAGCGCCACCGACACGGTCGCCCGCATCCTTGGCGCCGAGCTTGCCAAGGAGGTCGGCCAGCAGGTCGTGGTCGACAACCGCCCTGGCGGCGCGCTGACCATCGGCCTCGACCTGACCGCGAAAGCCGAGCCCGACGGCTACACACTCTGCCTGGGCCCGATCGGCGCGCTGGCGATCACCCGTCACATGGTGGCGAAGCTCCCCTATGACATCGAGCGCGACTTCCAGCCGGTCGCGCTGGTCACGCGCGGGCACCTGTTGCTCGCCGTCTCGCCGACGCTGTCCATCAACTCGGTGCCGGAGCTGGTCGCGGAGGCAAAGCGGAATCCAGGCAAGCTATTGAACGCCTCATCCAGCAACGGATCGCCCGGCCACGTGGGCGGCGAGTTGTTCAAGTTCATGACCGGGACCGACATCGTTCACGTCCCCTACCGGGGCGGCGCCAACGCCATCAACGACCTCATCGCTGGCCGCGTGCACCTGATGTTCGAAAGCCTCAACTCGATCGCGCCGCACGCACGCGCCGGCACGGTACGCGCGCTCGGCGTGAGCGGTCCGCGCCGCTCGCCCGGATTTCCCGACCTGCCGACGGTAGCGGAAGCCGGCGTTCCCGGCTACGAGGCCGCCACCTGGAGCGGCGTCATCGCGCCCGCCGGGCTGCCGCGGCCGATCGTCGAGAAGCTCAATGCGGCCATCAACCGCGCCATCAACTCGCAGCCTTTCAAGGACCGCTTCGCCATGATCGGCGACGAGCCGGCCGGCGGCGCGCCGGACGAATTCGCGCACCTGATCCGCAAGGATTCGGCCAAATGGGCGGATGTGGTTGCGCGATCGGGGGCGAAGCTCGACTGAGCCTTCACGTCTCCGCCAAATCGTCGCCGTCGTGACAACGGAGATTCATCCCCCCGTCGCACAAGTGTCGAGTCCCTGTCAGAAAACGCGGGCAGCTTCCGCCGTGATTCGACGGCGGAGGCCCCGTCATCATGCGGCATAGTGCGTCGCTCACCCGGCGCCACCTCCTGCGTGCGACTGCATCATCGGCCGCATTGGCTGCGGCCGGCGTGATCGCCAGGCCCGCTCTCAGCCGCGCGGCGGATCGGCCGCTCATCAGCCACGGCGTGCAGTCTGGCGACGTCTCGATCGATTCCGGCGTCGTGTGGGGGCGCAGCGACCGGCCTGCGCGCATGCTGCTTGAGGCCTCCACCACCGAGAGCTTCAGCGCGATCCACAGCTCCGTCTTCGTCGACGCGCTGCCGGAGACCGATTTCACCGCCAAAGCGCTGATGGAAGGCCTGCCGGCCGGAGCGGACGTCTTCTACCGCATCCGTTTCCAGGATCATGCCACGCCGACGATCCTGAGCGCGCCGCCAGGTCGGGCATTTCCGCACGGCGCCGCGCGAGCCGCGCTCGCTGTCGTTCGTGTGGTCGGGCGACGTGGCCGGGCAGGGGTGGGGCATCGATCCGGCGCGCGGCGGCATGCGCACGTTCGCCACCATGCTGCGGAGCGAGCCCGACTTCTTCATTCATTGCGGCGACAGCATCTACGCCGACTGCCCGATTCCGGCCGAGCTCAAGCTGCCCAACGGCGAGATCTGGCGCAACATCGTGACGGAGGAAAAATCCAAGGTCGCCGAGACGCTCGCCGAGTTCCGCGGCAACTACAAATACAACCTGCTCGATGAGAACCTGCGCACCTTCAACGCCGCGGTGCCGATCTTCGCCCAGTGGGACGATCACGAGGTGACCGACGACTGGTGCCCGGATGAGCCGATCGCCTCACGCCGCCATGGTGGCACCATTCTCCAGCTCGCGGCGCGGGCCAATCGCGCGTTCCACGAGTTCATGCCGATACGGGGGACGCTTGCCGAAGCAGGTCGGATCTACCGCCGCATCCCTTACGGTCCCCTGCTCGACGTGTTCATGCTCGACATGCGGTCGTACCGCACGGCGAACGGGCAGCGGGCGGATATTTTCGGCAGCACGCAGCTCGCGTGGATCAAGCGCGAATTGCTGCGCTCGCAGGCGGCCTGGAAAGTCATCGCCGCCGATCTGCCGATTGGGCTGATCAGTCACGATGCGGTGGCGCAAGGCGACGGCCCGCCAAGCGGCCGCGAGCACGAGATTGCCGAGCTTCTCTCCTTCATCACTCGCGCCGGCGTCTGCAACACGGTGTGGATCACCGCCGACATGCACTACACGGCGGCGCATTTCTACGACCCCAACGCCGCGGTATTTCAGGACTTCCATCCGTTCTGGGAGTTCGTGTCCGGTCCCATCCATGCCGGCACGTGGAGCCCGGGCACGCTCGACAACACGTTTGGTCCGCGCGCGATGTATCGCCACGGCTGCTCTCCGGAGCAGGGCGAGAACCTCGCGCCCTGCTTCGGCCTGCAGTTCTTCGGCCACGTGGCGATCGACGGCGCGACCGCCATCATGACGGTCACGCTCATGGACGTCGAAGGCCGGAACCTGTGGTCGATCAAGCTTGCGCCTGACGAGGAGAAGCGCCCGTCGGGCCATATGCTGATCCGCTCTGAATAACCGCGTTGACGCTGGCCTTCGCCCATGACGTTCTGAACGACTCGATGGCAGGGTCCGCTCACCTTCCAACTGTGCCCGTTCGGCGGACTGACCGCCCGCAGCTAGGTGCTCCTTGCGCAAGCCCAGCGTGAGGATCCTAAACCAAGGTATGAGTTTCGCCAACGAAAGTGGCGTACGGCTGCACCTGCGTAGAATGGACCGCTTCATGTCCATGCTTATCGTTGTGGTCATAGCTTGGTAGCTCAGCGGCCATGAAGCATGGGAGCATGTATATGGACCTCGACCTCGCCACTCGCTCTGCCATGCTGGAAGCGATGCCACACCTTCGCAGTTTCGCCATCGCGCTGTGCCGAGACCGCGATCAGGCCAATGATCTCACGCAGGAGGCGTTGCTGCGCGCCTGCGCCAACATAGACAAATTCAAGCCAGGATCGAATATGGAGGGCTGGCTTTTCACCATTCTGCACAACCACTACTGTTCCGAGTATCGCAAGCGCCGCAGGGAGGTCGAGGACATCGACGGCGCCTACGCGGAAGCGCTGGTGGTCCAGCCGGAGCAGATCGTTCATCTGGAATACGAGGACTTGCGCGCAGCCCTGGCCGAGCTGCCGAATGAAATGCAGCAAGCCCTCGCGCTGATTGCCCTCGAAGGCGTTTCGTACGAGCAGGCCGCGCGGATTTGCAACGTCTCTGTCGGCACGATCAAGAGCCGCGTTCATCGGGCGCGCGCGCGCCTTGCCGCAATGCTGTCGATTGATCAGCCAACCGATGATTACGGGGATCCAGCCGGTGAGTCGATTGTCATTGGCGCGGAAGACGTGTGGCGACATGGCCAGCCGCCGCTCCCTCAACCGGGCCCGTACGCGGCGTTGCGCTCCTAGTCAGCAGAATGCCATGGCAAAGGTCTCGGTGTTTCACTAGTCCGCTTCATACAAGCAAATGGAGCCAGACATGCGCGATCAGACAATCAACTTCCTCCAGGGCGTCGTGGTCTTTCTACTGCTGACGAATGCAGTCAGTGTGATAGTCACGGTCTATGCGGTGCGGCTCGCCCATGCATTGAACCCCAGAGCCGCACAAGCGACGAGCGCAATGGAGCGCAAGATCAAGGCAGCCCGGCGGCCTGATAGATTGTCTCGGATCGGATATGCGCATCGGGCAGATTAACACTGAGATCATTTCGCCCGAGCGAATGGTCTATTCGATTTTCCGCGCATTATTGACCGCGATGATTCTCATCGCCCTGCTCGCGATCTTGCGATACATCGCGCGCTCACCCGGCGATCGACGACGCGACCGCCATCATGACGTTCAGGCTCAAGGAGTCGAACGCCGGAACCTGTGGTCGATCCGAGCTTGCGCCCGAGGGGAGAGAAGCCCGTCGGGCCATGTGCTGATCCGCAGCTGACTTGGCGTCGACAACGCCATGGCGGCGACGCGGTCGCGCCGCGTGCCGTGCAGGGCCTGCTCAGGGTCCGCTTGCACCCCGACAGATTCGATAGGCGCGAGCGTAAAGCCTCCGGCCGCGACATCTTTCAGCCAGGCAGATGGCATTCCGTCGTCGCCAGCGATATGATCTCGAGCGGATGTAGGTGGGGCCGCGATGCCGATCACCGAAAACACGCCACGGCGGCTGGTTTTGAAATCCGGTTCGATGACGCTGACGCTCGACAAGGACGTCGGCAAAGCCACTCTGCAGCGCAAGTTCTTGTTGTGGAACCAGAAGCCGGTAGAGACCCCCCTATCGGACATCGCCGACTTCACGGTTGACACGGCGGTGGATCGGGCCTCTGGCGTCGAAATCTGTCACACCATGGTTGTCTTGCAAAGCGGCGCTGCTTGGGCATTTCCGGCGGAGAACAAAGGCGACGCGCAGACGAACGCGACAGCCATGAGTAATTTCTTGGATCTTCGGGCGTAATCGCGTCGGCACTACGTCTGGGCCGGGCGCGGTTAAACCGATGCCTGAACTCAGGCCGCGTTCTCGCCCTGGCGGTTCATGGCCTCCAAGGCGGCGCGCAACTGGCCGCCGCAGCGGTCGAGCAGGGCGGTGGCGTCGGCAATCTCGCAGCCGTGCAGCAGCATGACGGCCAGCTTGACGCTGCCGTTGGCACGGCTGAGCGCCGCGCGCGCCTCCTCGTGGCTGCAGCTGGTGATCCGCACCAGCATGTCCTCGCTGCGCCGCACTAGCTTCTGGTTCACCGCCTGGACGTCGACCATCAGGCCGTCATAGACGCGGCCGAGCAGGATCATGAGCACCGACGACAGCAGGTTGAGCGCGATCCGCTGGGCCGTTCCGGCCTTCATCCGGGTCGAGCCGGCGATTGGCTCGGGTCCGGTGTCGAGCCAGATCGGGTGGTCGGCCTCCGCCAGAATCGGGGTGTCGCGATTGTTGGCGATGCCAATGGTCAGCGCGCCGCGCTGCTTGGCTTCGCGCTGGCAGGCCAGTGTGAACGGCGTGGTGCCGCTCGCCGCCACCGCGATCAGCACGTCCTTGGCATTGATGCCGTGGTGGCGCACCAGACGCACCGCATGCTCGACCTCGTCCTCGGCGCCTTCCACCGACTGCAGCAGCGCCTCCTTGCCGCCAGCCATGAGCAGCAACAGCCGGTCTTCCGGCCAGCTGAAGGTCGGCATCAGCTCGGCGCCGTCCTGCACCGCCAGGCGCCCCGAAGTGCCGGCGCCGGCATAGACCAGGCGGCCACGATGTCGCAGGCGCCCCTCCATGGCGAGCGCGGCGGCCTCGAGCGCCGGCCGGGCGGCGCGGACCGCCGCCACGGCGGCGAATTGCCCCTCGATCATCGCGTCCAGGACGTCGGCCGGCTCCCAGACGTCGATGTCCGAATAGCGCGGGCTGGGACGTTCGGTATTCATGGATCAGAACCGGGGCTGCCGAATCGGATACGTCTAAGCATAACGTGTTTGATCCAGATTCGTTCTCGTGCGTTGACCTATGATGACACTTCCGAAAAAGGGAGCATAGCCTTGCACGCAAACGTGCTCCTGCTCGGGGTCGACGGCGGCGGCACTCGCTGCCGCGCGCGCCTGTGTGCGCCTTCGGGAGCGGTGCTCGGTGAGGCGGTCGGCGGACCGGCCAACATCCGGTTCGGCCTGGAGCAAAGCTTTTCCGCGGTTCTGCACGCCACCAGCCGGTGTTTGGAGCAGGCCGGCCTCTCGGCCCGCGATTTTCCCCGCATCGTGGCCTGCCTGGCGCTCGCCGGCGCCAGCGAGCCCGGCGAACTGCGCGCGGCGCAGAACTACGAGCATCCGTTCGGCCGGGCCTTTTTCACCAACGATGCGCATGCCGCCTGCGTCGGGGCGCATGCCGGCCGCGACGGCGGTGTGATTGTGGTCGGCACCGGCTCGGTCGGCTGGGCGGAGCTCAAGGGACGCCACTTTCGCGTCGGCGGCTGGGGCATGCCGGCGTCCGACGAGGGCAGCGGGGGCTGGCTCGGGTGCGAGGTCCTGCGCCGGGTGTTGTGGGCGCGTGACGGCCGCATTCCCTGGACCGAGCTCTTGAGTTCGCTGTTTCGGCAGTTCCAGTCCGACCCGCATGCCATCGTGCGCTGGGCCTCGCATGCCTCGCCACGCGATTTCGCCTCGCTCGCGCCGGCCATTGTCGAGCATGCCGGCGATCCGGTCGCGGACGAACTCATGCGGTTAGCCGGCGGCCATCTCGACGCCCTGGCGGCGCGGCTCCTCGCCTTCGGCGCTGAGCGGCTGGCGCTCACCGGCGGCCTTGCACCTTATGTCGAAAGCTGGCTTTCCGATGCGACCAGGCGGTGCCTGGTGGAGCCGGCCGGCGATGCGCTCGATGGCGCGTTGCAGCTGGCGCGCGCGGCCGCCGGGTCGGCCGCCGCGTGAGTGGCGTGAGGAGCTTCCGGGGGAGCTTTTAGTCGATGAGCGACATCAACGTCGGGATGGCGGTCGAGCTGCGCGAAGCGCCCGACGCCGTGCAGCGGCAAGCCCATTGTTTGGCGGCGCCAATACGGGAGCTTGTCGGGAGGCTCGAGCGCAAGCCGCCGCAGTTCGTGCTCACCTGCGCCCGCGGCACCTCGGCCCATGCGGCGACCTTCGGCAAGCACCTGATCGAGCGCCATCTCGGCATCGCGGTCGCCGCCGCGGCGCCGAACATCGCGACTGTGTATGGCCGGCAGCTGCGGCTGCAGGATCAGCTGTTCCTGGCGATCTCCCAGTCGGGACGGAGCGACGACCTCATCGAGTTCGCCACCATGGCGAAAACCGCGGGCGCGCTCAGCGTCGCGATGGTGAACGACACCGAGAGTCCGCTCGCCGTCGCGTCCGACATCGTGCTGCCCATGGCGGCCGGTCCCGAGCTCAGCGTGGCGGCGACCAAGACCTTCGTGGCGGCGCTCTCCGCGCTGTTGCGCTTGGCGGCCGGCTGGGCCGCTGACGCAGGTCTGCAGGCCGCCCTCGACCGGCTGCCTGATCGCATCGCCGCCGCGAGCGGCCTCGACTGGAGCGCGGCCCTGGACGTGCTGTCGGCGAAGCACAGCCTCGTCACCATTGGCCGCGGCCCGACGCTGGCGATCGCGCGCGAAGCCTCGCTGAAATTCAAGGAGACCTGCGACCTCCACGCCGAAGCGTTCAGCGGCGCCGAGTTCCTGCACGGTCCGGTCGCCCTGGTGTCGACGCTCTACCCGATCCTGCTGTTCATGCCGACCGATGCGGCGGGCGCAGGCCTGCGCGAGCTCGCTGCCGACCTCCGCCGCAAGGGCGCCTCGTTGTTCGTGACCGAGCCGGGTCATGGGGGCGACGGACGATTGGCCGCGCTGCCCCCCGATCATCCGGACACGGATGCGGTCTGCCTGATCCAGAGCTTCTACGCATTGGCGGTGCGGCTCGCCGAGCGGCGCGGCACCAACGTCAACCAACCCCGCCATTTGCAGAAGGTCACCCGCACCCGATGAGCCCGCAGCATGCGGTAGCGGCCGGCCATGTCTTCGACGGCGCGACGGTGCATCGCAACGCCGCCGTTGTCATCGAGGACTCGCGCATCGCCGGCGTCATGCCGCGCACCGACCTGCCGCGCGGCATAGCTGTTCGTTCCTTGGCCGAGGACGCCTGGCTGGCGCCCGGGTTCATCGACGTCCAGGTGAACGGCGGGGGCGACGTGCTGCTCAACGATGACCCGACGCCGGAGGCCATGTCCGCCATCGCGGCTGCCCATCGGCCGTTCGGCACCACGGCGCTCATGCCGACCCTGATCAGCGACACGCCGGACAAGATGACACGTGCGCTTCAAGCGGCCGACGCGGCGGTGAGGCGCGACCCTGGCGTGCTCGGCATCCACCTGGAGGGGCCGTTCCTCTCGCCCGAGAAGCCGGGCGTGCACGACTTGGCCGTCCTGCGTGCGCCGACCGCGCAGGACCGCGCGCTCCTCACGGCGCCGCGTCAGGGCGCAATGCTGGTGACGTTGGCACCGGAACAGGTTCCGGCCGGCTTCATCGCACACCTGATTGCGGCCGGCATCCATGTCTCGCTTGGACATTCCATGGCGACCTATGCGCAGGCGCGCGCCGCGATGGCGGAAGGGCTCACCGGCTTCACCCATCTGTTCAACGCCATGCGGCCGCTGGCGAGTCGCGAAGGCGGGCCGATCGCCGCGGCGCTCGAATCCTCCCGCGCCTGGTACGGCGTGATCGCCGACGGCGTGCATGTGCATCCGGCCGTGCTGCGTCTCGCCCTGCGCGGTGCCGGCCGCCCCATGCTGGTGACCGATGCCATGCCGCCGGTGGGCGGCAAGCGGCGGTCGTTCACCCTCTATGGCAACGAGATCACCGTGCGCGACGGCCGCTGCACGCGCCGGGACGGGACCTTGGCGGGCGCCTTTCTCGACATGGCGACGGCGGTCCGCAATGGCGTGCGCCTGCTCGAACTGCCACTGCCGCGCGCGCTGCAGTTGGCGTCGATGCACCCGGCCGAATTCATCGGCCTCGGCCATGCGCTCGGCCGGCTCGCGTCTGGCTATCGCGCCGACATCGTGGCGTTCGACCCAACCGAGGTTCGCGTATTGGACACCTGGGTTGCCGGGAAACCGAGCGCCGCTGGCTGATCTACACCACGACCCGTTGCTCGACCCGGCCCTCGGCGCCGAACACCCGCAGGTAACGCGCGATCTCAGGCGCCGTGCCGAGCGCCTTGTTGGGATTGTCGGAGAGCTTCACCGCCGGCCGGCCGTTGGCAGCGCTGACCTTGCACACCAGCGAGATGGCCTTGAGCCCTGCATTCGGCCTGGGCGCGCAGCCCTCGAAATCGTTGGTGAGATTGGTGCCCCAGCCGAAACTCATGCGCACCTTGCCGGCGAAATGGCGGTAGGTCTTGGCGATCGTGTCCACGTCGAGGGCATCAGAGAACACCAGGAGTTTTTCCCGCGGATCCCTGCCTTTCGCGCGCCACCAGGCTAGGACCTGTTCGCCGCACTCGATGGGCGGGGCCGAATCGACCCGGAACCCGCTCCAGTCGGCGACCCAGTCCGGCGCGGAACGCAGGAACGACGTGGTGCCGAACGTATCGGGCAGGACGATCAGCAAATTGCCGCCGTAATAGCGCTGCCAGTCCTGCAGCACCCGATAGGACGCGCGGCGCAGCTCCTCGTCGTTCCTGGCCAGCGCGGCCAGCACCATCGGCAGCTCGTGCGCATTGGTGCCGATCGCCTCGAGGTCGCTGTCCATCGCCAGAAGCACATTGCTCGATCCGATGAAGGCCTCGCCCAAGCCCTCCTTGAGCGCCTCCACGCACCAGCGCTGCCACAGGAAGCTGTGGCGCCGGCGCGTGCCGAAATCGGAAATCCGCAAATCCGGCAATTTGGCCAATCGCTCCACCTTGGACCACAGCTTCGCCTTGGCGCGCGCATAGAGCACATCGAGGGTGAAGCGGCCAAACTCCTTGAGCGCGGCGCGCGAGCGCAGCTCGCTGATGATGGCGAGCGCCGGGATTTCCCACATGCTGGTATGGGTCCACGGACCGGCGAAGGTGAGGACATATTGTCCGTCCTCGGCTCTGAGCTCGTACTCCGGCAATTGGAAATCGGTAAGCCAGGCGAGGAACTCGGGATCGAAGATCTGCGCCCGGCCGTAGAACGTGTTCCCGGCGAGCCAGATCATCTCCTTCTTGGTGAAGCGGACGGTGCGCGCGTGATCGAGCTGCTCGCATAGCTCCCTCGTGTCGATCTCGTCAGCAATCTGCACGCTCCGGGTGCGGTTGTAGAGCGAGAACGTCGCCTCGACGTCGCGGTAGAGGCCCCGGATCATCTGCAGCATCAACAGCTTGTAGAAATCGGTGTCGAGCAGGCTGCGAATGATAGGGTCGAGCTTCCAGGTGTGGTCGTGGACCCGCTTGGCAATATCCGTGGTCGCCATTGCTCTGACCTGAAGGATCGGGTGGCCGTCCCGATTGTAGCCCCGATTATAGCCCGCATGGAGCGAAGCAAAGGGACATTCCCGCTCTTTGCCCACCCTGGCGAGGCCGTCTACAATAGATTGCGGGCAGGACGGGCAAGATCGAGGACGGAATGACGTTAGGTGCCGAGGAGCGCATCCGCGAGCTCACGCAACGGATGCTGCGCTGGAAGCTCTATGTTGTGTTCTCGACGGCGACCGGCAGCCCCGACCGGATCAAGGATATCCTTCCGCTGCACCTCGAATACATGATCGGCCTGGAAAAGAAGGGCCTCGTGTTCGCCTCCGGTCCGTTGACCAAGGCGGGCGGCGAGCCGCGTGGCGACGGCATGACCATCCTGCGCAGCGCGAGCGCCGACGAGGCGCTCAAGGTCGCCGAAGCCGATCCATTCTTCGTCCACGGCCTGCGCACGGTGGAGGTACGGGAATGGACCGTGATGGAGGGTTCGCTCGGGCTGAAGGTGAATTTCTCCGATCAGTCGGTCGAGGTGGCGTGAGGGTGGGATGGAAACTGTCGGTTTCGTCGGTATCGGAAAGATCGGCCTGCCGATCGCGCACAATCTGATCAAGAGCGGCTATCGCGTGCTCGGATACCGGCGCAGCTCCATGGCCGAGTTCGAGAAGATCGGTGGCATTCCGGCGCGTTCCCCGGCCGACATTGGCGCGCATGCCGACATCGTCTTCTCGTGCCTGCCCTCGTCGGAAGCCCTCGAGGAGGTGGTGCAGGGCCCGAACGGCCTCATTCGCTCGGCGCGTCCGGGCCAGATCATCGTCGAGCTCGGCTCGCACCCGGTTCCGGTCAAGGCGCGCCAGGTCGATCCGCTCGCCGCCAAAGGGGCGGTGTTCATCGACGGGGAGGTGAGCGGAACGCCCGGCATGGTGGTCGACCGCAAGGGCGTGATCTATCTCGCCGGCGATCCCGACGCGTGCCGGAAGATCGAGCCTGTGGTTCACGGCTTTGCCGATTCCTGCCTGTATTTTGGCGCGTTCGGTGCGGCCAGCAAGGTCAAACTCGTCAACAACCTGCTGGTGGCGCTGCACATCGCGGCGACCGCCGAAGCCATGGCGCTCGGGCTGAAGGCCGGGGTGGATGTCGACCTCATGATCAAGGCAATCACGACCGGCAGCGGCGGGTCGACCCAGTTCGCCATCCGCGCGCCTTGGATGGTGCAGCGGCGGTTCCTGCCTGCCCAAGGCACCGTGCCTGGGCTGATGCACTATGTCGACATGATCGGCGATCTGGCGGACTCGCTCGGGGTGGCGACCCCGCTGCTCGACCGCGCCGCCGAGCTCTATCAGCGCTTCATCGACATGGGCTTGAGCGAGCATGACGGTGCCGCGATGGTGGACGTCATCAGCTCCCTGAAGCGCGCCAAATCCTGAATAAGGCCAACAATAACGGAGGTTTCAATGATCCGGGTCCGCAAGATCGCGCACGCCGGCTACGAGATGCCCGACATCGAGAAGCAGCTCGAATACTACACCGAGATCCTGGGCCTCTCCCTGGTCGAGCGCGACAAGGACGCCGCCTATCTGGCCAGCACCATCGACCATCACTCGGTGGTGCTGCGCAAGGGAGACCAGGCAAGATGCCTTCGCATCGGTTTCCAGATCGGGCCCGATGACGATCTCGGCGCATTCGAGAAACAGGTTCAAGGCCACGGCATCAAGACCGAGCGCAAGACGGATCCCGAGCCGACCATTTCCGACGCGGTCACGTTCGAGGACCCGAAAGGCACCATCATGGAGGTATTCAAGCGCGGTGAGTTTGGCGGGCAGCGGTTCCAGACCAAGGGCGTGGTGCCGCACAAGCTCGGGCACGTCGCCTTTCACTGCACCGAGGTGAGAAAGGTCACCGACTTCTACTGCGACGTGCTCGGCTTCCGCGTGTCGGACTGGATGGGGGACTTCTTTTCGTTCCTGCGCTGCGGCCCCGACCACCACACGATCAACCTCATGGAGACCGGGACCAATCGGCACTTCCATACCGCCTTCGAGCTGCGCGACTGGGGCCATCTGCAGACCGCGTGCGACTACCTGAGCCTCAACGGATACAAGCTGTTGTGGGGACCGGGCCGGCACGGCATCGGCCATAATCTGTTCGCCTATCACCGCGCGCCCAACGGGTTGATCACCGAATTGTTCGCCGAGCTCGACCGCATGAACGAGGAACTCGGCTATTTCGAGCCGCGCCCCTGGCATCGCGACTTGCCGCAAAGGCCGAAGGTGTGGGCCAAGGATCCTTCTGCCGCGAACCTGTGGGGCATCCCGCCGACCGAAGAGATGATGAAGTAGCATGGGCCTCTGACTGCGAGCAGCCGTAACGGCGGTTGCCCGATCGCGAGCCGGGCGGTCGGCGGCTGTGGATCAGACTGGCATGCGCTGCTGCTGCGCGCCAATCCGTATCTGAAGGTCGGTCGATCCCGACGTGGGTCGCCGCCCGACCTCCGGCTTTCCCTTGTTCTGCCTCGCCGATGGCGTCTCTCCCGCCGAGCTTCGCTTCGGCAATCTCGGCTACGCGCGCGAGGCGCGCGCCTCGTATCTCGATTTCGTTGCCGCGCGCGAACGCGGCGAGCTGCCAGTGTGTTTTCCTGCGGTCGGCGTGGTCGAGGCGATCGGCGCCGACGCGCGCGGTGAGGCGCCTGTGCGTGGTGATTTCAATTCGCATGGAAAACGCTCTAGCATGGGCAAAACCGATCAATCCGGGAGGATGGCAATGTTGGGCGTAATTCGGAATGTCGTTTGTGCCTTGGCCCTCGCCGTGTTGCCGGCCGTGGCCCAGGCCGCCGATCCGGTGCGGATCGGCTTCAGCATGGCGTTGACCGGCGGCGTTGCGCCGAACGGCAAGGTGGTCCTGGCCGCGCTGGAGATCTGGCGCGACGACGTCAACGCCAAGGGCGGATTGCTCGGCCGTCCGGTCGAGCTCGTCTACTACGACGACCAGAGCAACCCGGCGAACGTGCCGGGCATCTACACCAAGCTCATCAGCGTCGATAAGGTCGACCTGCTGCTCGGGCCCTACGCCACCAACATGATCGCGCCGGCCATGCCGGTCATCATGCAGCAGAACAGGATGACCATCGGCATCCTCGGCGTCGCCGTCAACCGGCACTTCAACTACCCGAAATACTTCTCCATGGTGCCGCTCGGGCCGAACGGCGTGAAGGCCTTTTCCGACGGGTTCTTCGAGCTCGCGGCCGCGCAGAACCCGAAGCCGCGCACGGTCGCGATCGTGGCCGCCGATGCCGAGTTCGCCCGCACCGTTGCGGACGGCGCGCGCGAGAATGCCAAGGCGCTGGGCTTCGAGATCATCTACGACAAGGGATACCCGCCCAACACCACCGATTTCGCGCCGGTGGTGCGCGCCGTCCAGGCGGCGAATGCGGACATCGTGTTCATCGGCGCCTATCCGCCCGACACGGTCGGCATCGTGCGCGCGGCGAACGAGGTCAATCTCATGCCGAAGATGTTCGGCGGTGCGATGATCGGGCTCCTGGTCACGCCGATCAAGGTCCAGCTCGGGCCGCTCGCCAACGGCATCGTCATTGCCGAGAGCTTCGTGCGCGCGCGGACGTTCGACTTCCCGGGCGTCGCCGACCTGCTGAAACGATACCAGGCGAAAGCCGCGGGCCTCGGCATCGACCCGCTGGGCCACGCCTATGCGCCCTTCGCCTATGCGGCCGGTCAGGTGCTCGCGAAAGCCGTCGAAGAGACCAAGAGTCTCGATCAGGACAAGCTCGCGGCCTATATCCACGGCCATCCGTTCCAGACCGTGGCCGGCGACATCGCGTTCGGAAAAGACGGGGAGTGGACCAAGCCGCGCCAGGTGTTCTCGCAGTTCCAGAACGTCGCCGGCAACGATCTCGACCAGTTCCGCGACGCTTTGCGGCAGCCGATCCTGTGGCCGGCCGAATACAAGACCGGCAGCTTCATCTATCCGTACGCCGAGGCGAAGAAGAAGTAGGGGAGACACGATGGCTCACTGGCTCCGCATCGTCATCGCGCTCGGCTTTGCCTCAGCGGCAACCGCCGCGGCGGCGCAGACCTATCCGTCGAAGCCGATCACCATCATCGTGCCGGCCGCGCCCGGCGGCGTCACCGACTCGCTCGGCCGCACCCTGGCGCAGCGCTTCACCGAGGCCTGGGGCCAGCAGGTGATCGTCGAGAACAAGCCCGGCGCCAACAACCAGATCGCGGCTGAATACGTGGCGAAATCCGTGGCCGACGGGCACACCCTGTTCATCGGCCCGGAGGTCACATTCGTGGTCAATCCGAGCCTGTACACCAGGCTCGCCTATGATCCGGTCAACGATTTTGCACCGATCACCGGGCTCGTCACCATCAACCACGCGCTGATCGTCAATCCGTCGCTGCCGGTCGACAGCGTCAAGGATCTGCTCGCGCTCGCCAAGGCCAAGCCGGGCGAGCTCAATTACGGCACCTTCGGGGTCGGCTCGAGCGGGCACCTGAACATGGAGCTGTTGCAGGCGCTCGCCGGTGTGAAGTTCCAGCCGGTCCATTACAAGGGCGCGACGCCGGCGCTCACCGACGTGATGGCCGGCCATATCCAAATGATGTTCATCAGCGTCGGCAGCGCGGTGCCGCAATGGAAGGCCGGCAAGGTCAAGCTCATCGCTGTCGGCGCCCCTCAGCGCATGCCGCTGCTGCCCGAGGCGCCGACGGTGGCGGAGAGCGGGCTTGGCGGCTACGAGGCCGTGTCGTGGTTCGGCCTGTTGGCGCCGGCCGGAACGCCGCGCGCCATCGTCGACAAGGTCAACGGCGAAGTCCGCCGCATCTTTGCCGATCCGGAATTCCGCAAGAGCTTCCTCGACCGGCAATATTTCCAGTCGATCGTGGGCTCCCCGGAAGAGCTCGCCGCCTATCTGAAATCGGAAGAGCAGAAGTGGAGCAAGGTGATCCGCGACGCCAAGGTGAAGGCGGAGTGAGGATCTTGAGCACGCAGCGCTACAGGAACCGGGTCGGCCACAGCATCGTGCGCCACATGTGCGCCGACGGGCTGTTGTCGAGGCCGAGCCCCTCCTTCGGCTGCCTGAAGTTGCGGCCGATGATGTCGACGAAGTCGTCGAGATTGACTTTGGCGTTGGGGTCGAACGAGTAGATGTCGTTCACCGTGATCAGGCGCGCCGTCATGTAGTGGCGGTGATTGCGGGCGCGCTTGTACTCCTCGACGATATAGGGCTCGGGCCGGTAATCGGGACCGAAATATTTCACGTACATCTCGGGATAGGCGTAGCCGACGGACTCGTCGGGAAAGAAGCGCAGCGCCTGGTGCGCGCGCACCGACCAGCTCACCTCCTCGTCCACATAGGGCTCGATCATCTGCGCGCCCCAATAGCCGTGGTCGCAGCGGATGAAACTGACCACGGCGATGTCGTGCAGCAGGCAGGCGAGCACCACCTTCTCGTCGTGGCCGGCCTTCAGTGCATGCGTTGCGCTCTGCAGCAGATGGGCGGTCGAGGCGAAGCGGCACTTGAAGTAGTCGATCAGCGTCGGCTTGCCCGGCATCTTGGGCAGGCGCGGATCCTCTCCCATCAGCATGTACTTGCCGGGATTCTTGGCCATCAGTGCCGCGCCGCTCTCGATCTCCAATTTGCCGTCGGCGAAGCCGAACAGCACCGACTTGGCGACGATGTGCTCGAGCTCATGCATCATGTGCTCTTCGAGCGCGTCGGCGCGCTCCGACAGGGTCATGGCTTGAGACTGAGCTTGCATGCGAGATGTCCTTCTTTGTGCGCGGTGAACTCGGAATGTTTGTACAGGGAATTTCAAGTCGGGAAAATGGCTGCGAAACCAGAGCGCAATAGTCATATTCATTGTAGGGTAGGATCGAGGGCGGATCGGGCTTCGAATGATGCCGACGTTGCCTCGATCCCCCTGTCATTCCGTACGGCGGGTTTTCCCCAGTACGGTTGGAAGGCTGGCTTTGCAAGCGGTGCCTTCCCGATGATCAGCGGCTTGAGCCTGCTCCCGGCATGCGCCGTCCGATGTCTGGTTTGCATCCACCCTTCGTGCACCGCACTGTGTCGGGCCACGGGCTCGATTGCGCACCGCCTTGGAGGGTATTAGCCCCGGCCTGGCCGCAGGCGGATCGGGTTGCTTTCGATTCGTTGAAGTCAACCAAGCCAGTAGCGTGGCCCTGGTCCGCGGCGCCCGGCGCGATCGGCTGGGTTTGCAAGTTTGCATTTGTCGATCGAAAGGCATCCGCATCCGATGCATTGCGTGAGCCCCGCTCGCAGACGTTGAAGCTCGGCGATCCTTTGATCGATCCGCTTCGTCCATTCGCCCGAGAGCCGCGCCCAGTCCTGGCGCGCGGGAATGCGATCGGCGGGAAGTTTGGCGAGTTCCGCGCCGATCTCCTCAAGCGCCAGCCCGATCCTCTGGGCGAAGACGATAAAGGCGATGCGGCGCAGCACGGATCGGGGATAACGGCGATGGCCTGAGCCCGCCCGCACGGAGGAGATCAGCCCCCGTTCCTCGTAAAACCGCAGCGCCGACGCCGCGACGCCGCTGCGCCGCGAAACTTGGCCAATGGTAAGCACGGAATCCACGCACGAACGAGAGCACAAATTTCGCTTGACTTCAAGTTCACTTGAACTTGTAGGGCAGGCGGGCACACTGAAAGCAGGAGTACGAGATGCAATTTGATATGAACCTGCGGGGACTTCGCATGGCCGTCACGGGTGGAACGTCCGGCCTGGGACTAGCGCTCGTTCGGCTGCTCGTCGCCCGTGGCACTCGCGTTGCCTTCGTCGCCCGAGGTGCCCGAGCGGTCGAGCAGATCGCCCATGAGACGGGTGCCTGCGGAATCGTCGGTGACGTCGGGCGCAAGGAAGACATCTACCCGATCGCAATGCAAGTGACCGGCAATCTCGGCGGGCTCGACGTGCTCATCAACAACGCATCGAGCCTCGGACCCACGCCACTTGCACCGCTGGCTGACACAGAATGCGAGGAATTGGAACTGGCGCTCATGGTGAACCTGTTTGGCCCGTTCCGATTGACGAAAGCGCTGTTCGGCGCTCTTGCCGCTTCCGCACGGGAAGGGCGCGGCGCGGCCGTAATCAACATTTCGAGCGACGCCGCGATCAACCCCTATGCCGGTTGGGGCGCGTATGCCGCAAGCAAGGCGGCTCTCCACCACCTCACAGCAATCTGGGCCAAGGAGGCACAGGGCGACGGCGTCTCTTTCCTTTCGCTCGACCCCGGTGACATGGATACGCCGCTACACGCAATAGCCGTTCCCGATGCGGATCCCAGGAAGTTGAAGCGGCCCGAAGATGCCGCTGCGGAAATTCTTCGGTCGCTGGTTGCCGCGCTGCCAAGCCAAGCCGCCGGTCCGGTCGCGGTAAACCCATGATTGCCGCCCAACGTCCCGACCGGCGATCCGCAAAACTCCTCACTATCGATGCCGATGGCCGGATGCAACACCTGCCACGCGCCGCGCTCGCGTCACTCTTCAGTCCCGGCGACCTCGTCATTGCAAACGACGCGGCGACGCTGCCGGCGAGTCTCATGGGCACCCATTGCGCGAGCGGCCAGCCAATCGAGGTCCGGTTTGCGGCATGGGTGTCGGTCTACGACCCGACGCGTTTCGCCGCAATCGCATTCGGCGCTGGTGATCACCATACGCGCACTGAAGATCGAATACCGCCACCACCTCTTTCGCCCGGCGACCGCCTCGAACTCGGCCCGCTTGTCGCGATCGTCGAGCGGCTCGACCTTCCCGGCCTATTCCGGCTGCGTTTCATGGGTGATCGCACGAGCGTCCTCGCCGGGATTGCCCGCCATGGCCGGCCGATCCAATACGCGCACATGCCTGAACCACTGGCGTTATGGGACGTATGGACGAGAATTGCCGCCGACCCGATCGCGCTTGAGGCGCCCTCGGCGGGATTTGCGCTCGATTGGCATACGCAGACAGTCTGGCGGCAGCGTGGGGTCGGTTTTGCCACGGTCACGCACGCTGCTGGCATCTCCTCGACCGGAGATCCAACGCTCGACGTGCTCTTCCCTTTCGATGAGCCTTATCGCATCCCTGAACGGACCGCGGCAGCAATCAAGCACACGAAGTCGAAAGACGGACGCATTGTCGCGATTGGGACGACTGTCGTCCGCGCGCTTGAGTCGGCGGCGAAGGCCGACGGCAGCGTGCGTGCCGGGGATGGGGTTGCCAGCGGACGCATCACGCGTGAAACGCCTCTTCACGTCGTGGACGCGATCCTTACCGGCGTGCATCAACCCGGGGACAGCCACTTCGAACTCCTGCGGGCCTTCGCCAATGATGCGGTCCTAGACCGGATCTCCGCGGCATTCGCACGGCACGGCTACCGAACTCACGAGTTTGGTGATTCCGTGCTTATCGTACGCCGTCAGCGCATGGCGCGTCATGTGATAACTACGCGTGCGCGGTGAACCTGGAGGATTCCGGTCCTGCTCGCGGTGTGCCCGATCGTGGCGGATCCGGGGCGCGCGCCGCCGGGCCGACGCACGGTCAAGATCATCGGGTTCCAGCCCTGCGATCTCGCCGAAGGCCGGCGGCACTGGGACGAGATCAAGGAGCGGGTGTCGGACGCCAATCTTGACTACCTGCGGCGCTTCGCGACCAATCTCACGACGACAAGACTCTCGCCCGCTGCGTCGAGAGCCCGCTCGAATTTCGAGCGCATGAACCCGCACAACTGGCGCGGCTCGTGCCATGGGGGCGCGACCGGGCGGCTCGATCTCGGCCAGCCCGGGTCGCAACGCTGCCGCCGTGATGCTCAAGGATCTCGGCACCAGCCTCGAGGCCGCGATTGCCCGGAAACACGGCGCGCTGGCGCCGGCGAAGTGACGTCTATACTAGCCTTGTCATGTCCGTCATGCGCGCCATGGTGCTGGACCGCCCTTTCACCCCGCTCGTGCTACGCGAGCGGCCGGTTCCGCAGCCTGCGGCCGGCGAGATTCTAATCGAGGTCGCCGCCTGCGGCGTCT
>Ga0081538_10002262_pt1 | contig 19049 bp, 17 predicted proteins | sample TabmetS5T2R1_FD_71022 | JGI IMG/M metagenome (GOLD analysis project Ga0081538, IMG submission 71022) | Tabebuia heterophylla rhizosphere microbial communities from the University of Puerto Rico - S5T2R1 | ecosystem: Host-associated > Plants > Roots > Rhizosphere ... | reverse complement strand
CCCCCCCCCCCGCCGCTCGACCGCCTCCCGGCCCCGATCCAGTGTGTCAGCCGTAGTCATGCACGCTCCCTACCCACCCGGGGGCGGCCCGCCCCGTGGGCACCGCGCGCAGGTCGCCCGGCGCACTGCTGGCACCTTACCGCCTCCTGGCGGCCAGCAAAGGCGCTGTCAGCGTGGGGCCGTGCTGGCAGCGCCGGGTGCCTGCGCGGAAAGCCGTGCTTGCTCTGTGAATCCGAGTGGTATCAGCGGTTATCCGAGCAGGATCGCCAGCATGGCCAGGATGGACAGATGCAACGCCTGGTCGGCGGCGATCACGCCCCACTCGACGGTGGCGAACCCGGGGCTGCCAACGGCACGCATGAGCGCCCGCACCGGCCAGCGCCGGTCAATGAAGGCGTGAGTGGCAGCGGACACGATCAGGACGACCACTGCGTTCCCGGCGGGCCAGCCGTCGCGCAGGATCGGGAGGAGCAGCAGCAGCCCCATGATGAGGTGATAGCGGGCCACATGGGCGCCCAGAGCGGCCCAGGAATGGGTCTTGTTGGTCGCCGCCCAGTCGTCCTGGGCGACCCAGTCGCCGAGCAGGTGGCCGGTGAGGAGGACCAGGAACACGATCGCGCTCATCGCGCACCTCGCATCCTGACGGGCTTAGCATCGACTAACGGTGCTCATCTCAGGGGCGGGCCTCATAGACAAGGTTGAAGGGAGTCTCGGCAACACGACGGAAGCGGCCGAACCCGGCCGCGGATGCGACCTGCCGCAGGCGCTGCTCGCCGGCCTGGGCGCCCAGGGCAAGGCCGACGTCCTCCGACAACGAGTGCGGCACGCACAGCAGCGTTGAGGCGGCATAGAAGGCCCGCCCGACCGGGGTCAGGTTGTCCTCCAACCGGTCACCGGCCGCCGGCTCGACCAACAGCAAGGTCCCGTCCGGGGTCAGGCTCTGGCGGATGTGGGCAGCCGCCCCCACCGGATCGCCCATATCGTGCAGGGCGTCGAACACCGTCACCAGGTCATAGCCGGCACCCGGGTAGGCGCTGGCGGTGGCGACCTGGAAGCGGCAGCGCTCGGCCAGCCCGGCGTTGGCCGCCACCTGCTGGGCATGGCGGACAGAGGGCTGGTGGTAGTCGAAGCCGACGAAAGTTGAGTTGGGGTAGGCGTGGGCCATGATGAGGGTGGAGGCGCCATGGCCGCAGCCGACGTCGGCCACCTGGGCGCCGGCCTCGAGCTTGGCCTGGACCCCGTCCAGGGCCGGGATCCAGCTGGACACGAGGTTGGCCGCATAGCCGGGGCGGAAGAACCGCTCGGTGCCGGCGAACAAATCCGGGTCATGGGCATGCCAGGGGACCCCGGCGCCGTTGCGGAATGCCTGAGTGACTTTGGGTTCGTCCTTGACCGCGGCGACCATGACCTGGAAGGCGCCGGGCAGGTACAGGGGGCCGTCCTCGTCGGCCAGGGCGAAGGCCTGCTCGGGCGAGAGCGAGAACCGCCCTCCGTCGGGGTGGTAGGTGACATAGCCGCTGGCGGCCTGGGCGGCCAGCCATTCGGCGACCAGCCGCCGGTGGGTGCCGGTCCGGTCGGCCAGCTCGGCCGGCGTGGCCGGTCCGGCGGCCAGGGCCTGATAGAGACCGAGCTTGTCGCCGATGACCACGGTGGCCGCGAACCCGGCGGCGCCGAAGTCGTTGACGAACCGACCCAGCAGCTCATTCAGCTGTGCCTCGTCGATCGACATGAGAACCCTCCTCATCGTGTGGCGACGACGACAGGCTGTGCCACCGGTAGGTCCCGAGACATGAGCCTCGGCTCCCATTCCCGTCGGGAGGATCACCCGGTCAGGAAGGTGTCTGCTCCCACGACATTGGGAGCCGAAGGGCGCATGATGACGCAGGACGAATGAGCGCATTCGTCGTGGTCGCAGGGATCGAGACCCGAGATGAGCAGACGGCGTATCGTCCTTTTGGCGTGGGCACTGTGGGGGTCGGTGTGCGGGCTGTCGCTGCTGCTGATTGGCGTGACGATCGCCTTCCACCTGACCACCCGCTATGACTGGTGGTTCGCCGGCAGCTTCCAGCCGTGGCGGATGCTGACGGTGGAGGCGCTCGGGGCCCTCGGCGCCCCGATCCTCGGCGGCCTGATCGTCTGGCGCCAGCCAGCCAACCGGTACGGCTGGGTCTGGTGTGTGCTCGGTGTTGGGCTGGCGGCGCGTGGCGCCGCCTATGCCTATGAGATCTGGGCCTGGTTTGTCGCGCCGTACCAGCCGGGCGGTTGGGAGGCGGCCTGGCTCGCCACCGTCATGTACACCCTGACCTTGGGGTTGGTCCCGCTGGTGCTGGTGCTGTTCCCCGACGGGCGACCGCCATCGCCGCGCTGGCGACCGCTGGTCTGGGCAACCGTGGTCGTCGGTGCGGTGTCGACGCTGTCGGCGGCGGTCGCGCCCGGCCCCATGGACGACGGCATCCCGAACCCGATCCGCTGGCTGTCTGGCACACCCGGCGAGGTGGCCAGGATGCTAGCCCTCGAGCTGTGGAAACCAACGTTGGTATTGATGGCGCTGGGGGCGCTGTCGCTCCTGGCGCGCTATCGGCGCGCCCACGGCCGCCAACGTCAGCAGATCAAATGGCTGGCCTATGTGGCCGTCCCCCTGCTTGCCCTTGTGCTGCTCCAGCTCAAGTGGGACCCGATCGGGCTGGTGAGGGCCATCTATACCGCGGCCGCCTTGTGGGCGATCTACATCGCCATCGGGATCGCGGTCTTGCGCCATCACCTGTACGACATCGACCGGCTGATCAACCGCACGGTGGTCTACGGGCTGCTGACCGCCGGTGGGATCGCTGTGTATGTCGGCGTGGTCAAGCTTTTCGAGTGGCTGCTGCGCGAACACGCTGGCCTGGGCGGCAGCCTGCTGGCGACCGCGGTCATCGCGGTTGGCTTCGCCCCAGCCCGCGAGCGTCTGCAACGCCTGGTAGACCGCCGGCTGTACGGCGAACGGCACGACCCCGTGCGGGCCATGGCGCGACTTGGTGAGCGGCTCCGGGACGCGCCCGGCGGGGATGTCCTGGCCGGGGTGCTCCAAGCGGTGTGCGAGGCCCTGCGGTTGCCATGGGCTAGCCTCCGCGTCGACCAGACGGAGGTGGCGGCCGTTGGCCGGCCAGCCAGCGTGAGCGAGACGATCCGCTTGGAGCATGAGGGTCAGCACATCGGAGCACTGCTGGTCGGGGTGCGCTCAGGCGAGGACGCCCTTGGGGTGGCCGACCGGCAGGTTCTGGAGGTCCTGGCCGCTCCGGTGGCGGTGGCGGTGCATGCGGTGCTGTTATCCCAGGAGTTGCAGCGCTCCCGGGAGCGGCTGGTCGCCGCCCGCGAGGAGGAACGCCGGCGGCTGCGCCGCGACCTCCACGACGGCCTCGGGCCCACCCTGACCGCGGTCACCCTCAAGGCCGACGCCGCCCGCAGCGTCTTGGCCGCCGCCCCCGACCAGGCCGATGGGCTGCTGGCCGAATTGCGCGGCGACGCCAAGGACGCCATCGGCGACCTGCGCCGGATCATCTATGACCTGCGGCCGGCGTCGCTGGACGAACTCGGGCTGCTCGGAGCCCTCGGCGAGCAGGTCGACCGGTTCAGCCGCCAGGGGCTCTCGGTCACCCTGCAGACACCGCCAGCCCTGCCGGTGCTGCCGGCGGCGGTGGAGGTGGCCGCCTACCGGATCGTCACCGAGGCCCTGACCAACATCGCCCGCCACGCCCAGGCCAGCCGCGCCAGTGTCACCGTGTCGGTTGACGACGGCTTCTGCCTCGATGTGCAGGACGACGGGACCGCCAACACCGCCAACGGCCATGGCTGGCCGCCTGGGGTGGGGCTGCAGTCCATGGCCGAACGGGTCGCCGAGGTCGGCGGCACCCTCCAGGCCGGCCCCACCCCAACCGGCGGCCGGGTCCAGGCCAGCCTGCCCTTGGAGCTGCCATGACCATCCGGGTCCTGATCGCCGACGACCACCCCCTGGTCCGCCAGGGACTGCAGGCGGCCCTGGCCCCGGTGCCAGAGGTCGAGGTCGTCGCCGAGGCCGCCACCGGAGCAGCCGCCATCCGCGAGGCCCTCCTCCACCAGCCGGACGTGGTCGTCATGGACCTGCAGATGCCCGAGCTGAACGGCATCGACGCCACCCGCGAGCTCGGCCGAGCCCTCCCGTCAGCGGCGGTACTGGTCCTGACCATGTTCGACGACGACGACTGGGTGTTCGCAGCCATGCGGGCCGGCGCCCGCGGCTATGTCCTCAAGGGCGCCGAACACCACGAGATCGCCCGGGCGATTCTGGCCGTGGCCGCCGGGGAGGCCATCTTCGGTCCCGCGGTCGCCACCCGGGTGCTGGCCTACTTCGCCGCCCCACCGGCCACCCCGACCCCGTTCCCGGAGCTCACCGCCCGCGAAGGCGAGGTCCTGAACCTGATCGCCGCCGGCCAAACCAACCACCAGATCGCCGACCAGCTCGGCCTCAGCGGCAAGACGGTCGCCAACCACATCTCGGCCATCTTCGCCAAGCTTCAGGTGGCCGACCGCACCCAGGCCATCCTCCGCGCCCGCGACGCCGGCCTCGGCCACCCTAACCCAGCGAAATAGCAGACGAGCTTTCCCCACTCGACACCGCCTCGAAGCTGACGCCCAGCTGGGCGTCAGCTTCGTCCTTAAGCAGAAGTGATGTCCAAGAGCTCGGCCAGGGAGAGGTGTGACACCGCTGTGCAACCGACGATTTGAAGCAGTCCCACGACAGTGGGACGCAACGAGGCTGCTCAGACGCGTTGTTCCGGCTCAGGACGCGAATCGCCATTGAGACCTCATCCCGAACGGGATCCACCGCTTGGGCTGGACTTGCCTAGCGGTGACTAGCGTTTCCGCTGGTCACGGGTCGGTTTGTGGGCCTGGCTGGACTTGAACCAGCGGCCTCATCCTTATCAGCAAAATGCAGGGAACCGCTGTGCTAAGCGCCGTTCTCCCAGGTCACGCTTGACCGTAGAGGCTGAAGTTATGTGCTCTCGTTGCCTCCAGTTATGTGCTCTCATCCTGCCCCTGATCGGGCTCCCTTTGAGCAGTCATTCGGCCCTCTGCGTCTGGACGTCACATAGCCACCACAATCTTCAGAATCCATGCAGCATATCTATGCCACCTCACATGTCAGTGAGCACTCTCGACCGCCGCTGATGTAATCCGGGACCCACCTTCTCGGTGGAGGCCACGGTGGGCGGTCGCGCTCCGTTGGCTGGAGTGAGGCGAACGAACCGGCAAGTGTTCAGGCTTCGTTGGCGACGTGGCGAACCTCGGCGTGGTGCGGCGTTACAGCAAGAACAGCGCCGCCCCAAATGACCAGGAACACCGCGGTCAGCGACCGTGACCCGAGCAGCTCCAGTGCTCGGAAGCGAGCACGGGTATCTGACCAGCGTAAAGGCGCGTCACGCCACAGGTGCACTTCGGTGGATCCAGGCTAGCGTCGTCGCGGCACCCGCAAGGTCGCCGTGAGGCGGTCGCGGATCAGCGGGTCGACGTCCGCGACATCCGCCGCACTCAGCCGACCGGCGAGGCGGATGACCGTCTGGAATTGATCGAGCGCGGTCTGGCAGCCCTGGCATCCCTCGAGGTGCTTGTCGATCCGTCGGCGCTGTTCGACGTCCACCTGGCCGTCGAGGTAGGCGGTCACCAAGCTGACGAACTCGATGCACCGGAGGTCATCGGTCCCCGAACCGCTATCGTTCATCGTTGCTCCTGCTTCCCTCGAGGTACCGCTCCAGCCGCGCGCGAACCAGGCCGCGGGCCTGATGGAGCAGGGCTTGTGCATCCTCGGGGCCAAGGTCCAGCGCTCGTTGCACCTCAGCTGGCGTCGCTCGCTCGACGTCGCGAAGGACGATCACCGCCCGCAGGGCCGGCGGCATCTCAGCGATGGCTTGGCGGGCTTGTTCCCGGGCGCCAGCGCCGTCCACGGCGACGCCAAGGGTGTCCCAGGCGGCGGGAGGGGTCACCCAGTGGCCCGGCCAATTCGGATCGTCTGGGGGGGCGAACCGTTCGATAGGAATGATGGGCTCCCTCTCTTGTGCCGGAGCTGGAACGACGGGCGCGGCCGCCCCAACCGGAGCCGGGGCCTGGGGAAGCACGACGACAAGCAGCAACGCCGCCACCGCTGCGATGACCACCAGGAGCCAGGCTGCCCGACCTACGCCGGCGCGCTCGCTGACCGCTCCGAACACCAGCGCGAACGGTACGAACGTCAACCAGGTGAGCGTCCCCACGCCTGATGCCACACCGGCCCGGATCGACGACGGCACCGCATCGTGCAGCCGTCGCAACACCGGGATGCTCACCGCGACCACCAGCAAGGTCAGCGCCACCTGCACGCCCACCACTAGCAGCGCCTGATCGCTCAGGGCCAGGACGACGCAGCACCCGATGATCGCGACCGCCAACAGCCCCACTGTCCACGACCGCGTGATCCAGGCCTGCGCCCCGAGCAGCCCACCCAGGCCGAGCGCCGAGGTCAGCCCCGCCCAGTGCGGGCCATACAGGAAGGCAGGCACGGCCAACGCGACCAGCCAGAGGGGGCCGAACTCCAACATGCCCTGCATCAGCACAGAGCCGGCTACGGTCAGGGCCACCACGGCCCGGAGCCGACCCGGAGCCAGGATCGTCCGGTAGGTGCTGGCCACCTGCCGGCGAAGCGACTCCTTCTCTTCGGCCTTGTGCAACCTTGGCTCCCGGAACAGCAGCAGCGCCGCCCCAGCGCCCGCGAGCAACGGAGCCGTCAAGAAGTACGTGACCCGCAGCGGCGCGACGGCGGCGATCGCGCCGCCCGCCAGCGCGCTTGCGACCAGCGCGACACTCTCTACGAGCCGGACCCGACCAATGGTCTTCTCGAAGCCATCACTGTTCCCCATCTCTTCAAGCACCGTGTCGTAGACGACCGACTCGAGCGTCCCCGACTGCAGTGCGAAGAACACGCCGAGAAAGCCCGCGGACACCATGTAGACCGCGACACTCTGGCTGAGACCGCCGATGAGGACGCTGAGGATCGCGGCGATCGAGGCGAGAATCAGGACACCACGTCGACTCCACCGATCGGCCAGCACCCCTGACGGCACCTCCAGCAGCGGGACGACCACGGCGTACACGGCCGCCATGACCCCGACCGAGGCCGGGCTGAAACCGATCGTGGTCATGAACAGCTTCTCGATGGGCACCCACAGGGCCAAGTTCTGGAGGAACGTCGCCGCGTACAGCGGAAGGAGGCGCCGCCTCAGCTGCTGCGTCGCTGGCGTCGTCGAGGTCGCCAGTGTGGTGGCCAAATTCCCTCCTCAGCGGCCGGGACGTCGGATTGGGGCCGGACGGCTGGCCGCCCCGTGGCAGCAGCAGGCGGGGGTGGTGGCGCTCATCGTCCGGCCGCGGCGTCCGTCGCCGGCTCACGGTCGCGCCGGGCCTGGCGTTGCTGGGCCCACAGCCGGGTCTCATACACACAGGTGATGGCCAGCACCGCCACGAACACCACCAGCCAGCCGAACGCCAGCCAGCCCAGGACCGGTGGCTGGTAGTGGTCCAGCATCAGCTCGGGTGGCTCGACCGCGGCCGGGCCGAAGTGGACGGCGGCGACGAAGACGGCGCCGCCGCCCGAGATCAGCGCCCAGAAGCCGGGCCCAACCCGGCCGGCGTGGTACAGCAGCAGCCCTGCGGCGATGATCGGGTAGACCACCAAGCTGGCGGTGAAGGCGTTGACCTCCTCGGTCAGCGGCCAGCCGACCGCGTTGTGGCGGATCAGGTGGTCCAGGTGATGACCCAGCGACAGCGCCAACGCCAGCCAGGTCAACCGGTACAGGACCCTGCGGTGCATCGATTCCTCCGTTGGCGGCGCCATTGGTGGTCCCCGCTCTGCTCGTGCCCGCGGGCCGGTGGCCGCGGTTGTCGACCGTTGGGCGTTCAACGAGCGTGCACGGTCGTTCAAGTCCCATTCCCCCCGCAGGGGCGACGGATCCTCAAGTGGCCGCCCCGCCGAGCCGATTGCGGTCCGGTCCGCGGGTGGGCGGCATGACAGCGCCGGTCAGTCCTGAGCCAATCGGCCTGTCCGATGCTGTCGTCGGTGCGTGGCGACAGGACAGCACCAATTGCACCCGTTCGGGCTCCTCCGGCGACACCACGGTCGGCCAGCGCTCGTCCGAGCCGGAGGGGGCGCTGGTCTTGACCCCTTGCCAGCCGCAAGCCGAGGGCAACCAGCCACCAGGCCACCTTGGCCTGCAGCCGCCGCCTGCGCCGGCCACCCCCTTGGCCCCGGGACGCCCTGTTGTGTCGTAAGCGCCAGGCGTCCGCCCGGCGCTGGAGCTCCTGTGTCTGCAGCCGGGCCAGCTCCTGACCCAGCTCAGGATGGATGAGATGCGAAGACATGGCTTGAGTCCTTCCGCAGGCCGAGGACCTGGGTGGAGCGACCGTTGGGCGTTCACCCTGGGGAACCGCCGTACAAAGGTCGCGGCCTGCTGCGCTCGCCGGCGTGGCGCCCGCAATCAGGCGGCGCGGCATCTTGGCTGCTCCAATAGGAATGTCCGAGGCTTGGGTTCACGGGGATGCGTTCATCCCCCGCCTCTATGGCCCTGACCATCTTATCAACGTGGGTGGTATTGGCTGGACGGACCAGCAAGGCTTGAAAGAGGGCCACGTCGCAAGGTTCGTCATACGGGACGAAAGGCAGAACTTCTTCCACGTGACCATCCCAGTGGTGGGACAGCCCCGACTCCGAGAAGTCCGCGTGGAATTCTCCTCGACCTTCCCAGACTTGACAGAAGTGTGGGTGCACTCAGGAAGCACACGAGTTAACGATAATCCGTCCGTATTCAAGGAGACTTCTGCCGGTCCGAGTTCCGTCACCACCGTCGCTGTGGAAAACATCAACAAGACCGTGGACCGGGGAATCTGCATCTCGCTCGGGTTTACGACAGTGGGTGGAGGCCTGGGACAAGGTGAGATCTCGTTCTACGGCGCTGGAGCGATCTTCGCCTAACAGTCCCAAGAGCCCTAGCCGTATTGTGCTAGACGTACTCACATCACATGAGGCCTCCGAGTGATGCCAGCTGTCACCCACAGCGGTCTTTGGAGGCCTCGTGTGGTACGCGAATGAACGTATCGAGTCCAGCCACTGCCCTGATCCAGCACCGCCTTGATCCTCAAGTCGGCCCCGACCGGGCTCGGGTCCAAGTGGTCCAGCTCGACCCCGGGTACCACCGTGGTCCCACCTGCCTCCAGCGCGCCGGCGACCGCCTCAACAGTGGGCCGCTCGGCCAGGGCGGGCACCCGTGGGCGGCCAGGACCCGCACCTCCCCGCCGCTGACCGCGGCGGCGGTGTCGGCCTCGGTTCCGGCAGCCGCAACCCACCGCCATGCTCGGTGCCAGCGTCATGCAGCAACCTACCCTGCACAGCCACCGCTCCGCAGGCCGCCGCGACGAGCAATCACGCAGCGGCTCCATAACCCCCGTACTCAGGGCAGGAGCACGACAAAGCGGCGGCCTCATCGGTCACCATCATGACCTCGTCGCCACCGTGATGCGGCAGAGTTCGGCGACCAGCTCGATCGGTCCATGACACCTCAGGCAGGTATGTCAGTTATGAGGTGTCGTACTGTCCACGGCTCCCGAACCGGGTCCAGACGTACCTGGGACGAGCGTTCTTGCTGGTTGTGGGCCTGGGAGGACTTGAACCTCCGGCCTCATCCTTATCAGCTAAATGCCGGTAACCGCTGTGCGGACCGCCCTTTCCCCAGGTCACCTCCGACCGTCGATGCCCAAGGTATCGGTTCAATCCGCCCACTGGTATGCGTTCACTCTCGTGGCGCTGACAGGTGCTGACCAGCCTGAGGTTCTCACGATGCCGGCGATGGCGCACAATCACGTTCGCCAGGAGGAAGAGCCATGCCACAGCTGGACGACACCGCAATCGCCGAAGGTCTGCGGCGCCTGCCCGGCTGGGAGCGGCGCGGCGACGAGATTGTCAAGACCTTCGCGCGGAACGACTTCGCCCAGGCGATGGTGTTCGTCAACGAGGTCGCCGGCGCGGCCGAGGCGGCCGGCCACCACCCTGACATCGACATCCGCTGGAACAAGGTCACCCTGGCCCTGTCCAGCCACGCCGAGGGTGGGCTGACCGACCGCGACTTCCAGCTGGCCGCCCGCATCCAGGAACTTGACCAACCGGCCCAGCCCGCCTGACCAACCGGCGCCTTGGATGTCGTGACTGGCCCGGAGGGCCTGGAGTGGTTCACCGGCTGAATCCTCGGCGTGGGTGATCGCTCACCATGGTGGCCCGATTCTTCCGCGGAGTGGAGAACACCCGGCCGTGGCTGACAGACCTCGTTAGCCAAGCAGGTCTCCGCATTCCCAGGTCGCAGGCGACCGAGATCGGCGCCTCAATCCGTGCCGCCGCGGCGATGGTCGCGATGAAACATGGCCTGCTGCACGACTGAGCGAAGAATGGGCGAACCTACCGATGCCCTCGACCTGCCGTCGGCACATTCTTGGCTCGCCTGAAAGGAGGCGAGCATGATCGCGATTCGCTTCGAGGTCGACACGCCCTTGTCCCCCCAGCAAGTCCGGGCTGCGGCCACCGACTTCTCTGAGCGGCGGCCCCAGATCTGGTCCGGAATCGACCCCCAGCGCTTCACCCTCCACGCCCTGGGCGACACCACCGCCGAGGTCACCGAGGGCGGCCGCGAGTTCGGGGGCATCTGGGCTCGGGAGCGGTATGACTGGTCCGACCCGCACTTGGTGGTCGCCCGGGTGCTGGACTCCAACGTCTTCCGGCCCGGAAGCCGGTGGGAGTTGCGGGTCCGACCGACACCGGCAGGCGGGAGCCGGGTGGAGTGGGCCTCGCTGCGCCAGCCCAGCAGCCTCAAAGGACGCCTCGTGGTCCTGATCCTCAGGGTCGCCGGCCGCCGACTCCTCCGTGGCTATCTCCAGAAGACCCTGGCCAAGCTCGACCACCAGGCGGCGTGAGCGACCAGCAGGGCACCTGGAGGCGATGACCTCCGTCCCCTGCCAGGAACCGGCGATGCGCGAGCCGAACACAGTAGTCAAGGAACTACATCGAGGTAAGAAGTCGTCTCACTCCCTTAACGGCGGGCAGTAGCTCCAGCATGGCAGTGCCTCGGGTGGGTGAGCTGCACGTGCGCTCGGCCCAGCCCTCGCGGGCTGGACCTACCTATTGTTCGCGGCTGAAGCTGCGGATGACTTCGTGGTCTCTGCGCCGTTCCGCGACGGAGGCAGCGGTGCGGCCGGAGACGCTCTGACCCGTCCTCGACCGGCTCAACGGCGTGCCGGGTAATCGCAACGGCACCTACCAGTCCACCGGCCCAGAACCGCATCGCCCTGGCGGTCTATAAGCCGATCGTTTCGCCCCGGTTTGTGTTCTTGACTGTTGGGCTCATGGGCGTAGCTTGACGCTCTGGGAATGCGCTGGAGGTGGGCGCGATGCGAGCTTGCCGTGGACTCGCACAGCGTGGCTCCCAGGCGCGCGCCCCTCCTGGCGACTGCGTGATCGCCCTACGCTCTCCGGCCGCCAATGGAGGGAACCACTATGGCCGGCGATAACCGCGGTGTGGTGTACACCGGACCTGGCAGCGTCGAGGTGCAGAGCCTCGACGACCCCAAGCTGGAGCTCCCCGAGCAGAACAACCGACCCCTGCAGCACGGCGTGATCTTGAAGGTCGTCGCCACCAACATCTGCGGCTCCGACCAGCACATGGTGCGCGGGCGGACCACCGCCCCGGAGGGCCAGACCCTGGGCCACGAGATCACCGGCGAGGTCGCCGAGGTCGGCCGCGACGTCGAGTACATCAAACAGGGCGACCTGGTCAGCGTCCCGTTCAACATCGCCTGTGGGCGCTGTCGCAACTGCAAAGAGCGCAACACCGGGGTGTGTGAGAACGTCAACCCGGCCCGGGCCGGCGCGGCCTATGGCTATGTCGACATGGGGGGCTGGCTGGGCGGCCAGGCCCGCTATGTGACCGTCCCCTATGCCGACTTCAACCTGCTCCGCTTCCCCGACCGCGACCAGGCCATGGCCAAGATCCGGGACCTGGCCATGCTGTCGGACATCTTCCCGACCGGCTACCACGGCGCCTGGACCGCCGGGGTGACCACTGGCTCGACGGTCTATATCGCCGGGGCCGGCCCGGTCGGGCTGGCCTGTGCCACCTCGGCCCATTTGTTGGGGGCGGCGGTGGTGATTGTCGGCGACCTGAACCCCGAGCGGCTGCGCCAGGCCGCGTCGTTTGGCTGCGAGACCATCGACCTGTCGGCGACCGACGACCTGCGGGGTGCCCTGCAGCAGATCCTGGGCGGCTCGGGCGAGGTCGATGCGGCCGTGGACTGTGTTGGGTTCGAGGCGAGAGGCCACGGCCAGAAGGGCTCCCAGGGCGAGGCCCCGGCGACGGTGCTGAACTCGGTCATGGACATCACCCGGGCGGCCGGGCGGCTGGGCATCCCCGGGCTGTATGTGACCGGCGACCCGGGGGCGGTGGACGAGCCGGCCAAGGTCGGGTCGCTGTCGATCCGGATCGGGCTGGGGTGGGCCAAGTCGCACGCCCTCCAGACCGGCCAGTGCCCGGTGATGCGGTATAACCGGCAGCTGATGATGGCCATCCTGCACGACAAGGTGCGGATCGCCGACAACGTCAACGCGACGGTGATCTCGCTGGATGAGGCGCCCCAGGGCTACCAGGACTTCGACAAGGGCGCGGCCAAAAAGTACATCCTCGACCCCCACGGCATGGTCGCCTAGCCAGGCAGGGCGCACCAGGAGGGGCCGGGCCATCCCGACCCCTCCGCCGCACCCAGGTGCCAAGAACTGGATTGGACAGGTGCCGGCGGGTTCTGGGTGTGCGCTGCGACCATCTGGTCCGGTATGGGGATGAGAAGATAGTGGGATGCACGACGCTGTTGCTGCGGTCGACTTGGCCAGCCTCGCCGCGGCCGGGGACCGGCCAGGCGCCCTGTGGCGGCTGGATGGAGAGGACCTGCAGGCCAACCTGATCCGGCTTGGCTTGGGGGATCGGATCCAGCCGCATCGGAACGACGAGGTGGAGGTGCTGATGGTGGTCGTGGCCGGCCGGGGCGAGCTCACCCTCGACGGCCAGGTCCACCCGCTCGCCCCGATGGCCCTTGTCCACGTGCCCAAGGGGACAGTCAGGGCAGGGGTGGCAGTCGACGGGCCGCTTGCCTACCTGTCGGTCCACCGCCGTCGCTCGTCCGGCCTTCAGGTTGGCCGCCACGCCCAGCGGGCGGTGGATGAATCCCGCGAAGCGCACCTTGCGGCACGGCCGCACCACCCACGAATGGGCACTGAGCAGCACCGACACGGGGACCAGCGAGGCGAGGGTACGCACCGAGCGCACGTAGGGGAAGGACGTAGGGATCACCGGTGACCACCGGCCGCGGTGCGCATCCTCGCCCGGTGGACAAGTACTGCTGCGGAGCTTCCCGGCAAGGACGCTAACGAACATCTACAGGGCGCCGTGAGTGGTATGACGAGGGAGGTTGTTGTGTGTGGTGACGGCATACATCCTGATCCAGACTGAGGTCGGCAAGGCCGCCCAGGTCGCCGAGAAGATCGTCGAGCTCGAGGGCGTCCAGCAGGCCGAGGACGTCACCGGCCCCTACGACGTGATTGTCCGGGTGGAGGCCCGCAACATCGACGAGTTGGGGAAACTGGTGGTCGCACGTGTGCAGGCGGTCGACGGCATTACCAGGACCCTTACCTGCCCGGTGGTCCACCTCTAGGATGCTCGACCGAGCGGGGACGGCTCCGTCCGCTGCGGGGCCCGATCCTAAGCGGGACCGCGGCCGGCTAGAGTCTTGACAGGCAATGAGCCCCAAGGGGGTGAGGTCATGCGTCGGTACCTCATCGTGGCCAATCAGACCCTCGGCGGCGACCAGCTCTCGGCCAAACTGGCCGAGTACATGCGCGCCGGACCATGCCGCTTCTATCTCGTCGCCCCGGTCACCCAGACCGAGGCCTCCGATCAGTGGGCCGTCGGCGGGCTCGATGGCGGGGTGATCCCGGGCGCCTACAAGATCGCCAGGGCCCTGGCCCAGGGACGGCTCCAGCACGAGTTGAACCGACTGCGCGAGGCCGGCGCGGACGCCGACGGCGAGGTCGTCGACCCCCATCCCATCGACGCGATCCGCAAGCTGGCCAGCCGCGAGGAGGTCGATGAGATCATCGTGTCCACCCTGCCGCGGCGCCTGTCCCGCTGGATGGCGATGGATCTGCCCCACCGCATCCGGCGCGCCACCAAGCTGCCGGTAACCCACATCAGCGGACCGGCCGGCCCCTCGCTCTGACCGCTCACGGCCGCCAACTGCTCGAGGACAGCGAGGGCGCGGATCGGACGACTCGGTATAGATCTCGGCGGCAACCAGCGCGTAGACAGCCGACCTCCAGGTCAGTACGAAGAACAAGCCGCACAGGGCGAAAGCGCACTGCACTTGGTTAAAGCCGTACAGCCCGTGTCAGATGGCAACGCCGTTGCCGCCCAAACAGCCGCCTGTGCGCCTCAGCGAGCGCCTTGAGGGCCTGCGCGAGCGCGTCCGAGCTCAGCTGCCGCATCGCGATCGATCGGCTGGAGAGCGGCCGAGTGACTGCCGCTCAGCGGGGTGGGCGGAGCACGGCGAACTGGTCGGTGATCTCCAGGCGCTGGCCGCGGAACCGGAACAGCGCCGCCGGGCGGCCGCCCGCCCGTCCCGGAGGGCGTGACTGGCCCGTCGGTTCCAGCACGCCCCGGCGCAGCAGCACCCGCTGCAGGTTAGTGGCCGACACGTCGTGCCCGAGCGCCGCCCGGTACACCGTCCGCAGCTCCGAGATCGTGAAGCGCGGCGGCGCCAGCGCGAAGCCGACGTTGGTGTAGGACAGCTTGGCGCGCAGGCGCTCGCGACCAGCCAGCACGATCGCGTCGTGGTCGAATGCCAGCTTCGGGAGCGCATCCGCCGGATGCCACGTGGTGTCCGCGGGCACCGCCGGGTTGTGGTGACTGGGCACCAGCCCGAGGTAGGCGGTGGCGATCACACGCCCTGGGTGCCTGGCCGGGTCGCTGCGCGTCTCCAGCTGCTCGAGGTGGGCCAACTCCCGCACGTCGACCTTGGCGGCCAGATGCCGGCGGATCGACGCCTCCAGCGTCTCGGTCGCGCCGAGCATTCCCCCAGGCAGCGCCCACGCGCCGTTGAAAGGCTCCCTTGCCCGCTGCCACAGCAGGACCTGGAGCCCACCGCCGCGGACCTGAAGCACGACGCCGAGCGCCTCGTGGCTGGCCGGAGCACTGCCGCTGGACTCGCCCATAGGTTATCGACTTATAATCGTAAACTGCTGGATCGGTGGCAGGTTCCACTCGCCGCCCACATGCTCACGGATCGGATGCGCCTCATGCCAGCGCTCCCGCCCTCCGAAACCCGACGCCTCGATGTCGAAGCGGTCCTCCGCGCCGCCGGCTTCACCCCCTTCCACCGTCGGGCCGTGGCCATCACCGGCATCGCCTGGACGTTCGTGGCCATGGAGATCCTGCTGATCGGATTCACGCTGCCGCTGTTCGGGTCACTCTGGAACCTGTCCGCCACCTGGCTGGGCTGGATCGGCGCCTCGGCGCTGGCCGGGTCGCTGGTCGGCAGCCTGCTGCTTGGTCGGCTGGCCGATCAGACCGGACGCAAGCGGATCTTCCAGGCCTCCATCTTCTGGTACAGCCTCTTCACCGCCCTGACAGCGCTGGCGTGGGGCCCAACATCACTGTTGGCGCTGCGGTTCCTGGCCGGCATCGGCCTTGGCGGCATGCTCGTGGTCGACCCGTCGCTGCTCGCCGAATACCTGCCGCCCCAGCGGCGCGGGCGGTTCCTGGTCCTGCTCGACTTCTTCTGGCCCATCGGCCTACTCATCGCCATCGGCCTGTCGTGGGTCTTCCTGGACCGGCTGGACGGGGCGTGGCGCTGGCTGTTCGTCGCCGCCGCCCTCCCGGCGTTCCTCGCCGCCGTGGCCCGCCGGACCCTACCAGAAAGCCCCTACTGGCTGGCCCGTCGCGGCCGGCTCACCGAAGCCGCCGACGTGCTCGGCGGCATCACCGGCCACCCTGTCGACGGCGACTCCCTCGCCGTGCCCCACGAGCCCAGCTCCTCGCCGCGCGAGCTGTTCGGCCCACGGCTGCGCGCCACCTCCACGGTCATCATCCTCGTCTGGGTGGCGCTCAACGTCTCCTACTACGGCCTGTTCATCTGGCTGCCCGGCGTGCTCGGCGCCCAGGGAACGGTCGCGCTGAACGTCTATATCCTGCTCGCCCTGGTGGCGCTCGCCCAGTTCCCAGGCTACGCAGCATCGCTATGGCTGGTCGAGGCCTGGGGCCGCAAGCCCACGCTGGCCGCCTTCCTGGCACTGGGCGGCATATCCGCGCTCACCTTCGCGCTCGCGCAGTCCACCGGCGTGTACGTCGCCGCTCTGTTCTTCGTCGGCTTCTTCAACCTCGGGGCATGGGGCGCGGTCTACCCCTACACCTCAGAGCTGTTCCCCACCAGGCTGCGCTCGACCGCCTTCGGCATGGTCGAGGGCGTCGGCAAGGCCGCCGCCATCGCCGGCCCCTACCTTTTCGGCTACCTACTTGACACAACTGGCGCAACGGTCTGGTCACTGGCCTTCGTGGCTGCAGTCATGACCGCTGGCGCACTGGTCACCCTCCTCGGCCGGGAAACGCGAGGCGCCAAGCTGACTTGACCCCGCCAAGGAGGTCACTGCGGCGCTGGCTCATGACCCCACCCCAAGCCCTGTGGCGCCGAGCGGGACGAGCACGTGCCGCCGCCCGCCCCGCCGGTCGCCTTCCCAATACCCCTGGTCGTACGAGCTGGTCGCGTGCTGGGCGCCGCTGCTGCGGGGCGCTCACCAAGCCGTTTGTGAGGATGCTGGAATCGGCGATGGAAGTCATCTGAGACCTGCTCATCTTCTTTGCGTTGGTGGCTGTCGGCCTGGTTGTGCTCAACCTGCTGGCTCACCGGCACTGAGACAGCCCTCAGCCGCTGGGGACACGCTAACCGCGACCGACGACCGTCCAGCGGCAAGCCAAGGCCTGAGCGGCAGGTTCGAAGGGGTCACCGCCCTTGGCCTGGCGCCGGGCTCCGACCAACCCACCAAGCAGGCGGGCAGGACGAGGAGCGGTAATCAGGTAAGAGCTCTTGATCCGGCACACGCCTGCTCGAGCGGACCTCGGAAGCGTTAAGCCTGGATCCACCGCGGGGTGGGTTGATGCGCGGGGCGAGCCGCTTCTGGTCGCTCGTTGGTGAGAGGACTTGCGGCGGCGCGGGTGCTGGCTGTTCGGCGCGGGCCATGGAGGACACCGGGCGCGCGTGTGGGGGTGTCGGTCGGCGACTGGAGCAGGCGCCCGCGCGGCCTGCCGGCCGTTCGAGCGCTGCATGGCTGGCTGGACGTCAGGTCAGCTGCGCAGGGGAACCGCTCGGAGGTGGACCAGCGCGACCAGGAACTGCCTGGCCCATGGCCAGTCAGATGGAAGGTGCAGCAGGAGCCGGCGGGCCGACCGCGTGAGCCGGCCGGGCAGGCGGAGCAGGCGGCGTCGGAGGGTCTTGGCGACGACCTGGCCGGTGCCGCCCAGTCCGATCGCGGCGACCCAGCGCAGCAGGTTGTGCGCAAGGGTGGCGATGACCAGCCAGGCCGCGTTGGCCAGGAAGCTGCCCGAGGGGCAGTGGCGCAGCCCGGCGCCGTCTTTGAGGTCGCGGATGGCCAGCTCGCAGACGGCGTGGCGGCGGTGGTCGGTGTCCAGGTCGACCGCGCCGCCGGCGCGGTTGGTGACAAAGGCGTGGTGGCGCCAGTCCGGCCACAGCGTGGCTTGCGGGCCGGTCAGGCGGGCGCGGCGCACGATCAGCCGGTCGCCGCCCAGGGTGGTCTCAGCGACCTGCGCCACGCCGCCGTCGGGGTAGTCGATGGCTTGCCAGGCGTCCTCGCTGATGGCCGCGATCGCGGCCGCCACGGTCGTGGTCTGCCGCACGGTGATCGAGAACCGCAGGTCGTGGCGGCGGCAGGCCGCCAGCACCTTGGCCGACCAGAAGCCTGAGTCGGCCCGTAGGACCAGCGGGCCGCTGGCGCCGGCGCGGCGGACCCGCCCGGCCACCTCGTTGACGAACCGCTCCGCGCCACGACCAGACGCAGCCCGACCGGTGCGCTGGCGGGCGTGCAGCACCTCGCCGGTGTCGGCCCGGGTGGCCAGCAGCGGATGGTAGCCAAGCTGGCGGGTGTAGCCGTAGGCGGCGCCCCCCTTGTGGTCGCCGTGGACCTCACAGATGGTGGAGTCCACGTCGATGGTCATGGGCCCATCGCCCGGGCCGGCCCCGCCCGCCCACGCCCTTGCCAGCACAGTCTCGGCGACACGGTCGAGCTGGCGGACGTGGCCGAAGGTGAACCCACGCAGGAAGGTCCCCAACGTCGAAGGGGCCATCACTCGGTGGCCGAGGACGTGGCCAGTCGACCCGGTGCGCAGCAGGTCGGCGTCATCGATACAGTCCGCCCCGGCGATGATCGCGTGGATCAGGGTCAGCGCCTTGCGGCCCGGCCGGTGATGGCCGGGACGGCGGCCGAGGTCGACCAGCTGGTCGACGACCGCCTCGATGCCCAGGCGCTGGGCGAGGGTGGCGGGCAGCAGCAGCCCAGCATTGGCGATCGCGTGAGTGTCGTCGAAGGCAACGACGAGGCGATCGGGGCTGTGGGAGGATGGCATCGAGAAAGTGCCCTCCTGGTCGGGACCAATGGACGTCTGAGCAACGCCATTATCCCTGCTCAGAGGGCCTTTCTCATACTCAGATCACGCCTCCAACCACCGAAACCGCGGTGGATCCAGGCTAAGGTCTCGGCGGACCGCGGCAAGGTTGTTCATTGACAGCAGGGTGGCGGGGTGGTCGCTGCCCAGCCAACGATGGTGACGTGGGTGTCGGGCATGGGTGTCCCCTCCTCGGGGCTCGGGTGGTGCTGGGCTGGTTGGTCGCGGTGGTGGTCCGGTCGGTGCCTGGTC
>Ga0081538_10002261_pt1 | contig 19050 bp, 12 predicted proteins | sample TabmetS5T2R1_FD_71022 | JGI IMG/M metagenome (GOLD analysis project Ga0081538, IMG submission 71022) | Tabebuia heterophylla rhizosphere microbial communities from the University of Puerto Rico - S5T2R1 | ecosystem: Host-associated > Plants > Roots > Rhizosphere ... | reverse complement strand
TCCGTGAGGCATTTGCCGGTCCACTGTTCGAACGTCCCCGCCAGCGGCACCAGAACGTTGTGCAGCTGCTTGGCGTAGGCCATGTCGGCGTAGTGATGCACTTTGATCCGCTCGTCTGGGAACCGGTCATGACGAAGCATCCGCACTCCTTGTTCTCGTTGGTCCGTGAAGATCCCACGAACCTGCTCCGCTGTTACCGTGTCCACATCGGCATTCACGGCGTGCACGAAGTCATGACGGACGTCGGCGAGCAGGCAACCAAGGGCGGAGGTGATGCCGGGCTGCGGCGGGATCAGCACGCGCGTCGATCCGATCTCTGCGGCCAACTCGACGATGTGAGCGGGTCCCGCGCCACCGAACCCAACGAGCGTGAACCTTCGCGGATCATGACCCCGGTCGACGGAGACTCGCCGGATCGCACCGGCCATCTTGACGTTCGTAACTCGGATGATGCCCAAGGCTGCGTCGGTGACGCTGAGCCCGAGCGGCCCGGAGATGCACTTTTGGATGGCGCTCTCGGCCGCCGCAACGTCGATACGGAATTCCTCTTCGGTGCCGAGCCGGGCTTGCGGGTCTAGCCGACCGAGCACGACATTGGCGTCGGTGACGGTGGGCAGGTTCCCACCCCTGCCATAAGCCGCAGGGCCAGGCTCCGCACCTGCGGACTCGGGGCCGACCTGCAGCACTCCACCGCGATCTACCCAAGCGATGCTGCCACCCCCGGCCCCGATGGTGTGAATATCAACCATCGGAAGTTGCACCGCGACGCCATAGGCGAGCTGTCGTCCCGTCGATTGGGCTGGCGTACCCCCAGGGATGAGGGCGACGTCAAAGCTGGTGCCGCCCATATCACAGGAAACCACGTCCTCGATGCCAGCCAGGGCCGCGAGCTCTGCTGCACCCACCGTACCGCCAGCTGGACCAGATAGAACCGTGCGCACGGGCTGCTCCGCTGCACGGTCGATCTGCATCAGCCCTCCGCTCGATTGCATGACCCACACGTCCTGGGTGAAGTCTTCCTCGGTGAGGCGCCGACGCACCTCACGAAGATACCCCGCCATGCGGGGTTGCACGAGCGCGTTGATCGCTGTCGTCGACGCGCGCTCGAACTCCCCCGCCTCGGCAGCCAAGGTGCTTGAGACGCTCAAATGGACACCCGGCAAGGCGTCGCCCAAGATCTCGGCTAATACGGTCTCGTGCCTGGGGTCGGCGTAGCTGTGGAGCAAGCACACGCCCACCGCCTCGACATCGAGCTCCTTGAGCCGAGCGACAACGCGCCGCACGCTGTTCACGTCGAGTTCCGCGACGACTTTGCCGTCCGCGCCGAGCCGCTCATCGGCCTCGACGCAGCGACTCCGGGGGATTAACGGCCTGTATCCACCCGTAAGTCCATAGGTCTGTGGCCGATCACGCCGGCGAAGCTCCAGCACGTCCCGAAAACCGGTTGTGGTGACGAGCGCCGCCTTCGCGCCCTTGCGCTCGAGGATGGTGTTGGTCGCAATCGTCGTGCCGTGGACCACAGCCTCAAGCTGCCCCACCGCCTCTATGGCTTGGTGGAGCCCTCTCAGAAGGCCATCGGCCTGGTTGCGGGTGGAGAACACTTTCGCCGTCCGTACCGAACCGTTTTCGGTGTCGTACACGGCAACGTCGGTGAAGGTGCCGCCGACGTCGATGCCAGCGATGAGGCTCATGGATTCTACCTTTCTACCTCGGTATTGGCTACCGGTTGGGGTCCTTCGCCGGCCTCCCTAGGCCGCTTCGGACGCTCATACACCAGCATGGTTTCGGCATCAGGCTGCGCCCTAAAGCGTCTGGCAACGCAGTCGGTCAACCAGATGGTAGCCGCAGGGGGCGAAGAAACTTTGAGGGGCAGGGACCCTGACCGCCGATAGTGTCTGCCTTACGGCTGCGATCACGAGCGTACGCGCTCCGGCCGTTCCTAGCACGCCCATGATCTTCGACGACGCTTCCTCTGTGGGGTTGAGGTCCGGCGAGTAGGGTGGCAAGAGTTCGCTGCAAAACGCTTCAGATCGTTGTCTCCTGCCTCTCGGCAACAAGCTGCTCCTCCTCTTCTGCATCGCCCGGAAAGTTTGAAGCCAGGTAGACGCACACGACGGTGAGGAGGCAAAGCGCCGCCATGTAAACCGCGATAAGCTCCGGACCAGCGATCGCCGCGTACAGCAAGACGGCGATTGAGGGCGCCAGGGCACCACCGAGCACCCCCGCCAGTTGGTAGCTTATCGAGGTCCCGCTGTAGCGAACCCGCGCTCCGAAGAGCCTGGCGATAAAGCTCGCCAGGGGACCGTAACCCGCAGCGTGTCCAACGCTCAAACCTAGGATCAAGGCCAGCCAGATCACCATGTTTACCTGCGTGTTGAGCATCCAGAAGAAGGGTAGAGCGAACAACCCTAGGAACACAGCGCCACCGATAAGAACCGGTCGTGGGCCCACTCGATCTGAAAGCGCGCCGTACGCTGGCATGGTGAACAGTTCGATCGTGGCGGCGATGAAAAGCCCGAGTAGGACCGTGCTGCTTGGCAGCCCGAGTTGCTCGGTGACGTAGGTGAGTGAGTAGACAGCGAAGATATAGTAAGCCACGTCGATGCTTATACGGACCCCCGTGGCCAGAACGACGTTCCTGGGGTAGGTTCGGAAAACGTCAACTATCGGCATCCCCGCCTCGGTGTCTGTTTCTCTTACCCGAGAGAAGACCGGCGTCTCGGCTATCCTGGCCCGGATAAAGAGCCCGACAACCACCAATACCACGCTCAGCAGGAATGGACCGCGCCAGCCCCAGACCATAAACTGTTCCTCCGGGAGCGCCGAGAATATAGCGAACACACCCGTCGAGAGCACTAGCCCCGCCGGCGCGCCCATCTGGGGCCAACTGCCATGAAAGCCTCGCCGCTCTCTCGTGGAGTACTCCACGGCCATCAAGACCGCGCCTCCCCACTCACCACCGACGGCGAACCCCTGAAGAAGGCGCAGCACCACAAGCGCGATCGGCGCCAGGATTCCAATCGAACCGTAAGTCGGTAAGACCCCGATAAGGAAAGTGGCGACGCCCATGATCAAGAGCGTGGCTACCAGCATCGCTTTGCGCCCGATCCTGTCCCCGTAATGCCCGAAGACCACCGCGCCAACCGGCCGAGCAAAGAAGCCGACCCCGAACGTTGCGAAAGAAGCTAGCGTCGCGGACAGCTCGGAGAACCCTGGAAAGTACAGCTCGGGGAACACCAATGCCGCTGCAGTTCCGTAGATAAAGTAATCGTACCATTCGAGAGCGGTGCCGATAAAGCTAGCCCCGATGACCTGTCTGACCGGCGTCCGCCCTCCTATATCCTCTCCGCCAACCTGTTCCATGCCCTATACCTTCCTCGTCTCGAAACTACATCAACGGCGTTTGCTTGTTGCCAGAATGGATCGAGAATTTCTTCTATGACACTAGGAACGCTGGATTCTTAGCCACAACCTATTCCTTTCCCCCGGTTACGCCTCATAGTACGCGGTTTTCTTGGGCATCACAATCAAGCTGCCTACCTACGATCACAACCCTGGCTCTATCCGGTACATCGGGCAGGCTGACGTTCTGTTCAAGCCCTACGAGCGGTTCAACCGCGTCGATCCAGACGAGCGCCTCGACCTCTGCCGCAAGCTCGCCGAGGCGCTCTGGGATCCCGATCGCCCAGAACGAGTAGCGACCTTGTCCGGCAATCCAAGACAACGGCTATTCTGGATACTGTATAGTTAATTTCGCCGTCGACGAAGGCAAGAGAAAGGGGCGCTCGAGGCGATCGGAGTACTGGATGGGGCGTCCGGATACATCCTCATTCGGACGTAAGTTCGCTTGCTACTCTGATGAGGTCTTGCAGAAAGAATCGAGGTGTAAGGCTTGCACTCGCATGAACGCTATCGCGTAGGCATCGACATCGGCGGGACGTTCACGGATCTCGTCCTCATCGACGACGAGACGGGCGAACAGGCGGTTGGCAAGATACTGACTACCCCGGATGATCCGTCGGAAGCCGTCGAGGAAGGTCTGTACGAGCTGCTCGAGCGGGAAGATGTCGAGGCTGAACAGTTGAAGACTGTCGTCCACGGCACGACGCTGGTCACGAACGCCCTGATCGAACGCAAAGGCACCACGACGGCGCTCTTGACCACGGAGGGCTTCCGCGATGCGATCGCCATCGGCACCGAACACCGCTACGACATGTACGACGTCTTTATCGAGAAGCCGGAGCCGCTGGTGCCCCGGAGCCTGCGCTACGGCGTGCGCGAGCGCTCCCTCGACGACGGTTCCGTCATGGTCGAACTCGACGAGGAACAGGTGCGATCGATAGTGACGGAGCTCAAGGAGCGCGAGGTTGGGGCCGTGGCTGTGAGCTTCCTGCACGGCTTCCGCAACCCAGCCCACGAACGAAGGGTCGGCGAGATCCTGGCCAAAGAAGCGCCGGAGATCACGGTCTCGCTCTCTTCGGAGGTGTCGCCGGAGATCAGGGAGTACGAGCGCACCTCGACGACAGTCTGCAATGTCTACGTCCGTCCGCTAGTCGAACGCTACTTGCAGAGGCTCGAAGAACGGCTGCGAAAGCTCGGGGTCGAGGGTTCGCTTTACATCATGCTCTCCAACGGCGGGACGGCGAGCGTAAAGACGGCCAGTCGGTTTCCGATACGCCTGCTGGAGTCCGGCCCCGCGGCCGGCGCCTTGGCCGCGGCCTTTTACGGTCGGGAGTCCGGTTTTACCGAGGTCCTCTCCTTCGACATGGGCGGGACGACGGCCAAGTCCTGTGTGGTGGAGGATGGAGAGCCGCTGACCAGCAACGAGTTCGAGGTCGCCAGGATCTACCGGTTCAAGAAGGGCTCTGGCTTGCCGGTGAAGATCTCCGTGATAGAGATGATCGAGGTCGGCGCCGGCGGTGGCTCTATCGCCCACGTCGACGCTCTGGGCTTGCTCAAGGTCGGGCCCGACAGCGCCGGCGCCGAGCCGGGGCCGGTCTGTTACGGCCTCGGCGGCAGCGAGCCGACCGTGACCGACGCCGACTTGATCCTGGGATATCTGGATCCCGACTTCTTTCTCGGCGGGCGGATGGAGCTAGACCGCGAAGGAGCTTCGAGGGCGATCGAGCAGAAGATCGCGTCTCAGCTCGGTCTGGACACCGTCGAGGCCGCGTGGGGCATCCACCAGGTTGTCAACGAGAACATGGCCAATGCAGCGAGGGTCCACGTCATCGAGCGCGGCAAGGACCCCCGAGCCTACCCCCTGTTCGCCTTCGGCGGCGCCGGCCCGGTGCACGCCTACCGCGTCGCGCGTGCCCTTGGCGTCCCTGGCTTCATCGCGCCGCTCGGGGCGGGCGCCGCCTCGGCCTTCGGCTTCCTGTGCGCCCCGTTGGCGTTCGATTTCAAGCGCAGCCTTTACGGTCGCCTTGACGAGCTCGACTGGTCTGAGGTGAACCGGGCGCTCGAGGAGATGGAAGGGGAGGGAAGGGATCTGCTGCGCGCCTCGGGCGTCGGGGACGCCGAGATCCAGGTACGACGGCTCGGCGAGATGCGCTACGCCGGCCAGGGGCACGAGGTGACGGTGGATCTGCCCGACGGCGAACTCGGCCCGGACGATGCCGACTGGCTGACCGCACTCTATCACGAAGAGTACCGGCGGCTGTACGGCCGCGAAGGTCCTGACGTGCCACTGGAGACGCTGACCTGGCGCCTCGAGGTCGTCTCGCCGCGACCTCAGATTCAACTCGACGCGGGTAATCTTGGCCCGCGTACGCTCTCCGGGGCGCACAAGGGCAAGAGGGCAATATACCTGCCCGAGCACGAGGACTTCCGCGACGTTCCGGTCTACGATCGCTACCGCCTAGATCCGGGCGTTGTTTTCGAGGGGCCGGCGGTGGTGGAAGAGAGGGAATCCACCGTTGTTCTGGGTCCAGATACCGAAGTCGAGATCGACCCGGCCCGGAACCTGATCGTGAAGTGGTAGGCATGGCACAGGAAAAACTCGATCCCATTCTGCTTGAGGTCCTCTGGAACCGCCTGGTCTCCGTCGTCGAGGAGCAGGCCCGCGCCCTGATGCGCACCTCGTTTACGAGCGTGGTGCGCGAGGCCGGTGACCTCTCGGCCGGACTCTTCGACCGCCGCGGCCGAATGGTCGCCCAGGCGGTGACGGGTACCCCTGGCCATATAAACGCGATGGCTACCTCCGTCCACCACTTCTTGCGTGAGATCCCGCCCGAGACCCTCCAAGAGGACGACGTCATGATCACCAACCACCCGTGGCAGACCTCGGGCCATCTGAACGACTTCACCGTGATCACCCCGATCTTCCGCGACGGGGGTATCGTGGCGTATTTCGGCAACTGCTGTCACGCCCTCGACGTCGGGGGACGCGGCCTCGGGGCCGACGCCCGCCAGGTCTATGAGGAGGGACTATTCGTCCCCGTGACCCGCCTGTTCCAGGCCGGCAAGCCCAACGAGGAGCTCTTCCGCCTGATCCGCGCCAACGTGAGGGCGCCCTTCGAGGTCGTCGGGGACCTCTACGCGCAGGCCGGGAGCAACGACGTCGGCGGGGCCCGGTTGCTTGACATGGTCGAGGAGTTCGATCTCGGCGACATAGAAATACTCTCCGACGAGGTTTGCACGCGCTCTGAGAACGCCATGCGCGAGGCCATAGCGGGGCTCCCCGACGGCGTCTACGAGAACGAGGGGTACACCGACGGCTTCGACGAGCCCATAAAGCTCTCCGTCGCGGTGCGCGTCGAGGGCGACGAGATGATCGTCGACTACGAGGGCTCTTCGCCGCAGAGCGAGCGCGGCATCAATGTCGTGCTCAACTACACCACCGCCTACACCACCTTCGGGGTGAAGTGCGCCATCAGCCCGGACGTGCCCAACAACGACGGCAGCTTCCAGCCCATCCGCGTCACCGCCCCCGAAGGGAGCATCCTCAACGCCGTCCATCCCGCACCGGTCGGTGCCAGGCACATCATCGGCCACTTCCTGCCCGAGCTAGTACACGGCGCCCTGGCTCCTGCCATTCCGGAGAAGGTGCTAGCCGAGGGAGCCGCCAACCTCTGGAACACCCAGATCACGGGTGAGCGAGAGAGCGGTGAGCCGTTCACCTACGTGTTCTTTTCGGGCGGCGGGATGGGGGCACGACCGAACAAGGACGGCCTCTCGGCGACGGCCTTCCCCAGCGGCATCCGCGGCGTCCCGGCCGAGGTGATAGAGAGCATCTCCCCGGTCGTGATGCACCGCCGCGAGTTCCGGCCCGACTCCGAGGGACCGGGCCGCAACAGGGGAGGCTTCGGCCAGGAGATGGAGATCGGGGTCCGCAGCGACTCCCCCTGGATCCTATCCGCCATGTACGACCGCAATAGCTTCCCCGCGCGAGGGATGCTTGGTGGCTCGTCCGGAAGCCCGGGCGCCGTGCGCATCGCCGACGGCGAAGTCCTGCGTCCCAAAGGCCAGCAGCGTATCCCCGCCGGCGGGCGGATCTTACTAGACCTCCCGGGCGGCGCGGGTTTCGGCGACGCTCGTGAGCGGGAGCCCGACAGGGTAGCCCGCGATGTTACCGACGGCCTCATCTCGATCGAGCGTGCCCGCGAGGCCTATAACGTGGTTCTGAGGCGCGACCGCAACGGAAGTTGCGTCGTAGATGAGGAAGAAACCATCCGTCTACGTGCGGCTAGTCCTGATGGGCAGGCGTCTTCCCATGAGCAAGACTAAGCAGCGGACGTTGCCGCACGGTGCGATCGTGGTTAGTACCAGAGAGTTTGGAGGTGTACGGTTTTTGTGCGTGTCAGCTTGTCCGCGCGCGTGGAGTCGGTCCGCCTCCGGAACGTGCCATCGTTCGTGTATGCGGAGGGGCTGCCGATCGAGACGAGCGTGGGCCCGGTCACCGCAGACATCGCGTTCGGCGGCGCCTTCTACGCTTGCGCATACGCGCAGGAGGTGAGCGTTGGACTAGAAGCGGCCAACCTGGCGGACTCCATCAGCCTGGGACGCGAGCTAAAGAACTCGATCAATGACGCGCATGAGATCTCGCACCCCCTGGAGCCACGCCTGAAGGACATCTACGGCACGATATTCCTCGCCGAAAAGGAGCGAGGGGGACCGCGGCAACGCTACACTCCGGTCTAGGCTAGAAAGCAGGTGAAAAGCGTGAATGGTGGAGAAGACCTGGAGCAAACCGGGAACTCTTTGTTGAGAGGCGTGTTCGCTGCGGCGCTGACTCCTATGGGTGGAGATTTGGATCCCGACCACGCGGCGTTTGTCGCCCACTGCCGCCGGTTGCTGGATGCGGGTTGCCACGGCTTGGGCGTCTTCGGCACGACCGGGGAGGCCAACTCGCTCTCGGTCCAAGCGCGGCTCTCGGCCTTGGAAGCGTTGGTCGAAGGAGGAGTTCCCGGCGAGAGCCTGCTGCCCGGAACGGGCTCGTGCGTCCTCGAAGACGCCGCGCGCCTGAGTCGGGCAGCGCTGGAGGTGGGCAGCGCTGGCGTGCTGATATTGCCGCCCTTCTACTACAAGGACGTGAGCGAAGAAGGTGTCTTCCGCTTCTTCGCCGACCTGATCGAGTGGATCGGCGACCGGAGGCTGCGAGTATACCTCTACCACTTTCCGCAGATGACCGGTGTAGGATTTGGCCTACCGCTCATCGGGCGTCTCCTGGAGACCTATCCGGGGGTCGTGGTTGGCATGAAGGACAGCGCAGGCGACTGGGAGCGGATCGAGGCGGTTTGCCGGGAGTTCCCGGGCTTCTCAGTCTTCGCCGGCACCGAGCGCTATCTACTTGACACGCTCCGGCATGGCGGGGCTGGTTGCATCTCGGCGACGGTTAACGTCACTTCCAGGCTAGCCCGGCGGGTCTACGACTCGCACGAGGCGGGGCAGGACGACGAAGCCCGTGAGTTGCAGGAGCATCTCACCGTTCTGCGGACGGAGATCGAGGCTTTCCCTCCGATACCGGCCCTGAAACGCATCATGGCCCACCTCACAGAAGCGGACGGGTGGCGCAACCTCCGGCCACCGCTAGTGGGCCTCGAAGACGGACAGGCCGAGAGACTGCTCGACCGCCTCCCGCTCTCCGACCTTCTATAGCCGGTCGAGCTCTCTGAGCTGGAACTCCCGGTCCAGGCGGAACGGGTTTTGATCCGAGGATAGCCGACCGGTCAGGGTGTCCACGACGATCCGGCCGCCCGCCGCGCTTCCCATCACCCCGTGCCCGCTGTAGCCCGTGTTGACGTATAGGCCCTCTACAGGTGTGGGCCCGAGGAGCGGCCGGTGGTCGGGGGTCATGGTGTACTGCCCTGCCTGCAGGATCCAGTTCGCCGAGCCCCGCTCCCACACCCCGCGCCAGAACGGCGCCACGCGTGCGACGGAGACCGGACTCTCCGGGTCGAGCAGCCCGAGCGCGAAACCGTGGTCGGTGGGCAAATCCTCGGCGGGCGGGCCGGGAGGTTCTTCGGGGTCGGTGAAGAGAAGGAATGCCCCCCGCAACCCCGGTCGCCAGTGCGCGCCGGTGTCGTCGTCTATGGTCATGGGAGCGTCTTGCGGGACCTCGGGCACTTCGGGCATCGTCACCTTTTGCCGTCTGACGGCCTGCACCGGCAACCCTACCCCCGCGAGCGACGCCACCTCCCCCGAGAAAGGTCCGGCCGCTATTACCGCACGCCCGAGCGAGATCTCACCCCTGTTGGTCTGTACGCTCGTGAGCCGCCCGCGTTCGACGCGCAGGCCCAGGACCCCGCAGCCGGTAACCACGTCGGCACCCGAAGACGCGGCGAAGCCCAGGGTTATCTCTTTGGGATCCAGGAATCCATCACCCGCCCTGTAGCGCGCCGCCAGCACCTCCGGCGATACGTATGGGAAGCGGTTCCGTACCTCGTCTCCGTCCAGGTGCTCGATGTCACTCTGGCCCCACGCGTGTTGCTTTCGTACGAGATCCCGCTGCCACTGTGCGCGAGCCGGGTCGGTGGTGCACCACAGGTATCCTTGGCGTTGCAGTCTCGGATCGTAGCGCGCCTGTCCCGTTGCTTCGGAGAAGTCGGAGAGCAAGCCCACCGACTCGCGCACCAGCTCGAGTTCCTCGCGGTTGTCGAACTGCAGCCGGAACGCGCCGGTGGAGGCGGGAGTGGTCAGCGTGCAAAGCGCCGCGCGGCGCTCCAGCAGCACCGGGCGCAGACCAGCCCGTGAGGCGTGAAACGCGGTCGCCGCACCCACGATCCCGCCGCCTATGATGACCAGCTCGGCGGAGCGCGGTGGATCTCCGACGTATCTTACCTTATCGACCATCTCGCCCTCACTCCATCAACTGGAAGTCCATCCGGTAGCGGTCGGGGTTGAAGACGCCGGCCGCCTTCGCGCCGTCCACGGCCAAGCCGACCCCGCTCACGTAGCTCGAGTCGTCGGAGACCAAGAAAAGCGCCGCACGGGCTACCTCTTCGGGCGCAGCCATGCGTGGGGTGGGGCTGTTCGCCAGGATACGGCGCGCGTGCTCCTCGGGGTCCTCGTCGGGCCCGAGGCCGCCCCAGATCATCGGGGTGTCGATCGCCCCCGGACACAGCGCGTTAACCCGAACCTTCCGATCAGCGTAGGTCAGGGCGAGCGACTTAGTCAGGCCTATCACGGCGTGCTTGATGGCCGAGTAAAGCGGATCGCCGGGGCGCCCGATCAGGCCGCCGTTCGATGACATGTTGAGGATTACCCCACCGTCCGGGTTCTCCAGCAGGTGTGGGATCGCGTGCTTGCACCCCAGAAAGACGCCCTTCAGGTTGATGGCGACGATGCGGTCGAAATCCTCTTCGGAAGTATCGAGGATCGGCTTCATCATCGAGATGCCGGCGTTGTTGAAGATTATGTCCAGCTTGCCGTGCCGATCGACGGCTCCGTCCACCAGACGTCGCACTTCGGCACCCGAGGTGACGTCCGTCCGCACAAAGACCGCCCCGCCGCCCGACGCCCCGATCTCATCGGCAGCCCGCTGGCCCGCTTTCTCATCCACGTCCCCGAGCAGGAGGAGCGCCCCCTCCCGCCCGAACATCCGTGCGGTCGCCAGCCCGATGCCGGAGGCCGCGCCAGTGATCACCGCTACCTTGCCCTCTAGCCGCATACGCCCCACCTACTTTCCTGGTCGAAGTCTATGGTGATTCCTCTCTAACGCTCACGAAGCGGGAAGCAGGAGAACGTGTTGCCGTCCTCTGGTTCCCAGATAAAGACGGGAAAGGTACCGGGGAGAAACAATTCTGTGCCACCCTCGGGCTCGAACCAGTAGATTACCCGCCGCTCTGGTTGTAAGGGAAGGTTCAGGTCCACGAGCAATGACGGTGCCCAGGCGCCGGCCGTGATAACCAGCCGTTCGGCTTCGTATGAGGCCACCGGCGTCTCCACCCGAACGCGGTCTTCGGGGACCGAGACCTCCCACGTAAGCACCGACTCTTCGAAATGCAACTCCGCTCCGAGGATAGCCGCGCCTTCCAGGTGGGCATTTATGGCCGCCTCGGGCCTGATGAGGCCCGCGCGGCCCTCGTAGAGGGCGATGGTTTCGCGGTCGGGAGCCAAGGCGGGGAAGCGTCGTTTCACCTCCTCTGCTTCGAGTAATTCGCAGGGTAGGTCGTGCTCACGGGCGCTTCGGAGGCTGCCTTCGAGGACCTCGCTCCCCCGCCGCCCGAGCATCAGGCCGCCACAGAGCGTCATCAGGTCTTGGCCGGTCTCTGCCTCCAGCCGCTCCCACAGTTCGTAGGCGCGCAGGAGGAGCGGTACGTAGGCCGGATGCTCGAAGTACGCCTGGCGGATGAGGCGAGAGCCGCCGTGGCTGGATCCTCGATCGTGCGCGGGTGTGTGCCGCTCCAGCCCGAGTACCTTCTTGCCACGTCCGGCAAGCTGGTAGGCGGTGGCGCTGCCCATCCCGCCGAGGCCAACCACGATCACATCGTACATGAGGTTTGGCTCCCTCCGCTCAGACCGACCTTGTCAACCCGCCATCGACGCGAATCCGAAGGGGATATGAGCGCCACCGCGTAACCCCGGCTCGCCAACTCTCGGGCGCAAGCGGCGCCCATGCCGCTCCCGGCCGCCGTCACTATCGCCACCTTCTCCCCGACCCTCTCGGGTCCATCCTCGGCCATGCGCTGTCTACCACCCTCGCCGCTCACTGTTCTGTCGAGTATAACCTTCTTGAGGGACCGGTCCGTCTCATCTTCGTAGAACACCGGTCGGGAGATCCATCACGCGATGACCCCTGACGGAGAACGCTGCTCCGACACGTCATCTCGCGACGCTTCTTTCGACGCCCCGGCCCAAGGCAACACGGACGTGACCCACCGTGTCCGTACCATTACCAGGCGGCACATGACGCTCCGGTCCGATGTGGACCCCAGGAGGAAGCGACGTAAAGTCCGCTCTTGGCGCCCACAATTAGCACCGCCATGACGGGAAGAGCTCACCAAGGAGGGCTCAGAAAGGAGAACGATGAACGCGAAGAAGTTGATAGCCGGTTTGGTGGCCGCGGTAACCCTGACGCTGTTTTCACGGCCGCCGTGAACGCTCAGCAGGTAGCGCCTCCGCAGGAGGTCGACGCAGCAGAGGCCTGCTTCGATGATCGGGAAGAGTTTGACTGAACACATGAGTAACACGGGCATGCGTGGGTTCAAGCGTCGTTACCCAGTTTTGGCGTTCGGGACGTCGGTCAGTGGAGCGCCCGCGGCGGGTCCGAGACCGGCCCGCCTCTCCTGTGCGGAAGGGAAGAGCGGTAGCTCCGCGGGAGGGACGGTAATTTTACGTCGGGACCAGTGTTCGCAAAATCAGGTGACAGCAAGAATATGCCATGTAAGGTATGTACTAGAACACACAGGTTTGGTAATGTGTTTGCTTGTAAACGCGTGCAGAGGCTTGGAACCACGTTTTGGTGAAGGTGGGCACATAGGAGACGTGGGGAGCCATTGTGCAACCGGCTGCCGCATTACTATGAGGAGGTCGCGCTTATGAGGCGCATCGTCTTGATGATCACGATGGCGGTACTGGTGGCCCTGTCGCTGCTTGTGTCTGCAGGTTTCGTCTCTGCGAAGTCCAACGGACACGTCGTCCGTCCGGGAGAATCGATCCAGAAGGCCATCAAAGCAGCCGAGGCGGGTGACACCATCGTGGTTCTCGGAGGCGTCCACCATGGGACCGTGGTGATCAAGAAGGACGGAATCTCGGTGCGCGGTGTCGACGCCGTGCTCAAGCCGCCGGCGAATCCGAACTCCCCCTGCGGGGCGTCAGGCTTTTGCGTCAATGCAGACAACGTGTCCATAAGCGGCTTCACGGTGCGGGACTTCCCGGGCACCGGGATCGTCGCGATTGGAGCACGCAACCCCAAGTTCATGTCTAATCGTGCCATCAACAACAGGGAATACGGTATCGCCGCCTTCTCCTCGACCGGAACACATATAATCGGCAACCTTACACGCGGATCCGATGATGCCGGTATCTACGTGGGTGACGCCCCCCGCGCGAACGCGACTGTGGCTGCCAACGAAACCTACAATAACCTATTCGGCATCTTCGTGCGCAATGCCCGCCACGGCAAGATCACCGGTAACCAGGTTCACGACAATTGCCTGGGGATGTTGTTCCTCGCCGATGCACCGGGTCCTGCTGGTGTGTTTGACGTGATGGGTAACAAGGTAGTGAACAACACGCGCGCATGCCCGGCCAATCCAGAAGGTTTCCCGCCGAGCTCCGGAGTCGGCATTGCGCTGCTCGGGGCCAGGGGCATGGAGATCAAACATAACCAAATCATCCACAACGTTCCATCAGGACCCACCGAATTCTCTGGCGGGGTAGTGGTAGTCAGCGGCATCGGAGAGACACCGCCAACCAACAACACCGTCACCGGCAACACGATCCTCCGAAACAAGCCCGACATCCTCTGGGACAAGAGCGGCTCTGGCAATCGCCTCAAGCCCAATAACTGCAAGACGAGCAAACCTGGAGGCTTGTGCAAGGGGTGAAGTAGGTCTGGATCTCGCTTTCGACCAGCTCGCGGTCAGGGAGTAACGATGGAGATCCTCGATGCGAGAGAGACCGAAGCCCGCCTGCCCTACCCGGAGCTGGCGGACTCCATCCGGGAAGTTATGGATGGAAGGCGGGAGGGGAAGCTGGATGCTCCCTCCCGCCTCGTCCTGTCTCTGCCCGAAAGTGGAAATCTCCTGGTGATGCCGGCGGCCGACGATGAGCTGGCGATTACCAAGCTGGTGACGGTCCATCCCGGAAACGCCGGGCACGAACTACCCACCATACAGGGGGAGGTCGTCGTGATGGAGGCGAGGACGGGGATACGACTCGGCATCCTCGACGGCGCCGCTGTCACCGCCAGGCGCACCGCCGCGCTCTCCCTGCTCGCCGCCCGGACTCTGGCCCCGCGTCCCGACGGACCGCTCCTGATCGTGGGCGCCGGGACCCAGGCCCGCTCCCATCTCGAAGCTTTCCGTGAAGGCCTGGGCGTCTCCGAGGTCCTGCTGACCTCCCGCACTGGCGAACGGGCCGTCTCCCTGGCGGAGCACGCCCGGGACCTGGGGATGGGGGCTCAGGTCGTAGTCGGTCCCGAAAAGGCGCTCGATGAGGTGAGCCTGGTAGTCACCGCTACGACCAGCCAGGAGCCGATCTTGCCCGAAGAGATCCCGGACAACATCTTCGTCGCCGCGGTGGGCGCTTTCGACCCGGAGATGGCCGAGCTACCACCGGGACTGGTGGGAAGCTCCAGCGTGGTGGTAGATACGATAGAGGGCGTTAGGGAAGAGGCTGGAGACCTGATCCAGGCCGAGCACGCAGGAGCATTCGGTTGGGAGGACGCCACTCAACTTGAGGACGCCCTCCTCTGGTCCGATAAGCCGACAGGCACGATCGTCTTCAAGAGTGTCGGCCACGCCCTGTGGGACCTTGCCGCCGCCCGCACGGCCTTCGCGTCTTGAACAAGAAGAGGAGGCTTCAAGACCTACCCCGTCTTGAGAACGACTGCATGTCTCTGGCCTGAACATCGAGAGCGCTCCTCCGTCAACCCCAGGAAGAGGTTACAGTCTAGGGGGTGTAGGGGCAAAATAGGAGGTGGAAGTACATGGCAAGCATTCTGATCCTTGGCGGTGGCTTCGGCGGCCTCGCGGCAGCCCATGAGCTGCGGACGCGACTGCCCGACAACCACGAAGTGACTGTTGTTGCCGCCGACGATCACTTCTACATAGGTTTTGCCAAGCTTTGGGATCTGGTCGGCACGCGACCGCTGGAGCAGGGAACAGCCAGCCTTTCGACCCTGAAACAGCACGGCATCCGCTTCGTCCGGACCCGCGTCACGGCGATCGATCCGTCCGAGCGTCGAGTCGATACCGAGTCGGGCTCATTCAGCGCTGACTTCCTCCTGGTTGCGCTCGGCGCAGGGTCAGGACCCGAGCGGTTCTTGCGGCTGCGCGGACCAGCGCACGACCTCTACGACGCCAATGAGCTGCCCCAGATGCGCGCCGACCTCGCTCATCTCGATGCCGGGACGCTGGTGGTGGCGATACTCGGCGCACCCTATAAGTGTCCCCCGGCTCCTTACGAAGCCGCATTCCTGCTCGATGAGCACCTGCGAGGTCGCGGGGTCCGCGACGCCATCGAGCTGGTGGTCACCACGCCCCAGCCCATGACACTGCCAGCCGCCGGATCCGACATTAGCCAGTTCGTCGCTGAAGCGCTCGAGGATAGGGGCATCGAGCGACGCACCGAACATAGCGTGCAGGCTATCGACGTCGAGACCCGCACCTTGTCGTTCGCACATGGTGGGCGGCTTCAATACGCACTGCTGCTGGCTGTACCCCAGGCACTCCCACCGCAAGTCGTCGCCGACAGCCCGCTGGCTGGGGAAGGAGGCTGGATCCAGCCCAACCGCGAGACCCTTCTCACCCGCTTCGAGAGGGTCTACGCGGCCGGAGATTGCACGGCATCTCCCCCACCGAAGGCCGGAATCTTCGCCGAAGCTGAGGCCCGCGTCGCCGCACGCAACATCGCCGCAGAGATCGATGGCGGTGCCAGCGATCGGTTCGACGGCACTGGCTACTGTTTCCTCGAGTTTGCCGGCCAACGTGCCTCGGCACTGGAGGGCCATTTCTTCGCCCAGCCGCCTGAGGTACGGCTGGCGGAGCCTGACACCGAGACGTTCGCCCGGAAGCAGGCCTTCGAGACCGAGCGGCTCCGCGACTGGCTCGATGTCGGCGTGAGCTGAGCTTCGGGAGCGAATTGATGACAGACCCCGTGCCCGTTTGAGTGACGAGCAGGGATCAAGGGCGATGCGTACGCCCTTAGGGTGGATTGTTCTTGGCTTGGGTTCTTTGCTGGCGGGACTCCTCGCCCAGAGGGTGGGTCTGCCAGCAGGGTGGCTTGTCGGGCCGATGCTCGTCGCGCTCGCCGTAGCGCTCGTGTGGAAAGAGCATCCGACGGTGCCGCGCTGGGGGCGGGTGGCGTCACTCGCGGTCGTAGGCGGCATGCTCGCTGCCACTTTTCGGCCCTCGGTACTCCCCCTGATCGCCAGCCACTGGCTGCCAGTGAGCCTCGTTGTTGGCGGCACCCTGCTTCTGAGCCTAGCGGCAGGACTGCTGCTCTCCGGCCTGGTCTGTATAGACAGGAAGACGGCGGCTCTGGGGGCTCTGCCAGGCGCTGCCTCGGGGATGCTTGCGATGAGCGACCCTTTAGGCGCTGATGCTCGCCTGGTCGCCTTGATGCAGTATACGCGCGTGGTCGTGGTCGTCGTGACAGCTACTTTGGTCGGCCGGCTCGTGACTGGGGCGGCGCCACCTACTCAGGGCTTGCAGGCCCCCCAGGGAGCGGTGGATCTTCTGGTCCAGGGTACCGTGCCGACCTACGCCGCAACCGTCCTGGTCGCGGTACTCGGTGCATGGGCGGGGACGCGCCTCAGGCTTCCGGCAGGGGCGCTCCTTGGGCCGCTAATCCTAGGAGTCGCACTGGCGGAGATCGGCGTGGTGCACCTCGCCTGGCCCCCTGGCGTGCCGCAGGCGGCCTACCTCGTTCTCGGCCTGTGGGTGGGACTGCTCTTCGACGGGGCCTCTGTAAAGAGCGCCGGACGGCTGTTTCCGTTCGTGCTCGCCTCCACCGTGGGACTCGTACTCGCGTGCGCCGCCCTGGGATGGGCGCTCGCCGCGCTCACCAACATCGACGGGATGACGGCCTACCTGGCGACCACACCAGGGGGGATAGAGTCGGTCGCGATCGTAGCCCTGGGTACCGGAGCCGACGCGCCGCTGGTACTCGCGGTCCAGATGCTGCGGCTTCTGGCCGTGGTCTTCGCCGGCTCGCTCCTCGGGAGGTGGTTGTCGTGAGAGGGCCCGAGGCGTCGTGTGCCCCAGGCCCTACAGCTGTTCTCTGGGAGGCGCAGGAGGTCAGGTTTCGCGAACCCTGAGCTCTTTGGGGGTGTAGCGTTCGATCCACTCGCGGTATTCACGCGCTTCGCGCTCGGCACGCTCCTGTTCCCACCCGAGGTGTTTGACGGCGACCTCGGCGGCGTCGTCGACGACGTCGAGGGCGACCCTGGGGCCGTAACCAGCCATCGAGCGCCTCAAGAGTACGTCGGAGAGCGTCTGCGCCATCTCCTCGCGGAAAGCCCAGATCACCTCTGCCCCTATCAACGCCGTGTCGACGCTTAAGGTAGAGGAGAGGGGCGTAAGGAGTTCGGGATCGTCCTCGCCTATCTCGAGGACCTCTGCGGCCCTGACGCCGTAGAGCTTGAGGAGCCTGCTTGAGAGTACCTCGGGTATGGTGCTCGCGGACTTGAAGCCGGCCGCGAACGCCTCGAAATCCGAAGTCTCGCTCCCAGGCAGAGGGACCTTGCGAGATCTGCTCTTGGGCGCCTTCCGATCCAGCTTCTTGAAAGCGGCGTCGACCGTCTGGCGGCTCAGGTTCAGATAGGTGGTCAACTTGCCACCGATGACGGAGAGGAGCCCCTCTACCTGCGGCAACTCGGCGTCGGATCTCTTCATCTTGCCGCCTGCTTCGGTACCTCCCTTCGCGTGGTCGAAGACGACATGGCTACGGGTGACGCTGCTCGTTGCACCTTCAGGGTTATGTGGTAGCGGCCGCACTCCGGCGTAGGTAAACAGCACGTCGTCGCGGGAGAGCCGCGCCTCGGGGATAACATAGTTGGTCTCGTCGAGCAGGTACTGGATCTCCTCCTCGCTCGCCGAGATGTAGTCGAGGTCACCCTCGAAGCGAATGTCGGTCGTGCCGATCAGGTACCGTCCGTTCCACGGCACTATAAAGTAGGGCCTCCCGTCCTTGCGCGCCTCGACGTAGAGGGCCTCACCCTCGGGGGCGCCTGGGAAAGGATCCACTATGAGATGGCTGCCTTTGGTGCCGCCAATAAAGCGTTCGTCGTTCTCCCCTGTGCCGTGTCCTTCCAGGTCAGCGAGGATCTCATCCACCCAGGGACCCGCGACGTTAACCGTAACGGGGGCGCGGACCGCGTATCTCTCGCCCCCGAAGACGTCGGTGAATTCCACGCCCTTCACGTCTCCGTTCTCCAAGATCAGGCGGTCTACTTTCGCGTAGGTAATGATGGTCGCGCCGTTGTTGCGGGCTGAGATGGCATTCTCTACGGCGACCCTTTCTGCGTACTCCACCTGCGCGTCGTAGTAGAAGGCGGCCGCCTTCAGGCCCTCCGGGTTGAGGCCTGGTTCGCGTTCCTGGACCTTCTTGCGGCTGAGCATCTTGTGCCTGTCCATGCTCCTGTCGTAGGAGAGCACATCGTAGAGGTTCATGCCGAGCCTTATCATGAGAGGTCCGCGGGAGCTCCTGTCGTAGATGGGAACCAGGAAGCCGAGTGGCTTTACCAGATGCTGCGCGATGTGCAGTATCGCCTCTCTATCCCTCAGCGACTCTCTTACGAGCGCGAATTCGTGGTACTCCAGGTAGCGCAAGCCGCCGTGGATCAGACGCGTCGCCCACTGCGTCGTCCCGCTGGAGATATCGCCCTTGTCCAGGAGCAAAACCCGCAAGCCCCGCATCGCGGCGTCACGGGCTACGCCGGCG
>Ga0081538_10002260_pt1 | contig 19057 bp, 17 predicted proteins | sample TabmetS5T2R1_FD_71022 | JGI IMG/M metagenome (GOLD analysis project Ga0081538, IMG submission 71022) | Tabebuia heterophylla rhizosphere microbial communities from the University of Puerto Rico - S5T2R1 | ecosystem: Host-associated > Plants > Roots > Rhizosphere ... | reverse complement strand
GCCATCGACCTCGGCGCGGGCACGTTCTCGAAGTGGACGTTGCCCGCGGGAACCATCCAGGTCATCACCTCGATCGCGAGCCGGCCCGCCCGTACCGCCGGGTCTTCGTTGCTGAGCCGGCGGGCCGTCTCGGGGTCGCAGCTCATGATCGAGATGCCGCGCAGGCGCTCGTCGTCCTGGTCGACGAGCGGCCCTCCACCGATGAGGTAGCCGCGGTCGCGCAGATCGGCTCGGAAGGCGAGATGCCGATCCTGGAGCTCGGCCGCCTCCTCGTCCGTGAGCTCCGGTGCGTCGGGCGGGCGCACGAGCAGCACGAGCGTGTGCCGGTCGAACTGCATCCGGCGAATTAGACCAGTCCTCTCCGGCGTCAGCCGCCGACTACCGCGGCCAGTATCGGCGTAGCGCCGGCGCTCCGCGCCGACGCGAGCTTCGTTCGAACTAGTACTTTCAAAGGACGGACACGACTGCGAGGGAGCCATGAACGAGCATCGACCGGCCGACCAGTTGATTACGGACGAGGTCATGTCCTGGCCCGGCGTGGAAGCAGGTTTCGGGAAGCGGGGCGAGTTCGGCTTCAGGGTCGGCGGCCGCGAGATCGGCCACCTTCACGGCGACTACGCCGCCCATTTCTTCCTCCCGAAGGACCTTTGGCGCGAGCTGCGTCAGCAGCAGCGCATCGTCCACCATCCTGTGTTTCCCGGCAAGGAGGGCCCGGCCGCGAGGAGGATCGACGGCGAGGAGGACGTTCGCGACGTGATCGCGCTCATGCGGCTCAACTACGACCGGGTTGTCGCCCGCCACGGGATCCCGGACGGCGCAGCGCGGGCATGAGCGCGCTCCCGCAGCTGGAAACCGAGCTCGCCGCTCTCTACGCCTCGCCCTCCCAGGCGTTGCCGTTCGCCCCTTCGCTGCACGCCCGCGCATTCGTCCTGCGCCGGGAGGCGGGGAACCTCCTCGTCTACAGCGTCGCCGACCTGGCGTCTACCTCGGCGGCGTTCGAGGGGCTCGGCGGCGTCCAACGCCAGTACCTCGGCCACTGGCACGAAGCGATGTTCGCGGCCAACCGGTTGGACGTGCCGCTCTTCGTGCATGAAGCGGACCGCGGCCAGACGGAACGGAGGACGGACGTGGCGGGGACGTTCTCCGAGGGCCAGACTCTCGGCGGCGACTTCGAGATCGTCCCCATCTCGGGGCACACGCCCGGTGCGACCGCCTACCTCTGGGACAGCGGGCAGCAGCGACTGCTCTTCACCGGCGACACGATCTACCTCAGCGACGGCGACTGGGTTGCCGCGGTGCTCGACTCGAGTGACCGCGACGCATACATCGAGAGCCTCGAGCGCCTGCGCGAGCTCGACTTCGACGTGCTCGTCCCCTGGGCGGCGACCGCCGGCACGGCGTACTACGCCCTCACCGACAAGGCCGACGCCCAACGCCGCATCGACGCGATCCTCGAACGGGTTCGCCGCGGCGAGTCCGGCTGAGGGCTTTCACCCGCGCGCGTATTCGAACGCGCCCACGTCAGGAGTGCCGGCGCGGCGGCGTCCCTTGAAATCCCGCCGAGGCGCGTGGCGGCGGCTCGCCTTACCGATCAGGAGACGCGACCGTGCCGTTGGACGGCCACGCCGGTCGAGGTGCGCGGGCCCGACGTGGTCGGAAGGGGAGCACCGGTGGCCGCGAACGATCACGTTCGAGAGCGACCCCCGCACGCCGAAGCAGACGCGGCCGTAGGTACGGAGCAGCGCGATCACGTTGTTGACGAGGAGCGGTCGGGCACGTCTCGGATAGCCGCCGTACCGATAGGCGCGGCTGATCCTCAGCGAACCTTCGTATCCGTCGATGCGCTTGAAGCCCGTCAGGATCGTGTTGTTGACGACCTCGACATAGCGCGGCAGCCGGTCGGAGCCCTTCGCGCCCACGATCAAAGCCATCCTCGAGTGGTAGCCCGGAAGACGCGGGTCCGTTCCCACGAAGAGGTTGTTCGCAATCGAGACGTGGTCGATCGGGCCGGTTAGATACACCTGAGCGCCGCCGTACTTGTAGACGCCGAAGTAGTTGCCCTCGACGCGCAGCCGCCGTCCCGAAAAGAGCGCGATCAGGTCCTGGTGGCCGCAGCGGTAGCGGCCGAGATGGCGGAAGTTGCACGGCAGAGCCCGTTCGAAGCGGTTTCGCCGGATCGTCAGGTTCGAGCCGAAGCGCCCGTGGATGAAGTCGCAGCCGAAGCAATCGTGAAACCAGTTGCGCTCCACGAGGACGTGGGTCGTCCGCCGGAAGAGCATGAGACAGAACGGGAACTCGCGTGAACGGTCGCCGCAGTGCGTGAAGTTGCTGCGCCGGATCGTGACGTGGCGGGACCTGTGCACCGCCACGGACGCGGACAAACGGGTCCCCTGCGCGGTGACGAACAGGTTGTGCAGGTCGATGTGCTTCGAGTCCCAGAGCTCGACGATCGCATGCTGCGAGCGCGGCGAGATCCTGACGCGGCCGAGAGAGACATTCCTCGTGCGGTCGAAGACCACACGCTCGATCCGGACGCCGCGTGTCCCGATGATCCGCAGCCGCCGCGAGGAACGCGGCCGCACGATCAGCTGGCGGTAGGCGTTCGGCTGGAGGCGGATCGTCCCGCCCGACTTCGCGAGCCTGGAGACGGCGGCCTGCAACTGCTTGTCGTTCCGCACGTGGATCGTCTTGCTCGCGGCGGACTCGGCCGCCGGCGCTCCCGCGACCACGATGAGCGTGAGCAGCGCGAACGAACGCATCGTTCAGTCGGCGCCCAGCGCGGCGCAGAGTCCCTCCCCGACCACCTGCGCATCATGACTGGGCGCCGGAGAACGCGCCGCGTTCTTACGTTCTGGTGCGCGCCGCCGCCGCGAGCTCGCCGGCCAAGGACGCCTGCGGTCGCGGAACGCCCGCAGCCGCGTAGGCGTCTTCTTCGTCCAGCGTCTCGTGCTCGAGCAGTGCGTTCACGAGCGCGTCGAGCCGGGCGCGATTCTCCCTCAGAAGCGAGACGACCTCGTCGTGCGCCTCGGCGACGATGCGGCGTACCTCGTGGTCGAGGAGCTTCTGGGTCTCCGGTGAGACGTCGGCGCCACCCGGGATGAACGGTCCCGCCCCGTCGCGAGGGATCGCGGAGATCGGCCCGAGCGCTTCGCTCATTCCCCAGCGCCCGACCATCTGCCGCGCCAGCCCCGTGAGCTGCTCGATGTCGGACTCGGCGCCGGTGCTGATCTCGCCGTAGACGATCTCCTCGGCGGCGCGGCCGCCGAGCGCGACCTTGATCTTCGCGATGATCTCGGGCTCCAGGTAGTTGAATCGGTCGGCGTCCGGGGCGGAGAACGTGACGCCGAGCGCCATCCCGCGCGGGATGATCGAGACCTTGCGCACGGGGTCTGCGCCCGGTGTCAGCATCCCGACGATCGCGTGCCCGCCCTCGTGGTAGGCCGTCCGGCGGCGATCCTCCCGGCTCATCAGGACCTTGCGCTCGGCGCCGAGCACGATCCGTTCGAGCGCGTCGGTGAAGTCGGCTTCCTCGACGACCTGATGCCCACGCCGTGCGGCGGTGAGTGCCGCCTCGTTCACGAGGTTGGCGAGGTCGGCTCCAACCATCCCCGGCGTGGTCGCAGCGATTCGTCCGAGGTCGACGTCGGGGCCGAGCGGGACGCCGCGGGCGTGCACACGAAGGATCGCCTCGCGACCGTCGCGGTCCGGCGGCTGGACTGCGACCCGGCGGTCGAACCGCCCCGGCCTGAGGAGTGCCTGGTCGAGCACGTCGGGCCGGTTCGTCGCGCCGATGACGATCACGTTCGTCGCCGCGTCGAACCCGTCCATCTCGGTCAGGATCTGGTTGAGGGTCTGCTCGCGTTCGTCGTTGCCGCCACTGAAGCCGGCCACGCCGCTCGTCCGCGAGCGGCCGACCGCGTCGAGCTCGTCGACGAACACGATCGACGGGGCGTTCTCCTTCGCCTCTTTGAAGAGGTCGCGCACCCGGGCGGCGCCGACTCCGACGATCGCCTCGACGAACTCGGACGCGGCGATCGAGAAGAAGGGAACGTTGGCCTCTCCGGCGACCGCACGCGCGAGCAGCGTCTTGCCCGTCCCGGGCGGCCCGGCGAGCAGGACGCCGTGCGGGATCCGGGCGCCCAGCTTGCGGTACTTGTCCGGGTTGCGCAGGAAGTCGACGACCTCGTTCAGCTCGTTCTTCGCCTCGTCGATCCCGGCGACGTCCGCAAAAGTGACCTTGTCGCCGGACGGCGCGTAGCGGCTGGCCCGGGACCGTCCGAAAGAGCCGAGGGCGTTCTGGACGTTGCCGGCCCGCCGGAACAGCCAGAAGAGCAGCGCGACGATGAGGAGCGTCGGCCCGAAGCCGACAAGCAGTGTCTGCCACCACGGCGAGCCGGTATCGAGCGGCTTCGCGTTGACGGTGACGTCGTTCTCCTGGAGCAGCCGCGAGAGCTCGTCGGTGTTCGCGAACGCGGGGATCTCGGTTCGGAATCGCTTGGTCGGCTTCGAGTCCTCGAAGGTCGTGTCCTTCTTGAACGTGCCTTGGATGTCCGTCCCTTTGGAGGTGATCTCCTCGACGTTCTGCGTTTGCACCTGCTGCAGGAAGAACGGGCTGTACGGGACACGCACCCGCGACTCGGGCTGCATGGTCCGGCTGGTGATGAAGAGGTTGAGCGCGAGCAGCGCTACGAGGAAGACGATCCAGCGGGGTGAGAACCCGAACCGGGGACGCTTCGGCGGAGTCGGCGAGGATCCCCGCGGCGCGGGCGGCGGCGTGTCGGCTGCGCGGTCGTCACCCTGCTGGGCCATCCCTTTACGCTACTCCCCGCGGCGAAGCACCTTGGCGCTACCCATCGCGGCTCGCGCTGTCGTTCCGCCCGAGGACTTCGCGCGCGGCGTCGAGCTGATCGGCGCGCACGATGACTTCGTAGGGGCCGACGGTCGACAGCCCGTCCGACGCCCCGGCTCCGAGGTTGGTCTGCCGGGTCGTGCAACTGATGTCTGCGCTGCGCAAGAGCCCGCAGAGGATCTCCGCCTCCTGCTCCGTCGCCACCACGTCGGCCACCGCGAACTCGTCCACTAGCCGAACGTGAACGCGTAGGCCTCGACGCCCGGCGCGAGGAAGGTGATCTCGAACGTGCGGTCGGTGATCGGCCCCTGCTGGCGAATCAGCTGATAGAGCCGCTGTTGCGACAGCGTTCCGTCGCCGGCTTCGTCGATGTCGAGTCCGTGAGCGGCGCCGGGAGGTTCTCCATCGACGGACACGCGGAACGGCACGGACGTGCCTCGCACGCGCGGCCCCATGACGAGATGCACGTCGCGGGCGTGGAAGCGGAACGCCAGGCCCCCGTCGGCTCCGTTCAGCACGCTTGCCCCTCTCTCGATCGTCCAGTCCCCGGATAGAGCCCAGTCGTTCAGCCGCAGCGAATCCGGCACGACGTAGGGGCGAGGCCCGTCGAGCTCGGCGGCGAAGTTCTGCGCTTGCTCGTAGCCGAGGTATGTCTCGGGCGACCGCAGGTTCGTCCAATCGGCTTGAACCTCGAAACCCTCAGGGGCGACGGAGACGAGGTCCTCACCGACGGCCTCGCTCCCCGCCTCGCCCAGCAGCTGCTTGATCACCATCTCGCACTCTTCGTACTGGCCCTCGCCGAATTGGTGGTGCCGGATCCGTCCTTCCGCGTCGGCGACGTACACGGCCGGCCAGTACCGGTTGCTGAAGGCGTCCCAGATCGCGTAGTTGCTGTCGAGCGCGACCGGATACGCGACCCTCAGGTCCGCCACGGCCTGGCGGACGTTGTCGACCTCGCGTTCGAAGGGGAACTCGGGCGTGTGGGCCCCGACCACGACCAACCCCTGGTCCTCGTACTTCTCGGCCCAGGCACGGACGTAGGCGAGCGTGCGGAGCCAGTTGATGCAGGTGTACGTCCAGAAGTCGACCAGAACGACCTTCCCGAGCAGACCGGCCGGCGTGAGCGGCGGCGAATTGAGCCAACCGGTCGCTCCGTCGAACCCAGGCAAGAGGCCCTCGGCGGACAACGGAGGCGCGGCGTGGCGGCGTGTGCCGAACAGGCTCATTTCGCACCGCCGACGGCGAGGACGGCATCGGCGAAGGCCGCCGGGGCTTCCTGGGGAAGGTTGTGTCCGATGCCGCCCTCGATCGTTCGATGCGAGTACGTGCCTGCGAACTTCGTGGCGTAGGTACTCGGCTCCGGATGGGGCGCGCCGTTGGCGTCTCCCTCGAGCGTGATCGTGGGCACGCTGATGACCGGGTTTTCGGCGAGCCGTTTCTCCAGCTCGTCGTACTCCGCTTCTCCATCGGCCACGCCCAGCCGCCAGCGGTAGTTGTGAATCGCGATCGCGACGTGATCCGGGTTGTCGAAGGACGCCGCAGTGCGATCGAACGTGGCGTCGTCGAAGTTCCACTTCGGCGACGCGGTCCGCCAGATCAACCTCGCGAACTCCCGCCTGTACTGCTCGTAGCCGGCCCGGCCGCGCTCGGTCGCGAAGTAGTACTGGTACCACCACTGATGTTCGGCCTCCGGGGGCAACGGCAGCTTGCCGGCCTCCTGGCTGCCGATCAGGTAGCCGCTCACCGACACGAGTCCGTCGCAGCGCTCCGGCCACAGCGCTGCGACGATGCACGCGGTTCGCGCTCCCCAGTCGAAGCCGGCGACGAGCGCCTTCTCGATGTCGAGCGCGTCCAGGAAGGCGATTGCGTCGACGGCGAGCGCCGCCTGCTCGCCGTTGCGCATGGTCGTGTCGGACCGGAAGCGCGTGCTCCCGTAGCCGCGCAGGTACGGCACGATCGCGCGCCAACCCGCCGCCGCCAGCGCCGGGGCAACCTCGGCGTAGCTGTAGACGTCGTACGGCCATCCGTGCAGCAGGAGGACGGCAGGACCATCGGCGGGCCCGAAGTCGACGTAGCCGACGTTCAGGAGGCCGGCATCGATCTGCTGCACCGGCCCGAAGGACGTCGCGGCGACGGCTTCGTGCGCCGAGGTCCCGACGGTCATGCGACGCTGCCGACCATCGGGGAGCCGACAGATGCCATGGCTTCGAGGATCACATCGGCCACGGCCTGGGGCTGAGAGATCATGATCACGTGCGAGCCCTCGACCTCGGTGATGGTCGCTCCGGCCCGCGCAGCCATCGAGCGGGCGACGTCCGTTCCAACCGCCCGGTCGCCGGTGGCGACGACGGCCCATGACGGCCGCTCCTTCCACGCCGGCGGGCCCGACGCCTCGGAGAATGCGAACTCCGCGATCGGCCGTTGGGTGGCTGCGATCAGTGCGGCCTGCTGATCGGAGAGGTCGCCCGCGAATGCGTCGCGGGCCTTCGGCGGGTCGATGTAGAACTCGGTCGCCGATCCGCCGTCCTCGGTCGGGTACTGCCGAGGGACGAGGGCGCTGTTCAGAACGCTGTCCTTCGAACCTGCCTCGACTGCACCGAGGGTCTCGCCCTCTTCGGGGGCTTGGGCGGCCACGTAGACGAGGCCGACCACGTTCTTCTTGCCGGTCGCGGCGTTCGTGATCACGGCGCCGCCGTACGAGTGGCCGACGACGAGCACGGGCCCTTCGATCTGCTCCAGCACGGCAGAGATGTAGGCGGAGTCGGCGGAGATTCCGCGCAGCGGATTTGCCGGAGCGATCGCCTGCAGGCCCTTCGCCTGCAGCCGTTCGATGACGCCGTTCCAGCTCGAGGCATCAGCAAACGCGCCGTGCACGAGCACGACGGTTGGGGTTGCATCAGACATATGCGCTCCTTTCACAGTTGCTTGTGCGGACTGCGGCGCTCACTCGACCACCACGAGGAAGGGCTTCCCCTTCTCGACGACATACGTCGCGAGCTCGGCCGCGTTGCCGCTGCCGACGTTCCTGACTGCGTGGACCGTCTCAGGCGGGACAAGCAGGGCCTCGCCAGCGTGGAACGTCATCGGCTCTTGGCCGTCGATGTCGTACTCGAGCGACCCTTCGAGGACGTAGATGATCTCCTCGCCCGGATGCTTGTGGCGCACCGCAGGGGCCTCGGGCCCGAGGTCGACGCGGTTCTGGATCACCTCGCGTCCGGAGATGCTGAGATCGTGCTGCTGCAGATCGGTGCGCCTGATGCCGGGCGCCTGCTGCACAGTTGCCATGCCTTCTCCTTTCAGCGAAGCGATCTGAATGCCGCCCGAAGCTCAGTCGAGAAGAGCTCCGGCTCCTCCCAGGCGGCGAAGTGGCCGCCCCTGTCGGCCTCGTTGAAGTAGGTGAGGTTCGGGTAGGACTTCTCGACCCAGCTGCGCGGGGCGCGGAAGAGCTCGCCAGGGAAGGTGGTGTAGCCAACCGGGAGCGAGACCGCCGGAGGAGCCTGGCCGGACGTGCGTGCCTGAGCCAGGGCCAGTGCGTCTTCCCAGTAGGACCGCGCGGCCGAGACGCCGGTGCCCGTCAGCCAGTACAGCGTGATGTTGTCGACGATCGTCTCGCGGGTGAGATTGCCCACGGGCTCGCCGTCGACGAAGGCGCGGGAGATCTTGTAATAGCTGTCCGTGTCGTGGTCGAGCAGCCAGGCGGCCAGCGCGAGGGGTGAGTCCAGCAGTGCGTAGCCGATCGTCTGCGGCCGCGTGGCCATCTCCAGGAAGTAACCGAAGCCGCTCTGCCTGAACGTGTCGAGTTGCTCCTGTGCAGCGCGCTCCTCGTCTGTCTCCGTCGACTGGGGGCCGGCCAGCACCGCCACCAGCAAGTTCGTGTGGATGCCGAGCAGCCCCTCGGGTGCCTGCCGTCCCATTGTGTCGGTGACGGCCGCGCCCACGTCGCCTCCCTGGGCAACATAACGGGTATAGCCCAGGCGCTGCATCAGCTGCGCCCAGGCCTGCGCGACGCGGCCGACGTTCCAGCCGAGCTCGGTCGGCTCGGCGGAGAATCCATACCCAGGCATAGACGGCAGCACGAGGTGGAACGCGTCCTCAGCCTTTCCGCCGTGGGCGGTCGGGTCGGTCAGCGGCCCGATGGTCTCGAGCAGCTCGATGACCGAGCCGGGCCAGCCGTGGGTCATGATCAGTGGCAAGGCGTCCTCGTGCGGTGATTGGACGTGGATGAAATGGACGTCCACGCCGTCGATCTCGGTGATGAACTGCGGCAGGGCGTTGAGCCTCGCCTCGACGTTGCGCCAGTCGTAGTCGGTCACCCAGTAGCGCGCGAGCTCCCGCATCGTCGCGAGCTGTACGCCCTGCGACCGGTCGTCGACGAGCTCCTTGCTCGGCCAGCGCATCGAGGCGACGCGCCGCAGCATGTCGTCGATCTGCTCCTGCGGAACCTCGACGTGGAACGGGCGGATCTCGGTTGCAGTGGCGACGGTGGTGCTCAAGAGGGCCCTCCCTTCGTTCGTAGTGACTTGAAGGCCGCGCGCATCTCGCCCGCGAAGACTTCGGGCTCCTCCCAGGCGGCGAAGTGCCCGCCCTTGTCGGCCTCGTTGAAGTAGATGAGGTTGTGGTAGGCCTGCTTGACCCAGTGGCGCGGCGCCTGGAAGAGCTCGCCCGGGAACGTTGTGTACGCCACCGGCAGCGAGACATGAGGGGGCGGATGCTTCAGCGCCGCAGGTGCCGCTTGCGCGAACTCCCAGTACAGCCGCGCCGCCGAGGTCGCCGTGCCCGTCAGCCAGTACAGCGTGATGTTGTCGAGGACGTTGTCGCGGGTGAGGTTGCCCGAGGGCTGCCCGTCGAGAAACGCCCGCGAGATCTTCTCGTAGCTGTCGGCGTCGTGGTCCAGCATCCATGCCGCCAGGCCGATCGGCGAATCCAGCAGCGGATAGCCGATCGTCTGTGGATGCTCACCCATCTCGGCGATGTAGCCGCGCATCGCGACCGCGAGGAACTTGCTGAACTGCTCGCGTTCATCGGCCGACCAGGCGAGCCGGAGGTTCAGCGCCGCCATCAGCAGCTCGCGCGGGGCCGCCCCCAGGAAGTTGAAGTGAACGCCGAGCAGCCCCTCGGGTGCCAGCCGCCCCATCGCATCGGTGACGCCGGCACCCTGGTCGCCGCCCTGGGCGACGTATCGCGTGTAACCGAGGCGGCCCATCAGCTCCACCCACGCTTGACCGACGCGACCGGGATTCCAACCGACCTCGGTCGGCTCTGACGAGAAGCCGTAGCCGGGAATCGACGGGATGACGACGTCGAACGCGTCGGCCGCGTCGCCGCCGTGTGCGGTCGGGTCGGTCAGCGGCCCGATCACGTCGAGCATCTCGATGACCGAGCCGGGCCAGCCGTGCGTGATGATCAACGGCAAGGCGCCCTCGTGCTGGGAGCGCACGTGGATGAAGTGAATCTCGAGGCCGTCGATCTCGGTCGTGAACTGCGGCAGCGCGTTGAGCCTCGCCTCGAGCCTGCCGAAGTCGTAGTTCTTGGCCCAGTAGTCGGCGATCGCCTTCAGCGTCGCCAGCTGCACGCCCTGCGACGGATCTTCGACGAGCTCCTTGCCGGGCCAACGCGCCGTCGCGAGGCGCCGGCGGAGGTCGTCGATCTCCTCCTGGCGAATCTCGACCTCGAAAGGCCGAATCTCGGTTGTGGTCTCGACGGTGGTACTCATGACGACCTCCCTCCGTTGCGCAGCGACCTGAACGCCGCTCGCAGCTCGTTGGTGAAGATTTCCGGCTCCTGCCAGGCCGCAAAGTGGTTGCCCTCGTCGACCTCGTTGAAGTAGATGAGGTTGGGGTAAGCCTTCTCCGCCCAGCTCCGCGGCGCCTGGTAGAGCTCCCGCGGGAAGACGCTCACGGCGGCCGGCACGGTGGTGCCCTTGATGTCGAAGAAACCGAGCGTGTTCTCCCAGTAGAGGCGACCGGAGGACATTCCGGTGTTCGTCAGCCAGGTCATCGTGATGTTGTCGAGGACCTCGTCCCGCGTGAGGTTGCCGACGGGGTTGCCGTCGAACGCCGCGGCGATGTCCTCGAGGCTGAGCGCGTCGTGATCCAACATCCACGCCGCGAGGGCGACGGGCGAGTCGGCGAGCCCGTAGAGCGTCTGCGGGCGCAACCCCATCTCCTGGGAGTAGCCGAGGCCCTTTGTGAACAGGAAGTTCAGCCGCTCGTACGCGCGTTGCTCGTCCGGGGACAGGCCCGAGGGCGGGGGCTCGCCTGCTCCGAGCACATGTGACGCAAGGACCTTGGAGATCTCCGGCGGGACCGTGCCGGGCATGTTCGAGTGGATGCCGAGCAGCTCCGGCGGCGCCTCCGCACCCATGACGTCCGTGATCTGCGCGCCCCAATCGCCGCCCTGCGCGACGTAGCGGGTATAGCCGAGGCGCTTCATCAGCGCGATCCAGGCACGCGCGATGTGGACGGGATCCCAGCCCGCGCCCGTCGGCTTGCCCGAGAATCCGTAGCCCGGCATCGACGGAACCACGACGTCGAACGCGTCCGCCGCGTCACCGCCATATGCCGTCGGGTCGCTGAGCGGGCCGATCACGTTCAGCATCTCGATGATCGAGCCCGGCCAGCCGTGCGTGATGATGATCGGCAGCGCGTTCTCGTGCGGCGAGCGAGCGTGGATGAAGTGGATGTCGAGGCCGTCGACCTCGGTGATGAATTGCGGAAACGCGTTCAGCCGCGCCTCCAGCCTTCCGAAGTCGTACTCCGTGCCCCAGTAGCGCACGAGCTCTTTCATCGTCGCGAGCTGAACGCCCTGGGACGCATCCGCGACGGTCTCCTGCTCGGGCCAGCGTGTCGCCTCGATGCGCTTCCGGAGGTCGTCGATCTCGCCCTCCGGGAATTCGACCCGGAAGGGCCGAATCGCCGCGTCGGCTACTGCCCCCGCAGGGCGCGTAGACGTTTCAACAGACATCGGGGCCTCCTGAAGGTCGTATTCGCGCCGCCGATGGTCGGCGCCCCTGCCTCGGGTGAAGCTACGACCCTCGGCCCGCCGCTCGCTTCAGTCAAATGACTGCTTCTGGCTTGTGCCTCCGGATACCGTTCGGACCGGTGGCAGCAGAGCACGAGCTCGAGGTTGCAGGGCGTCACATCGCGGTGACGAGCCCGGACAAGGTCTTCTTCGCCGAGCGGGGCGACACCAAGCTCGATCTGGTGCGGTATTACCTCGCCGTCACCGAGCCGTTCCTGCGGGCGGCGGGCGGCCGGCCGACGCTGATGCAGCGCTTTCCCCACGGGGCCGAGGGAAGCTCGTTCTTCCAGAAGCGGGTCCCCGACAGCGCACCCGAGTGGCTCGAGACGACGATCGTCAGCACGCCGAACGGAACGACGTCCCGCGCGCTCGTGCTCGCGGACATGGCTCACGTCGTCTGGGCGGTGAACCTCGCCTGTCTGGGCTTCCACGTCTGGCCGTATCTGGCCCACCGCCCGGACGTCGCGGACGAGCTGCGCCTCGACCTCGATCCGCAGCCAGGCGTCGACTTCGACGACATTCGGACCGCCGCCGCGGAGCTTCGCGGCCTGCTGGACGAGCTCGGGATCGTCGGCTACCCGAAGACGACGGGCAACCGTGGCCTGCACGTCTACGTCCGGCTCGAGCCGCGCTGGGACTCGTATCAGGTGCGGGCGGCCGCCGTCGCAGCCGCCCGTGAGCTCGAGCGCCGCCGCCCGGAGCTGATCACCGCCGCGTGGTGGAAGGAGGAACGCGGCCGGCGTGTCTTCGTCGACTACAACCAGAACGCGCCGCACAAGACGATCTTCGGTGCCTGGTCTGTGCGCGCCCGGCCCGGCGCCCAGGTGTCAGCTCCTCTCGCCTGGGAGGAGGTCGACACGCTGCACCCCGACGAGCTGACGATCGAGAGCGTTCCCAAGCGGCTCGCAGCGAACGGGGATCCCTGGGAGGGGATGAACGACGAGCCGCAGTCGCTCGACTCCCTGCTCGAGCTCCACGAGCGCGACCGCGCCGACGGTCTGATGGACGCTCCCTGGCCACCCGTCTACCCGAAGCAGCCGGACGAGCCGCCCCGGGTCGCGCCCAGCCGGGCACGAAAAGACGCCGACTAACCGCCTCGCACTCGGCCGCGGAATGACAGGTACCGGCTTTCGTTTCTCTGGCTAGCGGAGGAGAATCCCAGGATGCCGGTTGCCGAGACGCTGGTCGGGCGTGAGCCCGAGCTGAAGACGATCCACGAGCTCGTGGACGGCGTCGGCGAGCACGGCCGTGCGCTGGTCGTTCGGGGCGAGCCGGGCATCGGCAAGTCGGCGCTCCTCGCCGCGGCGAGCCGATATGCGGCGGGCGAGGGGCTCGGCGTGCTGTCGGCCACAGCGGTCCAATCCGAGGCGCGGCTGCCCTTCGCCGGCCTCCACCAACTGCTTCGCCCGGTACTCGGCGGTGCCGACGAGTTGCCGAAACCGCAGCGTGCCGCTCTGCGCAGTGCGTTCGGCATGGAGGATGGAACTCGCACCGACGCATTCCTCGTTGCGCTCGGGGCTCTCGAGCTGCTCTCAGACCGGGCCGCGCGCTCGCCCCTCCTCGTCGTCGTCGAGGATGCACATTGGCTCGACGATCCGACCTCAGACGTTGTCTCGTTCGTTGCCAGGCGGATCGACTCGGAGCCGATCATCCTCCTGATCGCGACGCGGGAGGACGGCCTGCCGAGCGAAGCGGGCCTGGAAGATCTCAATCTCGCCGGGCTCGCCGACGGCGATGCCGGCGCGCTCCTCGACGTGACTGCTCCCGAGCTCGCGCCGGAGGTTCGCCGGCGCCTTCTCGACGAGGCTCGCGGTAACCCGCTCGCGCTCGTCGAGCTCCCAGGGGCGCTTGCACACGAGCAACTCCACGGGCAAGAGCTTCTGCCCGAGAACCTGCCGCTGACCGACAAGCTCGAGCGCGCTTTCGAGACGCGAGCTGCCGAGCTGCCCGACGACACGCGCTGCGTGCTCGTCTTCGCGGCGGCCGACGACGGCGGGCTCGTGCAGGAAGTGCTCGGTGCCGCGGACTCGACGCTGGAGAACCTCGAGCCGGCCCTCGCCGCGGGGCTCGTCGAGTTCGATCACGAGCGGCTCCGCTTCCACCACCCGCTCGTTCGTTCGGCGATCTACCAGGCCGCCGGTGCCGCCGAGCGCCAGGCTGCCCATGCCGCCCTCGCGCGCCAAGTCGCGGACGATCCGGACCGGAGCATCTGGCATCGAGCTGCCGCCGCAGCGGGGCCTGACGAAGAGCTGGCGGACGACCTCCTGCAAGCCGCCGTCCGGGCACGCGATCGGGGCGCGCCGCTGGCCGCGGTCGCTGCGCTCGAGCGAGCCGCGGAGCTGACTGCGGACGAACGAGAGCGCGGCGCTCTCTTGATCCAGGCCGCCGAGGCAGAGTGGGAGCTGGGCCGGATCGAGCGGAGCATGGAGCTCATCGCCAAGGCCAAGACTCTCGACCTGCGCCCGCACGAGCGACTCCGCCTCGAGTTCCTCGTCGAGGTCTTCGACGAGGCGAACTGGACGGGCGCGACGAGGGCCGGCGTCTTCGCCGAGCTCGCGAAGGAGCTGATGGCCGCGGGCCGCCCCAACGAGGCGCAGCGCGCGCTCGAGGTCGTCTCGCTTCGCAGCTACTGGGGAAACCCGGACCAAGCGACGCGCGACCTGATCGTCGAGGCTGCGGATGCGCTTGCTGCCGCCGACGACGACCCCACGCTCCTCGCCGTGCTCGCACACGCCGACACCGCGCGACAGGGGGCGCGTGTCCTTCAGGCCCTGACACGAAGGAAGCCCGTGGAGACGGACGCCGGCGACCTGCTCGCTCTCGCCATGGCCGCAAACGCTGTCTGGTCGTTCGATCTTTCGATGTCGTTTGCTGACCAGGCGGTGGATGGTCTTCGTGCACAGGGTCGCCTAGGCCCGCTCGCGCAGGCACTCACCCTTCAGGCCTGGGCCGCCGTGCATCTCGCCAACGCTCCGGTCGCCTTGTCAGCGGCGGACGAGGCGATGCGCCTCGCGAGCGAGACTCGTCAGTTCCGGTGGAAACTGGCGGCGCAGATGGCGAAGGCCGCGATCGTGGCGGAGCGGGGTGAGCTCGACGAAGCAGAGAAGCTGTCGGCGGAGGTCGAGGCCGCGCTTCTCCAGATGGGTGCAAACCCACTCCTCGCCTTCGTCCAGTTCGCACGTGGTCGAGGCTCCGTCGTCCATCAGTTCTTCTCCGAAGGTCGGGACCACTTGCAGCGGGTCTTCGACCCGGCCGACACGGCCTACCACCCGCTGGTCGGGGCGCTTTCCCTCGGAGACCTCGTGGAGGCGTGCGTCCACGTCGGCGACCGAGACGGCGCGGAGATGTACCTGACCCGCCTCCAATCGCTGTCGGCGCAGGTTCCGGGCACGCTGCTCCTCGCCCAGCTCGCCTACGCGCGGGCGATCGTCGCCGACGACGAGGAGACCTACCAGGAGGGGCTCGGCTCGAGCCTGGCGACGTGGCCGTGCTACCGGGGCCGTCTGCTTTTGGCCTACGGCGCGTGGCTGCGCCGTCATCGTCGTGTGGCGGAGTCGCGAGCGCCGCTGCGCGCGGCGCGCGAGATCTTCGAAGGTCTGGGGTTCAGAGCCATCGCCGAGCGGGCTCGCCAGGAGCTGCGGGCCTCGGGCGAGACGAGCCGTAAGCGGACGCGTGACGCCTGGGACCAGCTGTCCCCGCAGGAGTTGCAGATCGCGAGGATGGCGGCGGAAGGGCTGACGAACCGAGAGATCGCTCAGAAGCTCTACCTCTCGCACCGAACGGTCGGCTCGCACCTCTACCGCATGTTCCCGAAGCTCGGCATCACCTCTCGCGGGCAGCTCGGCGCGGCATTGCAGTCATCTGACTGAAGCGGCGCGCGGCGCGACAGCCGTACTGTCGAGGGCGCCGAACGAAGGAGCCTTTTGATGCCGGCATCGCCGGACACCGTCCTCTTCATCCACGGCCTCTGGCTGACGCCGCGGAGCTGGGAGGACTTCGCGTCACGCTACGAGAGCCGTGGGTACCGCGTGATCGCGCCCGCATGGCCGGGCATGGAGGTCGAGGTCGAGGCCCTGCGACGCGACCCGTCGCTCCTCGACGGCCTCGACCTGAAGAGGGTTGTCGACCACTACGACCAGATCATCCGCGGGCTCGGTGAGCCGCCAATCCTGATCGGCCACTCGGTCGGAGGCTCGGTCACACAGCTCCTCCTCGACCGCGGCCTCGGCGCGGCTGCCGTCGGCCTTGCCCCCGCCACCGTCAAAGGCGTCCCCGACTTGCCGCTGTCGACCCTGCGTGCGTCGTTCGCGGTCCTTCGCAACCCGTTCAAGCGCGGAAAAGGCATCCCGTACTCGAAGCAGCAGTTCAAGTATGGGATGGCGAACACGCTCGACCAGGAGACCTCGGATCGTCTCTGGGAGCGCTACGCCGTGCCGGCGGCGTCCGGAGTTCTCTTCGACATCGCGCTGGCGACGCTCGCGCGGAGCTCGCCGGCCGCCGTGAACTTCGAGAACGATGACCGGGCGCCGATGCTCTTCATCGCTTTCGGCGAGGACCACGTCGTCCCACCGAAGGTGATCCGGCACAACGTCGCCAAGTACGACAAGTCGGCCGCGGTCACCGAATACAGGGAGTTCGCCGGCCGGCCGCACTTCCCCGGCGCGCCCGGCTGGGAAGAGGTCGCGGACGTCGCGCTCTCCTGGGCGGTCGAAAATGCGAGCGCGCGGCGTCCTGTCGCCGCCGCGACCTGAAAGGGTCTACGGTCGCGTTGCTGCCTAACGCGGACCTCGAGCTCGTCGCGATCCACCACGTGAGCCTGCCCGTGACGGATCTCGAGCGCTCGAGACGCTTCTACAGCGAAATCCTCGGTCTCCGTGAGATCAAACGGCCTCCATTCGACTTCCCGGGTGCGTGGTTTGCGATCGGCGAGCAGCAGCTTCATCTCATCGTCGGCAGCGACTCGACCTTCCGCGAAGGGAAATCGCTCGACGCACGCGACACGCACTTCGCGATCCGCGTGACGAGCTACACGGAGGCGCTCCGCTTCCTCGAGGCGAAGGGCCATCGAGAGGACGCAGACGACAAGCTCATGAAGCTCAAGGCGAGCCCCAGGTCGACAGCCGGCTTTCCGCAGCTCTACATCCTCGATCCCGACCGGAACGTGATCGAGATCAACGCCGAGACACTCGACGCGGAGCCCGAGTAGCAGGCGCGGGACATTCCACCCCCGTCCGGGCCGCGCTGACGGGAGACCAGCGCGAGGGCTGTGAGCGCGACGGCCATGCCGACCAGTGCGTCGAGAACGCACCGCCAGCGCCTAACTCGACTACCCGCCAGCGGGAATTACTCCCTTCCCGCACATCGGGCTAACGACTCTTAACGCAGTTGCAACCGCTTTCTCAGGCGGCTCTTAGGCGCGGCCGGTTCCGTTTTGTGACCGCCGCACGGATCCCAAGAGAGGAAGACGACGCTATGCGAGAGCAGTTTTCGGTTGCGAACCCGGATGCCCAGGCCCGGCAAGAGTCACTCGAGCACGCGCTCTTCGAGATCAAGCGCGTCATCGCCGGGCAGGACACGATGTTGGAGCGGGTGCTGGTCTGCCTGCTGGCGGACGGGCATCTCCTGATCGAAGGCGTCCCCGGGCTCGCGAAAACGCTCACGATCAAGACGACGGCGCAGGTTCTAGGCGGCACCTTCAACCGCATCCAGTTCACGCCCGACCTAATGCCCAGCGACCTCGTCGGGACCCGCGTCTACCGGCCCCACAGCGGGGAGTTCGACGTCGACCTCGGCCCCGTCTTCTGCAACTTCCTCCTCGCCGACGAGATCAACCGCGCGCCGGCGAAGGTGCAGTCCGCACTCCTGGAGGTGATGCAGGAGCGGCAGGTGACGATCGGCAAGGAGTCGTTCGCCGCACCCAGCCCGTTCCTCGTGATGGCGACCCAGAACCCGATCGAGTCCGAGGGGACGTATCCGCTCCCCGAAGCCCAGGTCGACCGCTTCATGCTGAAGGTCGTCGTCGGCTACCCGGAGCCGGAGGACGAGCTCACCGTCGTCGAACGCACGCTCACCGGACTGGCCGAGGTCCGCCCGATCATCGGCCTCGACGAGCTCGCCGCGCTTCGCGCCGCGGTCAAGGACGTGTACGTCGATCCCGCGCTCTCGCGGTACGCGGTGCAGATCGCCTGGGCGACTCGCGACGCCGAATCGGCGGGGTTACCGGAGCTCAAGGCGTATGTTGCGTTCGGCGCCAGCCCGCGCGGGCCGATCTCGCTGATGGCTGCGGCGCGAGCGCTCGCGCTGATCCGCGGGCGGGACTACGTGCTCCCCCTGGATGTTCGCGAGCTTGCCCGAGACGCGCTCCAGCATCGCATCGTGCTCAGCTACGAGGCGCTGGCCGCCGAGATCGGCGCGGACTCGATCGTGGACTCTGTGCTCGAGGTCGTCCAGATGCCGGAGATCGATCTCGTGGAGCGAGCGGCATGAGCGCCGTCCTCGGCCGCGAACGCGCGCCGGCGACCCCGGGCCCCGGCCCGCTTCCCGAGGCGCTGCTGCGCGCCCTCGACCTGAAGATCGGGCGGAGGATCGACGGACTGCTAGCCGGAGAGCACCGCACCGCCGCGATCGGCGTCGGCACGGAGCTCGCCCAGATCCGCGAGTGGGAGCCCAGCGACGACGTGCGGCGCATCGACTGGAACGCGACGGCGCGCTCAGGTGAAGTTCAGGTGCGCGTCGACGTCGCCGAGCGCGCGCTGACGTCGTGGGTGCTGCTCGACGTCTCGCCGTCAATGAGGTTCGGGACCGCCGACCGGCGTAAGTGGGACGTTGCCGAGGGCGCCGCGGTGGCCGTCGGCCACCTGGCTTCGCGGCGCGGAAACCGCATCGGCGTCGCGACCTTCGGCGGGAGCGAGTCGATGACGCTCCGGCCGCGCCAGGGACGGGTCGGACTGCTTGGCGTTCTGCTCGCCGTCCGCCGGGACCCCGAGACGGAGCGGGTTGGCCGCACGTCGATCGGTACCGCGCTGACCCAGGTTGCCCGGATCGCCCGGCAACGCTCGCTGGCGGTCATCGTCTCGGACTTTCGCGGCCCGCGCGACTGGCGGGGGCCGCTCCCCCCACTGGCCCCCCGCCCCCCCCCGGGCGCCCTCGAGGGGCGCGGCCCCCCCCCGCAAGAGGTGCCCAACCTCC
>Ga0081538_10002259_pt1 | contig 19075 bp, 20 predicted proteins | sample TabmetS5T2R1_FD_71022 | JGI IMG/M metagenome (GOLD analysis project Ga0081538, IMG submission 71022) | Tabebuia heterophylla rhizosphere microbial communities from the University of Puerto Rico - S5T2R1 | ecosystem: Host-associated > Plants > Roots > Rhizosphere ... | reverse complement strand
TCCGCGTTCTGCTCGTAGTACGAGAACCCGAAGTAGCCGAGCCCACCCTCGGAGCCCTCGACCCCCTGGACGAGCACGTTGTCGTCCTCGGAGGGCTGGTAGTCCTTGCGGCTGTTCCCCTCCTCACCGTTGATCTCCTCGGTGAAGAACTCGAACGTCCCCGAGTCGGTGCCGGGGCCGAACAGCGTCACCTTGGTGTCGGGCAGTTTCGGATCGATCTGGCTGAGGCTCGTCACCTTGGAACCCTGCTCCCACAGCTCCTTGAGCTGCTCCACGGTCATGCAATCGACCTCGAGGTCCTTGTTCGTGGTGATCGAGATGCCGTCGTTCGCGACCTGAACCTCCTTGTAGGTCACGTTGTTGCGCTCGCAGATCGGCACCTCCTCCTCCTCGTCGATCGGGCGTGAGGCGTCGGAGATGTCGGTCTCGCCCGCGCAGAACTTCTCGAAGCCCCCGCCCGTGCCGGAGGTGCCGACGGTCACACGGACGTTCGGGTTCTGGGCCTGGAACTCCTCGGCCGCGGCCTGGGCGAACGGACCGACGGTGCTCGAGCCGTCGATCCTGATGCTGCCGGAGAGGTCCCCGCCTCCACCACCGCCGCTGTCGTCATCGTCGCCGCAGGCCGCCGCGCCGAGGGCGACCGCGCCGCATGCGGCGAACGCGAGCAGCTTCCTCATCGGATCTTCTCCTTCGTTCGTTTCATTGCGGCGGACACTCTCAGCGGCCCACCGAGAGTCTGTTATCGAGGTGTCGCGCCTCTGTGAAAAAGGTGTGAAGAGCGCTCAATCACTGCGCTCCTCGGGCGAAAAGCGGTAGCCGAAGCCGAAGTGCGTATGAATGAATCTGCGCCCCGGGAGGGCCTCTTCGAGCTTCTGGCGGAGCTTGCCGACGTACACGTCGACGGAGCGGTCGGACCTCCGGTAGGGCTCTCCCCACACCACTCGATAAAGCTCCTCGCGGCCGACGATGCGGTCCCGGCGCTCGGCGAGCGCGGTGAGCAGCTCGAGCTCTCGCACGGTCAGACGGAGGCGCCGGCCGGAGGCGAGCGCGATGAACTCCGCGGGTCTGATCTCGAGATCGCCGGCGCGGACGATCCGCTGGGTGAGCGCTGCTTCCATGGCGGGCGACCCTCTCATCCCCCGGCGAAATGCCCGTTACGTGCGGGTTTCCGCGGTGTGAAGATCCTGTAAATGGCCGGTTTGCGGGGCGTCCGCGCCGGGCCGTCGCGTACACTCGTCGCGGATGTCCGAACTCCGGCTTGCGATTCTGGACACGGATTCGGGGTTCGTCCGCGTCGTCGTGAAGCGAGCGGGGGATCTCGGCTGGCAGCACCGGCGTCTCGAGGCTCCTCCCCGGACGGAGGAGTTCGTCGCGATGCGCGTGAACGCGCTGATCGTGGATCTCGCCATGCTCGGCCCAGGCGCCTGGGACTTCCTCGAGCGCGTCTCGACGGCACTCCCGGGCCTCGGCATCGTCGTCTGCACCGGCCGCTCGACGGTCTCGCAGCGCGTGCGCGGGCTGCGGCTGGGTGCCGACGATTGGGTTACGAAGCCATGTCACCCGGAGGAGGTCCTGGCGCGCGTGGAGGCGGTCATTCGGCGCCGGAAGCGCGCGTCCGAGCGGGTGGAGAAGGGACCGCTCGTGGCGGCCGAGCTCGAGATCCGGGCCGACCAGTTCCAGGCGTTCGCGCGGTCCCGGAGCGTAGAACTGACCCGCCGCGAGTTCGAGGTGCTGCAGCTCCTCGCACAGGCCGAGGGCAAGGTGCTGCAGCGCGAGGAGATCTACCAGGCGGTGTGGGGCTACGCGATGGCGCACGGCGACCGCTCGGTGGACGTCTTCATCCGGAAGGTGCGCCAGAAGCTCGAGAACGCCTCGCCCGGCTGGAGCTACATCCACACCCATTTCGGGGTGGGGTATCGCTTCGACCCCGAGCGCCGCGACGGCTCGCGGAGCGATGATTCGCTGGCCGCGCCGGTCGCGGGCGAGGCCGCCGTCGCCGAGTCGCTCGGCGCTTCCGAGGCGACCTCCCCCGTGCTGTCGCGGTAGCCGGCCGGCCCCTCTGCGCGTGGCCCGGGCTCCGCGCAGAATGGCGTCACGCCGTTGCCATACTTCCGCTCCGCGATGTCAAGGAACCAGCGAATCGCGCTGGTCGTCGCGGCGCTGGCGGTCGCGGTCGTCGCGTTCGTAATCGCCCGCCCGGGGGATGACGACGACGACGGCGAGGAGCGGGCGGCGCAGACGACGCCCGCCGAGACCCGGACCGAGCCCGCCGGCGAGCGAGCACGGACGGAGACCGGGGCCGAGCCGCCGCCGCGGCCGGAGATCACGCGCATCCGGCTCCGCGGGGGCACCGTGGTGGGCGGGCCAAGGCGCGTGCAGGCGACCAAGGGCGACACCGTCCGGATCGTCGTTAATGCCGACGCCCCGGACCAGATCCACCTCCACGGCTACGACCTCTACGGCGACGCGGCACCCGGGCGGCCGGCGCGGCTCGTGTTCCGGGCGGACATCGAGGGGATCTTCGAGATCGAGAGCCACGTGGCCGAGGACGCGGGCAAGGACCCGCTGATCGGTCGCCTCGTGGTCGAACCTGCGTGATCCCAGTCGCGCACGGGCTGGTCGCCCGGACGGACCTGCCGATCCCCGAGTGGCTGTTCGGCTGGGCCGCCGCCATGGTGCTCGTGGTGTCCTTCGTGGCGCTCGCGATCCTCTGGCCCGACCCGCGTCTCCAGGAGGAGGGCTGGCGCCCGCTGCCGCGGGGGATCGGGCGCCGCCTCGCGAGCCGCCCGGTGGAGGTCGTCTGCGGCGCAATCGGGGTCCTTCTGCTGGTGGTCGTCGTCTACAGCGGCCTCCGCGGCACGCAGAGCTCCACCGCCAACTTCGCCCCCACGTTCATCTACGTGATCTTCTGGCTCGGCCTGGTACCTGCGAGCGTCCTGCTCGGCGACGTCTTCAAGGCCTTCAACCCCTGGCGCGCGGTCGGCCGGTTCGTGGCGTGGCTGGCCCGCGGGGCGACGCGCGGCGACCTGCCCGCGCCGCTCTCCTACCCGGCGCGGCTCGGACGCTGGCCCGCGGCCGCCGGCATCTTCGCGTTCGCGGCGATGGAGCTCGTGGCGTCGAACGGCGACCGGCCCGAGAACCTCGCGATCGCGACGCTCGTCTACTCCGCCGTGACCTTCATCGCGATGGCGCTCTACGGCGTTGAAACCTGGATCGAGCGCGGCGAGGCGTTCTCCGTCTACTTCAACCTCTTCTCGCGCCTGTCCCCGATCGAGACCCGCAACGGCGTCGTCGGCTACCGCAAGCCGCTGTCGGGGCTCCCGGCGCTCGAGGTGCTGCCGGGGACGGTGGCGCTGCTCGCCGTGATGATCGGATCGGTCACCTTCGACGGAGCGGCGGAGGCGCCGGTCTGGACCGGAATCGCCCCCGACATCTCCCGCTTCTTCCAGGACCTCGGCCTGTCGCCGCAGAGCGCGCTCGAGGTGACCTTCCTGATCGGACTCCTCGCCGCGATCTTCCTCGTATACGGCTTCTACCGGCTCGGAGTGATCGGGGCGAAGAGCGTGGGGGGCGGTTTCAGCGCCAACCGGCTGGCGGGCGCGTTCGCCCACTCGCTCGTCCCGATCGCGCTCGCCTATGTCGCCGCCCACTACGTCACGCTGCTGCTCTTCCAGGGCCAGGCGATCAGCTTCCTCGCGTCGGATCCGCTCGGGGACGGCGCAGACCTCTTCGGCACGGCGGACACCCAGATCGACTACGGCGTGATCGGCGCCAACGCGACCTGGTACTGGCAGGTCGGCTTCGTGGTCGTCGGACACGTCACGGCGCTGACCCTCGCGCACGACCGGGCCCTCGCGATCTACGACAAGGCGCGGCTGGCGGTCCGCTCCCAGTACTGGATGCTGGCGGTGATGGTGGGCTTCACGAGCCTCGCGCTCTGGCTGCTGTCGCAGTCGAACGCGTAGCCCCGGCGGCGGCCGGCGCGCCGCCGAGTGCCGCCCGCGCCGCTTACCGCACGGCGCTCGTCGCCCCCGCCGGCTGCTCGAGCGGTCGCGCGCGGCGGGCCATGCCCGGCGCCGGCAGCAGGCGGGCATTCGCGAGCAGGCTCGCGGTGAACAGACCGAGCTCGTAACCGAACCCCGCGCCGACGAGGACGTCCAGGGGGAAGTGGGCACCGAAGAGGACGCGCGTGAACGCCACCGCCGCCACGTAGGCCAGCAGGGGCCGGCGGAGCGCGGGGACTGCCGTTGCGGCCGCGGCGGCCATCGCCGCCGTGACGATCAGGTGTCCGGAGGGAAACGCCGCGATGTGCGACCAGCTGCGACCGTGGGAGAGGAGCACCTCCGCGCCGAGGACCTCCTCGGGACGGGCCCGGTCGATGAAGACCTTCACGATCTCGAGCGCCGCGCCGGCCAGGTAGCCGGCCAGTACGACCGCGACCGCCGTTCCGATGACGTATCGCGGGCGCCGGAGCACGAGGGCGCTCGTCACGACCGCCGCCAGGAGCAGCAGCGCGTAGTTGCGCGCGTGCGGGTCGAGCGCGCTGTAGAGCCACTCGGGCCCGTCGCCTAGGCGGTTCACGGCGAGAAAGAGCTGATTGTCGAGCGGCTGCAGCGCCGGTAGGGCGGCGCCGATCGCCAGCACCGCGGCCATCGCCGCGGCCAGCCGCGGCGCCCACGGCCGCAGGACTGCCGCGCCCGCCCGCGGCCCAGCCGCGGACCCGAGCGCGGCGCCGGGGCCGATCAGGGCGCGAGCGACGGCCACGGTGTCGGCGACGGGCCGGAAGTGGCTCGGCTCGCCGTCGTAGATCGTGGGGATGTCGACCGAGGCGACCGGCCGCCGCGCGGCGAGCAGCGCCCGCAGATGACGGCTCTCCGCCTCGTAACCACCGTCGGGGAGCGGAACGGCCTCGAGCGCCTCGGTGCGGAACAGGCGCATGCCGTTCTGGCTGTCGGGGATCCACGTCCGGGCCGCGGCGAGAAGGGCGATACTGGCGGCGCGATTCGCGACGCGCCGGTCGAGCGGCATGCTGCGCCGTTCACGGCGGCGGCCGATCACGACGTCGGCGGTGCGCGACGCCTCCACGAGCGCGGGGATCCGCTCGGGGTCGTGCTGCCCGTCCGAGTCGAGCACCACGACCGCCTCCGGGCGCGAGTCGCCCGCGAGCGTCAGCTCCACCCCGGCGGCGACCGCCGTCCCCTTCCCGCCGTTGCGGCCGAGCCTCAGCACCTGGACACGATGATCGGCGGCGAGCGGGTCGAGCGACCGTGCGACCTCGGGCGGCGCGCCGTCGTCGACGAGCACGAGCCGGTCCACGTGGCGCAGCGCCGCCCGGGCGACCTCCGCGGCCCGGTCGGACGCGAACACGGGGATCACCGCGCCGACCGTGGCCGGAAGCGGCCGCCGGACCGGCGCTCCGGCAGCGCGTCGCTCGGCGGCGGCGAGCGGCACGAGCGCCAGCAGCGCGGTGGCCCCGAGCAGCAGCACGCTCCGGTAGCTGCCGGTGAGCTCCACCGTCAGGCCCGCCAGCGGGAGCGCCGCGGCGGACGCCAGGCCGCGGCCGGCGAAGAAGACGCCGCTGTAGCTCCCGGCCTCCCCGTCGGGGACGAATCGCGCGAAGTACGGGAAGCCGAGCGCCGTCAGTAGTCCAGCGCCGAGGGCCGCCGCGGCGAGCGATAAGCCGGTGACCGGCAGCCTGTCGGTGAAGCCGGCGAGCAGCAGGCCGGCGCCGAGCAGGCCCGCGCCGACGACGAGTGTTCCGTGCACACGCGCGGGCCTGACTCGACCCGCGCCGGCCATGCCCACGGCGATGAACAGGCCGAAGGCGAGTGGCAGGCCGCCGGCGACTCCGATGCCGAGCTCGAGCTCCTTCTCCGCATAGAGCACGAAGAAGGACGGGAGCGCAGCGTAGGCGAAGACCCAGAGCGTCTGAGCCAGGAGGACCTCTCGCGCGCCCGGGCGTCGCAGCGCTCCGCGAACCGATGCGCGCCAGTCCCCGCGCGGCGAGGGGTGGACGCCCGCGCCGAGCCGGAGCCGCCGGGTGACCAGCATCGTGGGCAGCGCCGAGACGGCGAGCACCGCCGCGGCGAGCACGAACGCCAGCCCGGGCGAGGGCTCGATGAGCGCCGCGCCGATGCCCACGGCGACCCCGGCGCCGCCCGTGGCGGCGAGCTCCTGGGCGCTCGTCGCGGCCGGGCGGCGCTCGTCCCCGACATCCTCCGCCACGATCGCCCGATGCATCGTCGTCAGCGCGTTCAGCCCCGTGTAGGCGACGGCGGCGGCGAGCCCGAGGGCAACGTACGAGCTGGCGTTGCCGAGCGCCACGGCGAGCAGGCCACCGGCCCCGATCGCGGTGCCGCCGATCATCAGGGGCAGCCGGCGCCCGAGTCCGCCGGCGGCTCGGCGGTCGGACCAGGCGCCGACCGCGACCGGCACGACCAGGCCGGCGACGGCGTTCACGGTCATGACCGCGCCGATCAGCCCGGGCGCATCGTCGATTCGTTCCAGGAGGACGGGCAGGTACGTGGTGGTCAGCGCCCTTGCCGTGCCCGCCCCCACCGCCGCGAGCGAGAACGCGACAAGGAGAGCGGGACGGCCCAGGCGCGCCCGGTCCGGCGCCAAGGCGCCGGGCACGCCTGGGCAGTCCCGGCGGGCGGCGAGGCGCGAGCGGGAAGGCGCCCGGGATTCCGTCGCGGCGTTCACGCCGCGTCTCCCGGGCGGTCGGGCGTAGCCACGCGCAGGCGGGCGGGCTCCACGCTCACGGTCGCCGTCGTGGTGCCCAGGGGCACCGTGTCGGCCACGAGGGGCAGCGGGTGGGTGAGCTCGGCGCGCCGTCCCGACAGGCGAAGCACGCCCGGCCGCCCCAGATGGCGGCCGCGGTAGACGGCGCCGAGCAGGCGCACGAGAGAGAGGCGCCCCGGGGCCTCGAGCAGGACCGCGTCGAGGCGGCCATCGGACGGGTCGGCGCCGGGGCTCACCTCGAACCCGAACCCGAAGAACGGAAGGTTCGACATGAAGAGCTGGGCCGCGCGCTCGGAACCGAGCGCGGCGCCGTCGACGCTGGCCGCTACGCGGTAGGGCGCGTAGCGCAGCAGCTGGCGGGCGAACGCCCCCAGGCCACGGCGCAGATCCGCCGAGTTGCCGGCGGCGTACCCACGGCGGGCCTCGGCCTGGAAGCCGGCGCTCACGGCCTCGACCGCGAGCACCGAGCGCCCGGGCGTCCGCACCCGAAGCGCATCCAGCGGCCGGGCGTCGGCCGTGGAGGCGAGCTGGAGCGCGCCCAGCCGATCGGATGGAATCCCGAGCGCCCGCGCGATGTTGTTCGCCCGTCCGGCCGGAACCAGCGCGAGCTCGGGCAGCGTGGCCAGCGGGGCGTTCGCCGCTGCGTGCAGCGAACCGTCCCCGCCGACCAGCACCACCCGGCGCCCGGACACCGCGGCCGCACGGAGCGCCTCCCAGAGCCCTGGCTCCGTACGTGTCACCGCGGCGCCGGCGCTCGCACCCAACTCCTCGAGCACGGCGACGAGCTCGCGGCTCGTCCGCTCCGCGTCGTCGACGCCGCTCGCCCGCGCGTTGACCACCACGAGCAGCTCGGCGCGCCTGGTACCGTGCGCTGTCGCCCTGCGATGTCGCCGCTCGACCTCGATCGGACGCTCATTCAGGTCACGCCGCTCTTCGAGCATCCCGCGTTGACCGCGGTCTTCGTCGTGCTCTCTGCCTGGTGGGTCAAGGGTCCCCTGCTCGTCGGCCTGGCGCTCGGCTCGGACATCCGCGGGAGGCGCCTGCCGATCGCCGGCGCGGCCGCGACGCTCGCGCTCGCGTGCGCGTCCCTCGCCGCCAACGGGCTGAAGCACGTCTTCGACCGCGCGCGCCCGCCGGAGGCTCAGCCCGATCTCGGTTCGCTCGTTGCGCTGCCCGGTAACGCCTCCTTCCCCTCCGGGCACAGCGCCACGGCGTTCGCGGCCGCCACGGCGGTGGCGATCCTGTGTCCGCGGCTGCGCTTCTGGGCGCTCGGGCTCGCCGCGGGCGTGGCGCTCTCGCGCGTCTACCTGCGCGTGCACTACCCGCTCGACGTGATCGCGGGCGGATTGCTCGGGGCGGCGCTCGGCGCCGTCGCCGCGCTCGCGGCTCAGCGGCTCATCGCCGCGACGAGGGCGCGTCCCGCGTAGGCGGGCCACGATCACGAGCGCGGCCGCGGCGACGAGTGCGGCGGCGAGGGCGATCCGGGCCGCGGTCTCGCCCGCGCTCTCGAAGGATCCGGCGAAGCCGTAGCCCACCAGCGTGAAGGTCGCGGCCCAACCCAGGGCGCCCACCGCGCTATAGGGGAGGAAGGCGCGCCACCGGACCCGCGAGGCGCCGGCGATGAACGGGGTGAGCGCCCGCAGGACCCCGACGAACCGCCCCACGAGCACGGCCCGGCCGCCGTAACGATCGAAGAAGCGCTCCGCGCGCCTGAGGTGCTCCGGACGGATCCGAAGCTTCTCCCCGTGGGCTTCGAGGAACGGCCGTCCCAGCCGCCGGCCGAGGGCGAAGCTGGCGGTGTCCCCGGCCACGGCGGCCACCCAGACCAGGCCGATCAGCACCGGGAGCGTCACGTCGCCGCGCTGTGCCACGACGCCGCCCACGACCACCGCCGTCTCGCCCGGGACGACAAGGCCCACGAACGCACCGGTCTCGAGCAACGCGAACGCCGGCACGGCCAGATAGGTCCAACCGCCCAGCGAACGGGAAGCGTCGGACAGCGTCGCCGTAGGGTCGGGGGTCTCGAGTACGCCCAACCCGATGGCGGCGGCCAGCATGGTGGCCGCCACAGCGACCGCGCCGGTGAGCGCGCGCGAACGCCCGCCGAGCGCCCGTGCCGGCGCCGCGCTCATGCCGCGGCGCTCCCCGGCGCGAGCGGCCGGCGCGGCGCGGCGAGCCGCTCGGGCAGGCGGCCCGCGGCGAAGCCCACGGCGGTCACCGCGAGACCGGCCGCGATGTCGAACAGATAGTGGTTGCCGGTGGCGATCACCGACAGCGAGACGACCGGCCCCCAGGCGAGGGCGAGCGCCTTGGCCCACCGGGCGCGTACGGCCAGCGCGAGGGCCACGCCCACCGCGACCGCGAACCCCACGTGCAGGCTCGGCACGGCCGCGAGCTGGTTGTAGAAGATCGTCGACCGGCCGGTGAGCGCGACGCCCGCCTGCTCGCTGACCGTGTCCACGATGCCCATCCCCGCGAGCCGGGGCGGCGCGACCGGGAAGAGGGCGAACACCGGCACCGCGATGAGCCAGGTGGCGAGCAGCGTGTTGCGCAGGCCGCGGTAGACGTGCGGCGAGCGCCGGTAGAGCCAGATGAGCGCGGCCGGCACCACGACGAACTGCGCGGCGAGGTAGACGTTGCTCAGCAGCCAGGTGAGCGCGCCCGAGTCGAGCGTCCCCTGAACTGAGCCCTCGACCGCCATCCCGACGGATCGCTCGAGCTCGACGATCGATCTGGCGTGCTCGCGGGCCTGAGAGAGGTCCCCGGCGAACACCCAGCGCGCGACGTTGTAGACGACGTACGCGGCGGCGAACAGCAGCAGCTGGTTACGCCAGGAGGGACGAGCTCCCGGGCGAAGGGCGTCCGCGAGGCTGATCGGCCGCCGGAGGGCGAGCGCGGAGGAAAGGCGCATACCGGACCTCCATCACGCTCACGCCGCGGCCGAGGCCGGCTCGGCGACGTCCGGATCTGTCGCATCGACCGCTTCGGCGCGCTTCTGCAGCCACTCGTACGAGCCGCGCTCGTCGCTGTCGACGACCTCGCGCCAGCCGTGCAGGGCTCGATCGAGCGTCCGGCCGTCGAGGCGGGCGAGCACCGTCACGCGAGCACTGTCCGTCGGGCTCCCGTGGCGCACGGAGTAGAGCTCGCCGGTGTCCGCTATCCACGCGGCCCGGTAAGTGGAGTCGTCGCGGGCGCGCCACCGCAGGCCGAGGTCACGTTCGCGCGACCGGGCCCGGCGCGGGTTGTGCTTGTAGAAGTCGTTCAGGGCGGGGTCGAGCCGAAACGAGCCCTGGGGACGGCGGGTGGGGCGGCCGCCCGCCCTCGATGCCGGCCGGGCGCCGCGGGCTCTGGGAGGTGTCGTGGGGGGCATTCGGGGACTCCTTGGCAAGAAATCAAACGCTTGATTGAGATTCCCATATACTGGCAAACATGTCAAGCATCTGCTTGAATAAACGCCGGAGCCGGGTGAGGCGATGAAGCTGGAGGGTGACGAGCGGATGAGTGAGGCGTTGAAGCTGGACGGTCGGCGGGAGGCCGGCGAGCGCACACGGCAGCGGTTGCTCGAGGCGACCGCCGCGCTCCTCGCCGAGCACGGCGAAGACGGCGTCAAGCTGCGCGACATCACGGACGCGGCGTCCGCGAACGTGGCCGCGGTCAGCTACCACTTCGGCTCGAAGGAGGCGCTCTGCCGGGCCACCTGCGAGCAGGCGATCACCCAGCTGATCGACGACCAGATCGAGGGCCTGCGAGAGCTCGAGGAGGACGCCACGCTCGAGCAGATCGCGGCGGCGTGGGCCCGCCCGGTCATCAGGGCGGTGAGCGAGCCGCGCGGCGAGTCCCGCGCGTTCATGCGGATCGTCGCCCGCGTGGTCGCCGACCCGCCGGAGGAGCTTCGGGGCTGGATGGCGTCGACGATCGCCCGCGCCGACGCCGAGCTCCTGCAGCGGCTGCGGCGGGCGCTCCCCGGCGTGTCCGACGACGAGCTACGCATCAGGACGGAGTGCGCCGCCGGGATCACAAACTTCATCGCAACCGGGAACATGCGCTGTGACTTCGGGGCCAGGTCGGGCGAGGAGCTCGAGAACCTCCTAGTCCCCGTGATCGCCGGGGCGCTCGCCGGGGGGACGCTTGCGCCTCGGCCCGCGTCCGCGTGAGCGCCTACGCGGCGTTCCTGCGCGGAATCAACCTTGGCCCCAATCGCCGGATCGGCAGCGCGTCGCTGCGCGCGATGTTCGAGGACATCGGCTTCCGCGCCGTCGACACGTTTCGCACGAGTGGCAACGTCGTCTTCGAGGCGAACGGCGGGGCCGCCGCGAAGCTGACGGCGCGCATCGAGAAGGGGCTGGCCGAGGCCCTCGGCTTCGAGGTGGCGATCTTCCTCCGGACGGCGAACGAGGTCCGCGCGATCGCCGCGCACGAGCCGTTCGAGCGCCGGCTGGTCGAGGCCTCGGAGGGAAAGCTCCAGGTCACGATGCTGGGAAAGAAGCCGACGGCCCGCATGCGCGACGCCGTTCTGGCGCAGTCGACCGACGAGGACCGGCTGGCGTTCCACGGTCGCGAGCTCTACTGGCTGCCGAGCGGACGCATGCGCGAGTCGGGCCTCGACCTCCGCGGGATCGACCAGCTGCTCGGCTCGACCACCATGCGGACGAAGGGCACGATCGAGCAGCTCGCGGCGAAGTACTTCGCGGATTGAAATGACCCGGGACCCGTGGCGCCGGGTGGTCGGTGCCGAATCGAGCGTTGTCGCTCGGCCTCCGGGGTGCGGAACGTTGTGAGCGACCGGTACGCGGACGTCTTCGAGGCGATGTACCGCTGACCGGGCGTGCCGGCCGCCCGAGTCGCGCTCATGGCCTGACCGCGTCGAGCGCATCCTCGGACACGCCCAAGTCGATCAGCGCCTCCGCTTTGCTGGCGTACGACTTCATGTAGACGATCAGGCCGTTGCGCCACCGCGCGACCAACACGTCGGTCGTTTCGACCTCCACCCCGCTGTGCTGTCCGCGCCCGCGCAGGACGCTCAAGGTGAGCGTGTACTCGCCGAGGTCGAAGAACGCCTCCGGCTCCGAGCGGATCTCCCCTCCCCACGTCTCCTCGAGGTCTCGATGCCACCGCCGCAGGCCCTCGTGACCCCGGTAGACGGCACCGACTCCCGCAAAACTTGAGTGGAACTCGACATCGGGATCGAAGAGGGCGATGAACGCCTCTATGTCACGGGCGTTGTATGCCTCGATTGTTTGCCGGAAGAGATCGACGTTGGCGCGCGACATCCGTCATCCAGTATCCGTCCTCGGCGGCGACTCTGCTGCTTCGACGGATCTCGCCAGCGAGGACGCTATGCAGAAATGACCGGGGTTTTGCTAAGGCCCGCCACCGCGGCCGATGCACCGAGGCTGACCGAGCTCGTCCAGCTCGCGTACGGACATTACGTCGAGCGGCTCGGCAGTTCGCCCAGACCGATGACCGACGACTATGCGGAGGTCGTTCGCCGCAACGCGGTGACGGTCGCCGAGCGTGGTGGAGCGGTCGTGGGGTTGATCGTCGTGGGAATCGACGACGAGGGCTTCTTCGTCGACAACGTCGCGGTCGACCCGTCGCATCAGGGAAGCGGCGTCGGTAGGGCGCTGCTCGATCATGCGGAGACCGCGGCACGCCGCCGAGGCTTCGACTCGATCTACCTCTACACGCACGAGCTGATGACTGAGAATCGGGCCATGTACGCGCGGGCCGGATACAGCGAGTACGACCGCCGCCGCCACGGCGACGCGTGCCTCGTCTACCTGCGCAAGCGTCTCGGGTGACGGCAGACCGCCGCCGAATGAGCGCGGGCCGGCGTCAGCCGCTTGAGGCGTCTAGCCAGTCCTCCACGTCCGCCGCCGGCAGCACGAAGCCGTCCTCCGGCAGGTGTCTCAGCCGGGCGGCCGCGAAGGCGTGGGCCAGCCGGGTGGCGGGACGGCAGCGCATTACCTCGGCCAGCATCTGTCGGGCGAAGGCCACTGTGGGCCCTCCGGGCTCGAGTCCCGGAGACAGCCGACGAACCCGCTTGCCCACGAGGAACAGCTCGGGCCCGAATACCCCCCACCGTCCTACGAACAGCTCCCCGCGCTTCATACCGTTGTCGTCCCGTTACCCGGAGCGCGCTGGGATAACGGGGTGGTATTGACAAGCCCGCCGCGCGGAGCTTTCGCACTAGGCCGGCTGGCTTCGCTAGACGGCGGGCCCTGCCCTACCCGGGCACCGCGGCAGGGTCGATATCGGCGGCGAAGTGACCGAGGAAAGCGTCCTCGGGGATCCAAGCGAAGCCCTCCGAGTCGATATCGACGCTCGCCACCGCCGGGGTCGGGGGACCCTGCTGTTGCAGCGCGCCGATCGACTCACCCTCATCGAGCCCGAACCCCGCGATGTAGACGAGGCCGACGACGTTCGGGAGGCCGACCCTACAAGGGGCTCGCCCCCAGCTCCTACCGCCGAACGTCCTAGTGATTTGGCGACGCGGCCGAGATGTCGGCGAGCGTCGGTCCGGCATCGCGGTCCTGGGCCAGGTCGCCAAGCGACACAACGCCGACCAGCTCTCCGTCCCTGACCACGGGCAGTCGACGGATGCTGTTCTCGTCCATCGCCTGAGCCGCCACCTCCACGCTGTCTCCCGGCTCGAGCGTTCGCGGACCCGAGCTGCAAACGTCGCCGACCGTCGTCGACTGAGGGTCGCGGCCCTCGGCGAGCGCCCGGACGACGATGTCACGGTCCGTGACGATGCCGGCCACCCGTCCGCCATCGGTCACGATCACGTTGCCGATGTCGCCGTCGCGCATCTCGCGCGCGGCGTCGACGAGGCTGCCGCCGATCTCGACCGTGCGCGGGTCGCGGGTCATGATCTCCTCGACTGTGCCGGCCATCTGGTCGCACCTCCTTTGGTTGCCGTGTCCATCATCCCCTAACGGCGAAGCCCTTCCTAGGCTCCACTGAGCAGTACCCTGGTCAACGGATGAAGCCGCGAATCTTCCTCGGGTCGTCCGGGCAGCAGGAGAAGCTGCTACAGGCGCTCACCCGGGGGCTCCACGACGTCGCCGACGTCGAGCCGTGGACGACGGTCTTCAACCCGGGTGTCTCGACCCTCGACCGGCTCGTCGAGCTCACCCGCGAGGTCGATTTCGCCGCGTTCGTCTTCGCCTTGGACGACTGGACGACGAAGGGAGCGTTGCCCGACGCCGCCTCGGGAGAGGCCTCACCGCGCGACAACGTGGTCTTCGAAGCGGGCCTCTTCGGGGGCGCGCTCGGCATCCGCCGCTCCTTCATCCTCCACGCGCAGGGCGCCAAGCTCCCTACCGACCTGCTCGGTCTGACCTCGATCCGGTACGACCCCGACACCACGCCGGCCATCGTGCGCCAGATCAACCAGAAGCTGCGGAGAGCGATCGAAGCGGAAGGCCGCATCAGCCGCGTGGAGGGTGACTGGTGGCAACTGTCCCTTACCGCCAGAACGGAGTTCGAGCCGTCTGCGGTCTCGCTCCTGACGATCGGCCGAGATCGGGCCGGCGGGCTCGAAGTCGCGGGACGGGCATGGCAGGCCGACGGCACCCTTTCCTCCCGCTACTGGAGTGAGGCGTCGAAGGAATTGGTCGATCCGGCCGGCGTCTTCTACTTCGCCCATGGCGAACGTCCCCGTCATCCAAACGCTCCCGAGTACGAGGCGACCGGTGAGATCAAGCTCGAGAGCGTCGATCGCGCCGGCGGCTACTGGACGACGCGCTCCGCCGGCCCCGACGCCTCCTACGCGCGCACCTCCGGGATCTACCTCCGTGCCGACCCAGGCGATAAGGCCGTGCTGGACGGCAACGACGTCGCCGCGCGGGCGGCACTCATCGAGCGGCGTCTCGAGGAGTGGAAGGCGTTGGCGAACTTCTGAGCTCGCCGTCGACGGCGACTAACCGCGTCACGCAACAGTTCCGCTTGACGAGGCGATTAGGAGGGAGGACCCGCGGTATCTGGATCCGAGCGTCAAGCGGCCCGGGTCCTCGGATTCCAGATGCCGGTGCCGGCCGCGTCGCGCGCGTAGTCGCTGAAGTCCCGCGGCTGGCGGCCGAGGGCGCGCCGAACGCCGTCGGCCAGCCGGGCGTTGCGACCGTCGAAGACCTCACCGAAGATCAGGCTCAGCATCTCGACAACCTCGCTCGGAACCCCCTGCTCGGTGCTGGCGGCGGCGAACTCCTCGATCGAGATCGGCACGTAGCGGATCTCGCGGCCCACGGCCCGGGAGATCTCCGAGACCGCCTCCGCGAACGTGAGGAGCCGGGGCCCGGTGAGCTCGTAGGCCTCGCCGACGTGCCGATCGTCGGTCAGCGCCGCGACCGCGACGTCGGCGATGTCGTCGGCGTCGACGAACGGCTCGGGCGTGTCTCCGGCCGGAAGCGCAAGCTCCCCTGCCTGGACCATTTCCCGCCAGTAGTCCTCGCTGAAGTTCTGGGCGAACCAGGTCGAGTGCAAGACCGTCAGCTCGGCGCCGGAGTCGCGCACCGCCCGCGCCCCGCGCTCGGCCTCTTCCTCGCCGCGCCCGGACAACAGGACGAGACGCCGAACGCCGCTCTTCACGGCCAGGTCGGCGAACGAGCCCAGCGTCTCCGCGGCGCCTGGAAGCATGTCCCAGTGGTGGGCGACGTAGGCTGATCCGACTCCTTCCAGAGCCGGGCCCCAGGTCGAGCGGTCCTCCCAGTCGAAACGAGGCTCGCCCGAGCGCGAGCCGATGCGAACGGGGAGGCCCCGTACCGCGAGCCGCTCCACCACACGCCGGCCAATCTTGCCGGTGCCGCTGAGAACGAGTGTCGGCTCGGTTGTCATTGGATGCTCCTTTGCTCGATGGACTAACAATCTAGACTATAAATCTAGATTAGCAGTCCAGTGAGATAGCTATGCTGGTTAGTGCAATGGCCGCGCGCGCCTACTCACGACGGCGGACCAGCGCGAAGAGCGTGACCAGCGTTCTCGACGCCGCCGAGCGGCTGATCAGGGAGGGCGAGTTCCACTCCGCGACAGTGGAGGCGCTCGCGGAGCAGGCGGGGATCTCCCGGGCGACGGTCTTCAACCGCTTCGGCTCCAAGCTCGGCGTGCTGGAGGCGCTCGTGGAACGCTGCTTCACCGGTCCAGAAATGCGTGCGATCAGGGAGGCGCTCGAGCTGGAGGACCCGGTCGCGGCTCTCGAGGCGATGATCGAGCCCTCCTGCATGCTCTGGGAGGCCCGGGGCTTCATCGTCGAGCAGCTCTACGCGATCGTCGTCCTGGAGCCCGGCGCGGCCGCCCTGATCGACGAGATCGAGGCGGACCAGCGCTCCGACCTCAAGAACCTCACGCGGCGCCTCGCCCGTGCGGACCGGCTTCGCCCCGGGCTCGGCGAAGCGCGTGCGGCTGCGACGCTGCACATGCTCACCAGCCTCGAGACCTTCCTGCGCCTGCGGCGAGCCTACGGCCTCTCCCTGCGCCAGACCCGCGAGACGATCGCCGAGCTGGCGCGCACGCTGCTCCGCGACTGACCCCGGCCGCGAGACAGGTCGCCGCGCGCTCGCGTCGATCGCCCGCAGGCCAGCGGCTCGGGTCGATGCGGTCCTGGGGGAGGCGTTCGAGTGCCCTGGGCGAAGCGCAGATGCTCGCATCTTGCGTCAAGGAGAAGCTCTCCGGGCTCGCTTGGCGCTTGCGCCGTGGTCGGGCTAGGTGTAGTTCCCAGCGAGGTTGTTCAGCCTTGTGGCCGGTGGCCGTTTGCCGAGGGCGCCGTGTGGGCGTGTGAAGTTGTAGCGGTCGAGGAAGAGGGGTAGCGCGCGCCTGCGCTCGGTGGTGCTGCCGTAGAGGCGCGCGTAGGCCCACTCGTTGAGGAGGGTCTGGATAAAGCGCTCGGCTTTGCCGTTCGTGCGAGGCCGGTAGGGCTTGATGCGCGGGTGGCGCAGGCCCAGCTCGCGCAGGGCGGCGCGGAAGGCGTGTGAGACATAGCAGGAGCCGTTGTCGCTCATCACCGCCTTGATCTCGACACCGCGCTCTGCGAACCAAGCCCCGGCGCGGCGTAGGAAAGCGACCGCGCAGTCGGCGGTGAGGCCCTCGAGCACCTCCGCGTAGGCCAGGCGCGAGTGGTCGTCGACCATCACGTGCACGTACTCGAAGCCGGTCGTTCGCCGGCGGTGATCGCCTTGGCTGGCGCGGGTTGCAATCACGCGGTGGCCCGCGCCGCGCTCCGAAATGCGCCCGAGCTGCTTGATGTCGACGTGCACGAGCTCGCCCGGCGAGCGGCGCTCGTAGCGGTTGGGCGGCTCGGGCGGCTCGAGCCGCGACCGCTTAGCTAGCCCCATTCGCCTGAGCCACAAGGACACGGTCGAGAGCGGGACCGCAAGGATCTCGGCGATCTGGGCGGCCGTCATCCACAGCCGCCTGAGTGCCTCGATCGCCTCCACCAACCGTCGCCGAAGCCGACTCGGACAGCGCCTCGGACGCGAAGAGCGATCGAGCAGCTCGTGGTCGCCTTCCCTGAAGCGCTTCACCCACTTGGCGGCGGTGCGCACGCTGCAGCCGGCGGCCTCGGCCGCCCGCCGCAGCGTCCAACCCTCCTCGATAACCCGACGGCAGATCAGGCGACGGCCGTTCGGACAGGTCCTCGCGTTAGCGTGAAGCTTCATCCGGTGTCCTCCTTGGGACTGGGTGGTCTCGACACCCCCAGCCTCCAGGGAGGCCCGGATGAACAACGTGGTTAGGAGCTACAGCTAGGCGGCGACGGATGCGGACAGCCTGAGCAGGTCCGCCGCCCGCTCCGCGACCATCGTGGTCGCGGCATGGGGGTGGCCGCGCATCAGGCGCGGGATCACGGAGGCATCGGCGACCCGCAGTCCGTCGACGCCCGGGACTCGCAGCTCTGCGTCGACCACCCGCCCGAGCGCGCAGGTCCCCACCGGGTGATACAGCGTGTGGGCGGTCGCTCGGATCGCATCCGCGATCTGCTCGTCGGTCTTGACGTCCGCGCCCGGCGCTCGCTCCCCGCTGAACCAGCGTCCAAGCGGCCGGGCGCGCGCGATCCTGCGCGCGAGCTTCACGCCCTCGACCAGTACCCGAAGGTCCTCCTGGTCCCGGAGGAAACCGGGATCGATCTCGGGTGGCTCGAGCGGATCGGGGGAGCCCAGCCTAACGCTTCCGCGGCTGCGCGGCTGGAGCGCCACGGGGCCGATCGAGAAGCCGTGCGACGGCGGCGGGACCAGGCCCTCCTCCATGTAGAGCACAGGGGCGAAGATCAGCTCGAGGTCGGGCGCGGCGAGGTCGGGACGCGTCCGCACGAAGGCCGCCGCCTCGCCGACGTTCGAGGTGAGCATCCCGCGACGGCGCAGCAGGAGCCGCAGGAGCTGCCGGGGCGATTCGGCCGCATACAGCGATTCCTTACCGCCGGCGTCGAAGAGCGCGACCGCCAGGCAATGGTCCTGAAGCGCCTGCCCGACCGGCAGGTCGCACACCACCTCGATGCCGAGCTCGCGCAGGTGGTCGGCGGGGCCGATGCCGGAGACCATCAGCAGCTGCGGGGAGCCGATCGCGCCGGCGCACAAGATCACGTCCCGGGTGGCCTGAGCCGTGGCTTCCTCGCCTCCGCGGCGGTAGCGGACTCCCGTTGCCCGGCCGTCCTCGTGCTCGATGCCCAGTACCTGGGAGTCAGTCGACACGGTGAGATTCCGACGCCCTCGAGCCGGCTTGAGGTAGTTGTCCGCCGCGGTGCATCGCAGCCCCTTGCGCTGGGTGACCCGAACCAATGCCGCTCCCTCGAGTCCCTCCGGGCGCAGGTCGCTTTCCTTCGCTATTCCCTCCTCGGCGACGGCCTCGAGGAACGCCCTCGACATCGGACTGGGGTCGGCGAGCGGCGTGATCGAGCACGCCCCGCCCTCCAGCCGGCGAAGGTATGGCCCGAGCACCTCCCAGTCCCAGCCCTCGGGCCAGGCGTCGAAGTCCGCGCGATCCCCCGGGATCCACATCATCGCGTTCATCGCCGAGGAGCCGCCGAGCACCTTCCCCCGCGGGAAGTAGATCCGGCGGCCGGCGAGGCCGTCCTGGGGTGCGGTCTCGTAGCCCCAGTCGAACTTCGACTTGAAGAGCTTCGAGAACGCGGCCGGGATCCGAATCTCCTTGGCGCGACCCCGCGGGCCGGCCTCGAGGAGCAATACCCGAGCGGCCGGGTCCTCGCTCAGACGGTTGGCGAGCGCGCACCCGGCGGAGCCCGCCCCGACGATGACGTAGTCGTAGCCGGTTGCCATACGCCCAGACGAACCTATACGGGCAGGCGAGGACGCGCTACCTGAGTTAGGTGCACTTCTGCTCTCGCCTG
>Ga0081538_10002258_pt1 | contig 19086 bp, 18 predicted proteins | sample TabmetS5T2R1_FD_71022 | JGI IMG/M metagenome (GOLD analysis project Ga0081538, IMG submission 71022) | Tabebuia heterophylla rhizosphere microbial communities from the University of Puerto Rico - S5T2R1 | ecosystem: Host-associated > Plants > Roots > Rhizosphere ... | reverse complement strand
GACCTCGAGGCTGTTCATCTCGCGGGGCACTCGCTGGGAGGGCTCGCGGCGGCCTGCTTCGCGCTCGAAGAGCCCGCGCGGGTCGCATCGCTCACGCTCGTGGCCAGCGCGGGTCTCGGCGAGGAGATCAACCGCGACTACATCGAGGGGTTCATCGACGCCGAACGGCGGCGGGACCTGAAGCCGGTGCTCGAGCTGCTGTTCGCGGACCCCGGCCTCGTCACCCGCCAGCTCGTCGACGACGTGCTCAAGTACAAGCGCATCGACGGGGTGGACCAGGCGCTGCGGACCATCGGGGGAGGCCTGGTCGGTGAGGAAGGCCAGCGTGTTGTGATCGGCGACCGCCTGGCCGACCTCGCCGTACCGGTGCTCGTGGTGTGGGGCGCGGACGATCGGATCATCCCGGCGGCACACGCCGAGCGCGTGGGCGGCGACGCGCAGGTCCACGTGCTCGAGGGCCGGGGACATTCGCCGCACATGGAGGCGGCGGGCGACTTTAACCGCATCGTGGAGGGCTTCTTGGGCGCCCCGAGCACCGCTCCCGGGTAGGGTCCGGGGCCTCGCGCGCCCGTAGGAGGCGCGGGCCCTACGCGGCGGCGCCCTCCGGCACGAGAATCCCGCGCCCCTGGAGGCGGCCCTGATCGAGGTCGGCCATCGCGTCGTTGACGGCATCCAGCGGGTAGGTGCTCGTGTGCAGTGTGACCTTCCCCTGGGCGGTGAGGGTCATCAGGTCGTCGAGGTCGATCCAGGTGCCCACCAGGTTGCCGATGAAGGAGATCTCGCGCGAGATGATCTCGATCGTGTCGACGTGGACCGGCTGTCCGTAGCCGATGACGTAGAAAAAGCCCCCGTCGCGCAGCATCGCCACGCCGTCCTCGACCGCGCCCTTCTCGCCGACGAAGTCGATGATCGCCTCGGCGCCGTCGCCGTCCGTGAGCTCCTTGACCTTGTCGACGTGCGTGCCGTCGACCCGGACGGTGTGGTCGGCGCCCAGCTCCCGGGCGAGTGCGAGCGCCGGCTCGAGCGGATCGACCACGATGATCTCGCAGGGCGTCATCGCCTTGAGGCACTGGATGCCGATGTGGCCGAGGCCACCCGAGCCGATCACCACGGCGCGGGTCCCCGGCCCCAGCAGCGGGATCGCCTTCTTCACCGCGTGGATGGCGGTGAGCCCGGCGTCGGCCAGCGCCGCGATGTCCTCGGGCCGAAGCGACGGATCGAGCTTCACCACCGAGCGCGCGCCCGTCTTGAGGAAGTCCGCGAAGCCGCCGTCGCGGTCGATGCCCGGGAACGACCCGTTGAAGCACATCATGTCGTTTCCGGCACGGCATGCGCGGCAGAGCCCGCACGTGATGAACGGGTGCATGATGACCGTGTCCCCGGGCTCGACGGTGGTCACCGCCGGGCCGACCTCGTGCACCCAGCCCGCGTTCTCGTGGCCGAGGGTGTAGGGGAGCGTCACGCCGGAGCGCGACGCCCACTGTCCCTCCTGGATGTGCAGGTCGGTGCGACAGAGCCCCGCGGCCCCGATGCGGACGATCACGTCGAGCGGCCCGTCGGGGGTCGGTTCGTCGACCTTGTCGAGCTTCAGGGGCTCGTGGTACGCGTGCAGGCGAGCCGCATTCATCGGTCGTCCTCCTCCGATTCGTATCGGGTCGCCAGCAGGCCGCGGCACAGCCCCGCGTTGCCGTCGAGGCTGACGCGCACCGCGCGACCGATGCGCAGCTGGTGCGCCATGGTCTCGGCCTCCACCCGCTCGCCGGCGGGGCTGACGACGAACGGCTCTCGGGGCCCCGTGGGTAGGCCCAGCTCGGCCCGACGCTCGAGGTAGGCCGCGGTCTCCGGCCCGGGGGGCAGGTCCCCCAGGGTGAGCGTGGCCAGCCGTGCGGGCGCGTCGGCGCCGGCAAGCAGCCGCTCGCAGAGCCGCTGCTGGCGGGCGAGGAATGCTTTGCGGCGAAACAGGTCGCGAAGCTCGTCGAGCCCTTGCCCGTCGGCGTCGTCGGCGAAGACCTCGTCGAACCCGTGGCGATCCGCCAGCCCCGCGCTGATCTCATCGGACACGAAGTGGTCCTCGAGGACCACGTGGACCGTCCTGATGCCCGGCACGGCCTCGGCGGCCCGCTGAGCGTCGGCGGCCATCAGGAAGGCGAAGTTCGGGGCGCAGAAGTAGGTCGGCAGGCGCAACCGCACCTCGGCGGTTCCGCCGGTCACCCGTACGTCCCTCACGAATCCCAACGTCGTGACCGACTCGTCGAGCTCCGGGTCACGGACGCCACCGAGCGCGTCGCGCACCGACCGCTCGAGCGCGGGCGCCGGCGCGGCCGTGGCGCTCATGCGGTGACCGCCGGCTTCTCGCTCACGTCCGGGCCCTCCTGCTCGACCGGCGGGTGGTACGCCTGCGCGGGCACGTCGAGGTCGTACAGCTTCGCCGCGTTGAGCCCCAGGATCTTCGCCTTGACGTCCTTCGTCAGCGTGCCGTACTCACCCTGCATGTCCTCTGGGATCTCGAGCTCCATGAACTGCTCGACGAGCCACTTGGGCTGCCAGATCGCGTAGTCGCTGGCGAACAGGATGCGATCTTCGCCGAGCCAGTACATGAGCTCGCCGACCATCTGCGCGAAGTAGCGCGGGCGGCTGTAGATGAACGGCATGGCGACGGCCAGGCCGCCGAACACGTTGGGCTCCTGCACCCCGATCCAGCAGAAGTCCTCGAGCCGCGGCAGGCCGACGTGCTCGACGATGAAGTTCAGGTCCGGGAAGGACGTCGCCGCGTCGTCGACGTCGGCGACGTCGAAGGCGTCCCGGTTGAGCGGCCAGATCGTCGGGCCCTTGTGGACGTGGATGTTCTGGATCCCGAGCTCGCGGCATTTCTCGAGGTACCGGTGGGCCGTCGGGTCCGACAGCTTCCAGCCCTTCGAGTCGCCCTTCCACTCGGCCGTGTAGAGCTTGACCCCCTTGAGCTTCCAGCGCTCGGCCAGGCGCTCCAGCTCCTCTATGCCGCTCTCCCCGTCGCGCGGATCGAATGAGCCGTTGACGATGAAGCGGCCCGGGTGCTTCTCGGCCAGCGCGCCGTCGTCCTCGGTCGTATTGAACCCGTCCGTATAGAATTCCCTGAGGTAGGTCGGCTGGAAGATCCCGACGTCCACATAGCCGATCTCGAAGAGGTCGTGCATGAGGTCTGCCTCGGAGTACCGCTCGAACTTCGAGCGCTCCCACAGGTACTCGGGCGGGCTCAGGTTGCGGTGGTAGTCGTAGAAGCAGCTGATGAAGCCCTCGCCGTACTTGTTGCGCTGGTTGGCGGGGCTTGCGTTCCAGAAGTGGATGTGACCGTCCACGACGAAGAACGAGTCACCGTTGTGGGAATACATCTCGTCTCCTCTCCTCGGGTGCGCGCCATCGCTCGGCGGGCGGCTCGTGAGCCTATCGATCGGCGGCCGCGGCGGCGGCCCCGATCTCCGGCCGCCGCCAAGGCGCTACCCCACTCATGACAAGCGGACCACGGCTCCCTCGCCTTGACGCGCGCTGTACGGCCGTCGGCCCCGGGTGACGGCACCGACGCCGGCCGCGACGACCATGGCGACGCCGAGCGCCTGCAGCGCAGACATTCCCTGGTCGAGAATCACGAATCCGATCAGGCAGGCCAGTGCAGGTTCGAAGCTCATGAGGGTAGAGAGCGCTGACGCCGTCATCCCGCGCAATGCCAGCATCTCCAGGGCGTAGGGAAGCAAGGGAAGCAGGATGGTGGCAAGCGCCGCCACGGCCACTACCTCGACGTCGAGCTGTCGAACAGCGTCGCCAAGGCCGAATGGTGCGGCCACGATGGACGCCGTCACCATCGCCAATGTAAGTCCCGCCAAGACGGGAAGCGTGTCGCCCACGCGCTGACTCAACACGACGTACGCGCCCAGACATGCACCCGCTCCGATGCCGAGGCACACTCCCGCCAGATCGAAGCCGGCCAGCCACGGTTGCGTAACCGCTACGACCCCGACGGCGGCAAGAATCGGCCACAGAACATCCCGGGCGGCGCTCAGCCCGAGCACCGCCACCGCAAAGGGGCCGAGGTACTCGAGTGAGCTCGCGGTACCCAGCGGGATTCTGTCGATGGCGCCGAAGTAAAACATCGTCATCGCCGCGCTTGTCACTCCCAGCCCACCCGCGTAGGCCAGGGATGCCTTCGACAGGTTGCGGATGCGCGGCCGACAGATAAAGAGCAGTACCAGCGCGGCCAGAGTCAGACGTAGCCATGCCGCCCCCACTGGTCCGGTGGAATCGAACATCCAAGTGGAGACGGCAGCCCCGGTCTGCACGCTAAGCATGGCGGTCACCGCCATGAGGGCCGCCGTTCGAATGCCCGGTATGCGGTGCTTCGGGGTTGCCGCGCGAGAGCTAGGCCGCGCGGTCGATGACATCGAGCCTCGTGAAGCGACCCAGCCGGGCGCCTACGCGACCATCGTCCACTCGATGCACCATGTCCAGGTACTGCCACAGCACCGACTTGCCAGCGGGAGCCGTTTCGGCCACGGCTGCCGCGAACTGCGGATCACGTAACCGGAGGCGATGAGCAGTCGGCAGGTTCCAGTACGGAATTCTGGCATTGAGGTGGTGATCGAGGTGGTAACCCTCGTTGTGAATCCCCACCAGGTGCCGGGAAATCGGTCCGACCGCGCGGTGCCTGGTCGTCCTTACATCGACGCTGTCACTGCCGGCGAGCGGGAAGTGCTCGAGAAGCTCGATGTACCAGTTCACCATCGGGAAGACAACCAAAAGAGGGACGAGCCAGTAGAGGACAAACTCGGTAAAGACGCCGGCGACCGCACACGCCACCCCGATTGCGGCCATATAGATGACGACACCCATGCCCCGGCGAACCTCATCCTTGGTCCCGGACAGCCTTGCGGAAATGAGCTCCTTGACGATCGCGGGCGTCTGGCGCCCCAGGAGCGGCTGCACCAAGTATCGCCAAGCGAATCGTGCGCCGGTGTGAGGGGTATACAGCCCCGCGGCTATATGGGCGCGCAGATCGGGGTCCGCGTGGACATCGCCGAAGCTGCCGTGGTGGTCGCGGACATGGCTGCGCCGGTAGGTCTCGTAGGACTGGAAGATCACGTACCCGGAGAACCACGTGCCGAGGAACTTGTTCAGCCGCCTGTTCTTGGCAAGGGTTCCGTGCGCGGCTTCATGTAGAAGAGTGGCAAGAGCCCTCTGGCGAGTGGCGATCACGGGGAGAGCGACGAGGAAGTAGCACGCCCACGCGACCCACCCGGAAAGCGATTCACAAAGAGCTATGACTCCCGCGATGATCGCCCAGTCGGTGGCGAGCGCCAGTGGCCCGTGCCAGTTATCGAGCTCCGTGAGGGACAGGATCTCGCGCTGGAGGTCACCGGAGAATTTATGTCTCCGAACCCTCTCGGCAGCGTCCGCGGCGGTCGTCGTCGCCTCGATGGGCGGTTAGGCTACCGCTTCCAGAGCACCGGGCCTCGGGCCCCCGCTTCTACAACTACGGGTGTGCGCAGCCGGAACCTCGCCATCGCCCTTGCCCTGCTGTTCGTCTCCTGCGGTGGCTCCGAAGACGCGCTGGCTCCGGGTGCGGACACCCTGCTGGCGGACCTGCGCGTGACCGTGAAGCCGGAGGGGCCCGGCGGCCCGGAACGAGTCCGGCGGGTCGAATGCGCCATCCTGGGAGAGGAGGCGATCGATCCGCGCTGTCGCCTCCTCGGAGGGCTCGAGGCCGGAGACCTCGACCCCGTTCCCCGCCGCGCCGCCTGCGCGCCGACCTACGGCGGGCCGGGGACGGCGCGGGTGAGCGGGGAGCTACGCGGCGCGCGCGTGTCGGCCGAGTTCAACCTGACCGACGCCTGCGAGATCGCGCGCTGGCGGCGCAACGGGGCGCTGTTGGGGGCACCGGGTGTAGGCCACGGTGCCCCGTAATTAGACAAGGAGCTCGTAGCCGTGGTCCTTGACGATCGCTTTCAGGTCGTCGATCTCCTCCGGGGTCGGCTCCTCCGCGGGTGGCGGCGGGAGGGTCCGCGTCTGGGATCGCCGACCGTGAAGCGGTGCGGGCCACGCACGGCCCGTCGCCGAGCACGGCGCCGTCCTCGAACAGCTCGGCCACCGCCCCGTGGTCCCGGATCACGAACGCGTCCTCGAGCAGCGTCTCGAGCTCCTCCGGTGTGCGCGCTCGCTGTCTCATCGAGCCCCGAAGGTAGACCTGCCCAGATCGCCTGCCTATTCCAGAAGGCTGGTATCTCGCCCGCCGCCGAGCGGGCGTAGCATCGTGTTGTGGGCTCGTACCCGAAGGAGCGCGCCGCCGAGCGGATCGCCGAGCTTTCCGCACGGAGCAGCGATCTGGTGACGTTCTGGCGGGAGTGCACTCCCGTGCTCGAGGCGGCCGTTCTCCACTACGAGCCTCGGTTTCGCGACAACGAGACGCGTGTGCGCGCCGACGATCCGATCCGAGGCGAGCCGTTTCCCGACGGACCGAAGGACCGAAGCTAGGGCGCCAGCCGGCCTGCGCGCCGGGCAGGTAAGCGGCCATCGAGGTCCCTCACTTCATCCACTTCGCGCCGACGCCCTCGGCGCCTCCGGCGATTCAGGACAAGCGGTGGTGGGGCCTGGGGGTCATCTGCGTGGCGATGTTCATCAGCGCGATGGACATGACGATCGTGAACGTCGCGCTGCCGGACATGTCGGGCGACCTCAACGCCGGGATCGGCGAGCTGCAGTGGGTGATCGATGCGTTTCTCGTCTCGCTCGCCGGGCTGCTGCTCGTCGGCAGTGGGCTCGCCGATCGGTTCGGCCGGCGGCGGGTGTTCCTCTTAGGGTTCGTCGGCTTCGCCGCCGCGTCCGCGCTGGCCGCCGCGTCGCAGACGGTGGGCGAGGTGATCGTCGCGCGCGTGCTCATGGGTGTGGCGGCGTCCTGCGTGCTGCCTCCGGCGCTCTCGCTCCTTGCCGTACTCTTCCCCCCCGAGCTGCGGCCGAAGGCGGTGGGGATCTGGTCGGCGGTCGGGGGGGTCGGACTCGCCCTCGGACCGGTTGTCGGCGGTGTGCTCGTCGAAGTCGCGGGCTGGCGCTGGGTGTTCCTCGTCAACGTCCCTTTCGTGCTGTTGGCCGCTCCGCTGGGGCTGCGCTGGCTGCCCGAGTCGCGCCGGCCCGGCGCACCTCCGCTCGACGTCCCCGGCGTGGCGCTCTCCACCGTCGCCCTGACGGGCATCGTGTTCGCGCTTATCGAGGGTGTCGACGCGGGGTGGACCAGCCCGGCCGTGCTTTGCGCCGCAGCGGTGGGCATCGCCGCCGGCGTGGCGTTCTTCCCCATCGAGCTCCGTCGCGCCCAGCCGCTGTTCGACGTGGCCGTGCTCGTACGCCCGCGCGTCGCGGCGGGCGCGTTCGCCATCCTCGCCTGCTACATCGCGACGCTCGGGATGCTGTTCCTGATTCCCCAGTACGTGCAGTACGTCCAAGACCAATCGGCGCTCGTCTCGGGCTTGGAGCTTGCGCCGTTCGGCCTGGGGCTCGGTGCGCTCGCGCCGGTGGGCGGGCGCCTCGTAGCGCGGTACGGGTCGCGCGTCGTCCTCCTCGCGGGCCTGCTCACCGCGACAGCCGGCTTCGCCCCCCTGCTGCTTCTCTCCGGGGACAGCTCGCCCGCGCTCGTGGTGCTCGGCACGGGGATCGTCGGCTGTGGCCTGGGTCTCAGCGTCCCGCCGGCAACGGCGGTGATCATGAACGACCTCGGGGTCGAGAAGGCCGGCGATGGCGCCGCGGTGAATCAGCTAGGCAGGCAGGTCGGGGGCGCTCTCGGTGTGGCGATCGTAGGAAGCGTGTTCGCCGCCATCTACGCCGCCCAGGTCACGGACGACGGCCGCGTGCCCGCCGCAGCGAAGGAGTCAATCGAGGGCACTACCGACGTTGCGAACCGCCTGCACGGCGCCGCTCGGGTCGATCTTCTCCACGACGCCGTCACGAGCTTCGACGTGGCCGCGCGCTCGGGCCTCGCCGTGTGCATGGCAGTCCTGCTCCTCTCCGCGGCGAACGCGGCCGTCCGACTGTCGGGGCGGACTCCGGTGAAACGATGAGCCGCTCGTGGAGCTATGGAGCGGCGTGCTCAGGTGGCGCGCACGCGGACCCGCGGCCGGGCGTTGTTCACGTAGCCCTTCGGGTTCCACATCGCCGCCTCGTCCTCCGGCTGCGTGGCCGCCGAGGAGTCCCAGGCGCGGACGACGACCTCGTGCTCCCCAGGCGCCAGGTCGACCGTGATCCGCCAGTGCCGCCAGGCCCAGCGCCCGAGGTCCTCGAGCAGCTCGGCCTGCGACCAGCTCGCGCCGCCGTCGAGCGAGACGTCGACACGGGCGACGTGTCGCTCCCCGCCCGCGAACGCGTACCCGCGCACCTCGATCGGGCCGGCGGCGACCACCTCGCCGTCGGCCGGAGACAGCACGTCGGAGTTGAGCGCGATCAGACCGAGCGGTAGCCCCACGCCCGGACCCGGTGTCTCGTCCTCCGGCAACAGCCGGTAGGCCACATCCTGGAAGTAGCCCTCCCAGGGGCTCGAGCGAAGCTCGATCCGCTCGAGCCACTTGACGCTCCGCGCGCCGATGTAGCCGGGAACGACCACGCGCAGCGGCGCCCCGTGAACTGGCGGGAGCGGCTCGTCGTTCATCGCCCACGCGAGCAAGACTTCGGGACGGCATGCCTTGTCGAGCGGGATCGACCCGCCGAAGCGCTCGGGAGGCTTGGGCTGTGAGCAGAGGTCGGCGCCTTCGAAGCCGACGTGCGCGGCTTCGCGCCGCGGGCGGGCGAGCTCGAGCACATCGGCGAGCGCGACGCCGGTCCACGTCGCCGTACCGGTCGCTCCCGGACCCCACGGGGCCTCGTCCGGGATGTCCCGGATGGCGACGAGGCCCGCGCGCCGGTTGCCCGCGCACTGCAGCGTCGCGGACACCGTGCGCTCCCGGAACGCCTCGCGCAAGGTGGAGAGCGACAGATCGAGTTCCCGCTCGACGAGCCCATGCACATGCAGTCGCCATGCTGCGGAGTCGAGGTCTGGCACAGAGCCGTGACCGCGCACGTAGAACGCGTCCGTCGGGGTCAGCGGGCCCTCCGCCAGGGCGACCGCGGCGGTCTCCGCGTTGAACGGGTCCTCCTCGTGAACGACCAGGTCCGCGCGCTTTCCGAAGCGACTCACGCGACCGGCGTGACCGGGTTCGAGGGTGCGGCCGGCGGCACCCGTCTCCGTCCCGCGCCCACTCGGGCCGCTTCCGGTCAAATGCCTATCGATGGCTCCGCTCCTCAGTCGCGGCGAGGTTGAGCCCGCATCTCCGCCTCCGCGCCCACGGAGCACGGAGACCCACTGACCCGTTCGACGCTACACGTGCCGGAGCTCGATGGTCAAGCCCGACTATCCCAACCCCTCGCGGCGCCGGACTTCCCTAGGTGCGTCGCTACGACGTCGCCCGCCGGCCCCTACGCGCACGGCTGCTGGCCAGCGACCGCAGCCGCGGGGGTGCCCCGGCCGGGCGGACGCCGGCGCTTCGTCGTCGAGCCGCTAGGAGCTGCGCGTCTCGCTGTTACGGCGAGGCCGCCCAGCGTTGCGGCGACCGCACGGCCCGGCACATACGCCATCGCGACGCGGACCATGCCGGGGGTTCCGGCAGAAACCGGACAAATAGTCCGACAACTTCTTGAGCCCCCGCCCCAGACGGGGGCGGGCGGGGTTTGAGACAGCCTCCAAGCGAAAGCGTCCGCGTGGCCGCGGCAGAGCGCGTGAGGAGACGCTCGTCGTCGGCTGGCGCGTTCGGTCTCACCGCCCGCGAACATCGCGCGGGCCGCGCGCTCGCCGGGTCCTATGCCGCTGCATCGTCCGCTCCGGCGGGATCGGGGAACGAGTGGTGCTCGTGGGCGACGAGCCAGCGCCCGTTCTCCTTGCGTAGCCCGAGCGTGAGTCGCAAGCGGTTCTCGGGGTGGTCGGCGAGCTCCTGCGGCGTCCCGCAGCGCAGCAGCGCGTAGGCATAGGCGACCCCATCTCCGGCGGTGACGTCCAGGGACACGATCTCGAAGGAGGCGCCCCGCGCCTGCCACTCGAAGAAGGGCGGCCACGTCTCACGGTAGGCGTCGATGCCGCGGACGCCCTCGTACGGTGGCGGCACATCGAACATCACGATGTCGTCGGAGTGGTCCGAGAGCACACTGGTCATGTCGCCACCGTGCACCGCCTCGGCCCAGCGCTCGATCAACGTCCGGATCTGTTCCTCGTCACGGGTCATCCAACTCGGTCCTTTCCACGGCACCGCTTCCGGCGCCTTCGGGTCTGCACCTCACTGAGTTGGACTGCCCCGGGCGGCGAAACTGATCGGCTCGAGTGCGTCAGGGAAGTCGAGCGGGAGCTCACGCGGCAACGTCGGCCTGCAGGCCGAGGCATGGCATCCGTGTCGTCCCCAGTCCGCTTCCGGGTGCCGCGGCGCGGCATACTGGTGATGTGGACCCTGCGGCAGAGAGCGAGTCCGCGCCGACCGTCGCGCGAACCGATTGGCGGCGGCACGGGGTTCGGGTGGTGCATGCCGACGAGCTCGATGTGAACACGCCGCAGACGCCGGGCATGAATCGCGCCGCCGCAATCACCACCGCTCGGGCGGGCGCCGAGAAGCTCTGGGCGGGGACGGTCGTCATTCACCCGGATGCGAAGACCGGCGCGCATCACCACGGGCCGCTGGAAAGCGTGATCTACGTCGTCAGCGGCCGGGCGCGCATGCGCTGGGGCGAACGACTCGAGTTCATGGCCGAGGCCGGCCCCGGCGACTTCATCTTCGTCCCCCCGTTCGTGCCGCACCAGGAGATCAATGCCCGCCCGGACGCCCCGCTGTCGTGCGTGGTCGTCCGTAGTGGTCAGGAGCCCGTGGTCGTCAACCTGGACTTGCCGGCCGTCGAGTCCAATCCCGAGCAGGTGCACTGGATCGACGACCTGCACGGGGAGCCCTGAGCCCCCCGCGGCGGCGCTAGAGTCGGCCCGCGCGCGCTCCGGCGTTGGCGTCCTCGAGGGCGCGGGTGACCACGGCCGCCAGGCGCTCGACGGCGACCCCGAGCTCGCTCTCCGTCAGGTGGCTGAACGACAGCCGCAGCGCGTTGTTGCCCTGGTCACCGACGTGGAACGGCGGACCCGGGACGTAGGCCACGCCGGCGGCGATGGCGGCTGGACGCAGGGCGAGCATGTCCAGCTCCCCCGGCACCGTGAGCCAGGTCATGAAGCCGCCCGTGGGCGCGGTCCAGTCGACGTCCGCGGGCATGTGGCGCGTCAACGCCTGCGACAGAGCCGACCAGTGCGACGCGTACAGCGCCCGCGCCGCCGGGAGGTGGCGCTCGAACCCTCCGGCGCGGCCGTACTCCTCGACCATGCGCTGCCCGAGGGCGCCGGCGCACTGGTCGGTGGTCTGCTTTGCCGCGGCGAGCTCGGCGATCACCTCTCTCGGACCGGTCGCCCAGCCGAGCCGCACGCCCGGAAAGAAGCTCTTCGAGAACGTCCCGGCCTGCAGCACGACGTCCGGAGCGAGCGACCACAGCGACGGCAGCGACGCCTCGTCGAAGGACAGCTCCCGGTAGGCGATGTCCTCGAAGATCAGCACACCATGCCGGCGGCAGAGCTCGACCAAATCGCGCCGCCGGTCGAGCGGGAGCGTCCGGCCGGTCGGGTTCTGATACTCGGGGATCGTGTACACGAACTTCGGGTGCAGGCCCGCCGCGAGGCGCTCTGCGAGCACGGCGACGCACAGCCCGTCGTCGTCCATCGGGATGGCGACCACGTCGGCTTCCGCGCCGCCGAACGCCATCAGCGCGCCGAGGTAGCTCGGGGCCTCGACGGCGATCGTGTCGCCGGGGTCGATCAGCGCCTGGCACATCAGCGCGATGCATTCCATCCCCCCACTGGTGACGATCAGCTCGGCGTCGTCGGGGCGCCGACCCTGCAGCTGCTGCTGGCGGTCGACCAGGTACTCGTGTACGCTCGGGATCCCCGTGCACGGCGTGTACTGCAGCGCTACGGCGGCGTCGTCTCGCACCAGCCGCGCGGCGATCTGGTCGAGCTCGTCGGTCGGAAACGTCGCCGGGTTCGGGAAGCCGCCGGTCATGGACAGCACGCCCGGCGGGGCGCCCGCGAGGATCGCGGTCAGCTCGTCGCCCCCGCGCAGGCGCGTCCGACGCGCGAAGTCAGCCATCGACCCGAAAGGCCAGCGCGCTGACCTCACCGCGGTCGAGCGCGGCGACGTGCTCGTCATGGTTCGTCAGGCCGTGCAGCGCCTCTCCGCGAGCCTGCGCCGCCAGGATCGATTGCTCGCTACGCCCAATCGCCTCCGCGGTCTCCAGTGCGACCGCGATCCGCTCCGCCCGGGCGATCAGCAGCCCGTCGTCGTCGCCGAACACGATGTCGCCGGGCGACACCTCGACGCCGCCACAGGCGATCGTTGCGCCGAGCGCGGCCCGCGACACTGCCGTCCCCGATCGCGGCGTCGTGCCGCGCGCGAATACCGGCAGCCCGATCCTGCGCAACCCGCGGAGGTCGCGGCAGAATCCGTCCGCCACGATGCCGGCCAGCCCGCGACGGCGCGCCTCCGTCGCGAACAGCTCCCCGAACACGGCCCGCGATCCGCCGTTCGTGGCGATCACGAGCACCTCGCCGGCCGCGGCCTCAGCGAGGGCGCTCATCACCGGGAGATGGTCATCCTCGGCGAGGACCGTGAACGCCAGCCCCGCCATACGCACATCGGCAATCATCGCCCGAACCGCGGTATCGACCACAGGCAGCGCCTTGTCGGCATCCGATAGTGCCGACACGTCGAGTCGCAGCAGCCGCTCGATCAAGTCCACGGCGCAGAGCGTGCCACATGGCGGTCCGTACCACGCTCGCGAACCGACCGCTCCGCCGCCGAGCCCCTGCCCGGGGTGCGGGCTGGTACTGCCCGAACACCACGGACCCGCCCATCCCTACCTCGGCGCCTCCCCGGCATGCTGGGCCGTCTACGGCGAGGTGCTGGCACGCGAGTACGGCGATCCCGCATACTTCCGCATCCATCAGCTGACCGTCGACGCCTACGCCGTCCAGCACCCCGGCGCGCCGGAGCGGCGAACGATCCAATCCGTGGCGCTGCACCTGATCACCCTCTGCTTGGTGGTCGAGCGCGACGCCGACCCGACCGCCGGCCCGAAGCTGCACCGGCGCCTCGCCGGGCGGGCGGCGTTCCATTGGCTCGACCCGCCCGAGCCCCGGGGCCGCCTCACGGTCGCGGACGTGCGCCGCGCCGATAGCGCGGCCGAGCACGCCTCCGTGGTCGAGGCCTGGGCCCGGGACGTGTGGGCCGCGTGGGAGCCGCATCACGGGACGGTTCGTGGCTGGATCGAACACGGATTGGAGACGCCTCCCGCGCCCGGGCAGGCCTAGATGACTGACTCCAAACCCCCGCGGCATCTGCGGCGGCGCCCCTACGCGCGCCGGTAGCGGAGGTAGACGACGCGCGAGCCAAACGTCCTCGTCTCGAGCAGCTCCAGTTCGATCCTCTCTTCCAGGGCCGGGAAGAAAGGGGTGCCGGCGCCCAGTACCACCGGACTGACGAACGGCCAGTATTCGTCGACCAGGCCCTCCTCGATGAGCGTGGAGGCCAGGCCGGCGCCGCCGACGGCCAGGTCGTTGCCTTCCTGCTCCTTCAGCCTCGTGACCTCTTCAGCGACGCCATCCCTGACCAGCCGGGCGTTGCCTTCGACGCTCTCGAGCGTCCTCGAGAACACGATCTTGGGCAGGTTCTGCCAGATGCGCGCGAACTCGAGCTCGTGCTCCGCCGCCGCCGGGTTCTGGTCAGCGGTCTCCCAGTAGATCATCTCCTCGTACAGCCGGCGTCCACACAGCTGTGCGCCGAGCTCCGCCGTCCGGCGGTTGTGGAACCGATGCAGCTCCTCGTCCGGAGCCGACCAGTCGATCTCGCCGCCCGGTCCGGCGATGAAGCCATCCAGCGACACCGTCATCGAGTAGATCAGGTTGCTCATCGCGCCATTCTTTCGTGATCTAGGAGGTCGCGGTGAGCGCGTCGAGCTCTCACGGATGGGCGCCGTCCGCCTGGTCGACCGCTTGCAGGGCGTTGATCTCCGGGGTCCGGAGGGTTGAAATCCTCGGACTTGTGGTACTGATACCCGCGATGCGGCGGGCGGGGTGTCTCGTGCTCGGGGTCGTCGCCCTCGTGGCGGCGCTCGCCATTGTCCCTGCGTCCGCCGCCGCGGCCGGCCCCGAGAAGCGCCGGGAGATGTTCGGGCTCGGCGGTTGGGCATGGCCGACCGCGGGCGAGATCGACGTGCTCTCGCGCCGCGGCGTCCGCTCGTGGCGCGTGACGATGTCCTGGGCTGACATCGAGCCCAGCCGCGGGCACCGGATCTGGTCCGGGTACGACCAGCTCGTGCGCGAGCTGGCGTCCCGCGGCGTGGGTCTTATCTTCACGCTCACCGCTTGTCCGCGCTGGCAGTGCGACCATGCAGGGCCGCCGCGCACGGAAGCGGGAACGGCGGCGTGGCTCGACTTCGTGAGGACGGCCGTCAGCCGCTACGGCACCGGCGGATCGTTCTGGCGCGAGCATCCAACGTTGCCGGCCCGCCCGGTGGTTCACTGGCAGGTCTTGAACGAGGTCAACGGGCCGGACGAGTGGGGAGGGCCGCCCAGCGCCGCGGGCTACGCGTGGTTCCTGAAGCTCACGGCGGCCGCGATTCGGGGCACGGACCCGAACGCGCGCGTGGTCCTCGCCGGCCTCGGCGAGAAGATGCCGGTCTGGCTGCGCGACTACCTGCCGGAGCTGTACCGGCAGCCCGGCTTCGCCGCCGACTTCGACGTGATGGCCGTGGAGGGATACGCGCCCCGGCCCCGAGATGTGCGCCGCATCATTCGCGTCACCCGGCGGACGATGAGGAGCAACGGGGATCACGCCAAGCCGATCTGGATCACGGAGATGAGCTGGTCGACGGGGGGCGAGATCCACCCGTTCGTCACGTCCGAGCGCGGCCAGGCCCGCCGGCTGCGCCGAGCCTACGACCTGATCCTGTCCTGCCGTCGACGCTGGAACCTCGGACGCGTCTACTGGTTCCCGCATCGCGATCGCCCCGCCGATCCGGCGAGTGACTACTGGGGCAACCACAACGGCCTGATCGCCACCGACGGACGCTGGAAGCCCGCCATGCGGACCTTCCTGCGGTACGTGCGCAAGCGCGCGCCGCGGGTGCGCGGAGCGGGCTGCCGGCGCTAACCGTACTCAGTAACGCCGCTTAGAGCAGCGAAATCGAGTACAGCCCTCCACGGCGGCCCCTCGCTCGCTCACCCGATGAAGCTGAACCTGAAGCGCGACTTCCTCCTGACGTTGGTCACCCGCAGCGTGCCCCGCGCGCCGGCGTAGCGGCCGGTGCCGCCGCTGACCGCCATGGTCTCGGGGCGCTTTCGCGGTCCGTCCGATATCCCTCCGACGACGAGGTATCCGTCCCTGACCCACGAAGGTCGCGGATACCAGATCGACGAACCTCCTCCTCCCTTCGATCCTCACGAAGGTCGAATGCACCTTGCCGACCCGCCGACCCGAGGTATCCCGAAGCCTTCCCCCGATCACCGCAATGTCGCCCGGCGACGGCCGCTCCGGATCGCCCGAGCGGGGCGGATTGTCGACGAACGTGAAGGTCGACTCGCGGTCCCGCAGAACGAGGTCGAGCGTTCCGGTGGGTGGGACTGGCTGCTGGGCGACGCCGCTTCCCACAACCGCGATGCCGACGACTGCGACCGCTATCAGTGGGCGCCCACGACTACTGCTCGACGTCTCATGCTCGTTCCTCTTCGATCGACCCTGCGCCGCTGCCCAGCGCCCTGGTGCCGGCGCCTCCGCCCATGGGCGTCGACTCGGCGACCGACCTGCGGTCTGGTCGCCTCACGTGCGCTCGCAGCTCCAAGAGAAAGCCCCGGGCAGACCTGCCCAACGCTGCCACCGGACAGCCCGCGTAGACCCACGCACCCAGCGCTCCGGCCAGTAGCGCCAGCGCCAGTATCTCGGCTGGCATCGTTTCCTCCTTCCTGCCGAGGGATGCCGGCAGCGTTGGGGCCAGCTACGCCGGCGAGCATCGTCCTCGGTGGGTGAAGTACCCCGGGCCGTCAAGGGTCGGGGCCGGCTGAGGCCGACCCTAGGCCCGCCGCCGACGCGCGTCATCCCCAATCTGGGCCAATCCGGCTTGGGATGCGTGGTGTTCCTCGCGTTGCCGCCGAGCGGCGGCACCTCGGTCGCCCGCAACCGCCGCCCGGCCTCGCGTGGCGGCCTACGCCCGCGTCAAGCCGGATCCCGGGCGGGGCGCGGATGCGGGGGACCCTGCGCCCTCAGATCATGACCGGCTTGTCGTGCGTGACCTCGGGAGTCTCTTGCGGATCGACCTGGCGCCGACGGCCCGCGGGGCGCAGCCGACGGCGGCCGCCATGGCCGTCGAGCGGCAGCGTCGGGACGAACCGCGGCATTCGGCGAGCCTTCGTCGCCGCCTCGAAGCCCGAAGCGAGCTTGATCAGGTTCGGCTCGCTGAAGGCCGTTCCCATGAACGTGATCCCGACCGGCAGGCCGAACGCCTCGCCCGCGGGCACGTTGATCAGGGGGTAACCCGCGATCGCGGCCGGCGCGGAGCTGGCGCCCAGGAAGAGGTCGCCGTTGACGAGGTCAATCGGCCACGCCGGCGAGGACGTCGGCGCGACGATGGCGTCGAGGTTGTGCTGCCCCAGCACGGCGTCGATACCGGCCGGCCCGCCCAGGCGCCGCGCCTCAGCGAGAGCGGCCAGATACTCCTGCTCCGTGAAGGGGTCGGACTCGGCAAGGTCGAACAACTCCTGAAGGAACCACTTGAGCTCCTGTTCGGCGTGGGCAAGGTTGAAGGCGATCGCGTCGGCGAGCGTCCGGATCGGAACGCCCGTGCGCGTCGCGAGGTAGGCATTGAGATCCCGCTTGAACTCGTAGACGAGGACCGTGGTCTCCTCGCTCCCGGCGTTGATCTTCTCGATGACCTCCGGCGGGAAGTCGGCGGGGTCGACGACGTCGGCACCGGCAGCCCTCATCGTCGTCACGGCCTGGTCGTACACCCGGTCCGTTTCCTCGCTGTAGCCGGAGACGCCTTCGCGGGCGACGCCGATCCGGGCGCCCCGAAGGCCGTTCGGGTCGAGGAACACGGTGTAGTCCGTATGAAACCTACCCGCGCTCGCGGTCGTCGCCTCGTCTCGGTCGTCGATCCCCGTCAGGGCGCCGAGCACCGTCGCAGCGTCAGCGACCGTCCGCCCGCAGGGGCCGACCGTGTCCTGGCTGTGGGCGATCGGGACGACACCCGCGCGGCTGGTCAGGCCGACCGTCGGCTTTATGCCGACCACGGCGTTGATCGAAGCGGGACAGACAATCGAGCCGTCGGTCTCCGTGCCTAGTGATACCACCGTGAGGTTCGCCGCCGGCGCGACTCCCGAACCCGAGCTCGAGCCGCATGGATTGCGGTCGAGGACGTACGGATTTCGGGTCTGACCGTCCCGGCCCGACCAGCCGCTCGACGCATGGAACGAGCGGAAGTTCGCCCACTCGCTCATGTTCGTCTTGCCGAGAATGACTGCTCCGGCGTCGCGGAGCTTCTTCACGACGGTGGCATCCCGCGACGGCGCTCGCCCGACAAGAGCAAGGGATCCGGCCGTGGTCATCATCCGGTCGGCCGTATCGATGTTGTCCTTGAGCAAGATGGGGATGCCGTGCAGCGGCCCGCGTAGGCGGCCTGCCCTGCGCTCGGCATCAAGCCCGCGTGCGATGGCAGCCGCATCCGGGTTGACCTCGATGATCGAGTTGAGTTTCGGACCGCGCTTGTCGAGCGCTGCAATGCGCCGGAGGTACCCGCGGACCAGGGCGCGTGCACTCAATCGGCCCTCAGCCATGGCGGCCTGGAGCTCGGCGATCGTTGCCTCCTCGAGGCTTCTGGCCGGCAGCTGGACGTGAGCGAACGCCCGCTCGGCCGCGGACCCCGCGACGGCGGGCGCCGCCGACGCGGCCGCGCCGAGCGCTAGGAACTTGCGGCGGTCTAGCTTGCGCCCTACGACGCGCGAGCTGAGGGACGTCTTGTTCATTCGTACTCCTCCATGGTCTGCGGTCCCCTCGGGGTTCGATGGAGTGTCCGAACCGAAGGAGAAGCCGACCGCCACCCTGGATCATCCGGTTCGGTGCGATCGGGCAGACGCGCGAGAGGGCAGGGAGAGCCCTATCCACGGCTGTGCCCCCTTCCAGTTGGAGAAGAGGACAAGGTAGGCCCGACCCCGCCGTCTGTCATCCCCAATCCGGGCCAATCCGACCTACGATGGGCGCATGCTCCTGGCCCGTGCCGCCGAGCTGGCGGCTCTCGAGGGGCGACTCGCAGGCAACGTGCCGGCTGCCGTGGTGGGCCCCGCCGGAATCGGGAAGACGGCGCTCATGCGCGAGGCCGCCGCGAGCAGCGGGCGGGCGGTGTTCGAGGGGGGTGGCCTGTCCAGCTTGTCGTGGCTGCCGTATCTGCCCCTGGCGCGGGCGCTGGGGCGTTCGCCGCAGGGGGGCGATCCTGCGGCGGTGGCTGGCTTCGTGGCCGAGGAGGTGGGGGACGGCGTGTTGATCGTGGACGACCTGCAGTGGGCCGACGCGGCCACCGCCGCCGTGTTCGTCTTACTGGCCGGCCGCGTAGCGCTGCTGACGGCGCTTCGCCGTGGCGATCCCGCCACGCCGGCGCGGCTGGAGCAGGTCAGAAGCGCCGGGGTCGAGCCGCTCGCGGTGCCGGTTCTCGGCGAGGGCGACGCGCTTTCGCTCGTCCGCGCACGCCGCCCGGATCTCCCCGACGACGCGGTGGGGCGGATCGTCGAGCGCGCCGACGGCAACCCGCTGATGCTGGAGCAGCTCGCGCTCGGCAACGGGTCGGTCGAGAGGCTCCGGCTCGGCCTAGGGGCGCGCCTGCTCGAACACCGGCCCGCGGCGCGCGAGGCCGTCGCCCGCGTCGCCCTGCTCGGGCGTCCCGCGGAGCCGGGCCTCGTCGGCGAACCCCTCGGCGAGCTGCTCGAGGCGGAGC
>Ga0081538_10002257_pt1 | contig 19091 bp, 16 predicted proteins | sample TabmetS5T2R1_FD_71022 | JGI IMG/M metagenome (GOLD analysis project Ga0081538, IMG submission 71022) | Tabebuia heterophylla rhizosphere microbial communities from the University of Puerto Rico - S5T2R1 | ecosystem: Host-associated > Plants > Roots > Rhizosphere ... | reverse complement strand
CCAGCGGGCCGCGGCCGAGAAGGAGCTGACCGAGTCGGTCCGGCTCGGCCAGGCCACCTACCACGAGTTCTGCGCCCGCTGCCACGGCGAGCAGGCCGAGGGCGGCGTGGTCAAGCGCTACGTCACCCCTGGGGTCGAGAACGCCGAGCCGGCCGACGTCCAGGCCCCCGACCTGCGCGAGATCCACAGCCGCCACCCCGACGACGACCCGGCGACCGTCGCCTGGGAGGCGATCCAGAAGGGCCGCCCGCCGTCGCCCATGCCGACCTGGGGCGTCCGCTACGGCGGGCCCATGAACGACCAGCAGATCACCGACCTGGTCAACTACCTGCTGTCGATCCAGAGCGACGACGAGGAGCGGCCGCTGCTCGAGTTCGAGGCCGCGGGTGGTGGCAACCGTGCCGAGTAGCCGGCCGAGGCAAAGGAGGCGTCAGCGCCCGTGAAGGGTCTCCTCGTCGTTCTCACCGCCTTCGTGTTCCTGCCCGGGTCGGTGTTCATGCTGCTGGCCTCGAACTTCGGGGCCCTCAAGGGCTACCTGATCGCGGCCGTCGGCTTCTTCGGCTTCATGGTCATGCTGTCGGCCGTGTGGCTGTTCGGCATCCCCGGGACCACCCCGCTCACCGGGCCCAAGGGCACCCAGCCGACCTTCAAGTTCTTCACCGTCGAGGACCCGGTGGCCGCGACCTACGACAGCGTGCGCGACTTCCAGGGCGGGGCCGGCAACGGCTGGGAGCCGGCCCCCGAGGGCGAGTTCGAGGAGGGCACCCCCGAGGCCACGCTCCGGGCCGACCTGGACACGGCCCGGCAGACGGCCGTCCAGGACCTGATCGAGGAGACCAACGCCGACATCGAGGACTCCAGCGAGGAGCTCGACGCCACCAACGTCAGTGCCGAGGTCTTCTACACGATCCAGGACGGGACCGAGGTGGCCGCGGTGGTGATCTCGCCCGCGACCCCGCCGGAGGGGTCGGGCCTGCAGCGGCCGGACTTCGCCCCCAAGACGTTCTTCGCCTACCGCGACCCGGGCAGCCCGTACCTGCCGAGCATCCTGTTCCTGGTCGGGTCGGTCGTGCTGTTCCTGGTCCACCTGTTCCTGCTCGGGGTGGCGGAGCGCCGCCGCCCCCTCGGCCAGGCCCTCACCCCGACCACCGAGCCCGAACGCCAGCCGGCCGGAGCGGGGGCGGCCCGCCGCTGATCAGCCGGGGCGGTGGTCCCCGGTCATCCCGTCGATCAGCTCGCGCAGGATGTCGACGTGGCCGGCATGGCGCGCCGTCTCCTCGACCATGTGGATCAGCACCCAGCGCATCGTGACCGCGTCCCCGAACCAGGCGGTCCCGGTCGCCTCCAGCGCCAGCTCGTCGATCACCTGGTCGGCGGCGGCCCGGGCCCGGCCGTAGAACGCCAGCACGTCCTCGGTCGTCTCGTCCGGCCGGACGCGCAGGTCCGCGTCGGGGTCGTTCTCGTCGAAGGGCAGCGGCTCGACGGGGCGGCCGAAGGTGTCGCAGAACCAGCCGTACTCGACGGCCGCCAGGTGCTTGACCAGCCCGAGCAGGTTGGTGCCGGACGGCGTCATCGCCCGGCGCAGGGCGTCGTCGTCGAGACCCTCCAGCTTCCACAGCACCGCGTCCCGGTGCCGGTCGAGGCTGACCTTGAGGCTCTCCTTCTCGTCGCCGGTGAACGGCACCCGCAGCACCATCAGGACCCGTCGACCCCCCTGACCGGGCCGCCGGGGACGGCCGAGGCGGTGAAGCTGGCCCCCTGCGGGTCGGCCAGGACCGTGAAGCGGCCCATGGGGATGTCCATGGGCGGCAGCAGCACCGTCCCGCCCAGCTCCTCGGCCCTGGCCGCGGCCTCGTCGGCGTCCGCCACCCAGAGCGCGATGCTCCACCGGGGCGCCGGGTCCTCCCCCGGCGCCGGGGCGTGCCCGCCGCCGACCAGCAGCTCCCCCAGGGTGAAGGCGGTCCGCGGGAACTCCCCGGGCGTGTCCTGCGCCGACCACCCGAGCAGCTCGACGTAGAAGTCCCGGCCCGCCGCCAGGTCCTCGCTGACCAGCTCGTTCCAGGTCCAGGCGCCTTCCTGGTTGACCAGCTCGGCCCGGAAGAGCTTCCCCGGCCGCGACAGCGACACCGACGCCCCCGCCGGGTCCCGGACCATCGCCACCCGCCCCCCGCCCGGCGCGTCGAACGGCTCCACCAGCACCTCGGCCCCCAGCGCCCGCGCCCGGCCGGTCGCCGCGTCGACGTCGTCCACGCTGATGTGCGACCCCCACCCCGGCGTCTCGGCCCGGTCGTACAGTCCCGCCACCGCCCGCCCCCGCAGCCGGCAGGTCGAGTAGGTCCCGTGCTCCCCCGTTGGCAGGTCGTCGAACTCCCACCCCAGCAACCCCCCGTAGAACGCCTTCGCCCCCGCGGCGTCGTTCGTCCCCAGGTCGACCCAGCAGAAGGTCCCGTTCGGGTACCGCTCGACCTCGCCCATGCTCCTCCCCCGGTCTAGGCCATCCCCCCGTTGGCGCGGGAGATCACCAGGCGTTGTATCTCGGACGTGCCCTCGAAGAGGGAGTAGATCTTGGCATCCCGGTGCCACTTCTCGACAGGGAAGTCGCGGATGAAGCCGTAGCCGCCGAGGACCTGGATGGCCTCGTCGGTGACGCGGGCGGCGACCTCGCCGGCCTTGAGCTTGGACATGGAGCCTTCGGCGTGGGCGAAGCCCATGCCGTTGCGGGCCATCCAGGAGGCGCGCCAGACGAGCAGGCGGGCGGCGTCGATCTCGGTGGCCATGTCGGCCAGCTTGAAGGCGATGGCCTGCTGGGCGGCGATCGGCTTGCCGAACTGGACGCGTTCGCGGGCGTAGTCGCGGGCGAACTCGAAGGCCGCCCGGGCGATGCCGATGGCCTGGGCGCCGACGATCGGGCGGGTCGCCTCGAAGGTGGCCAGGGCGCCCGAGCTGCCCCGGGTGCGCGGGGAGGAGGGCGCGGCCGCGCTCGGGCCGTCCGCCTTGGCCTGTCGGGCCCGCTCCAGCTTGGCCTGGAGGCGCTCGGGGCCGCCGAGGAGGCAGTCGGCGGGGACGCGGCAGTCCTCGAGCAGGACCTCGGCGGTGTGGGAGGCGCGGATGCCGAGCTTCTTCTCCTTCTTGCCCTGGCGCAGGCCGGGGGTGCCGGGCGGGACCACGAAGCTGGCCTGGCCCCGGTGGCCAAGGGCGGGGTCGACGGTGGCCACGACCACGTGGAGGCTGGCGATGCCGCCGTTGGTGATGAAGACCTTCTGGCCGTTGAGGACCCAGTCGTCGCCGTCGCGGACGGCCCGGGTGCGGAGGCTGGAGACGTCGGACCCGGCGCCCGGCTCGGTGACGGCGAACGCGCCCACCTTGGGCTCGGCCGGGGTGCCGAACAGCTCGGGGGTCCAGCGGGTGACCTGCTCCGGGGTGCCGCTGGCAATCAGGGCGACCAGCGGCAGCCCGCTGCCGAAGATGCCGAGGGAGATGCCGGCGCAGCCCCAGCAGAGCTCCTCGACCAGCAGCGGCTGGAGGACGCCGGTCTCGTCCTCACCGATCATGCGGTAGAAGTCCATGCCGTAGAGGCCGATGTCGGCCGCCTTGGAAAGGACCGGCCAGGGGAAGTCCTCGGTCTCGTCGTAGTGGGGCGCGACCGGCCGGATCTCCTTCTCGGCGAACTCCCGGGCCCACTTCTGGGCGGCCACCTGGTCTTCGGAGAGCGCGAAGCCGATCATGGGGCAGATCCTTTCCGTACTGCCGGTTACCGCTCGGTAACCTACTGAACGGTAGGATGCGGGAACGGGCAGGTCTGCGCAAGGGGGTGGAACCGGTGAGCGTGCCCATCGGCATGCGGCTGCGGGCGGCCGAGCGCCGGGCCCAGCTGCTGGGCGTGGCCAGGCGGCTGTTCGCCCGCGACGGCTACCGGGGCGCCTCCATGGAGTCCATCGCCGAGGCCGCCGGGGTGACCAAGCCCGTCCTCTACCAGCACTTCTCCTCCAAGCGGGCGCTGTACTCGGCGCTCTTGGCCAACGACCTGGGGCGGCTCACCGAGGAGCTGGAGACCGGCTTCAGCCAGGCCGAGGGCAACGAGGAGCGGCTGCGCCGCGGGTTCCGGGTCTACCTCGACTTCGTCGACCGCCACGAGGACGCCTTCCGGCTGCTGTTCACCGAGGCCCTCGGCTTCGACGCCGACTTCCAGCGGCAGGTGACCGAGTTCCGGCGCTGGGTGGCCGGGCGGGTGGCGACGATCATCGCCGCCGAGGCCGGCCTGGCCGCCCCCAGGGCCCGGGCCCTGGCCTCGGCGATCGTCGGCATGGCCGAGGGCGCGGCCGGCTGGTGGCTGGACGAGCGCCGCCCCCTCGACGCCGGCGAGCTCGCCGACGAGCTGGCCGGCCTGGCCTGGAAGGGCTTCGCCCGCTTCCCCGGAGGCGGGCACGAACCGGACGTTACTGTCGATCCCCCCTAAGCGCGTCCGATTCCTCCTGCAACCGGCGTAGAGACTTTCATCGGGCCGGTGTGGAAGTATGCTGCTCCGAGTGCGATGACCGGTTCCATCGGGCCGTTTGTCGCGATCCGGTCAGTGACAGGGGCGGTGACCGTGGAGCGTCGGGTTGTCCTGTTGTCGCGGGATCCAGGGCTGGCGTCGATCACCGGCCGCCTGCTCGCCAACGGCGACCGCATCGCCCACTTCCGCTCGGCCGCCGAGCTGTCGAACTGGTCGACGCCGGTGGTGGCCGCCGTCGTCCTCGACAGCCAGCCCCAGGCCCGCCGCCTCAGCTACAAGCAGGTCCGCGACCGCTACGACGGGCCGCTGGTCATGCTGCTGGACAAGGGCGAGCGGCGGCCCGACCTCCCGCCCGACGGGGCCCGGCACTACCTGCACCGGCCCTTCAGGGCCGACGACCTCTCGAAGCTGCTGGGCAGGCCGGCGGCCGAGCTGGGGCCGTTCGAGGCGGCGATCATCGCCGCCTGGTCGCGCCACGCCACCGCCGAGCAGGCGGTGCGGGCGCGGCGCGGGGCCTCCTACCGGATCAACTGGCGTCCGTCCCTGCGGCGCCGGGCCCGGGCCTGGGCGGCAACGGTCGTCGCCCTCATGGGCCTGCTGCTCGTCTTCGGCCTCAGCGACCAGGGCCCGTGCCCCAACGGCTGCACCAGCTTCGGCGGCGGCGTGGCCGGGGCGACCGAGAGCAAGACCCCGCAGACCTCGCCCGGGGCGGCCTCCTCGGGCGGCGGCGGCCGCGCCACCGCGCCCCCGGGGTCGGCGGCCGCCTCCGCCCAGCCCCCAACCCCGACCGCTGGCGGCTTCCCGATCGTGACCGGGCTCGGCGGGCTGATCCAGTCCATCAACCCCATCACCACGGGCGACACCCGGGCGCCGACCGGCCCGCGGGCCGTCGCCGGGGTCCCGGCGCCGCCGGGGACCACCCCGCCGCCCACCACCACCCCACCCCCGGGCACCACCCCGCCGCCGACCACCGGTCCGCCGACCACCGGTCCGCCGACCACGGGTCCGCCGACGACCGCGCCACCGACCACGGCCCCACCGACCACGGAGCCCCCGACGACGGCGCCGCCGACCACCGAGCCGCCCACGACCGCGCCGCCGACGACCGAGCCCCCAACGACGGCGCCGCCGACGACCGAGCCGCCGACCACGGCGCCGCCGACGACCGAGCCGCCGACCACGGCCGCGCCGACCACGGCGGCCCCGACCACCGAGGCCCCGACGACGGCGGCCACCACGGCCGGTCCCTGAGCTGATCGAGGCCGTTCCGGCGCCCCTGGTCCGTCCTCCAGGAGTGGAATGAACTGTTCCGTTCTGTTAGAATGGAACGGAACAGTTTGTTCCGGGGAAGGGAGTGCGCATGGCGACGACCAACCGCAGCGAGGGTGAGATCCGGCCGTTCCGGATCGAGGTGCCGCAGGCGGCCCTGGACGACCTGGGGGAGCGGCTGGCCCGGACCCGCTGGCCGGCGGAGCCGGAGGGGATCGGCTGGAGCCGCGGGGTGCCGGTGGGGTACCTGCGCGAGCTGGCCGAGTACTGGCGGACCGCCTACGACTGGCGCCGGCAGGAGGCCCGGCTGAACCAGCTGCCGCAGTTCACGACCACCGTCGACGGCGTCAACCTCCACTTCCTCCACGTCCGCTCCCCCGAGCCGGAGGCGACCCCGCTGCTGCTGATCCACGGCTGGCCCGGGTCGGTGGTGGAGTTCCAGGAGCTGATCGGCCCCCTGACCGACCCGCGGGCCCACGGCGGCGACCCGGCCGACGCCTTCCACGTGGTCGTCCCGTCGATCCCCGGCCACGGGTTCTCGGGCCCGCTGGCCGAGACCGGCTGGAACCACGGCCGCATCGCCGGGGCCTTCGTCGAGCTCATGGCCCGGCTCGGCTACGACCGCTACGGTACCCAGGGCGGCGACATCGGCGCCTTCGAGGCCCCGCTGGTCGGCCGCCTTGCCCCCGACCAGGTCATCGGCGTCCACGTCAACGCCCTGGTCACCTTCCCCTCGGGCGACCCGGCCGAGCTGGCCGACCTCACCGAGGCCGAGCAGCAGCGCATGGCCCGGATGCGGCACTTCCAGGACGAGATGATGGGCTACAGCCACATCCAGGGGACCCGCCCGCAGACGCTTGCCTACGCCCTGACCGACTCCCCGGCCGGGCAGCTGGCCTGGATCGTCGAGAAGTTCAAGGAGTGGACCGACCCGGCGGCCGAGCTGCCCACCGACGCCGTCGACCGCGACCACCTGCTGACCAACGTCAGCATCTACTGGTTCACCGCCACCGCCGGGTCCGCGGCCAACCTCTACTACGAGACCTACCACGACCCCAGCATGTTCGCGCCCAGGGAGCGCGGCACCGTGCCGACCGGGGTGGCCGTGTCCCTGACCCAGGACGTGGCCATCCGGAAGCTGGCCGAGCGCGAGCACAACGTCGTCCACTGGTCGGAGTTCGACCGCGGCGGCCACTTCGCCGCCATGGAGGCCCCCGAGTTCCTGGTCGGCGACGTCCGGGCGTTCTTCCGTACACTCCGCGCCGGATGAGCGCCCAGGCGACCGGCACCGTGCTCGGGCGGCGCGCCCGCAACCGCGCGCTGCTCGAGCGCCAGCTCCTGCTGCGCCGGGAACGGCGGCCCGCCGCCGAGGTGGTCGAGCACCTGGTCGGCCTGCAGGCCCAGGAGCCCCGCGACCCGTATGTGGCCCTCTGGACCCGCCTGGAGGACTTCGACCCGGACGAGCTGGGCGGCCAGGTCGCCGGCCGCCAGATGGTCCGCGGCCCGCTCATGCGGGCCACCCTCCACCTGGTCAGCGCCCGCGACTGCCTGACCCTGGCCCCCCTGCTCCGCCCCGTGCTGGAGCGGAACTACTGGACCGGCAGCCCGTTCGGCCGCAAGGTCAAGGGCGTCGACCTCGACGCCGTGCTCGCCGCCGGCCGGGCCCTGCTCGACGAGCGCCCCCGGACCAACGCCCAGCTCCGCGCCTTCATGGCCGAGCGCTGGCCGGACTACGACGCCACCTCGCTGGCCTACGCCGTCCACCACCTGGTCCCGGTGGTCCAGGTCCCGCCCCGCGGCGTCTGGGGCCAGAAGGGCCTGCCCACCTGGGCCACCACCGAGCACTGGCTCGGCCGCCCGGTCGACCCCGCCCCCTCGATCGACCAGATCGTCCTGCGCTACCTGGCCGCCTTCGGCCCGGCCAGCACCATGGACGTCCAGGCCTGGTCCGGCCTGACCCGCCTCCGCGAGGTCACCGACCGACTCCGCCCCCAGCTCCAGGTCTTCCGCAGCGAGGCCGGCAGGGAGCTGTTCGACCTCCCCGGCGCCCCCCGCCCCGACCCCGACATCCCGGCCCCGGTCCGCTTCCTCCCCCAGTTCGACAACGTCTCCCTCTCCCACGCCGACCGTTCCCACCTCGGCACCGGCGCGGCCGCGCAGTGGCCGACCGACGACCTCCACTGGTCGGCCCTCCTGGTCGACGGGTTCATCGGGGGCGTGTGGCGCCTGGCCCGCGACCGCAGGGCCGCCACCCTCACCGTCCGGCTGTTCGGCAACCCCAGCGATCAGGAGCAGGCCAAGGTGGCCGAGGAGGGCGAACGCCTGCTCGCCTTCCTGGCCCCCGCCGCCGAGCCGCGCGAGGTGCGGCTGGGCGCGGCCGGCTAGCCCTCGATGTTGCTCATCACGTGCTTGACGCGCGTGTAGTCCTCGAAGCCGTAGAGGCTCAGGTCCTTGCCGTAGCCGGAGTGCTTGAAGCCGCCGTGGGGCATCTCGGCGACCAGGGGGATGTGGGTGTTGATCCAGACGCAGCCGAAGTCGAGGCCGCGGGCCATGCGCATGGCGCGGCCGTGGTCGCGGGTCCAGACGCTGGAGGCGAGGCCGTACTCGACGCCGTTGGCCCAGGCGAGGGCCTTCTCCTCGTCGTCGAAGCGCTGGACGGTGATGACCGGGCCGAAGATCTCCTGCTGGATCATCTCGTCGTCCTGCTCGAGGCCGGAGACGACGGTGGGCTCGTAGAAGTAGCCGCCGCGGTCGAGCTTGTGGCCGCCGGTGGCGACCTCGACGTGGCCGGGGGCGCGCTCCAGGAAGCCCTCGACCCTGGCCAGCTGGTTGGCGTTGTTGAGCGGGCCGTAGGCGGCGTCGGTGTCCTCGGGCGGGCCGGTGGTGGTGCCCTTGGCCTGCTCGACGAGGGCGGACAGGAAGTCGTCGTGGACCTGGCCCCCGGCGAGGACCCGGGTGGCGGCGGTGCAGTCCTGGCCGGCGTTGAAGTAGCCGGTGGCGGCGATCATCTCGGCCGCGGCGGCCACGTCGGCGTCGTCGAACACGATCACCGGGGCCTTGCCGCCCAGCTCCAGGTGGACCCGCTTGAGGTCGTCGGCGGCCGCCTTGGCGACCTCGCGGCCGGCGCGGATGCTGCCGGTGATCGAGACCATGGCCGGGGTCTTGTGGGACACCAGGGCGGCGCCGGTATCGCGGTCGCCGACGACCACGTTGATCACGCCGTCGGGCAGGAACTCGCTCATCAGCTCGGCCATCCAGACCGTGGTCACCGGGGTGGTGTCGCTCGGCTTGAGGACCACCGCGTTGCCGGCCGCGATCGCCGGGGCCCACTTCCAGACGGCCATCATGAACGGGTAGTTCCAGGGGGTGACCTGGGCGCAGACCCCGACCGGCTCGCGCCGGATCATGGAGGTGTGCCCGGCCATGTACTCGCCGGCCGACAGCCCGTTGAGCATGCGGGCGGCGCCGGCGAAGAAGCGGATCTGGTCGATCGCCGGCGGGACCTCCTCGTCCATGGTGAGCTGGAACGGCTTGCCGGTGTTCTCGCTCTCCAGCCGGACCAGCTCCTCGGCCCGCTCCTCCATCTTGTCGGCGATCCGGAGCAGCGCCAGGCTCCGCTCCGAGGGGGTGGCGTCGCGCCACTGCTCGAAGCCGCGCTCGGCCGCCTGCATGGCCGCGTCGACGTCGGCCGGCCCCGACACCGGGACCTCGGCGAAGCCCTCGCCGGTGGAAGGGTTGATCAGGGTCGCGGTCCGGCCGTCGACCGGGTCCCGGTACTCGCCGCCGATGAAGTTCTGCAGCTTGCGCAGCGCCATTGCCTGCTCCTTGCTCGTGCCGGTGCTCCGGCGGTCGGTCATCTCTGCTGGCGGCGGGCCAGCACAGCGTTGCCCACCGCGATGGCGACCCCTCCGAGGAAGATCAGCGTACCCATCACGTTCACCTGGGGCGGGATCCCGACCCGGCTGGCCCCGTACACCCAGAGCGGGAAGGTCTCGACCTGGCCGCTGACGAAGCTGGTGACCACGTAGTCGTCGATCGACAGGGCGAAGGCGAGCAGCCCCCCGGCGACGATGCCCGGGGCCAGCAGGGGCAGGGTGATCTTGCGGAAGGTCGTCCACGGGTCGGCCCCCAGGTCCTGGGCGGCCTCCTCCAGGGCCGGGTCGAGGCCGAGCACCCGGGCCCGGACGGTCACGGCCACGAAGGCCAGGCTGAAGGCGATGTGGGCGATGATGATGGTGACGAAGCCGCGGACGAACTGGGCGGTCACGAACAGCGACAGCAGCGACGCCCCCAGCACCAGCTCCGGGGCCGAGATGGCGCTGAACAGCACCAGGTCGTAGGCGCCCTTGCCACGGAAGCGGTAGCGGCCCAGGGCGAGGCCGACCATGGTCCCGAGCACGGTGCTCGCGATGGTCACGATCACGGCGATGATCAGCGAGTTGCGCAGGGCGGTGGTCAGCCCCTGGATGGCGAACAGGTCCCGGTACCAGTTGAGGGTGAAGCCCTGCCAGCGCAGGTTGAGGCGGCCCTGGGTGTCGTTGAAGCCGAACACGATCATGACCAGGATGGGCAGGCTGAAGTAGAAGATCATCAGCCAGGTGTAGACGGGCAGGATCAGCCGGGTCCAGCGGCGCCGCCGGCCGGGCACGGCCGGGGCCGGGGCGACCTCGGGCGGGGCCTGCCGGGTGGCGACGGTGCTCACCGCTGGCTCACCTCCATCACCTGCTCGGTCCCGAGCGCCCTGGCGTAGACGAAGATCCCGACCAGCAGGGCCGCCATCAGCAGGAACGACATGGCCGAGGCGAGCGGGTAGTTGTTGCTGTTGAGGTACACCGTCTGGATGACGTTGCCGATCATCGTCGTCTGGGTGCCGCCGAGGATCCCCGAGTTCACGAAGTCGGAGGCGACCGGCACGAAGGTGATGAGCACGCCGGCGAACACCCCGGGCAGGGACAGCGGGAACACCACCCGCCGGAAGGCGGCGGCCCGGCTGGCGAACAGGTCGTGGGCGGCCTCGACCAGGCTGGGGTCGACCCGCTCCAGGGCGACGTACAGGGGCAGGACCATGAACGGCAGGTAGTTGTAGGTGAGCCCGCCGAGCACGGCGGTGGTGGTGGCCAGCAGGTGGAAGTCCTGCGGGAGCAGGCCGGCCTCCTTGAGCGGCCCGAGCACGAACCCCTGGTCGTTGAGGATGAACTTCCAGGAGACGGTCCGGATCACGAACGAGACGAAGAACGGCAGCAGGATCAGGAACAGGTAGGTCGACTTGCGGGCGCCACCGTAGAAGGCGATCCAGTAGGCCACCGGGTAGGCCAGGACCAGGCAGAGGGCGGTCACGACCACGGCGTAGACGATCGAGCGGATGAACTGGGTGGAGTAGCGCTCCCAGGCGTCGGTGTAGTTCGACCACTCCCAGGTGAACCGGAAGCCCTCCTCGGCGTTGCCGCTCTGCAGCGACAGCGAGAACATCACCAGCAGCGGCACGACGAAGAAGATGGCCAGCCACAGCGCACCCGGCAGCCCGACCAGGTAGGGGGCGAGCCGGCCGCGGCCGCCGGAAGCGCTCATCGCCCGAGGGATCCTAGGACTGCATGATGGGCTGGAAGATCCCGTCCCACACCTCTTCCTCCTCGACGGTGAGGGGCTTGTAGCGCTTGGTGTTGGCCAGGTCCGCCTCGCTGGGGAAGATCAGCGGGTTGGTGACCAGGTCGTCCAGGTACGCCTTGTCCTCGCCCGACGCCTTGGCCGCCTTCGCCTTGAGCTGCTCCTTGGCCGCCGGGACCGGGGTGATGTAGGCGATGTACTCGGCCAGCGTGGCCGCCACCTCCGGGCGGTACACGTAGTCCATGTAGGTGATCGCGTCCAGGGGGTGCTTGGCGCCCTTGGGGATCATCATGTTGTCGGTCCAGAAGATGGCGCCCTCTTCGGGGTTGACGTACTTGATGTCCGGCGAGCCCGAGTTGTTGAGCTGGTAGATGTCGCCCGAGTAGGCCTGGGCGATCCAGGCGTTGCCCGAGCTGAGCCCCTCGGCCATGCCGGCGTTGTCGACGAACTCGCGGATCTGGGGCCGGAGCTTCTTCATCTCCTCGGCGGCCCGCTTCCAGTCGTCCTCGGTCGAGGTCATCGGGTCGATCCCGAGCCCGATCAAGGTCATGTGGGCCCAGGTCTCGTCGTCGTCGAACACGACGATCTTGCCCTTGAAGGCCGGGTCGGCGAGGTCCTTGATGCTGGTGATCTCGCGCTTGGTCAGCTTGGGGTTGTAGGCCAGCCCGACCAGCCCCGACTGCCAGGCCAGGGTGTACTTGTTCCCCGGGTCGTAGCTCGGGTTCTTGACCGCCGGGGCGGCGTTCTTGGCGAAGTTGGGCAGCTTGGAGTGGTCGAGCTCGATCAGGTAGTTCGGACGGATCAGCTTGCCGATCGGGGTGCCGTCGGTGATCACGATCAGGTCCCAGCCGGGGTCCTGGCCGGCCTTGAGCGACGGGTTGATCTTGCCAAGGAAGGCGTCGTTCTCGTTGATGACCTCTTTGTAGTTGACCTTGATCCCCGTCTCCTTGGTGAAGTCCTGGAGGGAGGGGTAGAGGGTCTTGCCGCCCTGCTTCTCCTGGTCCATGTACAGCGGCCAGTTGGCGAAGTCGAGCTGCCCGGCCTTGGTCTGGCTCTCCCAGAACCCGGCGGCCTGGGGCGCCTCGTCACCCCCATCCGACCCCTCCACGCCGCAGGCGGCGAGGAAGGCGGAGGCGCCGAGCAGGCTGGCGCCGCGGAGGGCGTCGCGGCGGCTGATCCGGGGCATGGTCATCCCGCGCAGCCAGGCGGGGTCGAGCGGTCGGTTCCTGGTCACGGCAGAGCTTCCTCCTTGGTGCCGCCACCGAGCACGTACGAGTGCTCCGGAGGCCATTCCAGCCATCCCACCTGGCCGGCGAGCACGTCCGCTCCGGGGGTGGCGGACGCGTTCTGACGGTACACGGCGATGGCCTCGCCGCCATCGGTCACCGTGCGGTACTGGGTCGAGGTGCCGAGGTAGACGACCTCGTCGACCTTGACCCGAAGGGCGGTGCGGTCGGGCGGAGGTGGGTCCTGCTCGGTCCGCAGCACGATCTTCTCGGGCCGGACGGCCAGCTCGACGTCCTCGCCCTCACGGGCGCCACCGGCGTCGGCGACCAGCACCCGCTGGTCCGGGCCGGTCCCGCCCAGCGCCCAGGCGTCGCCCCGGCGCTCCAGCCGCCCGGTGAGGATGTTCGACGTCCCGATGAAGTTGGCCACGAACCGGGTCGCCGGGTGCTCGTACAGCTCGCGCGGGCTGCCGAGCTGCTCGATCCGGCCGGCGTTCATCACCACCAGCCGGTCGGACATGGTCAGGGCCTCCTCCTGGTCGTGGGTGACGTACACGAAGGTGATCCCCACTTCCCGCTGGATCCGTTTCAGCTCCAGCTGCATCGCCTGACGCAGCTTGAGGTCGAGGGCGCCCAGCGGCTCGTCCAGCAGCAGGGCCCGTGGCCGGTTGACCAGGGCCCTGGCCAGGGCGACCCGCTGCTGCTGCCCGCCGGAGAGCTGGCGCGGCTTGCGCTTCTCGCGGCCCTCCAGCTCGACCAGGGCCAGCGCCTCGGCCACCCGCCGCCTGATCTCGCCCTTGTCGACCTTCTTGCGCCGCAGGCCGAAGGCCACGTTCTCGAAGACGTCCATGTGGGGGAAGAGGGCGTACTGCTGGAAGACCATGTTGACGTCGCGCCGGAACGGCGGGACCCCGACCATGTCGCGGCCATGGAGGAGGATCTGGCCGTTGGTCGGCTCCTCGAAGCCGGCGATCATCCGCAGGGTGGTGGTCTTGCCGCAGCCCGAAGGGCCCAGCAGCGAGAAGAACTCGCCCTCGGCGATCCTGAGGTCCACGCTCTCGACGGCCCGGACGTCGTGGCCCCCGGCGGTGAACTCCTTCTCCACCCCGACCAGCTCGATGGCGGCCAGGCCGTCCTCGGAGGGGACGGCCGGGCGGGCACCCGCCTGGACCTTCGTGTCTGCCATCGCCTCGTCCCCTGTCTCAGGCGGCCGGTCCGCCGATTCGACCACACGGGCACGATGCGACGCTAGCACCACGACCCCGCCCGTCCATGTACGAACCGGCGCCGCCAGGACCGCCTGCCTGCCAGTTCGTCACCGTAGGTATCATCCTCCAGATCCCCGGCCACGGAGCACGTCCGCGGCCTGGAGGGCGAGCCAGAACTCGACCCGGTCGCCGGCCCGGTCCAGGTCGCGGCCGGTCAGCTCGGCGATCCGGCGGATCCGGTAGCGCAGGGTGTGGCGGTGCACGGCCAGGGCCCTGGCCGCCGCCTCCCAGTTGCCGTTGTGCTCGAGGAAGGCCCGCAGGCTGGCCACCAGGTCGCCGTGGTGGCGCCGGTCGTAGTCGGCCAGGGGGTCGAGCAGGCCGCGGGAGATGGCCTCGAGGGCGGCGTCCTCCTGCCTGGCCAGCAGCAGGCGGTGGCTGCCGAGGTCGGCCACGGTCGCGACCCGCCGCCCGCCGGGCCCGCCGGCCGGGCCGGCCGCCTCCAGGGCGAACCGGGCCTCCTGGTAGGCGCGGCGCAGGCCGCGCGGGTCGGTCTCGGGCATGCCGAGGCCGAAGCGGGCGCCCAGCCCCCTGGCCAGGACCGCCTCGGCCACCGCGTCGGCGGCCGTCCGGGCCTCGGCCGGGCCGGCCGCCTCGAACAGGGCGACCACCGAGGCGTGCTGGATGCTGAGCACGTACGGTCCCGGGCGGCGCGAGAGGCGGTCCTGGACGAGCAGCCGCAGGTCCTCGACGGCCGATCCGGCCCCGTCGGAGTCCTCCCGCCTGGCCACCAGCACGGCGATGGCCGGGGAGGCGCCGAGGCCGAGGAAGCGGAGGCGCCGGCGGATCTCGGAGGCCGACAGCTCCCCCTCGAGCAGGGCGTCGAGGAAGTCGCCGACCAGCCGGCGCTCGGTCCTGGCCACCGCCTGGGCCTTGGCCAGCTCGAGGGCGACGGCGGTGGCCAGGTGGTGGACGACCACCTGGTGGAAGGGCTCGGGGCGGGCGCCACGGTGCAGCACCAGGAACCCGGCCGGGCCGCCCCCGACCAGGACGGGCAGCAGGGTGCGGCTGCCGCCCTCGTCCGAGAGGCTGAGGGAGAACTCGTTCTCCTCGGGCCGCAGGGCCTGGATCTCGGCCCAGACGGCGCGGGGCGGGAGCACGGCCGTGGCCCCCCGGGCCGCCGCCATCACCTCGCCGCGCTCGTCCAGCAGCAGCGCCCTGGTCCCGGTCATCCGGGCGTAGGCCTCCAGCAGGGCGTCCAGCCCGGCCCCCTCGACCAGCAGCCGCGACAGCGTCTGCTGCACCGTCCCGGCCCGCTGGAGCAGGACGTACTGCTCGTTGACGAGGCGGGAGAACAGGGCCTCGGTGATGGCGATGAACGGCACCTCGAAGGGGACCTCGAACACCGGGAAGCCGGCCCGGTCGGCCGCCTCGAGCACGGCCGGCGGGGTGGCCTTGAAGGCGAACCCGAGCCCGATCCCGAGGGCGGCCAGGTCGGCCCTGGCCAGCTGCTCGACGTAGGCGGCCTGGCCGGCGGGGGCGCCGCGCAGGCCCAGGCCGGTGGTGAGCAGCACCTCGCCGCCGCGCAGGAACCGGGTCGGGTCCCGCAGCTCGGACACGTGCGCCCAGCGGATCGGCCGCTCCACCCCCTTGGCCCCGGCGACCAGCCCGAGGCGGAGCTCGTCGATCGCCAGCAGGTCGGCAACGGTGGTGGCCACGGTCCCCCTTCTACGCCGAAACGTACAACAGCGTAACCGGAAACTGGACGGGCGGGCACTACCCGGCGGGCTTGCCCGGCTGACAGCCTGCGGCCCTACCTGGAGGTGTGGTGATGCGGGTCGTCGTGGTGGGCGGGGCCGGCGCCATGGGGCGCTGGACCGTCCGCGACCTGACCGAGTCCGAGGGCGTCGACGAGGTCGTGGTGGCCGACCTCGACGGCGCGCGGGCCCGGGAGGCGGCCGGCTGGGCGGCCGCCCGGTCCGGGAGCAACGGCACCGCCCAGGTCAGCGGCCTCGCCCTTGACGCCGGCGACCCCGAGGCGCTGCGGCGGGCCTTCGACGGCGCCGACGTGGTCTGCAACTGCGCCGTGTACGCCCTCAACCTGCCGGTGATGGAGGCCTGCCTCGACGCCGGGACCCACTACGTCGACCTTGGCGGGCTGTTCCACACCACCCGCCGGCAGCTGGCCCTGCACGACCGGTTCGTGGCCGCCGGGGTCACGGCCGTGGTCGGGATGGGGGGCAGCCCCGGCATCACCAATGTGCTGGCCGCCTTGGCGGCCCGCGGGCTGGAGATCGTCTCCGAGGTCGAGGTCCGCCTGGGCGTGGCCGACTTCGCCCCCTCCAGCGCCCCCGTGCCCGTGCCCTACGCCATCCAGACGATCCTGGACGAGTTCGCCGTCCCGGCGGTCACCTTCCGCGACGGCCGGCTGGTCGAGGTGCCGGCCATGAGCGAGCAGGAGGAGCTCGACTTCCCGCCGCCGGTGGGGCGGGTCCGGGTCGGGCACACGCTGCACTCGGAGATCGCGACCCTGCCGCTGCACTTCGCCGACCGCGGGATCCGGTCGGTCTCCTTCAAGGTCGGCTTCCCGGCCGACTTCATGGACAAGCTGACCCTCCTGACGGCGCTCGGCCTTGCCGAGACCTCTCCGGTCGAGCTGCCGAGCGGCACGGTGGTCCCGCGGGAGCTGCTCGTCCACGCCATCACCAGGACCGCCACCACGCCCGGCCCCGAGGCCGCCCCGGACGACGCCGAGGCGATCTGGGTCCGGGTGCGAGGGCGACGGGCCGGACCGTCGGGGGATCCGGCCCTCGCCCCTCGCGAAGAGCCTGATCCACCGGGGCACCCCCCTGGGGTTCCCCGGACCCCTCCGCCGGTCGAACGCCTGGCCGAGCTCGTCGTCCGGCCCCACCCGGCCTGGCAGGCCGGCAGCGGCCAGCTCGACACCGGCGTGCCGCCCAGCATCGTCGCCCAGCTCCTGGCGGCCAAGGTGATCGACCGGCCCGGGGTGCTCGCCCCCGAGGACGCCGTCCCCCCCGAGCCCTTCCTGGCCGAGCTGGCAACCCGCAACATGGAGGTCACGCTGATCACCCGCGAGAGGAGCCACCGATGAGCATGCCCCAGGAGCGGAAACTGGCCGGTGCCGTCCCGGGGCCGGGCAGCCAGGCCCTTGAGGAGCGGCGGCGCAAGGCGGTGGCCCGTGGCGTGGCCACCATGACGCCGGTGTACGCGGCGGCCGCCCACGGCGCGGTCATCGAGGACGTCGACGGCAACCGCTTCATCGACTTCACCGGCGGCCTGGGGGTGCTGAACGCCGGCCACACCCCGCCGTCGGTCACCCAGGCGGTCAAGGACCAGGTCGAGCGCTACCTCCACACCTGCCAGCACGCGGTCATGAACGAGCCGTACGTGGCCGTCGCCGAGGCCCTCAACCGGATCACCCCCGGTGACCACGACAAGCGGACCCTGCTGGTGAACTCCGGGGCCGAGGCGACCGAGAACGTGGTCAAGATCGCCAGGGCCGCCACCGGCCGGCCGGGCGTGGTCGTGTTCGACAACGCCTTCCACGGCCGCACCCTGCTGGCCCTGGCCATGACGGGCAAGGTCACCCCCTACAAGCAGGGCTACCAGCCGTTCCCGAGCGAGATCTACCGGATGCCCTATCCCTACTGCTACCGCTGCCCCTTCCACCTCGACCACTCGACCTGCGGCCTGGCCTGCGCCGACTACATCGAGGAGGAGATCAAGGTCCACGTCGGGCCCCAGAACGTGGCCTGCCTGATCGTTGAGCCGGTCCAGGGCGAGGGCGGCTTCATCGCCCCCCCGCCCGGCTGGCTGGAGCGGATCGCCGACATGTGCAGGCGGCTCGACATCCCGTTCGTGGCCGACGAGGTCCAGTCGGGCTTCGGCCGCACCGGCACCCTGTACGCCACCGAGCAGCACCCGGGCGTCGAGCCCGACTTCACCCTGTCGGCCAAGTCGATCGCGGCCGGGCTGCCCCTGGCCGCGGTCACCGGCCGGGCCGAGCTGATGGACGCCCCCGGCCCCGGCGGGCTCGGCGGCACCTTCGGCGGCAACCCGCTGGCCTGCGTGGCCGCGCTGGCCACCATCGAGCTGTTCGAGCAGGGCGACCTGCTGGAGCGGGCCCGGCGGATGGGCGAGACCCTCGACGGGCGCCTGCGCGAGCTGGGCGAGCGCCACCGGGTCGTGGGCGAGGTCCGGGGGCTGGGCGCGATGATGGCCATGGAGCTGGTCACCGACCGGGAGACCAAGGAGCCGGCCAGGCAGGAGACCAGCCAGGTGGTGGCCGAGGCGGCCCGCAACGGGCTGCTCACCCTCAAGGCCGGCATCCACGACAACGTCGTGCGCATCCTCGCCCCACTGGTCATGGAGGAGCGGCTGCTGGGCGAGGGGCTCGACATCCTCGACCAGGCCCTGGCTACAGTGTCTGCATGAGGACCGCCATGTGGGTCGGCGGCGTCGAGCTGCCCGGCCGGGGCGTGGTCGAGGTGGTCGCCAACCCGGCCACCGAGGAGCCGCTGGCCGAGGTGCCGTCGGCCTCGCCCGACCAGGTCGACGCGGCCGTTGAGGCGGCCAGGGGCGCGCTGGGTGCCTGGCGGCGGACCCCGGCCGGGGAGCGCGGCGAGCTGCTCCACGGGGTCGCCGCCTGGCTGCGCGAGCACACCGACGAGCTCGGCCGGCTGATGACCCTGGAGGGCGGCAAGCCGCTGGTCGAGAACACCGACGAGGTCGGTTGGACGGCCAACGCCTTCACCTACTACGCCGAGCTGGGACGCCACGAGCGCGGCCGGGTCATCCCGTCGGTCGAGGAGGGCCAGCTCTCGCTGGTGCTGAAGGAGCCGGTCGGGGTGGTGGCCACGATCGTGCCCTGGAACTACCCGCTGCTCCTGCTGGCCTGGAAGGTCGCCCCGGCCCTGGCCGCCGGCAACACGGTCGTGGTCAAGCCGTCGCCGTACACGCCGCTGGCCACCCTGCGCCTGGCCGAGGCGTTCGCCGGGCTCCCCGACGGCGTGGTCAATCTGGTGACGGGCGGGGCCGAGGTCGGCGAGGCCCTGGTTACCCACGGCGGGACCAGCCTGGTCGCCTTCACCGGGTCGGTCGAGACCGGCCAGCGCATCGGCGCCCTCTGCGCCGAGCGGGTCAAGCGGACCCACCTGGAGCTGGGCGGCAAGGACGCCTTCATCGTCTGCGACGACGTCGACCTGGAGGTCGCGGCCCCCGGCGCCGCCTGGGCCGCCTACCTGAACGCCGGCCAGGTCTGCACCTCCGCCG
>Ga0081538_10002256_pt1 | contig 19093 bp, 20 predicted proteins | sample TabmetS5T2R1_FD_71022 | JGI IMG/M metagenome (GOLD analysis project Ga0081538, IMG submission 71022) | Tabebuia heterophylla rhizosphere microbial communities from the University of Puerto Rico - S5T2R1 | ecosystem: Host-associated > Plants > Roots > Rhizosphere ... | reverse complement strand
ATGGCGCTCTGCGAGCGCGCGCACCTCTCGGTGCGCTACCCCTCATCCAGCTTCGCCTAAGCTCGCTGGCGCTCGCTAAGGCTCCGCATCCTTCCCCCGCAAGGGGGGAAGGGATACTCTCTTGAGATGAAGGTGAGACCTGCCACCAAAGCCGACGCCGACGCTTGGCTCGCCATGCGCGCGGCATTGTGGCCGGATGCGGATGTCGATGAATTGCGGCTGGAGGTCGGGCGTTACTTCGTCGCGCATGGCGAGCCGCTGTTGCCGCACTGCGTGTTCGTCGCCGAGGCGGATGGCAAGATCGTCGGCATGCTGGAGCTGTCGCTGCGGCCCTATGTCGATGGCTGCGACTCTTCGCCGGTGCCGTTCATCGAAGCCTGGTATGTCGCGGAGGACGCGCGGCGTACCGGCATCGGCGGCGCGCTCGTGAAGGCGGCGGAGGAGTGGGGGCGGGAGAACGGCTATACCGAGATGGCGTCGGATGCGCTGCTCGACAACGACGTCAGCCATTGGGCACATGCGGCGCTCGGCTTCGAAGAGGTCGAGCGCGCAGTCCGGTTCCGCAAGACGTTGAAACGCTGACGAGACCGAACTGCACCACGAGGGTCATCACTGCTCGGTGCGGAGTCGGCTGTTCTGCACCATCGCAATCACCGCCAGCGGCACGGCGACGGCGATCATCGCGACGGACACCAAGAGCCAGCCGAGCTCGCTGTAGTCGGCGGGAACCTCGATGGCGCCGGTCACGGGATCGCGGACCTCGCGGGTCACGACGAAGACCTGGTTGAAATACTTGGTGAGCAGCGAGCTGGCCGAAAGGGCGAGATTGGTGAACGACGCCATCACCGCAAAGAAGGTCGCCTTGAGGTTCGCCGGCGCGTTGCGCGCGATCCAGGCCAGCAGCGGGATCATCGCGATCTGGCCGAGCGGCGATTCCAGTGCGGTGTCCATGATCGCGATGAAGCGCGCGTCGACCACGCCGTCGGTCCACGCTGCCGTCCAGTGGTGCAGCCCGTAGTATAGGCCGATGTCCGGCAGCGAGAGCACGCCCGCTGCGATCGATAGCAGCACGACGATATAGGCGATGGAACGGCGCGCCATGAGCGGCCGCAGCACCACCAGGCCGGCCAGCGTCAGCACCGAGGTGATCAGCAAGAGCACGGAGATGAACTGCTGGTCGAACCCGAGCACGTCGATCTGGAACCAGGTGACGCCGGGTCCCGGCCGCGGTACCGCCCGGAACATGAAGATGATGATGGCGGTGCCGATCAGCGGGCCACGCAGCTCGGGCGCAAGCTCCAGAACGAGGCGCCGGATCAGGAAAACGACGATCCCCATGGAGCCGACAAAGATGATCTCCTGCGCGTAGGGTACTTCGCCCACCCCGGTGGCCAGGCTGAAGACGACGAATGCACCGCTGCCGCCGAGGATCAGCCAGTTGGGCTTGACCTTCTCCGGCGACGCGAAGAGGTCCGCCTTGATTTTCTCCTCCTCGACACCCTTTGCGCGCAGCCGCCTGGTCCGCCGGTGCCGCGTCAGCGACGCGAGGGCAACGCCGGCGACGGAGACCGCGGGAATGATCAGCGCCAGCAGGTAGATGTCGGCATAGATGGCCGCCTTTTCCGCCTCCGCTAGCGCCTCGACGCCGTCGAACATCGCGACGTTGACCAACGACACGGCCACCGTCCCGCTGATGATGGCGAAGCGGCCGAGGGTCTGCATGGTGGTGTGCATGGCCTTGATGTCGGCTTCCGCAAATCGCTTTCCGTTCTCGTCGAACTGCGGCACCGCCTCGACCGTCATCGCGTCCGCCACCACGTCCTGAACGGCGTAGCCGCTGGGCGCCAGCAGAACGGCCATGACGTACCAGGCCTCGGCGGACAGGATCGCCGTCATCGCATCGGTATGGGCGATCAAGGCGTACATGATGCCGACGCTGGCTGCGATCAGCCCCGCGCCGAGCCAGACCAGCAGCGCCTTCCAACGCCAGATGAGGTCGACCAGATGGCCGAGCGGCATCTTGAGCGCCCAAGGGATGACGGTCCAGAAGGTGAGCCCTGCAAGGAACGCCGCCGACAGGTCCAGATAGTCCTTGACGAAGAAGGTGCCGACGATTGCCGTCAGGCCGGAGATGCCGGCCGCAAAATAGACCATCAGCGGCGGCAGGTAGGACCAGCGAAACTGCCGGGCCAGATCGACGAAAGTCACGCGGAGCCAACTGCCGGTGCCAGCAGCGGCTGCCTTGAGGAAGGGGTCAAGAGCGGCGCCGGTGCCGCGAAGGCTTTGCCAAACCCGGGAAGTCAGCAATGCACCGGCCTCTCGTGTGCTAGCCCGCGATCGAGCTCGTCCGCGGGCCGGTGTCGTTGCTGGCGAGGGGCAGGTTGCCCCACAGGCCAAGCTCGCTCCAGGCTTCGTCCTCGCCGTCCTTGTACCAGACGCACATGAAACCCTGGTCGTCGACCAGCACGCTGGCCGGGACGCGCCAGCTCGGGTTCCACTTCATGCGGTCTTCCAGGCGGTAGCCGGAGCGCAGCAGCAGCGAGTTGTCGGACGGGCGGCGCGCGATGATGGCGCCTTCATAAAGAACGATCTTGCCGATGTCGGTCATCAGCGCGTAATGCGGCTTGGCGCGGCCGGAGAATTCGCCGGAAGCGCTGAGGCGCAGCGCCAGCTCGGCGCCCTTCTTCACCGAGGTGCGGTGGTGCCGCATGCCCTGCATTGGAATCGCGTGGAACAGGTAGTGTGCCTCGATGCCGTTGTCGCGCATCAGCCCATACAGCTCAGCCAGTACCGCGAGGTCGTCGTTCACGCCCTTGAGCAGCGGATGCTGGTTGTAGAGCGTCGCGCCGCTCGCTCGGAGGCGCGCGATCGCGGCGCGTGACTCCGGCCAGAACTCGATCGGATGATTGACGTTGACGCCGATCTCGATGCGATAGCCGGGCAGGGAGGTCAGCACCGACAGCAGGTCGTCGTTGATGCGGTCGGGATCCTGGAACGGCACGCGCGTGCCGATGCGGATGGTGCGGATGTTGGGTGCATGCGTTTGCAGCGCCTGGAACGCGATGCGCAGCAGCTTTGGCGCCATCAGCGGATCGCCGCCGGTGATCAGGATCTCGTCGACCTCGGCGCATTCCTCCGCCGAACCGAAATAGCGCGCGGCATTGACGATCTCGCCTTCGCTCAGCGTCTTCACCGGATACTGGCCGCGCAGGCACCAGCGGCAATGCGCGGCGCACACGGTGGTCGGCTCGAGCAGCGCGGTGCGGCGGTACAAGCGCTCGACGCCGGCGAGCGGCTGGCCGTTGAACCGCAGGGTGATCTCGGACTCGTAATGGCGCCGGCGCTCCTGCGGCGAGATTGCGGCCTCGATTGGATTCTTCACGTACTGCAACGCGATCGCGCGCCACTCGGCACTGTTCATGCCGTGCGCGAGCTCGAGCTCGGTCATCTTGCGCCGCAGGAACGGCGAAATGAGTTCGACGAAGTCGCCAGTCTTGGTTCCAGCCATCGCAGTCCCCCGAAGCATGAGCCGGCACGGGGGGACCTTAGACGAAACCTTTCCGATGAGTCCTAGGATTTCTTCGCGCCTACACCCTTTGAACGACATCAATGCCGCAGGAAAACCAACCAGTCTCGTTTGTGCAGGAAAAGGTTCTTGGTAAACGCGGTGGCGTCACACTCCGATGCGCGATCGGAGAAAAAACCATATGTCGTGCTGCCCAACTACCTCAGCTGCGGAGCCACGCCTTCGATCAACGTGGCGGTCGGTTCGACCGAGCCATCGACGCGCGTGATGCCGATCTGATCGCCGTCGCGCGACAGCCGCACGCAGCCGCCGGCCAGCGCATCCTCGCCATAGCGGAAGCACATCAGGCCATCCTGGCGGAACGACCAACTGCCTTCGTAGCGGCCGGCGGCCTTCGAGTTGCCGACGATCCGACCATCGGGTCGGTAATGCTCGACATAGTCCTCGCCGTGATCGGTCATGCCGCTCAGCGAGTTGCCGATGATCGCGGCCTTCATGTCATCGATCGACATCGGTTGCATGTCGCCGGCGAAAGCTTGGATTGGAATAAGAAAGGCAAAGGTCGCGAGAAAAGTGCGCATGGAATCCTCCAAAGCGTGAGGGATGCAACACTCTGAAGATCGGGCCGGCGCGCTGCAGGCGCCAATGCCCACGACCGATGGAATAGATGCGTGTGGTTTATTGCTGCGCGGACGCCGGCGCGGGCAGGCGCCAATCCGGCAGCCAGCGGCGGCCGTGGGTGAGGCTGGCTTGTACCACCGGCCCGATGCCGAACGCGAACACGAGCGTGCCGACGCCGACTATGCCGCCCATCAGGAAGCCGATGCCGAGCGCCAAAGCTTCGATCGCCGTGCGCGACAAGCGGATGCTCCAGCCGAGCTTGTTGTGCAGCCCCATCATCAAGCCGTCGCGCGGGCCGGCGCCAAGCCCGGCCGGCAGATAAAGCGCGCTGCCGACGCCGACGCATACCATCGCGGCCGGCAGCATCGCGCCGCGCACCCACAGGCTCTCGATCTCTTGTGGCAGCAGCCACAGGAACAGATCGGTGAACGGCCCGATGGTCAGCGCATTGAGAATGGTGCCGATGCCCGGCCGCTGGCGCAGCGGAATCCAGAACAGGAGCACGATGACGCTGGCGATGATGCTGGCGGTCCCGATGGTGATCCCGAGCTGAAAGCCGAGGCCCTGGTGGAAAGCGTCCCACGGACCCATGCCCAGGTTGGCGCGCACGAACAAGGCAAGCCCCAGGCCCCACAGCAGGAAGCCCGAGAACAGCATCAGCCAACGCTGCGGCGCGACGGAGATCAAGGAACGCATCGCGCTGGCTTATTGGCGCGGGCGTGCGGCGTCAATGACGGGATTGATACGATACATGTTCGCACTTCTGCCTGTCATCCCGGCCAAGCAGCGAAGCTGCGCAGAGCCGGGACCTATGCGTCCCATCCGCGCCGCGGCAATGGCCCATGGGTCCCGGGTCACGCCGCTTGCGCGGCCTGCCCGGGATGACAGTGAGAGGTGCGTAAGTGCGTCGCGCGCTCAGCTCGTCTCGAGCACGGTGTCCCAGTAAAGAAAATCCCGCCAACTCTGGTGCAGATAGTTAGGCGGGAAGGCTCTACCGTTCTCCTGCAGCTCGTGAGTAGTCGGCTGCAGGGGCCTTCTCCGTGGGTGCATGCCCACCTCGTGTGGCAACCGGCTGCCTTTGAGCAGGTTGCAGGTCTGGCACGCCGTGACCACGTTGCTCCAGCTGGTCCGGCCGCCGCGCGAGCGCGGCACCACATGGTCGAACGTCAGCTCGTGGGTCGGGAAGGTGTCCGCGCAATACTGGCAGCGGAAACGGTCGCGCAGGAACACGTTGAACCGGGTGAAGGCCGGCCGGCGCGACTGCTGCACGAACTCCTTGAGCGAGATGACCGAGGGCAGCCGCATCTTGAAGGACGGGCTGTGCACTTCGTTTTCGTATTCGGAGATGATGTTGACCCGGTCCAGGAAGACAGCCTTCACCACTTCCTGCCACGGCCACAGCGACAGGGGAAAGTAACTCAACGGCCGGAAGTCGGCATTGAGGACCAGGGCCGGACAAGCTTCAGGCGATGCCTGCACGCATATGCTCCGTCATCAACCTGTGACGGGGTGACGAGCCGTCACACTCGATTTATCCACACCATAGCAATAGTGGGGCGGGGCGAGAAACACAAGATATTGAAATCCGGCATCCCGTTGATTTCATTTGCTTGTCATTAGGACGCCGGTGCCATTCCGAAGCAGCGGCGCAGGAACAGGGCGCCTTTTTGCGCGCCGATCTGGTCGATCGAGTGGACCAGCCCCGGCCGCGACTCGGTCTCGACCGGGAGCCCGGCGTCCTGCAGGACCTTCTCCGCCTGCGCCAAGGCGTCAAACGGCACCACCTGGTCGGCCGTGCCGTGGACCAGGAACACCGGCGGCCTGGACCTGATCTCCGGGGCCAGGAGCTGCGGTGCGATCAATGAACCGGAAAAGCCTAAAATGCCACCGATCCGGTTCGGCCGCCGCGGCCCCACATGCAGCGACATCATGGTGCCCTGGCTGAACCCGACCAGGGCGAGGTCGCGGTCGGCGAGGCCGCGCTTGGCCAGCTCGGCATTCAGGAACCGGTCCAGGATCTCGGCGGCGAGGCGCGTGCCGCCCAGCATCATCTCCGGCGTGCGGTCCTCCAGCCCGAACCACTGGAAGCCGAAGGGCGACAGCTCGCACGGGAACGGCGCGTTGGGCGACAGGAACTCCGCCTCCGGCAGCGCCTGCGCGAAGAACGGCGCGAGGCCGATCAGGTCATCGCCGTTCGAGCCATAGCCGTGCAGCAGCACGACCAGCTGCCTCGGCTTTCCGCCGCCGGCGGGCGGCTGAGTGGGGCCGGAGAGTTCCATCATGTTTCGTTTCCCGTTTGATGCACCGGCATCTAGCCGAGGGCGGCGACGGGAAACAAGAGGGGCGCCTATTGCACGTGCCCGATGCGCGCATTCTCCGCATAGACGCGCAGCTCAGGGCGCAGGCCGGGATTGGCGGCCAGATAGTCGTCTATGATGCCGCCGATCGGATCGCGGTATCCACGGATGTTGTGCCCTAGCCCGTGCAGCGCGCTTTCCTGGCACGCAACGTTCGGCAGCGCGAGCGTCCGCCGCATCACGTCGAGGATCGCCTGATCCATCTCGCGGCGCTCGCGGTCCCAGCGCTTTACATGAAGTCCGATCTCATCCCACCACATGTAGCAGATGCTGTTGAGATCGTTGGCGCCGGGCTCACCGAGATGCGAGAGGACCGGTGCGCAGCGCGGCGCAAAGATCCGTTCGAACAAGGTGTAGATGGCAGAGATGCAAGCGACGCTGCGCTCGGCCGTCACGCGCGTGCTGTAAAGATCTGACCAGGCACCGAGCAGATACCAAAGGCCCTTGTTGATCTGCGCCTCGCTGAGGCCAGCCAGCGCCGGCACGGGATCGCCGCACAGCCGCGTCAGGTAATCGACAACGTGATTGGGCTGGTCCCACCAGTCGCCTGACGGGCTGCTCCACCATGGATCGACCTTCTCCGGGTCCTGACGGAACACGATGTCGCGCCATTCCTCGAAGCTGCGCTTGACGTAGCCATCCCCGATGATGCGCTCGGTCAATCGCAGCTCCTATTGCACGCAGCCGGTGCGCGCAGCCTGCGCATAACGCACGAGCTCCGGCCGCAGCTTTGGGTTGGCAGCGAGATAGGCATCGATAGTCGCCGCCGTAAACTCCGGATACGCGTGCGCCCAATGGCCGAGGCCATGCAACGCGCTTTCCTGGCAGGCCGGGTTGGGCAGCCGCAGCGTCTCGCGCATGACGCCGAGGGTGGCCTCGTGGATCGGATCGGGCTGGCGCGGCTTCGAGCTGGCGGCGAGCGGGATGATGTCCCACCACATGTAGCAGACCCCGTTGAGCTCATCGCCGCCGGGCTCATCCAGATGCCGCAGGGTCGGCGCGCAGCGCGGCTGGAACAACCGCGCGAACAAACTCTGCATCGCCTCGATGCAGGCGACGCGCGCGTCGATCGACACCGCGCCGTCGATCAGGAACCGGCAATAGGCGCCAGCGCCATTGTCGATCAGATAATAGAGTCCTTGCCCGATCTGGCTGTCGGCGAATTGATCGGCCAGCGGCTCGGGATTCTCGAACAGGCGCGTCAGATATTCGATCGCCTGCTCCGGCCGGGGACTCCACCAGTCCTCGTCTCCGCTGTGATACCAGGCCTGCTCATAGAACGGGACGGCATGATCGAACACGTAATCGATCCAATCGTCGTAGCTGAGATCGGACATGGACTACACCGCCGGCGTCGCATGATAGTAGTGCCAGAGCATGCGCGAGGCATAGGAGCGGTACGGGCGCCATGGCTCGGCGAGCTCGCGCAGCTGCTTGGGGCTCGGCCTCTCCTTCAGGCGTTTCATGCGTTGCGCGGCGATGATGAGGCCGAGATCGTGCGCCGGCAGCACGTCGGGCCGGCGCAGGCTGAACAGCAGGAACACTTCCGCCGACCAGACGCCGAGGCCCTTGACGCTGGTGATCGCCGCGATGACCTCTTCGTCGCTCTGCTTGCGCAGCTTCGCCATCGACAGGCGGCCATCCAGGAAGGCGGCGGCGAGGTCGCGGCCATAGATCACCTTCTGCCGGCTGAAGCCGACGGCCCGCAGGTCGGCGTCGGTGAGCTTGAGGAAGGCTTCCGGCGTCTTCGCCTCCAGCGCGGCGTCGAGCCGGGCGGAGATCGCCTTGGCGGCGTGGGTCGAGACCTGCTGCGCCACGATGACGTGCAGCAGGCCCATGAAACCCGCGGGACGCTTGCGCGGCAAAGGCGGGCCGACCTCGTCGATCGCGCGCGCGAAGTCGCGGTCGGCCTTGGCCAGATGGCGCAACGCGCGTTGCAGCAGGTCCTGATCTTCTTTAGGTCTAGCCATATGCGCCCGCACTCTACCGTTCCTATTCGATGACCGTCACGCGATTCGCCCCCAGCCCGACCGGCTATCTGCACCTCGGCCACGCGCATTCGGCGCTGGTGGGGTGGCACAGGGCGCGCGCGGAATCCGGCCGGTTCTTGCTGCGCATCGAGGACATTGACCCCGCCCGCTGCCGGCCGGAGTTCGAGGCGGCGATCCTGGAGGATCTCGGCTGGCTGGGCCTCGACTGGGACGGGGAGGTCCGGCGGCAGTCGGATCATCTGGCCGACTACCAGGCGGCGCTCGACCGGCTGGGGGACATGGGCCTCACCTACCCCTGCTTCTGCAGCCGCAAGGACATCGCCGCGGCCGCCGCCGCCCCGCACGGGCCGGAAGGGCCGGTCTATCCCGGCACCTGCCGCAACCAACCGGCCGAGTTGGTGCGAGCGCGGCAGGCGCGCGGCGATCCCTATGCGCTGCGGCTGGATGTCGCAAGGGCGCGCGCACTGACAGGTCCTCTAAGCTTCGTGGACGAACGGGAAGGGACCGTCGAGGCCAGACCGGAGACCCTTGGCGATGTCGTTCTGGCGCGGCGGGATGCGCCAGCCAGCTATCATCTGTGCGTCACGGTCGACGACCACCTGCAGGGGGTGACTCTGGTCACACGCGGGGTCGATTTGTTCCACGCCACCCATATTCATCGGCTCTTGCAGGCAATTCTGGACTTGAATGTCCCCACCTACCGACACCATCTGTTGCTGACTAATGCTGCGGGGGAGCGGCTGTCCAAGCGCGACGAGGCAGTAGCCTTACGGGCGATGCGTCAGGCGGGTCGATCGGCGGCTGAAGTGCGGGCGCTGGCGGGATTTTCCGGCTAGGTCCCGGGGACAGGACAGACACTCAGGGGACGCGGGCCGACGGGTCCGCGCGCAATGGATGGATTTCGATCTCGGTTCGATTTGGCCCGCCCTCGTACCACTTTTCCAAGTCATCATCATCGACCTAGTCCTCGCCGGCGATAACGCCATCGTCGTCGGCATGGCCGCGGCCGGTCTGCCCAAGGAACAGCGCGGCAAGGTCATCGTGATCGGCATCGCGGCGGCGACCGCGCTGCGCATCCTGTTCGCTCTCGTCACCACGCAGCTGCTCCTGATCATCGGCCTGACATTGGCCGGCGGATTGCTGCTCCTCTGGGTATGCTGGAAGTTCTGGCGCGAGCTGGTGCATCAGCGGCGCGAGCGCCTGCGCGAAGCGGCGATGGCGCGCAAGGAGCTGACCAAGGACGAGCGGCGCGAGCTGGCAGAGCCGGAAGAGGCGCTGCCCGGTGCTGCACCCGCCAAGACCATGCGCCAGGCCATCACCCAGATCGTCATCGCCGACGTCTCCATGTCGCTCGACAACGTGCTCGCGGTGGCCGGCGCGGCCGGTCATCACACCTGGGTCCTGATCGTCGGCCTCGTTCTGTCGGTTGGATTGATGGGCGCGTGCGCGACCTTCATCGCCTGGCTGCTCAAGAAGTACCACTGGATCGCCTATATCGGCCTTGCCATCATCCTGTGGGTTGCGCTCGACATGATCTGGCGCGGCTCGGTGGAGGTCGTGACCAAGGTCGACCTGACGCAGCTGCTGCAGTGAGCGAAGGCGCCATAGCGCTCAGATGGGGGCGGGACCCTACTCGTGCCGCCACAGGCCGAGGGCGAGGTCGCTGTAGTCGGGGTGCTCAGGCCGGATGTGGCCGTGCCGGATCAGGAAGTCGATCAGCACCAAGGCGACGTTGAACTTGAAGGCTTCGCCGGCGGCCAGGATCTCCTCCACCTCGCCCAGCTCCATCAGTCGAAAACTGGCGATCTCGCCGTCGCTGTTGACCGGCTTGAAATCGGCCGGCAGCTCGAGGTCGTAGACGAACATGGTATCGTTGCGCAGCCAGCCTTGGTGCTCCATGCGATAGCGGATGGCACCGGCGGGCTTGGCGCGCGCGGCCAGCGCCGCAGGGATGCTGGCCTCTTCCTCGCATTCCTTGGTGAGGCATTCCATCACGCCCATCCCGAGCGGAATGCCGCCGGCGACCAGGTGATCGAGCTTACCCGGCTCGATCGGCCGGTCATCGGCACGCTTGCCGATCCACAGCTTCAGCCGGTTGCCTTCACGCACATAGCCGTTCATGTGCACGCCGTAGGCATGCGTGCCGAACATTGGCACGGCGGCGCGCTCCAGGCGCATCAGCGGCGCCGCGCCGAAGCGCCTCAGCACCGGGAACCACTCGTTGCGCCAGCCCGCGAATACGCCGGCCTCATACAGGTCGCGCGCCACGTCGCCGACTGCGGCGGAGCGGTGATCGAAGGTCGCTAGATGGTCGCGCAGCCGGACCACCCTGTCGTCGCACGCGAACACGGTCGGGTACTTGTCGAGACGCGCTGCCACATCGCGCCGGACCCAGCCTGTGGCCTCGCCGCCGATCAGCCAGGGCAAGAACCTGCGCATGTCGGCGCTCTGGCAGCGATGGATGTGGTCGATCAGGCTCATGTGCGCACGAATGGGGCTGGCCTGCGCAATTGCGCGACGAGGTCGAGATAGTCCGGATCCTCCGGTCCGACGATGCCGAAGCGCACCAGCAGGTCGAGCTTGGCCAGGGCGGCATCGAACATGAAATCATCGGCGCGGCGCAGGTTTTCTTCCAATTGCGGCAGCGACCACAGCTGGAACTCCGCCACCTCGCCATCGTCGTTGCGCGGCTGGAAGTCGGTCGGCAGCTCGAGGTCGTAGTTGAACTGCACGCCGATGCGAAGGCCCTCGGCCGCGTCGATGGCCATGGTGGTCATGCTGACCGGCCGCGCGCGCTCGGCGAGGGTCGGCCCGATGCAGGCCTCCTCCGCGCACTCCTTGAGCAGGTTGTCGGCGAGCGCAATGCCATGCGGCACGCCGCCGCCCACGATCAGGTCCAGCATGCCGGGGTCGACATGCTTGGTCATGGCGCGGCGCGCGATCCACACTTTCCAGCGATCGCCATCGCGCACCAGGCCGTTGACGTTGATGCCGTAGGTCTGCAGCCCGAACATCGGCGTCGCCGCGCGCTCCATCAGCAGCAGCGGCGCTTCGCCGAAGCGGCGATTGACCGGATAGAGCTCGCCGCGCCAGCCGGGCACATGGCCGCGCTCATGCAGCTTGGCAAGCACATCGGCGACCGCGGCGCTGCGGTCTTCGACGTGATCGAGTCGGTCATGCAGGTGAACCGCACGATCGGTCAGATAGAAGACGGCTGGGAACTCCGCGAGCACGCGGGCAAAATCGGGATCGACCCAGCCGACATGGCGGTCGGCCACGATGAAATGGCGATAAGGCGCCAGGTTCGCCGGCGGGCAGCGCCGGAACAGCCGCAGCAGGCCGGATGAAGCCGCGCTCATGCTCGCCATTCTTGCATCATCTGCCTTCATCCCGCCGCAATTGCGCCCCGAGCCTGCCACTTAAGCGTGCGACAAGCTTTGAACCTGCCACGCCGCAAGGCGCACCAAGGTACGGTTCTAGAGAAGGGGAAGGCAAATGCAAGGGACAAAGCTGCCCAGGAATTCCCGGGGCGCGAAGCTCTGGATCGCAGGGGTTTCGACTCTCGCCATTCTGGTGGGCTGCGAAACGGAACCCGTCAAGCAACAAGCCGCCAACGGCAACGAATCGACCTATTCCACCGCGTCGAAGCGAAAGACCGGCGAGACCGAGGTTGTTACCCAGGGTGCCGTCGCGCCTGAAGCGGAAGCGGGCCAGGCCCCGCTATTTGCGGAGGGCGGCCTTGCCGTGCCGGCTTCGCCGTCCGATGACCATTTCGCCGATGCGCAGGTCGCTCCCCAAGCCGCCCAGGTGCAGGGCTATTCGGCTCCAATGGAAGTCGATCGCACCCGGGGTGCCGACTATTCGGTGCTGCCTCTCCCCGGCGAAGGCGAGAACTACATTGCAACCAGTGACGGTCCGGTGAAGCAGGTGGCGGTACCGGAGCAGCGCATTTCGACCTTTTCCATCGATGTCGATACCGGCGCCTACTCGAATGTGCGGCGCTTCCTGATGAACGGCCAGCTGCCGCCCAAGGATGCGGTGCGCATCGAGGAGATGATCAACTACTTCTCCTACGACTATCCGAAGCCGGAGGCCGGCGGCGATCCGTTCCGCGTCACCACCGCGGTCGAGCGCACGCCGTGGAACAACGAGACCTATCTGCTGCATGTCGGCATCAAGGGCTATGAGCCCCCCGCCACCGAACGGCCGGCCGCCAACCTGGTGTTCCTGGTGGATGTCTCGGGCTCGATGAACCAGCCGGATAAGCTGCCGCTGCTCAAGTCCGGCATGAAGGTCCTGACCGACCAGCTGCGCGACGACGACAAGGTGACGATCGTGGTCTATGCCGGTGCCGCCGGCCTGGTGCTGGAGCCCACCGCGGGCAAGGACAAAGCCAAGATCCGCGCGGCGCTGGACCGGCTGCAAGCGGGTGGATCGACCGCGGGTGGCGCGGGCCTGGCGCTCGCCTACGCCAAGGCCAAGGAGGCCAAGATCGACGGCGGCATCAACCGCATCATCCTGGCGACCGACGGCGACTTCAATGTCGGCACGACCGACATCGATCAGCTCAAGGACATGGTGGCGGAGGAGCGCAAGAGCGGCATTTCCCTGACCACGCTGGGCTTCGGCGAAGGCAACTACAACGACGCCCTGATGGAGCAGATCGCCGACGTCGGCAACGGCAACTACGGCTATGTCGATTCGATGAAGGAAGCGAAGCGGCTGCTGGCCGACCAGCTGTCCAGCACCATCCAGACCATCGCCAAGGACGTGAAGATCCAGATCGAGTTCAATCCCGCCGTGGTCGCCGAATACCGCCTGATCGGCTACGAGAACCGCGCGCTCAACCGCGAGGACTTCAAGAACGACAAGAAGGACGCGGGCGAGATCGGCGCCGGCCACACCGTGACCGCGATCTACGAGATCGCCCTCAAGGGCTCGAAGGGCCTCGCGGTCGATCCGCTGCGTTATGGCGAGCATGCCGACGAGCGTGCCGATCCGAACGCGACCGAGTTCGCGTTCCTGAAGCTCCGCTACAAAGCGCCGGACGGCGATGTCTCGAAGGAGATCGGGACGCCGTTGCTGATCTCGGCGCTGAAGGAGACCCCCGAGACGCCGGCCGAAGCGCGCTTCGCGACGGCGGTGGCGGCGTTCGGCCAGAGGCTGCGCGGCGGCGACTATGTCGGCGCCTATGGCTACGACCAGATTGCGGAGGTGGCGCGCGAAACGCGCGGGGCCGATGGGGAAGGCTACCGCGCGGAGTTCATCGAGCTGGTCGAGATGGCGAAGGCGCTCGACAGCGGATCGTAAGGTACCCTTAACCACGTTCTCCCCACCCACTCGGGCGGCTGCGGTGTCTTGGCACGGCGGCCGCCCACTCTTATGATCGCGGCGAGGGGAGAGGGTTGTGAAGCGATCCGTTGCATTCTGGCTGCTGGTTTTTCTCGGCGCGACTGTTGCGCTGGTTTTCGTCCTGGATCGGATGTTTCCCGGCACACTCGATGATCCGGATGCGCGGATGCGGCTGATCTACCGCATCGGCTGGCTTGCGCTGGTCGGCTCGTCGGTCCTTGCCTTCGCGCGCGCCAATCCGAGAAGCGCACTGCGCTATGGCGCGATCTGGGCCGTGATCTTTCTGGTCCTGACCGGCGCCTTTGCCTTCAAGAACGACGCCGCCTACATCGGACAGCGCTTCATGGGCGCACTGTCGCCGACCCAGGGCGTGGCGCACGACGACGGCACGCTCAGCTTCGACGCCGGGCCGGACGGGCATTTCCGCATCCAGGCGGAGGTGAACGGCGGCCGCGTCACCTTCATGGTGGATACCGGCGCGAGCGACGTCGTACTGGCGCCGAACGATGCCCGGCGCATCGGAATCGATCCGGCAACCCTGGTGTTCGACCAGTTCGCCGAGACCGCGAACGGCACGGTCAGCGGCGCCGCCATCCGGCTCGACAGCCTGGTGGTGGGCTCGATCGAGATGAACCAGCTGCCGGCGACGGTGAATGGCGCCGACATGTCGGAAAGCCTGCTGGGCATGGAATTCCTCAACCGCCTCCACGGCTGGCGCGTCGAAAATGGCGTGCTGACTCTGGTGCCGTAGCAGCGCGCCGGCGGCCGATAAACCAAACCTTAACCTCCGCTGGTTGCAAATTGCAGCTTGCAGCGTTTCGCAACCGGTCGCCCAACGCCGCGGAGGTCAAATGGAACGCAAGCTCGCTCTGTGGTTAGGACTCCCGTTCATCGCCCTCGCGGGAGCGTTCATTGTCATCAACCTAATTGCGCCGGGGCTGATCCGCGGAGCCCTGTTTACCGTGCTGATCCTTGGGCTTGCGATATCGGGCATCACCCTCACTCTCATTCACGCCGTTGTCCAAATGCGGTCGGGTGAATCGCCTCTTGTCGCGCTGTCTTCGATCGCGATCATCGTGATTGCGAGCGGCGTGAGTTTTCACAAGCAGATCTACGTGATGGGCCTGGGACTCCTGCATTACGCCTCGATGGACACCTTCGAGCGCGGCGAAGGGGTGCGCCTGGGCCTCGGCGACGATGGCCGCTACCACCCGCGAATCACGATCGACGGAAAGATGGTCGACTTCGTGGTGGATACCGCCGTTGCGGATATCGTGCTGACCGCGGAAGACGCGCGGCGCATCGGGGTCGATCCATCGACCCTCCGCTTCGATGAGGAGATCAAGACGGCGGGCGGCGCGCAGCAGGCCGCGCTCATTCGCCTCGACCGGCTTCAGATCGGCTCCATCCTGATCGAGGACGTTCCCGCCAAGGTCACGGCCGGCAACATGTCGGGCAATGTGCTGGGCATGGCGTTCTTCGACCGCCTGAGCGAGTGGGAGGTCCGGAACGACACGCTCATGATCGTGCAGTGAGGGGAAGCGACCCCCGTGGCTGGCCGGTAACCACTCCTTAACCGCCATAGGCGGCAGACTGGAGCATGGAACGCAAGCTCGCCCTCTGGGTCGGTGTGCCGTTTCTCGGTGTCGCGTGGTCGCTGATCGCGGTCGTCGCGTTCGCGCCGGGACTCATCAACGGCAGGCTGCTGATGCTGCTGCTCCTGGCGCTGTCGGTCACCGGCATCCTCATCCTGGTGATCCGGATCGCCGTGCGCGAGCGCGCCAACACTGCGTTGCCGGATACGCTCTATCCGATCGCTGGCATCCTGGTTGCCATCGGCATCGGCTTCCATGAGGAAGTCGGTGCTTTTGCCCGCGGTGTCTTCGACTATGTGATGCCAGGCAACGCCGCGTCGGACGGCATGCACTTCGCGCGCGCCGATGACGGGCAGTTCCATGTCAAGCTGATGGTCGAGGGCAGCGAAGTCGATTTCGTGGCAGACCCCAGCGCTCCGTTCAATGTGCTGATGCCGGATGTGCCGCGGCAAATTGGTATCAATCCGTCATCGCTGATCTACAATCAGAGACACTCGCTTGCGCATGGCGGCGCTGACTATGCCGCGGACGTGGTGCTCCCCAAGGTTCGGCTTGGCACCACCGTGATCGAGAACCTGCCGGTCACGGTGTTCGCCTCCGATCGCACTCGCAACGTGCTGGGCAAGCCGTTCTTCGATGGCCGCAGGGCCTGGTACATCGACGGCGACACGCTCACCATCGTTCGATAGCCTCGAATCCCGATCACCGCCCCTGCCAGTATCGATCGGGAATCGCGCGCGTCTCATCGGTCAGGAACGGGTTGGGGATGTCGAAGCGACGGCGCTGCTCGATGCGCCCTTCGTCGAAGATCGCCCGGATCGCCGGATGGGTGTTGAAATGCTGCATGAAGCGGCCGTCCTCGTACGCCTTCTTGAGGCCGGCTTCCAGGGCTCCCGCCAGTGCCGTGTCCTTCTTGTTGACGAAGAAGAAGCTGGTGAAGGGATAGACGATCAGCAGCTCGTTCTCGACTGCGAGCGCCGGATGCTTGGCGACTTCGTTCGGCGCTTCGTGCGCGCCACGCAGGAAGCAGTCGAAGCGGGCGCGCTCGACCATGTCGTGCAGCGCGTCGTACGGCGCCGTCACAACCTTCAGGCCGGCCGCTTCCAGGACCTTCACGTCCGACCAGCCGGGATCCTGGCCGATGGTCAGCTGCTTCAGGTCGTCCAGGGACTGCACCGCGCTGAACGCTGGCTGGCGCTTGGGTTCGATCACACAGATGCGGTAGCCGTCGAGCCCGCGCAGCACCGGAATGCGCACTGGCCGGAAGCGCTCCTCATACTCAGCCGAGGTGCCGGTCCAGATGAAATCGATGTTGCCGAGCTCGAGCTCGCGCGCGGCGCGGGTCTGCGACATCTCGTCGACGGTCGGGCGCAGGATGTAGTCGCGTCTCGATTCCTCGAGCGCCAGCTGGAGCAGGCCGAGCGCATAATTCCAGCGCGGGCTTTCGGCGCGTTTCGGATAATAGAGGATTTCGGGGTCAGCCCGCGCGGCCGTGCTGAGGATCGATCCGGCTGTCAATACCAGGACATGCAACGCGATCACGACGAAGAGATGTGGCCTCAAGGACTGCATGACGCGCCCCAAGCAGTTACGACATCCCCTCGAGGCGGAATTATCGGCTGCTCTGGCGGAGTTCGTCTACTGGTCTTAATGCCTAGCGCTGGAGCACTTGACGGCACGCTGCCTCGCGTGCCTGCCAGCCGGCGCGCTGGAGTTCCGGCTCGTCCTGCTCCTCGACCGGCCAGCCGAGGCACAGATAGGCGACCAGCGACCATTGCGGCGGAACCTGCAATTGCCGCGTCGCCGCGACGGGATCGAGGATCGACACCCAACCGACACCGACGCCGCGCGTGCGCGCCGCCAGCCACAGCGTGTGCACCGCGAGCACGGCGGAGTAGCGCAAGGTCTCCGGCATGGTCTGGCGGCCGAGGCCGTGGCCCTGGGCCGTGCCTTCGTCGCAGAACACAGCGAGATGGCGCGGCGCCTCTTTGAGGCCGGCGAGCTTGAGGCTGGCATAGAGCTGCGCCCGTTCGCCCTGATAGCCGGCGAGGGCGCGCGCGTTCGCCGTGTTGTAGTTGGCGACGATGGCGGCACGATTGCCGGCATCGTCGACGCTCACGAAACGCCAGGGCTGCGCGTTGCCGACCGACGGCGCAAGGCAGGCAAGATCAAGCAGCTCTTCCACCAGCGCGTCGGGAATCGGATCGGTGCGGAAGCGGCGCACGTCGCGCCGCCAGCGCAACAGCTGCCGCAGATCGTAGCGGAAACGGTCGTTGAATTGCGGCGAACGCCGAAAGGCGACGATCTCGCGGAACACGGGCGTCACGCCGCGCGCGAATGAGCAGCTTCGACCAGGTCGACGATCTCGCCCATGATGCGGCACATGTCGTAATCCTTGGGCGTATAGATGCGCGCGACGCCCATCGCTTTCAGGCGCTCGGCGTCCTCCGGCGGCACGATGCCGCCCACCACCACCGGCACGTCGAGCCCGCTGGCGCGCAGGCGCTCCAGAACTTCCTGCACCAGGGTGATGTGCGAGCCGGAGAGGATGGAGAGGCCGATGACATGCACGCCCTGCTCGAGCGCGGCGTTGGCGATCTCCACCGGCGTCAGGCGGATGCCGTCATAGACGATGTCCATGCCGGCGTCGCGCGCGCGCACGGCGATCTGCTCGGCGCCGTTGGAGTGGCCGTCGAGCCCTGGCTTGCCGACCAGGATCTTGAGGCGGCGGCCGAGCCTGGAGGACACCGCGTCGACGCGCGCACGCAGCTCGTCGAGATCAATGGCCGGCGCGTTGGCGGCGGCGCGCGAAACGCCGGTCGGCGCGCGATACTCGCCGTAGGTCCGGCGCAAGGTGGCCGCCCACTCGCCGGTGGTAACGCCGGCATGGGCGCAGGCGACCGAGGCCGGCATGATGTTGTTGCCCGCGCGCGCCTCCGCGTCGAGCTGCGCCAGCGCGGCTGTCACGGCCCTCTGGTCGCGGCTGCTGCGCCAGGCCGTGAGGCGTTCGATCGCTTGCGCTTCGGCCTGGTCGTCGACCGTCAGGATGCCGCCGTCGCTGCTGGCGGTGAGCGGCGAGGGCGCGCTGTCGGTGTATCTGTTGACGCCGACCACAACCTGCTGGCCGGCTTCGATCGCGGCCACACGCCGCGCGTTCGATTCCACCAGGCGCTGCTTCATGTAGCTCGATTCGATCGCGGCGACCGCGCCGCCCATCTCGTCGATCAGCCTCAGTTCCTCGCGCGCCGCCGCTTTCAGCTCGGCGACCTTGGCATCGATCACCTTGGAGCCGTTGAAGATGTCGTCGTGTTCGAGCAGGTCGGTCTCGAACGCCAGGATCTGCTGCAGGCGCAGCGACCATTGCTGGTCCCACGGCCGCGGCAGGCCGAGCGCCTCGTTCCACGCCGGCAGCTGCACCGCGCGGGCGCGCGCATCCTTGCTCAAGGTGACGGCCAGCATCTCCAAGAGGATGCGGTAGACGTTGTTCTCCGGCTGCTGCTCGGTGAGGCCGAGGGAGTTGACCTGCACGCCATAGCGGAAGCGGCGCAGCTTTGCATCCGCGACGCCGTAGCGCTCGCGCGTGATCTCGTCCCACAGCTCGGTGAAGGCGCGCATCTTGCACAGCTCGGTGATGAAGCGCAGCCCGGCATT
>Ga0081538_10002255_pt1 | contig 19094 bp, 18 predicted proteins | sample TabmetS5T2R1_FD_71022 | JGI IMG/M metagenome (GOLD analysis project Ga0081538, IMG submission 71022) | Tabebuia heterophylla rhizosphere microbial communities from the University of Puerto Rico - S5T2R1 | ecosystem: Host-associated > Plants > Roots > Rhizosphere ... | reverse complement strand
GACGACCGGCAGCATCTCCTTCGGCTGCGCCTTGGTCGCCGGCAGGAAGCGGGTGCCCAGCCCGGCCGCGGGGACGACTGCCTTTCGAACGCTCACCGTTCGAACGCTAGTGGACCCCCGTGGAAGTCATCCCGCCGTGCCCAGGTGGGGCTCCTCGCCCCGCCAGAGACGCCCGATGTTCCCCCGGTGGCGGGCGATCACGATCACGGCGCAGCCGGCCAGCGCCGCAACCTCGCGTCCCGGCGCCCCCATCGCGCCGGCTGCCGCCGGCAGGACGGCCACGGCGGCGATCGAGCCCAGCGACACGGTGCGGCTGATCGCGGTCACCGCGCCGAACGCCGCTGCCGACACCAGCGCGGCGAGCGGGAACAGCACCAGCGCGATGCCCGCGACGGTGGCCACTCCCTTGCCGCCACGCAGACCCCGCAGGCCACTCCCGCGGGGCGTCAGCGGGGCGACGTGGCCCACCACGGCGGCGACGCCGCACGCCACCCCGAGGCCGTGGCCACCGATGGCCCAGCCCACCGCGGCGGCCACGGCCCCCTTGATCACATCGCCGACCAGGGTCAGCATCCCGGCCCGGCGCCCTGCGGTTCGGTACACGTTGGTGGCGCCGGGGTTGCCCGACCCGGCGGCCGTGGGGTCGACGCCCCGGCGGCGCGTCGCCAACCAGGCACTGGGGAAGGTCCCCAGGAGGTAGGCGCCTGCGACGCAGGCCACCGCTACACCCGGGGACGTGGTGGCGACGAGCGGCGAGAGTGGCGAGAACACGCTCACGACGCGGCGATCGTACCGGCCGGGGCGCTAGCCTTGGCACTCTCAAGTCGCGAGTGCTAATTCAACCGACCGTCTTCGGCGGTCACGTGAGTCCTCCGGAGCCCAGATGCCCACGTACGAGTACCGCTGCCGCAACTGCGGCGAGCCGCTCGAGGTCGTCCAGTCGTTCACCGACGACCCGCTGACCGAGTGCCCTGCGTGCGGAGGCGAGCTTCGCAAGGTGTTCCAGGCCGTCGGCATCGCGTTCAAGGGCTCGGGCTTCTACAAGACCGACAGCCGCAAGGCGGCCAAGTCCGCGGCGTCCTCGTCGGGCTCGGAGTCCTCGGGCTCGTCCGAGCAGAAGTCGACGCCATCGGGCTCCAACGGCGACGGTGGCTCGAGCGACGGGGCCAAGTCCTCCCCGGCGTCCTCGTCCTCCTCGTCGCCCTCGTCCTCCTCGTCGTCGACGGCGGCCAGCGGCGGCGCGTGAGCGGGGCCGCGGCGGAGGCGCACCGCGCCGACGTCGGCGTCTACGGGGGGTCCGGCCTCTACACGCTGCTCGAGGACGCCGTCGAGGTCCCCGTCGACACCCCGTTCGGACCGACCTCGGCGCCGCCGACGATCGGCTCGGTCGGATCGCGCAGGGTGGCGTTCCTCCCCCGGCACGGCCACGACCACACGTTGCCACCACACCGGGTCCCCTACCGGGCCAACGCGTGGGCGCTGTGGCAGCTGGGAGTGCGGGCGCTGTTCGCCCCTTGCGCATCGGGATCGCTGCAGCCCGAGATCCGTCGGGGTGACTTCGTGGTCGTGGACCAGATTGTCGATCGCACCTACGGCCGCGACGCCACCTTCCACGACGGCCCCGCCACGCCCGGTGGGCTGGCACCGGTCGACCATGTCACCTTCGCGGCGCCGTACGACGCCCGGCTGCGCGCCGCCGCGGTCGAGGCGTGCCGGGCCGAGGGCGTCGCCGTCCACGACGGCGGGACGGTCGTGGTGATCAACGGCCCCCGGTTCTCGACCAGGGCCGAGTCGCGGTGGTACGCGGCCCAGGGTTGGCAGGTGGTCAACATGACCCAGATGCCCGAGGCCGTGCTGGCGGCCGAGGCGCACATCCCCTACGCGGCCATCGCCCTCATCACCGACTACGACGTCGGGCTCGACGGGGTCGCCGGCATCGAACCGGTGACGATGGACGAGGTGTTCGCCATGCTCGAGCGCAACGCCGAGGTGGTGCGCAAGGTTCTGTTCCGGGCCATCGGGCTGCTTCCCGACGACCTCTTCACGCCGTAGAGCGTCCGCTGATCGGGGCGCGTCCGCCCCGACCGCACCGCGCTAGCGTGCACGCCGGCTTCCCCCGCTGGTCCCGCCGACCCCCCGGAGGAAGCCGTGTCCGCTCACCCCCTGTTGCTCGGCGTACGCGTCCGGCGCGCCCTCGCCCGGACCGTCGTCCGCCGGGCGGTGGTGCTGGCGCTCGCCATCGTCACCGGGTTGGTCGTCGTGTCGCTGGTCTCGTCCGCCGAGGCGGCCCGCCAGCGCTGGGGGCGCGCCCGCCCAGTGGCGGTCGCCACCCGCGACCTGGCCCCCGGCGACCTCGTCGACGGCTCGGCGGTCGAGGTGCGCCGGCTGCCCGAGGCGGCGGTGACCCCGGGCGCCCTGGCGGAGCCGCCGTCCGGCTCGGTGGTGCGCCAACCGGTGGCCGCCGGCGAGCCCCTCGTGCCCGAACGGCTGGCGCCGCAGGGTCTGACGGGCGTGGCCGCTCTGGTGCCGGCCGGGCACAGGGCGGTGGCGATCCCCATCGGTCCGCTGGCCGCCCCGCCGCTGACGATCGGTGACCTCGTGGACGTGCTCGCGGTCGTGCCTGCGCCGGTGGAGGAACGACCACGTCCGCCGGAGAGCGAGCCCTCGTTCCCGCTCGTCGAGGCGGCCGTGGTGGTCCACGTGGGCGAGGACTCGATCGCCGTCGCCGTTCCCGAGGCCGACGCACCCCGGGTCGCGTGGGTGCTCACCAACGGATCGCTCGTGCTGGTGCTGGCCGGCGCCTGATCAGCGGAACGTGCTGGCGAGGATCAGCAGGATCAGCCCCCCGAGGATGATGCGGTAGACGACGAACGGCAGGAACGAGTGGGTGCGGATCAGCTTCAGCGTGCCCCACACCGCGATGTAGCCGGTGATGCCCGAGGCAACGATCCCCCAGATGAACGGCGCCCTGAAGCCGGCCGGGATACCACCCTCACTCGACACGTCGAACCACTTGAAGACGAGGGCCCCGAACGTGATGGGCAGGCTCATGAGGAAGGCGAAACGGGCGGCGCCGTCGCGGCTGAGACCCGAGAACCGGCCGACGGTGATGGTGACGCCCGAACGCGACAGGCCGGGCTGCAGGGCCAGCGACTGGGCGGCCCCCATGACCAGCGCGTCGCGCAGTCCCACCTCGTCGATCGTGCGCTTGCCCCGCACGCCATCGGCCCACGCCAGGGCCAGCGCCCCCAGGATCATCATCACGGCGATGAGCCAGATCTGGTCGGTGCTCTCCTCGATGGTGTCGGCCAGGAGCGCGCCGGTGATCGCCGCCGGCACTGCCGAGACCGCGATCAGCCAGGCGAGCCGTCCGTCCTTCGAGCGCGGGGTTCGCACGGCCGCCCGGGACAGGCGCACGATGTCGTGGCGGAAATAGGCGACGGCCCCGCCCAGCGTGCCCAGGTGGAGCGCCACGTCGAACGTCTTCTGCAGCGACTCGTTGCCGGCGAAATCGTCCCAACCGAACAGCCACGGGACCACGATGAGATGGCCCGACGAGGAGATCGGGAGGTACTCGGTGAGTCCCTGGGTGATGCCCAGGACGATGGCGTGGAGGATCGACACGTGTATCGGTGGTCAGGGCCGCACCCAGGTCGGCTCGAACTTCGGAAGCGCACGATGCTCACCGACCGGGGCCCCCTCCCGCAACCCGCACGGCCGGGTTCCGCCCTCAGTGCCTCCCATGGGCTGCGCCCCACACCCATCACCGCCGGGGGAGCTAGAGCTAGCGCTCGCGCCGTCGGCCTGCAGCACTCGTTTGGTCGCGCTTCAGCGGCCGCTGAGCATGACCCCAGGAATGACGAGGGCCGCGGCGCCGGTGCCACCCGGCGTCCACTCCCGTTCGCCCCCGACGGCGTCCACGTCGAGCAGCAACCGCTGGAGCGTCGAGGCGATCGTCGCCTCCCGGATCGGCTCCGCTCGCTGCCCGCCCCGCACCATCAGGCCCTCCACCCCCACCGAAAAATCCCCCGACACCGGGTTGACGCCAGAGTGCAGGCCGGTCATCGACTGGACCAGGACGCCGTGGTCGACCGCGGCGACGAGGTCGTCGAGGCTGCCAACGCCGGTGGCGAGCGCCAGCGCCTGGGCGCCGACCGCGGGGGTGGATCGGTAGCCCCGGACCGCCGACGCGGTCGAGGGGACGCCGGCGCGCCGGCCGGTCATCGTGTTGTGGAGGAAGCCTTGGAGCACACCGTCGACGATCAGCGGCACCCGCCGGGTGGCCAACCCCTCGCCGTCGTGCGCGTCGGCCCCGAGCGACAGCGGGTCGGTCGGGTCGTCGACGAGCGTGAGCACTGGCGACGCGATCGGCTCGCCCACACGGTCCGCGAACGGTGAGCGTCCCTTGAGCACGGACTCCCCGTTGAGGGTGCCGGCCACCACGCCGAGAAGGGTGGCCGCCATTCGCGGCTCGAGAACGAGTGTGACGGCGCCACTGGCCGGCTGGACGGCGCCGAGCAGCCGGGTGGCGCGTTCGACCGCATCCTCCGCCGCCTGGTCGAGGTCCACGTCGTCGGGCTCGCGACCGACCGACACCCCGTAGCCGGTCTTGGTTTCGGCGCCCTCGGAGGCGAGCGCCAGCACCGAGAGGTTGCAGAACGTGGATCGACCGGCGACGGCGATGCCCGTCGACGTGGCCACGGCCCCCTGGCCGGCGCCGTCGGACCACTGGGCGGTGCGCACGCCGTCGATGCGCGGGTCGCCGGCCCGCACCGCCCGCTCGAGCTCCAGCGCCAGATCGACCTTGCGCGCGGTCGGCAATGCGGCCAGGCCCTCGCGCCACAGGTCGAGCGGCGGGGGCGCCACGCCGTCGGGGTCTGCCAGCCCCACCCAGGGCTCGGCCTGTGCGTACGCGACGTTGTCGCGTGCGTCGGCCAGGACCTCGGCGACCACGTCGTCGTCCAGCGAACCGGCCCAGGCGAAGCCCTGGCGGCCGTCCTCGATCACCCGAACGCCGATCCCCGCCGCGCTGGCCTGCGTCAGGGACTCGATCGCGCCGCCGTGGACCTTGACGGACGTCGACGTCGACCTGCCCACGAACGCCTCGACCTGTTCCCCGGCGCCGGCGGCGCCGGCGACCTTGGCTGCAAGATCGAGCAGCTCGCTCACCTAGGCACCCGAGACGGCGACGTCGCCGACGACCAGCGTCATGCCGGCGGCGCTCATCGGCAGCCACGTGAGGTCGGAGCCGACCGCGACCAGGTCGTGCAGAAGGCGCTGGATCGTGGAGGCGATGGTGAACTCGCGCAGCGGCTCGGCAAGGGCGCCGCCCCTGATGCGCAGGCCCTGGGCGCCGGTCGAGAAGTCCCCGGAGATCGGGTTGACGCCCGAGTGCAGCCCCGAGACCTCCTGCACCAGCACGCCGTCGCCCACGTCTGCGAGCAGGGCGGCGGCGTCGCGGTCGCCGGGCGTCAGGGCCACGGCCCGGCAACCGGCAGTCGGCGTCGACTTGAACCCGGCCCGCACCGCCGAGCCCGTCGAGCGCGTGCCCATCCGACGGGCGGTCCACGTGGAGTGGACGAAGCCCCGCAGCTCGCCGGCCTCGATGAGCGGGACGCGCCGCGTGGCCAATCCCTCGGCGTCGACGGGCGAGGCTCCCCACGACCGGGCATCGGTGGGGTCCTCGACCAACGTGACGAACGGCGCGGCGACCTGCTCGCCCTCTCGCCCGGCGAACAGCGAGCGCGCCTTGATGACCTCCTCGGCGCCGAGCGTCCCGGCCACGATGCCCATGAGCTGGGCTGTCACCCAGGGGTCGAGCACGACCGTGAGCCGCCCGGATGGCGGCTGGATGGCGCCCAGCATGCGCAGGGCTCGGTCGGCGGCGTCGCCTGCGGCGGCCTCGACGTCGAGCTCGTCGACGTCGCGCCCCAGCGAGAAGCCGAAGCCCGTCTGTGTCTCGTCCTCGTCGCCCGCCAGGGAATACGCCACGAGTTCGCAGCCAGTGACGCGCGAGCTGCGGCGAATGCCCGTGGTGGTCACGACCGCGGTCTCGCCGAGGGAGTCGCCGTAGTCGCAGGACTCGACGCCGGTGATCCGGGGATCGGCGGCCAGCAGCGTCCGCTCCAGCTCGAGGGCGAGGGCCACCTTGCGGTCGGTGGCAACCTCCGCCAGTCCGGGTCGCCACAGGTCGAGGTCGGCCGGTTCAACTCCGTCCGGCTCGGCCAGACCGGCGGCCTCGTCGGGCTCGCCAAAGGCGGCGTTGTCGCGCGCCTCGCTCACGGTCTCGGCCAACGCCTCGCTGTCGAATGTCCCGCAGTAGGCGAACCCCTGGCGTCCCTCGTGGACGATGCGGACCCCGACCCCGAGCGAGTCGGCGACCGCCAGCTGCTCGACCTCGCCCTGGTAGACCCGCACCTGCGTGTCGGTGGACCGGCCGACGTAGGCCTCGAGCTGCTCGTCGTCGCGGGCCTGGGCGACGACGGCGTCGGCGATGTCGAGAAGGTCGCTCACGCGGCGGTTCCGCCGACGGTGAGCGCCTTGACCCGCAGGGTCGGGACCCCGTCGCCGACGGGCACGCCCTGGCCGTCCTTGCCGCAGGTGCCCGGGTGGCCCATGGCGAAGTCGTTGCCGACGGCGTCGATGTCGACCAGCACCTTGGGGCCGTTGCCGATGAGGTTGCCCTCCCTGATCGGCTCGGTGATCTCGCCGTTCTCGATGAGGTACGCCTCGGTCATGCCGAACACGAAGTCGCCGGTGGCGGTGTTCACCTGACCGCCGCCGAGCGCCGCCACGTACACACCGTGGTCGGTCGAGGACACGATGCCCGCGGGCTCGCCGTCGCCGCCCACCAGGTAGGTGTTGGTCATCCGCACCATCGGCAGGTGCTGGTAGCTCTGGCGGCGACCATTACCCGACCGCGGGCGGCCGTCCTTGCGGGACCGCAGGTGGTCCCACATGTAGTCGGTCAGGACGCCGTCCTGGATCAGGACGTTGCGCCGCGCCGGGGCGCCCTCGTCGTCGATGGCGTAGTGGCCCCACTCCTCGGCCATGGTTCCGTCGTCGACGAGCGTGACCAGCGGCGAGGCCACCTGCTGGCCGAGCCGTCCCTTGAACACCGAGGCGCCCTTGTCGACCAGGTCCTTCTCCAGCCCGTGGCCGCAGGCCTCGTGGAACAGCACCCCGCCCCCGCCGGGCCCGATCACCACCGGCAGGGTGCCCGATGGCGCGGGACGCGCCGCCAGCTTGGTGACGGCGCGACGGGCGGCGGTCCGGGCGATGTCCTCGACCTGGTAGCGGTCGAACAGCTCGAAGCCGACCGTGCGCCCCAGCGATTCGTAACCGGTCTGCATTCCGGTGTCGCCGAAGGCCACGGTGGACACCACGAACAGGGTGCGGACCTGGTCGTCCTCCGACAGGAGCCCGTCGCTGTTGGCCACCAGGATCCGCCGGCGGGAATCGCCGTAGCGGGCCCGCACCTGGCGGATCGAGCCGCCCTCGGCGCGCGCGGCCTCGTCGGCCCGGCGGAGCAGCTCCACCTTCGTGCCCTTGGCCACCGTCTCGGGGAGGACGCCGACCCGGTTGGGCCGGACGCCGGACTGACGCGTCAGCGCCACCTCGCGGACCCCGCCGTCGCCGGACCGGGCCGCGGCGGCTGCGGCCTCGGCGGCGGCTCGCAGGCCGTCGTCGGACAGGTCGGCGGTGTGCGCGAAGCCGGTGGTCTCCCCCACCACGACCCGGATGCCGGCGCCCCGGTCGCGGCCCGACGACAACTCCTCCACCCGGCCGTCGTCGAGCATCGCGGCCGACGACCGCTTGTCCTCCACGAAGACCTCGGCGAAATCCCCGCCGGTGCGGAGGGCGGTGGCGAGCGTCCGCTGGATGACCGATTCGTCGAGCACGGGCGACCTCGATTCGCGTGGATGGCGGGTGGATCGGGGCGGGTCCCAGGGGTGATCCGCAACTGATCGACGCCGGCTGACCTGGGCCTGGGCGGTTTAGCCCGCCGACGACGTGGATGCGTACTGTACCCGGGTGCCCCTGGAACCCGGCTTGTCCGCGGCCGTCACGCTCGAGGTCGGCGACGACGACACCGCGCTGGCGTTCCGCTCGGGCCAGGTGGCGGTGCTGGCCACGCCTCGCCTGATCGCGCTGTGCGAAGAGGCCTCGCTCCGCGCCGTCGACGGCCGGGTCCCCGAGGGACACACGACGGTCGGCATGCGGGTGCAGCTCGACCACCTTGCGCCCACCGCGGTGGGGACCAAGGTGCAGGCCGAGGCGACGCTCGAGAAGGTGGAGGGACGGCGCCTGACGTTCACCGTGTCCGCCACCGACGAGCGGGGCCTCGTGGCCGCCGGCAAGGTGACCCGGGTCGTGGTCGACGTCGACCGCTTCCTGGAGAAGTCCAGCTAGGGCGTTCGGCGGCCTGCTGTCGGGTGGTGGATACCGACGCCTTGACGCCCCTGCTCGGGCCGGGGGCGGCGTCGCGTGGCGCGCTGCCGTCTTCGCCGGCCCCTCGTTGTCAGGTGTCGACGGTCAGTTGTCGACCGATAACTCGACGAGCCCGCCTCGAACCGGACGGCGATTCTCGTCGCTAGTCACGCAGTAGGTCGCCGATGCCGGCATGGGCGATTGCCCGCTGCAGCCCGAGCGATCGCTCTCGGATGCGGAACGCCACGCCGGCCGTGCCGGCGGCGGCCCGAGCCCGAAGCAAGGCGGCGAGGCCCGAAGAGTCGGTGAACGTGAGACCACGGGCATCGATGGCGATCGACTTCGGGCTTGCCTCCAACGCGTCGATGACGCACGCCACGAAGCCCTCGACCCCGGTCGAGTCGAATTCGCCCTCGAGCACGAGCGTGGCATCGCTGCCCTCGTAGTGGACCTCGATGCGCAACAACTCGGCGCCGAACGGATCAGCGTCGTCCGACATGCGTCCCCTCCCAGCCGATGGGACCCCCAGATGCCGTCCATACCCAGATTATCGGAGGCTGCGACCGATCACGGCCGTTCCTCGCCCGGGTTCCGACCTGCGGGGTCACGGTTACGATCCGGCCGATGCGTCCGCTGACGTTCGTGGCCGTGGGGCTGGTGCTGATCGCCATCGACGTCCGCACGGAACACCTCGACGTGCTTCCCGACGCGCTGGGCTGGGGACTCGTGGCGTGCGGGGCGTGGCGACTGTCGCTCACGGTTCCCGCCCTCGCCGCGGCCGCAACGGCGCTGCTGACCCTGCCGGAGGTGTCGCTGCCGCACCGTTTCGTGATGCTCGACCCCGAGACGGGCGAGAGGATCACACCGCGGCCCGGCGTCGACCTCGCCTACCCCGAGCAGCTCGTCTTCGACGACCTCACCGGTTGGCGCCTGGCTGCGACGGCCGCAGCGGTCGTGGCCGGCGGGCTGACGATGTGGCTGCTGCTCGGGGCCCTGGCGACGCGGTCGGCGGCGTGGGCGCGTGGGGGCACCGCCCGGCAGCTCCGATGGCTGCGCTGGCTCGCGCTCGGTGTGTGGACCGCCCCGCTCCTGGTCGTGCTCGCCGTGTCGGCAGCGTCCGAGGACGGGTCGTTCGACCCGGTCTGGAACGGGAGCATCGAGCTGCTGGCCCTGGCCGGCGTGGTGGTCATCGGCGCCGTCGCCGCCGTCCTGCTCCGCGAGACGAACAGGGCCTGGGCCGTGCCCCGATGGTCGGCGGAACGACCGCCCCAGCTCGGGCCGTTGCCGCCGCAGGGCGACGGCCGGCGCCCCGCCTGACGGTCCCGGTCAGCCCAGGTTGGACGAGCGCGGGTAGACGTCGGCGGGATCGGTCAGCACGTTGACCAGGTACGGGACCCCGGACGCGAGGCCGCGGTCGAGCGCCGGACCGACCTGGTCGGGGTCGGTGACGGTCTCGCCCGCTCCGCCCATGGCGGCCACCACCTGGTCGTAGCGGCAGCCCGGCTGGAGGTCGGCGGCCACGTCGTAGCCGTAGAGCGCCTGCATCGGATGCTTCTCGAGGCCCCAGATGCCGTTGTTGCCCACCACCATCACCACCGGGAGCTGGTGACGGACCAGGGTGTCGGCGTCCATGAGGGAGAACCCCGCCGCCCCGTCGCCGAGCAGCGCCACCACCTGGCGGTCCGGGTGCGCCAGCCGGGCGGCCATGGCGTAGCCCATGCCCGTGCCGAGGCAGCCGTAGGGTCCGCTGTCCAGCCAGCACCCCGGCTCGTAGACGTCGACGTACTTGCCGGCGTAGGACACGAAGTCGCCCCCGTCGCACACCACGACTGCGTCCCGGTCGAGCCGCTTCCGGAGCTCGCCGTAGATGCGCGTCGGCAGGATCGGTGTCGCCGCCGCGGCCAGCAGCGGGACCTCGTCCGCGGCCGCCGCCGCCTCGAGGTCGCGGACGCTGTCAACCCAGGACTCGTGGTCGGTCCGCGGGCCGTCGTAGTCGGCAAGGCCGGCGAGGGTTCGGCGCAGATCCCCGGCGACGGTGACCGCGTCGACGTGGCGGGCCCGGCCTTCGTCGCTGTCGACCAGGTGCACCACGGTCGCGCTGCCGAAGCGGCCGAACGAGAGCCGGAAGTCGAGCGCCGTGCCCGCGACCACCACCACGTCGGCCTCGGTCTTGAGCAGGCTGCGCGTCCGGCTGGCGGCCAACGGATGGTCGGCCGGGAGGCAGCCCCGGCCCTGCCCGTTGAGGAACGTCGGCACCCGCAAGTGTTCGACCGCGGCCATGAGCTCGGCGTCGGCCCCGGCCCACCACACGTCGGTGCCGGCGACGAGCATCGGCCGCTCGGCCTCGGCGACCAGCCGGGCCGCGGCGGCGACCTGGTCGGGGTCGGGCTCGGCCGCCGCGGGCACCGCCGCCGGCGGGATGGCCGCCTCGCCCTCGGCGAACACCACGTCGATCGGCAGGTCGACGAACACCGGACCTCGGTGCGGCGTGAGCGCCGTGGCGGTTGCCTCGTGGACCACCGCGGGGATGTCCTCGACGGCGGCGACCGTGCGAGCGAGTTTGGTGACGGGCGCCAGCATGGGCACGTGGTCGAGCTCCTGCAGTGAGCCGGACCCCCAGCGGGCCTGTGGGCCCCCCCCGCCCAGCACCACGACCGCCGACCCGTTGAAGTACGCCTGGGTGATGGCCGACATCCCGTTGGTGACGCCCGGACCGGCCGTGAGCACGGCCAGCCCGGGGCGGCGAGTGAGCCGGGCGTGGCCCTCGGCGGCGAAGGCGGCGGTCTGCTCGTGCCGGACATCGACGATGCGGGTGGGTGGATCGCGCTTGACCGCGGCGTCGTACAGCGGGAAGACGTGCCCACCCGAGAGAGTGAACAGCGTGTCGACGCCGAAGAGCCGGAGTGCGGCCAGCGCCAGCGCGCCCCCGTGGTCGCGAACCGTCGTTCCAGAATCGTGTGCCATGTGACACGGGAGTCTGCCCGCGCGGTGACTCCCATCGCTATCGCTCCTCGCCCGGTGGCGCGATGGTCATGGCACGGCCGATGTCGAACAGCTCGACCGTGGTGACGACCCGCCCGGCGCCGGTGCGACCGGCGAGCCCGACCTCCAGGCGGCGTATCACCCCGTCGGCGTCGACCCACGCGTGGACGCGGGCCATGCTCCCGCCGGCGTCGGCGTGGGTCGCCATGTGGGTCACCGGAATGCCCCGCTTCACGTCGTGCCCGACCACGCGAGCGTCGCCGGTCGTGTCGGCGAGCACGCCGAAGGGCCCGAGCGGATCGAGGAGCAGCGCGACGGCGTCGCCGCTCGGCCTGCCGTCCCGGAAGGCTTCGAGCTCGACGGCGACCCAATCGCCGGGCGCACGACCGACGGCGGCGGCCATCGGCCCACCCTGGGCGTAGACCATGCCGCCGGCGGCGATCATGCGGGCCGCCGGCCGGGCCTCGTCCCCCGGCCCGTCGCCGGCCCGGGGATCGCCACCGGCGGCCCCCTCGGCCGCGGACAGGTCGGCCTCGACCTCCACCCGCGCCGAGCGCCGATCGAAGGCCACCCGGTACTCGGCGACGGTCAGCCGGCCACCCGGCGGCGGGTCGGGCTCGTCGTCGAGGTCGGTGATGGCCGTGGTCACCTCCACGCGCCCGCTCTGGACCGCGCGCGTGGCCTCGAGGGCCCGGATCAGGGAGGACCGAGCGACCGGACTCGACGCGGGCGCGGCGGAACCGGCGGAACTCCCGCCATCGCTCGAGCCGCCGGCACAGGCGCAGGCGGCGATGACCGTCGCGACCGTGGCAAACGCGGCCAGGGTCGGGACGAGGCACATGCGGGGTCGACATGGCATCTCGGCTCCTCCTGCAAGGCAGATGAGGAGGTGGGGAGATGCGACCGTCGCGGGCGGCCACCGTGGGCTTGCGCCTGCCGGCGCCCCACCGAGCGATCCGGCAAGCAGCACCCTAGACCGGGGTTGTGACAGGCAAGGGCCGTAGAATGCCCTGATCCCCGACCGCAATGCCCGCCGCCCGCGCGACTAACTTGCGCAGGCGGCGCGCATGGCGGGGAGCGCAAGGGCACGACCGGCCCGAATGGCAGCGACTGGCCCCGTGCCCAAGGAGACTCAGCGGAGGAACGGTGACGAGGAAGCAGGCGGTCACGCTGGGCGTGCGCATCGCCGTGAGCGCCGCCATGCTCGCCGTCCTCGTGGCGCAGGTGCCGTCGTTCGACATGGACGAGCTGGTCCCGAAGTGGTCGGCCGGCACCGCCGCCTGGCTCGGCGTCGCCGCGGTCCTCACCCTCGCCGGGATCCTGCTCTCGGCGCTGCGGTGGCAGAAGGTGCTGGAGGCGCTGGAGATCCCGGCCCGGCTTCCCCGCCTCGTCTCGTACTACATGGCCGGACAGTTCGTCTCCAACGTCCTGCCCACGACCATCGGTGGCGACGTGCTCCGGGTGAGCCGCCTGTCCCGGGACACCGGGGAGTCGCCCGGGACCTTTGCCTCGGTGGTGCTCGAGCGGCTCACCGGCTGGCTCGTGCTGCCCGTGATCACGTTGGCCGGGTTCGCGGTCAATCCCGGCCTCCGGCACCTCGGCTCGGCCACGCAGGTGGCGCTGATGCTGGCGTTCGCCACCCTGCTGCTGCTCGTCGGCGTGCTCGCCGCCGTCGGCAGCCGGCGCATCGGGGGCCGGTTCGCCACCCGCGCCGGCTGGCGCCGCTTCGCCGGCGCCGTCCACCTGGGCGTGAACCGGCTGCGCGCCGACCCGGGTGCCGCCGTCAACGTCCTCGTCGCCGGGTTCGCCTACCAGCTCGTGCTGGTGCTCGCGGCCGTCGCCGCCGCCAACGCCCTCGGCGTCCGGCCCGCCGGCCTGACCGCGCTCCTGGCGTTCTTGCCGGCGGTGCTCATCGCCCAGGTCCTGCCGATCAGCATGTCGGGCCTGGGAGTGCGCGAGGGAGCGTTCGTGCTCTTCCTCCACCCGCTCGGAGTGCCCCGTGAGGACGCGATCGCCCTCGGACTGCTCCTCTACCTGCTCAACGTGGCCGTCAGCCTGCTGGGCGCGCCCGCCTTCGCCGCCGCCGGCCGCGCCCGGTCGGCACCCGACCAGGCCGCCGCCGGCTCGACCATGGCGGCATGAGCGAGCGTCCCGCCAGAGCAACCGGCGGCATGAGCGAGCGTCCCGCCAGAGCAACCGGCGGCATGAGCGAGCGTCCCGTCAGAGCAACCGAGCGAGTGGGTCCCCAGCAGACCCCCACAAACCAGCAGGAGCGGGGACCATCGGGGCCGCTCGACGAGCCACCGGTCGATGAGCGGACCCCTCTGCTCGACTGGGGCCTGCGTTGGTGGCACGAGCTGATCTACGTCGTCCTCGTGTATGCGGCCTACTCGGCCGTACGCAACCAATTCGGGTCCGGTGGCGGCAACGTCGACCCCGAGCCGGCGTTCAACCACGCCAAGGCGATCATCCAGCTCCAGAGGAACATCGGCCTGTACTTCGAGGACACCCTCCAACAGTGGTACCTCGACCTACCGCTGCACGGGCTCATCCGCTTCTGGAACATCTACTACGGGCTGTTCCACTTCGTCGTGGTCGCCGTCGCGTTGGTGTGGATGTTCCGCAAGGCGCCGGAGCGCTATCGCCTGTGGCGCAACACCCTCGCGTTCACCACGCTCCTCGCGCTGGTGGGCTTCGCGTCGTTCTCCCTGATGCCCCCGCGCCTGCTGGACGACCCCGGAAAGTACGGCGGCTGCCAGATCTACGCCGCCGGCCAGAACCTGCCCGACAGCGACGGCCAGCCGCCCTGCGATCGCTACGGGTTCGTCGACACCGTGGCCGACTACGGCGGCTGGGCGTCGTTCGGCAGCGAGGAGATGGCGGCGGTCTCGAATCAGTACGCCGCCATGCCGAGCATGCACATCGGATGGTCCACGTGGTGTGCGTTGGTGCTGGCGCCGTTGGTGCGGCGCCGCTGGCTCCGCGCCCTGGTGATCGCCTATCCGTTCTTCACCCTCTTCGACATCATGGTGACGGCCAACCACTACTGGATCGACGGCGTGGGCGGGCTCATCTGCCTCGGCGGTGGCTACCTGATCGCCCGCACCGGCACCAGATGGTGGGAGTCGCGCCATGGACTCCCCCGCGTGGTGCCGGCGCCCGCGCCCGCCGATCCCGCCGCCGGCGTTCGCGGATAGCGGGCGCAAGGCGCGCTGGCAGCGGTGCGCCGAACGGCGTAGCTAGACGCGGATGCTCTGAGGCGCGTCGGGTTCGGAGTGGCGACCCCAGTGGACGGGGGTGCCGTGGTAGCCGCTGGTGGCCAGCACCTCCTCGGTGCCTCCCGGCCACCAGGTCAGCCGAAGGTCGGCTACCCGCCCGGCGGGCTCCAGACGCAGCCAGCCAAGCGGCGCATCGTCGCCGGCGGCCTCGCCCGCCTTGCGGAGCGCCGCCCGCATGCGGGCCCGAGACGCCCCGTCGACGTATTGCCAGACGATGGAGTGGTACACGACGGTGACGCGCCCGGGCGCCGAGACTGCCAGACGGGTCTCGAGCCACTCCCCCAGGTCGGCCGCATGGACGCTCGCGGGAGCGCCCGCGGCGATCGCGAGCGCGGCGTCCAGCCGGGCGCGGCGCTCGATCATGTCGGGCCAGAGGTAGGCGCGCAGGGTCAGGCGGCCGTCGCCGTCGGTGGGATCGATGGGCGATCGGTCGCACCCCTCCCTGGCGGTGATGCGGACCGCCACGTCGTCGAGGACGGGCCGCCTGCCGTCCCAGACACCGACGAACCGCACGGCGCTGGCAGGGTCCCCGAACGTCGACACGCCGGTGTCGTACCAGTAGCGGTCCCAGCGGAGGTTGAGCCCGGCGCTGGCGCCCAGCTCCAGGAGCCGCAAGGGCAGCCCGCCGCGGCGGGCCACCTCGACGAAGCCTCCCACCAGCGCAGCGGACCGTCCGACTTCATTGGTCTGGACGCCGTCCTCCACGCGCGCCTCGATGGCCGGTCGCAGCTCCGCCACGGTGGCAACGAAGTCGTCGGCGAGGCTCGGACCCGGTGAGCCACCCACCGACGGATAGTGGGTCGCCAACCGCGGGGCGCGGCCCTCGAGCACCAGGCGGTGGATCGAGCCCAGGAACCGCAGCGGCAGCGCCGAGCCGAAGGGCTCGCGCTCGTGCGGCCGCAGGATCGCCGCGCAGGGACCGTCGGCGCCGACGTCGGCGATGACTGCGTCGAGCACCTCGGCGTAGAGCGCCGAACCGAGCTCCGCGCATGCGTTGCGCTGGAACACGAGCGCCTCGACGAGGGGGACCACATGCGGACCGGGCATGCACGTCATCTATCACCATCGGCACGACACCAGCGGCACGCAACACCGGCGGCCGGAGGCGACCGGACCCTGCATGGTCGCGTCACGGGCCGGCCGAGTAGCGTGGGTCGCTGCTCGGGGCTCGGACGGGCCCACAGTCCACGCCGCTACGGAGCTGCATCGATGCTGCTCGACTCGATCAACGACCCAACGGATCTGGGAAGGCTGTCGTACGAACAGCTCGACGCGCTGGCCGGCGAGATCCGCCAACACATCATCGACGCGGTGTCGGCCGCGGGTTCGGGGCACCTGGGATCGAACCTGGGCGTCGTCGAGCTCACCCTCGCCGTGCACCGCGTGTTCGAATCGCCGAGGGACATCCTCCTGTGGGACACCGGCCACCAGGCGTACGTCCACAAGATCCTCACCGGCCGCCGCGACGACTTCGCCACGCTGCGCCGGGCCGGGGGGCTTTCCGGCTATCCGTCGCGCGCCGAGTCCGAGCACGACTGGGTCGAGAACAGCCACGCGTCCACGATCCTGTGCTACGCGCACGGACTCGCCGAGGCGAACAAGCTGCGGGGGGTGACCGACCGCAACGTCGTCGCCGTCATCGGCGACGGCTCGATGACCGGCGGCATGGCGTTCGAGGGGCTCAACAACCTCGGTCACTCCGACAGCCGCGCCGTCATCATCCTCAACGACAACGGCCGTTCCTACGCCCCCACCGTTTCGCGCCTGAGCGAGAGCCTGGGCCGCATTCGCCTCAATCCCGCCTACGTGCGCAACCGCGCCCGCCTGGACAAGCTGTTGCACGACCTGCCGCTGTTGGGCGACAAGCTCGAGCGGGGTGTGGAGGGTGCGTTGGCGGCGGTGCGCGAGATGTTCGAGCCGCCGGCGTTCTTCGAGATGCTGGGCGTGCGCTATACGGGCCCGTTCGACGGCCACGACATCGCCGGCCTGGAGCGTGCCCTGCGCAACGCCCGGGAGTTCGACGGACCGATCGTGGTCCACGTCCTCACCCAGAAGGGCCGCGGCTACGCCCCCGCCGAGAACGACCCGATCAAGCGGCTGCACGACGTGGGCGGGGTCAAGCCGGGCAGCTACACGGCGGCGTTCACCGAGGCGCTCATCAAGGAGGCCGAGCACCGGCCCGAGGTGGTGGCCCTCACCGCGGCGATGCCCGACTCCACCGGGCTGCTGCCCTACAAGGAGCGGTTCCCCGATCGGTTCTTCGACGTCGGCATCGCCGAGCAGCACGCAGTGACGGCGGCGTCTGGCATGGCGATGGGTGGCCTGCGCCCGGTGGTCGCCATCTACTCGACGTTCCTCAACCGGGCGTTCGACCAGGTCAACCTGGACGTGGCGATGCACCGGCAGCCCGTCGTGTTCTGCCTCGACCGGGCCGGCATCACCGGCGACGACGGTCCCAGCCACCATGGCGTGCTCGACCTGGTGCTGCTGTCCAAGGTGCCGGGGATGACGATCTTCGCACCCTCCTCCTACCGGGAGGTGGGCGTGATGCTGCACGACGCCCTGGAGCTCTGCACCGCCGGGCCCGCAGCCATCCGCTTCCCCAAGACGATGCCGCCCGACGACACAGCGGCCCCCAGCGACGGTGACGAGGAGGTCGGCTCCGGCCTGTCCGCCCGCAAGGTCCGGACCGGTCGCGACGTGTGCATCCTCGCCGTGGGCAAGATGCTCGGCCCCGCCCGGGCCGCCGCCGAGGCGATGGCCGCGTCCCACGGGATCCAGGCGGCGGTGTGGGACGTGCGCCTGGTCAAGCCGCTGGACGAGGAGATGCTCGCCGAGGCCGCGACGTACCCCCGCGTGGTCACCGTCGAGGACGGCTATCGGGACGGCGGCGCGGGTTCCGCAATCGCCGACCGTTTGGCCGGTCTGGCTGCCGGCCAGGAACACGAGGAAGGTCCGAACGTGACCGTGCTGGGCGCGCCGGTGCGGTTCATCCCGCACGGCAAGCCCGACGACATCCTCGCCTCGGTGGGACTCGATGCCGAGGGCATAGCCGCCACGGTGCGTGCTGTTCTAGGCCGGTAGTGCGTCGCCACCGCAAGACGCGACAAGGCCCGGACCGGTAAACCGGCCCGGGCCTCTCCCCCTGGTCGCCCCCAGCGGTGATCGGGGTTCACCATAGCTGAGCTAGGTGTCGCCTGTCACATGTTGTTATCGAAAGACCGCGCGGCGACGTTACGGCCGGCGCGAAAAGTCCGACCCGGGCCTCACCGACGACCTCACGTATAGTAGGGGTTCTCCCCCATCGAGTGGTCGGTGGTGTCGACCACCTCGGTGACCTCGGGGATCGCCTCACGGATGGCTCGCGTGATGCCTTCCCGCAGCGTCATGGCCGAGACGGCGCATCCCTGGCACCCGCCGCCCATGGTCACGTACACGACGCTGCCCTCGACCCGGTCGAGGCCCGCGAACCCACCGTGCATCGCCAAGGCCGGGTTGATCTGACCGTCGAGCAGCTGCCGGACCTTCTCGTCGATTGTGCCGGTCAGCTCGATGTGAGCGCCGGACAGGGGATCGGGGCGATTGGGATTGCGGAGGACGAGCCCGTTCTGCGCGCCCGCCGTCGGCAGGTCCAACGTGGCGCCCCGGAGCGCGTCGAGGCTGTCGACCGGGATGATCACCGGTAGGCCACCCTCGTGTTCGACCACGTCGCCGGCCTCGAGGTCGGCGTCGGCGACGGGGTCGAAGGTGAGGTCGTAGGTGTACTCGACGCCCTGGACGCCCGTGACCTCGACGCGCAGGCCGAGCGCGTCCGGGTCGTCCTCCTGGGCCCGCAGCTCGAGGATCTTGTCACGGGCGGGCTCGGTGACGATCATGACCATGCGGTCAGGCTAGCGCCGCGCCGGTGTGGAACATGCCTGCCAAGAGCGTGCGCCGATGGGCACGCCATCTTGGTTCACGGTGGTCGGTGTTGGCGGGAGGCCGAGCTGTGTAGCTGGGGCTTGCACCGAAAACGCCGTACAGTTCGGCGCCCACTCGCCTGCCTATCCGCTCTGCCTCTGGGCGCCGTTATCGGGGTCGCGGACGTCGACCCACCGACACGGCGTCAGGTTGCCAGACCGAGCGACTCGGCCTCCTCGGCGAGTGCGAGCCAGTGCTCCTCCGCCGCCGCCAGCTCGCCGTTGACGAGGGCAAGCTCCTCACCCGCGCCCGCCAGCGCGACATGGTCGCTCCCGGCTCCGGCGAGCTCGGCCTCGAGTGCCGCCTGCCGGTCCTGCAGGCGACGCATCTCGGTCTCGGCGCGGCGCAACAGGTGGCGCAGTGTGCTCGGCGTGCGCCGGGTGCCCCCGTCGATGGCATGGCCGCCGCGCCGGGCTCGGTCCCTGGGCTCCGCCCGCGCCTCCT
>Ga0081538_10002254_pt1 | contig 19094 bp, 26 predicted proteins | sample TabmetS5T2R1_FD_71022 | JGI IMG/M metagenome (GOLD analysis project Ga0081538, IMG submission 71022) | Tabebuia heterophylla rhizosphere microbial communities from the University of Puerto Rico - S5T2R1 | ecosystem: Host-associated > Plants > Roots > Rhizosphere ... | reverse complement strand
CTCAGTCCCCGTCTGGCCCTCCGGAGACTGGCTCCCGTCTCGCTACGTCGAGCGCGCGACGCAGGTCAACGGGTGGTTTGGACTCGCATTGCAGAAGTTCCCCACTGAAAGGATGCCTAAACATCAATCGGGCTGCATGCAGAAATTGACGGTTCAGGCCGATCTTTTTCCCGCAATTTCCGCCTCCGTAATGCCGGTCGCCGCAGATCGGGTGGCCGATGGCCGCCATGTGCGCGCGGATCTGGTGGGTTCGGCCCGTCTCGAGCCGAACGCGTAGCAACGTGTTTCGCGGGAGGCGCTCCAGGACCCGAAAGTGCGTCACAGCGGCCCGCGCGCGGTCGGTTCGGGTCGAGACGACCGTGCGACGCACACGGTCCCGCCCCAAGGGGGCGTCGATCGTGCCGCTCTCGGTTGCCGGCCGGCCGTCGACGAGCGCCAGGTATTCGCGGGTGATGCCGCGGGCACGCATGAGGCGGCGCATGGCGGCGTGCGCCTCCTCCGACTTCGCCACTACGAGCAGTCCCGAGGTGTCGCGATCCAGTCGATGCACGATTCCCGCGCGTTCGGGGTCCGGCCCTCCTGCCGCACGTCCGGCGAGCGCCTGAGCGAGAGTCGGCCCGTGATGCCCGGGCGCCGGGTGGATCACGACCCCGGGCGGCTTGTCGACCACGAGCAGATGCTCGTCCTCGAACACCACCTCGAACGGCACGTCGCCGCTCGCTTCCGGCCGCTCCTCGACACGACCGACGGCGACCGAATCTCCCTCGGCCAGCCGGTGGCTCTTCGGGCGCGCCCGACCGTCGACGGTCACCGCGCCCGCGTCGATCAGCCGCCCGGCGGCGGCTCGCGACGGGGCGGCGCCGCGGGCCGCGAGGAAGCTGTCGAGCCGCACGCCCGCGTCGTCGGGCCCGGCGGTGAGCTCACCCGAGCGCATGCCCCTCAGGACGCCTCCCGGCGTGCCCATCTCTCTCGCCCCTCCACCACGTAGAGGAGAGCCAGGACGCCAACCACGATGCAGGCGTCCGCGAGGTTGAACGCCGGCCAGGCGACGGGGTCGATGAAGTCGGTCACCGCCCCCTCGCGGGCCCGGTCGGCCAGGTTGCCGAGCGCACCGCCCAGCAGGAGCCCGACCGGCAGCCAGAGCCACGGCATGTCGCGGTGGACCACGAAGTAGCCGACGAGCAGCGCCAGTGACAATCCAATCAGGATCGCCACCACCAGCCCGCCGCCCTCGAGCGCGCCGAACGCCACGCCGGTGTTGCGGGCGTGCGTCAGGTCGAGCCCGGGAAAGACGCTCACCTGGTCGCCGCGGTCGATCTGGGAGACGGCCAGCTGCTTCGTCGCCTGGTCGAGCGCGACGACCAGGCCCGCGGTCGCCACGGCGCCCGCCGGCCCGGCCCTGGCGACCGCCATCGACCTACCCCCGGATGAGGTTCGCCACGATGCTGCTCAGGATGATGAGCACGAACGTGGCGACGATCGGGCTCAGGTCGAGCGCACCCGCCCCCAGCCGCACCGGAGGCAGGAAGCGGCGGAACAGGTTGAGGTACGGGTCGGTCACGTCGGATACGAACTTCAGCGCCCCGGCAAGGAAGCGGTTGTACGGGATCCGCGGGATCCAGCTCATGATGATCCGGACGAAGATCAGCACGAGGTACACGAGCGCAAGCGTCTCGACGTAGTCCGCCACGTCGCCGCGGGTGACCGCAAGCCAGACGGTCATCGCCCGGTCCCCTCCACGACCGCGTCCACGGCCGCCCGGCAAATCTCTCGCAGGCCGCGCTCCTCGAGGCTTATCAGCCCGCGCTCGGTCGCACCGCCGGGAGTCGCGACACGGGCCCGCAGCGCCTCGTTGTCGTAGCCGTGGTCCGCCAGGTAGGCCGCGGCCCCGGCCATCGTCTCGACGGTCATGCGCACAGCCTCCTCGGAAGGCAGCCCGTGCGCCACGCCGGCGTCCGCGAAGGATTCGGCCACGAGGGCCATGAACGCGGGGCCGCAGCTCATGAGCGCCATCGCCGGCTCTATCAGCGGCTCGTCGTCGAGCCGGATCACCGTTCCCGCCCGGCCGAACAGATCGAGGATCTCCCGCTCCGGCCCGTCCGCCGCCCGCGATCCCGGCGTGTAGCAGAGAACCCCGCGCCGCACCTCGGCGGGGATGTTCGGGATAAAGCGGTACACCGGCACGCCTGGGTACGCGGCCTCCAGCCGCTCCGTCGTGACGGCGGCGAGAATCGAGATCACCAGCTTCGCCCTGCCGGATGCCTCCGCCGCCACCTCGTCGAGCTGCTGCGGCTTATGGCACAGGACGACGGCGTCGGCGCGCTCGGCCAGATCGGCGTTGGAGTCGACCGCCTCTCCCCCGAGCTCGTCGGCGAGCGAGCGGGCCTTCTCGCGGTCGATGTCCGCGACCAGCACGGGCTCACCGATCCCGCGCGCAAGTGCGGAAGCCATGTTGCCCGCGCCGATTAGCCCCAACTTCACGGCGGCGAAGCCTAGTGGGGAGGTCCACTAGCCAGGCGTACCCTCAGTCTCCCGCCGCGCCGATCGAGAGGGTGAAGGAACGCACGCGGCCTCCGCGCACGGTCGCCGCCAGAACCGGGTAGGGCCTCTCCTCCCCGATCAGGCTCACCGCGGTCACGAGCCACCAGCTGCGTCCATGGCGCCGGGCGCGCGGATAGAGGTTCCGCAGCCGCCTCAGGCGTGCGCCCACCTTCAGTCCTCTCTTGGTGCGCCATTGCTCGCCGTAGGCGCGAGCGTTTTGCGAGCGACCGAGGTCCCGATCGCAGGCGGAGCCGGTCCCGAAATTCGCGAAGACGATCCTTACGCCGGACCCGGGCCAGTTCACGGTGCAGCCGTGGCCCATGAAGCGCGACCGCTCGCTCGCCGGCTCGCCGAAGACCGCCACGGCCGCGCCGTAGGTCGGATCGCGCTGGGGCTTGAAATCGCCGATCGCGAGCACACGTCCGAAACCGCTCGAGCTGCCGCGAACCTCGATCGTGTCCGGTCGAGCCTGCGCGGCCGCCGGAAACGCCAACGCCATCGTCGCCAGCAAGAGGATCACCCGCCGCACCGCGGGCACTCTAGTCAGGACTGGTTGAAGAAGCCCTTCTCGATCAGCCGCGCGCGCTCCTCCGCTGACACCTCCACGTTGCGCGGCGTGAGCAGGAAGACCTTGTCCGCGATCCGCTGCATGCCGCCGTCGAGCGCGTAGGTGAGGCCGGAGGCGAAGTCGATCAGCCGCTTCGAGAGGTCCGTGTCGGTCCCCTGCAGGTTCAGGATCACGGGGATCGAGTCCTTGAACTGGTCGGCGATCTGCTGCGCGTCGTTGAAGTTCTTGGGGATCACCAGGTGGACCTGGATGTCGCCTGCCTGGGTGCTTCGGCCGTTGTCGCCCACCGGCCGCAGCGGGCGGGTCTCGCGGGCGGACGGCCGGGGTTCGTCGGCGAAGATGTCGTCGATCTCGTCACGGCGGCGGCGCTGCAGCCGGCGGACGTTCGGCCGCTCCCTGTACCGGTCCTCGAGCTCCGCCTCGGGCTCAGGCTCGGCGACGGCCTCGTAGCGAGGGTCTTCCTCCTCGGCGAGGCCGAAGTACACAAGCGTGCGGTGCCAGGTATCGCGAAGCGCCATGCTCAGGTGTTTTCGCGCGTAAGCGGGAAACTCCTTGTGACAGTGTAGGCGCCGTGCAGTCGGAGCCGTTTCAGGTCCTGCGGCAGATTCCCGGAGCCGGAAGCGTCGTGCTGTCCGGCGAGGCGGCGGGTTCGGGTCCGCCGATCGTTCTGCTCCACGGCCTGTCCGCGACGCGTCGGAACGTCGTCCAGGGCTCGAAGCACCTGCTGCGCCGCGGCTATCGCCTGATCGCATACGACGCCCGCGGACATGGGATCTCCGAGCCGGCGCCCAGCTACGAGTACTCGGACCTGGTGAGCGATCTCGACGCGGTGCTGGCACGCCTCGATCTGGAGCGCGCGGCGCTGGTCGGGAGCTCGATGGGGGCGACCACCTCGATGGCGTTCGCGCTCGAGCACCCGAAGCGCGTTCCCGCCATGGTGCAGATAACCCCCGCCTACACCGGCAACGCGCGCGCCGGTGCGGAGGACTGGGAGCGGATGGCCGCCGAGCTCGAACGCGGTGATCTGGAGGCCTTCGCCCGGGTGGCACAGCCCGACGGAGTGCCGGAGCGTTGGCGCGAGGTCGCCCGCGAGGCGATCCGCCAGCGAATGGAGCGCCACGAGCACCCGGACGCGGTGGCGCAGGCCCTGCGCCAGGTGCCGCGGTCGATCGCCTGGGAGGGGCTCGATCCGCTCGAGAGCCTCGAGCTGCCGGTCCTCGTCGTCGGCTCGCGGGACGAGGCGGACCCGATGCACCCGCTGGCAGTGGCGCAGGAGTACGCGCGGCGCCTGCCTCAGGCGGAGCTGGTGGTCGAGGACGAGGGCCAGTCTCCCCTCGCCTGGCAGGGAGCCCGGCTGTCCGGCGCGATCGGCGACTTCCTCGGGCGGGCGGGCTACTCGTAGAGCACGTTCCCGAGCCGGACGATCGTCGCGCCCTCCTCGACGGCGACCTGATAGTCCTGCGTGGTCCCCATCGAGAGGCGCTCGAGGCCGTGCTCCGCCGCAAGCTCGGCAAGGCGGGCGAAGTAGCGGCGGCTGTCCTCGGCGCGCTCGGTGAACGGCGGCATCGTCATCAGGCCCGTGACGGGGACGGGGCAGCGTTCGATGTAGCCGGCGAGCTCGGCCGGGTCGATGCCCTCCTTTGACTCCTCGCCGGCGACGTTCACCTGGATCAGCACCTCCTTGGCTGGGTGGCGCTCGAACCGGCGCAGCGCCGACTCCGATGCGACCGAGTGGATCAGGCGCACGTTGGGCGAGATGTCCTTCAGCTTCCGGCTCTGAAGCGCACCGATGAAGTCCCAGCTGAAGAGGTCGCGGTGGCGCTCCTGCTTGGCGAGCAGCTCCTGCGCGCGGTTCTCGCCCACGAGCTCGATGCCCGCCTCGGCCAGGGCCGGAAGATCCTCCGCGTCGACGTACTTGATCGCGGCGCAGATCTCGACCTCGGGGCCGACTTGCCCACGGACGCGTTCCAGGTTGGCGGCGACGCGCTCACTATCCATCGCGCACAACCAGCCCGGCCTGGCGGCCGGTGACCCCGCCGTCGCGACGGTGCGAGAAGTACAGGTCCGGCCGGCAGCTCGTGCAGTGGTCGATGTGCTGCACGCGGGTCACGCCGGAGTCGGCGAGCTTGCGGACGATCACCGCGCGCAGGTCGAGCATGCGCCCACTCGCCACACCGTCGAGGTCCGCGAACGCCTCGAGCACCTCCGGGCCCACCTCGTAGCAGCAGCCTCCGATCCCGGGACCGACCGCGGCCTCCGGGGTCCCGTCGAAGCGCTCGATCGCCCGCTCGATGATTCCGCCGGCCAGCGGGCGCCAGCCGCAGTGCAGCATCGCCGCCCGAGCGCCGTCGGACAGCGCCACCGGGTAGCAGTCCGCCACCAGCACGAGCAGGGCGAGGTCCGGCTCGGCCGTAAGGTGGCCGTCCACCTGCGGCAGGAGCTTGCCGCGGGGATCCGCGTACGAACGCCCCGTCCCGGGCGGTGCGTCCCATTCGAGCAGGTCGGTGCCGTGCACCTGCCAGCCCATTCCCACCCGCTCGGGGGCGACGCGCGCGGTGCGCGCGACCCGGCGCCGGTTCTCCATCACCCGCTCGGGCTGGTCGTCGGTGAGGATGCCGAGGTTCAGCGACTCGTAGGGACCGTCGCTGACACCGCCGCGGCGGGTCGAGAAGACCGCGCGCGCTCCCGGGAGACTGAGCTCGAACGCGGTCTCGGCGCTCACCGCGCGGCCTCCCGGGCAACCGCAAGGGCGGCCTCGAGCTCTTCTTCTCTTCCGGACACGAGGCCGTCGAGCTTACGGTCCAGCGTCTCGTCGAGTGCGCGCCCCAGCGCCGGTCCCTCGGGGACGCCGGCGGCCAGAAGATCGTTGCCCGTGATCTCGAGCCGCACCGAGCCGAGCTTCGTGACCCAGCGCAGGATCGGCTCGGACGGGGCCCGCATCGCCAGCGCGAGGGCGAGCGTCAGGAGCGGCTCGCGCCCGAGCAGCGCCCGCAGCTCGGACGGCTGATGGTCGCGCTCGCGGAGCTCGGCGGCGAGTCCCGGCGCCACTCGGGCAGCGCGGGCGACCGCGTCGCGCTGCTCGGATGTGAGGTGAAGGTCTGAGAGCCAGCGGTCGAGCCGCTGTGGCGCGGCGGAGCACAGCGCGGCGAGTGCCGCGAGCCCGCGATCGGCGCCGATCGCGACGGCGCCCAAGGAAGCCGAGGCGACGAGCTCGGGGTCCGCGTCGAGCGCCGGATGGAGCGCCCGGTCGAGGCCCAGCTCGTGCATGCGCTCGATCCCCGCCCGTGCCTCCGGCTCGCCGAGCAGGTCCAACAGCTCGTCGCGAACGCGCGCTCCCGAGACGGTGCGAATGGCACCCCCGGCCGCGGCCGAGCGAGCCAGGTCCTCCGTCCGGCGGTCCATTCGGAGGCCCAGCCGGACCTCGTAGCGAACCGCGCGAAGCAGGCGGGTGGGATCGTCGATGAAGCTGCGGTCGTGGAGCACCCGCACTACGCCTTCCTCGAGGTCCGCGACCCCGCCGCAGGGGTCGTAGAGGTGGCCGAGGTCGTCGCCCGTCAGGCCCACGGCCATCGTGTTGATCGTGAAGTCCCGCCGGCGCAGATCGTCATCGAGCGAGGCCCGCTCCACGGTCGGGAGGGCCCCCGGCTCGGGGTAGCTCTCGCGCCGGGTGGTGGCGAGGTCGAACATCAGCTCACCCGCCCGAACCGTCGCGGTGCCAAAGCGCTCGTGCTCGCGGACGACCCCTCCCAGCCGGTCAGCAAGCGCACGAGCCGCCGAGCGCGCGTCCCCCTCGACAGCGATGTCCAGGTCGACGGCGTCGGCGCCCCGAAGCAGGTCGCGCACGGCGCCGCCCACGAGGTAGGTGGGCGGCAGCCCCTCGAGCGCCGGCAGCAGACGCTCCAAGCCCCGCAGCCGGCGTACGCGCTCGCGCAGGTCGACGTCGCGCGGCGGCATCACAGGCGAACCGGGATCCCCGCCTCGCGCATCCGCTCCTTGGCCTCGCGGACGGTGTGATGCCCATAGTGGAAGATCGAAGCGCAGAGGACGGCGTCGGCGCCGCCCCGCTCCACCGCGTCGACCAAGTGGTCGAGCGAGCCCGCGCCGCCCGAGGCGATCACCGGCACGTCCACGGCGTCCGCCACCGCGCGGGTAAGCTCGAGCTCATAGCCGTCCTCCGTGCCGTCGCGGTCCATGCTCGTCAGCAGTATCTCCCCCGCTCCCCGTGCAGTGCCCTCGCGTGCCCACTCGATCGCGTCGCGCCCCACCGGCGTGCGGCCGCCGTTCACGTACACCCCGTACCCATCCCCCTCGCGGCGAGCGTCGATCGCCAGCACAACGCACTGTGCCCCGAACACCTCGGCCATCTCCGACAGGAGCGCCGGGCGCGCCACGGCCGCGGAGTTGACGGACACCTTGTCGGCGCCCGCGTCGAGCACGGCCTGCGCATCCTCCACCGAGCGCACGCCGCCACCGAGCGTGAACGGGATGAAGACGCCGTCGGCGCAGCGGCGGGCGAGCTGAGCCGCCGTCTCGCGCTTCTCGTGCGAGGCCGTGATGTCGAGGAAGACGATCTCGTCCGCTCCCTCCTCCTGGTAGCGCACCGCCAGCTCGACCGGGTCGCCGGCGTCCCGCAGGTTCACGAACTCGACTCCCTTGACCACACGGCCCTTGTCGACGTCCAGACAGGGGATCACTCGGCGGAGAAGCATCAGCTGAGCGCTTCCTGGCCCTCGCGGACGCCGAAGCGGCCCTCGTACAGGGCTTTGCCGGCGATGACGCCGGCCAGGTTGAGCAGCCGCAGGGAGCGCAGCTTCACGAGGTCTTCGAGCGAGCCGATCCCGCCGGAGTAGAGAAAACGCCCGCGCACGGCCTCGGCGACGCGCCGGACCTCGTCCGGATCGGGCCCATCGAGCATCCCGTCGCGATCGACGTTGGTGTACGCGAAGCGGGTCGCGCCCCGCTTCTGCATGCCCCTGATCACCTCCTCGGCGCCCTTGCCGGTCTCACTCGTCCAGCCCGCCACCGAGACCTGCCCGCGGCGGACGTCCACGGCCACCAGGATGCGAGCCGTGAACGCCGCCAGCGCCTCGTCGAGGAAGTCGGGGTCGGTGTAGGCGGCGGTGCCCAACACCACGCGGTCGGCGCCCGCGGCGAGAGCCCGGCGGATGGAGCCGATCGAGCGCAGCCCGCCGCCGAATTGGACCGGGATGTCGAGCTCGTGCCTGATGCGCCCGAGGTGATGGAGGTTCACGGGCTCCCCCTCGCGCGCGCCGTCGAGGTCGACCACGTGCAGGAAGCGCGCACCCGCGGCGACGAACGAACGCGCCGCCTCGACGGGGTCGTTCGCGTAGACGGTCTCCTGGTCGAAGTCGCCCTGGCGCAGGCGGACCGCCTTGCCGCCCCGGATGTCGACTGCGGGCAGAAGGATCATGCAGTAACTGGCACGCAGGCCCGCACGAAGTTGCCCAGCAGGGCCAGCCCGTGCGGACCGGACTTCTCCGGGTGAAACTGCACGCCGTAGACCGGCGCTCGAGCGACGGCGCTCACGAACTCGCTCCCGTAGTCCGCCGTGCCGAGCACGTCCTCGCCACGGGCCGGGCGCGGAGCGAACGAATTGGCGTGGTAGAAGGCGCACGGGTTCGGGAGCCCGGCGTTGAGCGCGGACTCGCGCCGCCATCCGACCGGATTCCAGCCGATCTGGGGGACCTTCAGCCCGGGCGCGTCGAGCTGCTCGACCGCGCCCTCGAGCAGGCCGATGCCGGCCGCCCCGCCCAGCTCGGTCGTGGACTCGAACAGGAGCTGCATCCCCATGCACAGGCCGATCAGCGGCACACCGGCGTCCACACGCTCGCGCAGAAGCTCGTCCAGCCCCAGCCGCCGCACCCGCTCCATCGCCTTCGGCATCGCGCCCACACCAGGCAACACCACCCCGTCGGCCTCGCGCACACGCCCGTGGGTGTTCGTGAGCTCCGGCTGGGCGCCCACGTGCTCGAGCGCCTTGGCCACCGAGCGCAGGTTCCCCATGCCGTAGTCGAGAATCGCGATCCGGGTCACAGGATCCCCTTCGTCGACGGCACTCCCGCCACGCGGTCGTCGTGAGCCACTGCCTGGCGCAGGGCCCGCGCGAAGGCCTTGAAGGAGGCCTCGACCATGTGGTGGGCGTTCGTCCCGGCGTCTACGCGCACGTGCACGGTCAGCTTGGCCGTGTTCGCAACGGCTCGGAAGAACTCCTCGGCCAGGTCGGTGTCGAAGTCGGCCACCCGCTCGGCCGGAAAGCCGCCCTGGAAGACGGTGAAGGGCCGGCCCGAGACGTCGATCGCGCAAAAGGCGCGCGCCTCGTCCATGGGGACCACGGCGTCGCCGAAACGCGTGATGCCCGAGCGGTCTCGAAGGGCCTCGTCGAGCGCTTGGCCGAGCGCGAGCCCGGTGTCCTCGACCGTGTGGTGGGGCCCGGTCTCGAGGTCGCCCTGGACGCGAACGTCCAGGTCCAGCCCTCCGTGGCGGGCCAACGAGTCCAGCAGATGGTTGAAGAAGCCGACGCCGGTGTCGCGCACGCCCGCGCCGCTCCCGTCGAGTGCCAGGGACAGCGACACGTCCGTTTCACCGGTGACTCTGTGGATCTGGGAGGTGCGACTCACGCGCGGCGCTCCATCGACTCTGCGTGCACGGGAAAGCCCTCGGCGCGAGCCAGCGCGGCGCCGGCCGGCGCGAGGCGGCCGGGCGCCCCGTCGGGCAAGGATACGCGAGCCATCCGGCGCCTGAAGGTGGCGGCGGAGAGCGCGCTCTGGAACCGCGCGGCGCCCCCCGTGGGCAGGATGTGGTTCGAGCCGGCGACGTAGTCGCCGAAGGCCGTGCCGGCGCCGGGGCCCACGAATACGCAGCCGGCGCGACGGACCCGCGGCGCCAATGCCTCAGCCTGCTCCCCCACGAGCTGGAGATGCTCGGGCGCGAGCCCGTCGGCCATCCACAGCGCCTCCTCGCCGCCCGCCGCGCACACCTCGAGCTCGGCGTCGGCGACGCTGGGGCGCCGGGGCGCCAGCCGCTCGACCGCGGCGAGAATCGCCTCCCGCACGTCCTCGTCGGGGGCGAACAGCCAAAGCGGACTGTCGGCTCCGTGCTCGGCCTGGGCGAGCAGGTCGAGCGCGACGGCCTCGGGATCGACCCCGGGCCCGTCGGCGATCACGGCAAGCTCACTGGGACCGGCCAAGCCGTCGATTCCCACCTCGGTGAACGCGAGCTGGCGCTTGGCCTCCTGCACCCAGGCGTTTCCCGGTCCGGCGATCACGTCGACCGGTCGCACACTGGCGGTCCCGTACGCGAGCGCAGCGATCGCCTGTACTCCGCCCATCCGATAGACCTCGGCCACCTCGCACAGGACACACGCGGCGAGGATCAGCGGATGCGCCCGCCCGCCGGGCCCCGGCGGCGCGCAGACAACGATCTCGTCCACCCCCGCCGCCCGCGCCGTCACGGCGCCCATCACGACGGTCGACGGATAGGGCGCGCGGCCGCCGGGCACGTAGATCGCGGCCCGGGCGACCGGCACCTCGACGATCTCCACCTGTTGTCCCTGCTCGAGGTCCACCTCGACCGGATCCACTGCCTGCGCCTTGACCACGGCGCCGACGTTCGCGATCGACGTTCTCAGGCCGCGGAGCACCCCGGGCTCGAGCACCCCGACCGAGCCCTCCAGCTCGCGGGGGTCGACCCGCAGCTGCTCGGGGCCGAGCTCGGCCTTGTCGAAGCGCTCCGTGAGCCGTAGCACGGCCTCGTCGCCGCCGGTCCGGACCTCCTCGAGGATCGCCCGCACATCCTCCTGGAGGGCCGGCCGGACCTCCCGCCGGGTGACTCCGGAATCGCTGCGCCTGATCCTCATGAGATCCGGATGCCCTCCACGATGCGGTCTATCTGCTCGCCCTTCAGCTTGTGTGCCACCGGGTTCGCGATCAGGCGAGCGGTGCACACGCCGATCTCCTCCACCACGCGCAGGTGGTTCTCCTCGAGCGTGCGGCCCGTAGCCGTGAGGTCGACGATCCCGTCGACCAGGCCGGTCAGCGGCGCCAGCTCCACCGAGCCCTTCACTTCGACTATCTCGGCCTGGCGGCCGGTCTCGGCGAAGTGGGCGGCCGCGACCCGCGGATACTTGGTGGCGATGCGCACGCGGCCGAGACGGCGCAGCGCGTCGCCGATCGGATCGCCGCCCTCGCGCGCGGCCACGACCATGCGGCAGTGGCCGTAGCCGAGGTCGAGCAGTTCGTAGACGCGGCGCTGAGACTGCTCCAGCAGCACGTCCTTGCCAGTTACCCCGATGTCCGCCGACCCGTGCTCGACGTAGGTGGGCACGTCGCTCGGGCGCATCGTCACGATGCCCGCCTCGGCGAACAGCAGCTTGCGCTCGTTCGAGCGCACCTCGCTCGTGTCGACGCCGAGCCGGTCGAGCAGGTCGAGCGTGCCGTGGAAGAGAGCGCCGCGCGGAACTGCGATCGTGAGGTCGCGGCTCACCCGAGCGCCTCCTCCGCCGCCTGTGCCAGGTGCACTCGCTGCACGTCCAGCGCGAGACCGCAGGCCGGCAGGTCGCGGCCGAAGCGGCCGATCAGCTCGTCGTAGCGGCCGCCGCCGCCGAGGGCAAAGCCCACGGCCGGATCGTAGACCTCGAACACGGCTCCGGTGTAGTAGCCGAGCTCGCGCACGAGACCGAGGTCGAAGATCACGCGGTCGGCCACGCCCCGCTCCTCGAGCAGCTCGTGGAGGGCGCGCAGCCCCTCCACCGCGTCGCGTGCGGGAGCGGCTGCGCGCTCGAGCACCTCGCGTCCCCCGCGGAGCTCCGGCAGGCGGACCAGCAGCTCCTGCTCGCGCTCGCCGAGCCCGAGCGCCGAGGCGCTCATCTCGAGGCCCACCAGGTCGCGTCGCGAGAGGCATTCGAGCAGGGGCAGGTGCCGGTCCGCCGGGACCTCGAGCGACGCGAGCAGGCTGCCGTACAGCGAGCCGTCCCCCACGCCGATGCGGTGCCGGCGGAGCCCGGCCTCGTCGAGCGCGGCGATGGTGAGCGCCACCACCTCCGCGTCGCCCTCGGCCCCAGGCACGCCGATCAGCTCCAGGCCGCCCTGAAGGAACTCGCGCGGCTCCCCCACGCCACGTTCGGCCGCGCGCCAGGCCCGCGCGAAGTAGCAGAACCGCAGCGGGGGCTCGACGCCCCGGTAACGCGTCGCGACCACGCGCGCGATCGGGATCGTCATGTCGGAGCGCAGCGCGAGCACGTCCCCCTGCTCGTCGAACGTGCGGTAGCGGGCTCCGGCCGCGTGTTCCTCTCCCCGCCGCAGCACCTCCTCGTACTCGAGAGCCGGCGTGTGGATCTCGCCGTAGCCGGACTCCTCGAAACGGTCCCGCATGCGGTCGCAGATCGCGCGCAATTCGCGCATCTCCTCCGGCAGCACGTCGCGAGTGCCCGGCGGGATCGGGTGTGTCATGCGCCCGTCCTACGCAAGCACGCGCTCGCCGGCGACCCGCTCGATCCGCGCTCCGAGCGCCCGAAGCCGCTCGTCGATCCGCTCGTAGCCGCGGTCGATCTGCCGGATGTTCCCGATCTCGGACCGGCCCTCGGCGCACAGCGCCGCGATGAGCATGGCCATGCCCGCGCGGATGTCCGGGCTCTCCATGCGTTCGCCGTGAAGCCGGCTCGGGCCGCTCACGACCGCGCGGTGCGGGTCGCAGACGATCACCCGAGCGCCCATCGAGACCAGCTTGTCGACGAAGAACAGCCGGTTCTCGAACATCTTCTCGTGGATCAGGATCAGGCCCTCGGCCTGGGTGGCCATGGCCAGGGCGATGCTCGTGAGGTCGGCGGGGAACGCGGGCCAGGGACCGTCCTCGATCTTCGAGACGGCCTCTCCCTCGTCGCTCCTCACCCGCAGCCGCTGCTCCGGCGGCACTATCACGTCGCGATCGTCGTACTCGATGCGACAGCCGAGCCGCTCGAAGGCAAGGCGGGTCATGCGCAGGTCGTCCGGCACGCAGTCCCGGATTCTCAGCTCGCCGCCCGTGCAGGCCGCGAGCGCGATGAAGCTGCCGATCTCGATGTAGTCCGGACCGATTGCGTAGTCGGCGCCGCCCAGCTCGGCCTGGCCGTGCACGATCATGAGGTTGGAGCCGATCCCCTCGACGCGTGCTCCCATCTGCATGAGGAGACGCGCCAGGTCCTGGACGTGCGGCTCCGCGGCGGCGTTGTGGATGACCGTCGAGCCCGGCGTCAGCGCCGCCGCCATTAGGGCGTTCTCGGTGGCCATCACCGACGCCTCGTCCATGAAGAAGTCGCATGCGTGCAGGCCGCCCGGCGCGCTGAGGTGGTACCAGCCGGGCGCGCGCACGTCGGCGCCCAGGGCGCGGAAGGCGTCGAGGTGCGGATCAAGCCGCCGCCGGCCGATCACGTCGCCCCCCGGCGGCGGCATGTCCGCCTTGCCGAAGCGGGCCAAGAGGGGGCCGGCCAACAGGAAGGAGGCGCGGATGCGCTCCGCCCCGTCCTGATCGACCTGGGTGTGCGTCACGCCGTCCGTTCGGACGGCGATCGTGTTCTCGTCGCGCCATTCCGCCTGCGCGCCGAGCAGCACGAGCAGCTCGACCATGGCCTCGACATCGCGGATGCGCGGGACGTTGCGCAGGACGACCTCCTCGCGCGTCAAGAGCGACGCGGCGAGCGCGGGAAGTGCAGCATTCTTGTTGCCGGCGGGAACCACCGTCCCGGAGAGTGGGCTCCCGCCCTCGATGACGAACTTCTCCATGCGCGGATCAGCCGGGGTATCGGGATCGAGGGGCCGGGCAAGCGTATCGAAGGCCATCTTGGTCGAAGTTCGGCCCGCCGTCCGGATACCCTGCCGGGTCGATGCCGCCTAGCCGCGAGGAAGCATGGGAGCTCGTCGAGGAGTGGGTCCAGAGCGACTCGCTCCGCAAGCACCTGCTTGGGGTCGAGACCGGGATGCGCGCCTACGCCCGCAAGTGGGGCGAAGACGAGGAGATGTACGCCGTCACCGGGTTGCTGCACGACCTCGACTACGAGCGCTACCCCGACCTCGAGACAGGCCATCCTCGCAAGGCCCTCGAGCTGTTCCGTGAAAGGGGCTACCCGCAGGAGCTGATCGACGCCGTGGCCGGGCACGCGACCTTCCTGGGGGTCCCGCGCGAGAGCCGGATGGCGAAGACGCTCTACGCCGTCGACGAGCTGTCCGGCTTCATCGCCGCCTGCGCCCTCGTCCGCCCCACCGGCGTTGAGGGCATGACGCCGAAATCCGTGAAGAAGAAGCTGAAGCAGCCGAGCTTCGCCGCGGGCGTGGACCGCGAGGAGGTGCGTGCCGGCGCCGAGGAGCTGGGCGTCGACTTCGACGAGCACGTGGCGTTTCTCATCGCCGCGATGGAGGAACGGGCGGACGAGCTCGGGCTAGCGCCAGCGCCCTCCTGACTTCGCCCATTCGACCAGATGCTCGACTGAGCAGAAGGCGTCGGGAACGCGGTGCTCGCCGCGGTGGCGTACGAGAATCACGCGGTCGGTGCCGATGCGGTTGCCGCAGTGGGCGCACGAGCCGGGCTCGTCGGCGCCGTTCTGGTCGTCCCCCTCCTCCCAGTGCTCCCCCCGAATCGACCAGGGCACGATGTGCTCCAGCCGGCAGAACGCGGCACGGCGTGCGGGGGACGGCGTCCGCACACGCCAGCCGTCGTCGTGCTCGATCGCGCGGCCGCACCAGGAGCAGCTCTCGGTAGATTGCCCAGCCATGGCGGGAGATGATGATCGGTCCGGCGCGGGCCAGCCCGCGCCCTCCCGCACGGCCCTCCGGATTATCGTCCTGGAGGGCGACGAGACCGGACAGGAGCTGCTCGAGCAGGCGCTTCGCGTTTTGGATCCAGCCGTGACGAAGGTCCCGGTCGAGCTCGAGCACTATGACCTCTCGCTCGAGAATCGCCGCCGCACGCGCAACGAGGTCGTCGACGCCGCCGCCCGTGCCATGCTCGAGGCGAAGTTCGGGCTCAAGGCGGCGACGATCACCCCCGAAGGCGCGGACGACGTGGGCAGCCCGAACCGCCTGCTCCGCGAGGCGATCGACGGCAAGGTGATCATTCGTACCGGACGCCGGATCCCGGGCGTGACGCCCGTGGCCGGCGTGCACTACCCGATCGCGGTGGTGCGGATGGCGGTCGGCGACGCGTATGGCGCCAAGCAGTGGCGCCAGGACGAGGACGGCGACGAGGTCGCCTACCGCACCGAGCGCATCTCCCGGGGCGTCTGCCGGGCTGTGGCCGAGTACAGCTTCCGCACCGCTGCCCGCATCCACGGGCGCGTCTACGGCGGTCCCAAGTGGACCGTCAGCCCGGTGTACGAGGGGATGCTCAAGGAGGAGCTCGACACCGCCTCCGAGCGCCATCCCGAGGTGCCATACAGCCCGGTTCTGATCGACGCCACCTACGCCGGTCTCATCTCCGGCGCCGCCGACGCCCCGCTCGTTATCCCCGCCCTCAACCGCGACGGGGACTGCCTCTCCGATCTCGTCATGCCGATGTTCGGCTCGATCGCCGGCGCGGAGTCGGTGCTGCTCGCGTTCGGGGACGAGTACGAGCCGTCGGCCGTGATGGCCGAGGCGCCCCACGGCACCGCCCCGGCGCTCCAGGGCAAGGACATAGCCAACCCGATGTCGATGATCCTGGCCGCGGCGGCGGTGTTCCACTACGCGTCCACGCTCGGCTTCGAGGGAACGGAGACGGCTTCGCGTGCGATCTACGAGTCGGTGCTGGAGGCGACGGCCACCGGCGTGCGCACGCCGGATCTTGGCGGCCACGCCGCCACGAGCGAGTTCACCGGCGAGGTGATCTCGCGCGTGCGCACGAAGATCGACATCTGGGCGTCGCTCTAAGTTTCGCCGCGCTCGCGGAGCTTGCGCCGGCTCTGCTTCTTCGCGCGTATGCTCCGCCCGATCGGCAACCCGGCGGCGGTCCGCGATGGATCCATGAGGTGCTTCCGCCTCCGCATGACGTAGTAACGACGTTGGACGAACAGGGTGAGAACGCCCGCGAGGACGATCGCGCTGAGGTTGATGGCGAGCTGAGCCGCCGCGCCTCCGGCCTCGCCCCAGTCGCCGTACGCCGCCGCGACTCCGATGTTGGAGGCGGCTGGGATCGTGGTCACGGAGATGAGCACTCCTATCAGCGCGCCCGACTTCGCCGAAGTGAGCGAGAGCACGCCGGCAACGCCGCCGATGAACGCCACGAAGAGGCTGAGGAAGTCCGGGTGCGAGATGAAGTCGGTCAGCGGATGACTCGCCTGCGAGAACTGGCTCGGGAAGACGTCGGTCTCGATGAAGACCGCCGTAGTGCAGAGCGACGCGACGATTCCCAGCGGAAAGCCGACCGCCAGCGCGCGCAGCGAGCGGCGGGCAAGCTGGCCTCGGAGTTCCACCAGCGCCACGCTGAGTCCCGCGAGTGGGCCGAACTCGGGTCCCACGACCATCGCTCCGACTATCAGGATCGGCTGGTCGAGGACGATCCCGACCGCCGCGATCTGCATCGCGATGATCATGAACAGCACGAAGCTGATCGAGAGCTCGGTGGTCTCGGACGTACGGGCTTCCACCTCCTCCCAGACGACGGCGTCGGACGGCAGGCCGGGGGCGGCCTTCTCGGCGGCCTCGAACGCGTCCGAAATGGCGGAGTCCAGGAGCTCCACGGCGATCGAGCCGGTCTTGGCAATGCCCAGCTCCTTGAGGTCGCTGATGGTCACGCTGGCTTCCTCGCGGGCGACGTCGCAGAGGATCACGTCCCCGACGGGCTTGTGCGACACGCCGGGGAGGTGCACCACGTTCAGCACCGCCGGCGAGGCGCACAGCAGGTCCAAAGCCTGCTGGGCGGTTTCCTCGGGCGCGACGATTCGCAGGTGGACCATCAGGCGATCGGCTCAGCCTCGGCCGTGAAGGGGGCGAGCGCCTCGCGCACGGGCGCGGGGATCTCCCGCGTCCGCCTGGTGGCGAGGTCGACAAAGACGTGCCGCAGCTCGCCCTCGGCAAGGACCTCGCCGTCGTGGGCGCGCTGTGCCGCGATCGCCGTCGTGATCGATGTGGATCCCAGGCGCGTGACGCGCGCCGTCAGGTCGACTTCCTCGTCGAAGCGCGCCGAGGCCCGATAGCGGATACCGGCCTCCGCCACGACCATGTCGGCGCCCGCTTCGATCATCTCGCCGTACGGATGCCCTCCCGCCCGGAAGAGCTCCGTCATGGCGATGTCGAACCAGGCGAGGTAGTGCGGGTAGAAGACCACGCCCTGCTGGTCGCACTCGGAGTAGCGGACCCGGATGCGATGCCGGAACGGGTCGTCGCTCATCTAGGCGCAGCCTACCGCCGCGGGTCTCGGACCCCGTTCAACGCGACTCTCCTGTCCCCGTGCAAGCGAACTTGCAGGAAATCTCCCTTCCATCCGACCGCCCCCGTACCTTCACGAACGCATGTTCCCTCAGTTCAGAGAGCAGCTCGGCACGGCGCTCGACCTGATCGTCGAGTTCTCCACCCTCGGCGAGTACCGCCTGGGCGTGGACCACGCCTACGGCGCCGCGGGCGCCCCCGCCGTCGCTCCTGGACATGCGCCGCAGCTGGGAGGCGCCGGCTCCCCCGCCGGCCGCGCTGCGGTGCGCCGCACCGTCGCGGGCGGAGCGACCGGTCGAGTGCCGGTCGCGACCCCCGCGGCCCGGCGGCTCCTGGGGCTGGCCGAGTTCGGCGAAAACTCGCTGCCGCCCGCGCCGCCCGAAGCCCCGTTGCCGCCTGCGCCGCCCGATGGCCCGGAGCGGCCCGCGCCGCCTGATGCCCCGCTGCCGCCCGCGCCGCCCGGGGCCCCGAAGCGGACCCCGCCGCCCGAAGCCCCGCTGCCTCCCGCGCCGTTCGAAGCCCCGAAGCGGACCGGCGGTCCGTGCCATGGGGACCGTCGGCGGACCGCTCCCCCGCGGCGCGTTAGGGCGCGTCCGCGGGCGGCTCCCGAGCAGCTCTGCTTCGCGGTCTAGTCGGAGGGCCGCGGTCTAGCCCGAGGGCGCCGGCCAGCCCGGAGGGCCGGCTACTCCACGCGCTCGGCCACCCAGCCGTCGGCCTCGCGGGAGAGGATCACGCGCGCCTCGCCGTCGGGCGCGACCGCCACGAAGTGGGCCCGATCCTCGCCCACACCCGGTCGGTCGTCGACGAGGATGAGGTGCAGATCACGGTACTCCCACCCCGGCCGCGACTGCTCGAGCGCGCCGCGGGCGACCTGCTCCATGGCTTCGCGATGCCAGCCCTTGTCAGCGGCGCGTGCCTCCTCGAGAGCCTGATCCGCGGCGGCGACGTGTTCCTCGTAGGAGGGCGCCTGGCGTCGATCGCGGGCCCGCGCCCCCAGCAGGCCGAGGATGAACGCGATCAGGATGACAACGCCGACCACGATGAGGATGATGGCGAGGGTGGACACGCCGCGTCAGTCTAAGGATCCGACATCGCGCCCGGTGGAGCGACATACTGGCGCCATGGCCACCGACATCACGGAGCCGGTGCGCCGCTTTGCCGACGCGATCGATCGCTCCGACGTCGATGACGCTCTCGTGGTATGCGACCCGGATATCGAGTTCCTTTCGGTTCTCGGCATCAGCGGACGCAGATACATCGGCCACGAGGGCATCCGTCAGTACTTCGACGATGTGTCCTCCGCCTGGCAGCGGTGGGGGATCGAGGTGCACCGCGTGGCCGCGGGAGAGGATAGGCGCGTGGCCATCGAAATGACCATGCATGTGCGCGGTCGAGAGAGCGGTGCGGCGCTCTCCGAGTTCGCCGGCCACGTATGGACGATCCGGAACGGGAAGCTGGTGCGCAACGAGCTCTACCGCGACCCGGGAGATGCGCTGGAGGCGGTAGGCGGGGCGCCGTAGGGCGGGCGCCCGCGCCGCAGGCCCGCCGCCCGCCGCAGGCCCGGCGCCCCCACCCCACACCCCCCGCGCCCCCCC
>Ga0081538_10002253_pt1 | contig 19097 bp, 20 predicted proteins | sample TabmetS5T2R1_FD_71022 | JGI IMG/M metagenome (GOLD analysis project Ga0081538, IMG submission 71022) | Tabebuia heterophylla rhizosphere microbial communities from the University of Puerto Rico - S5T2R1 | ecosystem: Host-associated > Plants > Roots > Rhizosphere ... | reverse complement strand
TGGTGCGGGGGGCAACCCGCGGCAACGGCGAGATCGGCGAGGAGGTGACCCAGAACCTGCGCACGATCGGCGCGATCCCGCTGCGGGTCGAAGGCGCGCCGCGCCTGCTCGAGGTGCGCGGCGAGGTCTACCTCCCGCTCGCGGCCTTCGCCCGCCTCAACGAGCAGCGCGCGGAGGCCGGCGAGCCGACCTACGCGAACCCGCGCAACACGGCGGCGGGCTCGATCCGCCAGCTCGACCCCCAGCTCGCGGCCTCGCGCCCGCTCTCGATCTGGTGCTACGGCGTCGGCGCGGTTGAGGGGCTCGAGTTCGACACCCAGCACGAGTGGCTCGACTGGCTGCGCGAGCACGGCTTCCGCGTGAACCCGGACGTCGAGGTGCTCGACACGGTCGACGAGGTGGTCGCGGCTTGCCGCGCCTGGGAGGATCGCCGCGACCGGCTCGACTTCGAGATCGACGGCGTGGTCGTGAAGGTCGACGACCTGGATCTGCAGCGGCAGCTGGGCGTGGTCGGACGCGAGCCGCGGGGAGCGATCGCCTGGAAGTTCCCGGCCACTACTGCCACCACCACGCTGAAGGGAATTGCCTGGAACGTGGGCCGGACGGGCCACATGATTCCGTTCGCGCAGCTCGAGCCGGTGCAGGTGTCCGGGGTCACCGTGAAGCTCGCCACGCTCCACAACGAGGAGGACCTGCACCGCAAGGACGTGCGCGAGGGCGACGAGGTGATCGTCATGCGCGCCGGCGAGGTGATCCCGCAGGTGGTCTCGCCGACCGCCAAGGCCCAACGGGCCAAGGGACGCGGCCCCGTGCCGGAGCCCCCGAGCGAGTGCCCCGCCTGCGGCACGCCGACGATCAAGCCGGAGGAGGGCGTGTGGACGATCTGCCCGAACCGCGCCTCCTGCCCGGGTCAGGTGTTCCAGGCGGTCAAGCACTTCGTCGGCGCGATGGACATCGACGGCCTCGGCGAGGAGAACGTGCGCCGCTTCCTCGGCGAGGAGTTGATCCGAGACGCGTCCGACATCTATGCGCTTACGGTGGAACGGCTTACGGAGCTGGATGGTTTCGGCGAGGTCTCGGCCCGCAACCTCGTCGGCGCGATCGAGGCCTCGAAGGAGCAGCCCTTCCATCGTGTGCTGTACGCGCTAGGCATCCCCGGGATCGGCTATGTGAACGCGCGCGCCCTGGGCCGCCACTTCCGCTCGATGGACGCGTTGCTCGACGCGTCGGCCGACCAGCTCACGGAGGTGGAGGGGATGGGCCCGATCCTCGCCCAGACCGTGCACGAGACGCTCGCCGAGGAGCGCACGCGAGAGCTGATCGAGCGCCTCAGCGGGCACGGCCTGCGGATGGAGGAGGAGGCCCCCGCCGCCGAGCCGGAGGGGCCGCTTGCTGGAAAGACGCTGGTGATCACCGGCACGCTTCCGAACATGAGCCGCGAGGAGGCCACCAAGCGAATCGAGGCCGCCGGCGGCAAGGTCACGGGGTCGGTCTCGAAGAACACCGACTTCCTGGTCGCGGGCGAGGACCCGGGGGGCTCGAAGTACACGAAGGCGCAGGAGCTCGGCACCGAGATCCTCGATGAGGACGGGCTGATGGCGCTCCTGCCCTAGTCGCGTGGGACGGCGACGACGGTTCGCTCGGCCCTGCCCGGCAGGAGCGTGGGCTCGCCGAGGTTCCAGGCGGCGTTCTCGTCCCCGCGCGCGCGGCGAAGCGCGGCCTCGGAGCTGACCACCCGCTCGGAGTGCTCCCTGGCGAGGCGGGACAGCCGGGCCGCCTCGTTCACCGGGTCGCCTATCACCGTGTACTCGAAGCGCTGCTCGGCGCCGACGTTGCCGGCCACAGCCCGGCCGGCCGAGACGCCCACCCCGAAGTCGACCTGGGGGACCTCGCGGCGCAGGCGGGCCGACAGCTCCCGGGCGGCTCCAAGTGCCTCGCCGGCCGGATCGTCGCTCGCGACCGGTGCGCCGAACACGCACAGCGCCGCATCGCCCTCGAACTTGTTGACGAGGCCGCCCCGGGCCTCCACGGTCTCGACCACCACGCGGAAAAACAGGTTGAGCACACGCACGACCTCGGTCGGTGGCATTGCCAGGGCCATCGAGGTGGAGCCGACGAGGTCTACGTACAGCACGCCCACCTCGCGCTCCTCGCCGCCGAGCTTGGGCGGGTTTCGGAGCGCCGCCCTGGCAACGTCCTGTCCGACCTGGCGGCCGAACAGGTCGCGGATCCGCTCGCGCTCGCGCAGTCCCTCGGCCATGCGGTTGAAGCCGGCCTGCAGGAGTCCAACCTCGCTGCCGTCGTCGACCGCCACCCGGGCGTCGAGGTCTCCCGCCTCTACGCGTTCGACAGCCGACCGGACCGACATCACCGGGTCGGCGATCGCGCGCGCCGCGAACAAGGTGGCGAGCAGGCCGACCGCCATGGCCACGACGCCCAGGAACAGGCCCGCGGCGGCGAGGTACTGCGCGTCCACATCCGACTTTGTCAGGCCGACAATCCCCAGCACCAGGACCCCGAGCAGCGGGGCCCCGGTCCCAAGCGCCCAGACGAACAGCAGGCGATCGCGAACGCCAGGCGATGCTGGCTCGGAAGGCAACCGCGCGGCGAGGGCGCGGGCAGTGACCGGTCGCAGAATGCGCTCGGCGGCCAGGTAGACGATCGCGCAGGTCGTCTCGCCGCCGAGCCAAACCGTCGCTAACGCCACCGCCCCCAAACCCCACGAATGCGCCACCGCGTTCAGCGAGGCGAAGAGGATCCCGCCGACGATCCAGGCGATCGCGTCGGCCTTCACCTCATACTCGGCGAGGCCCAGCGTCTGCCGATGCTCGCGCTCGTCCGGCGGGCGCCCCTCGGCGATCCACCCAAGCACCTGGTCCAGATGACGTTGAGTGTGCCTGGTGATTACGAGTCCGGCGCCGAGGACATATGCCACGGCGACGGGCACAAGGACCAGCGCGAACACCTCGCCCTCGTCCCAATCGATGAACAGCCCGGTAAGGAAGGCGACCGAGCAGGCGACCACGAACGCCCCCACCGCGTTTGCGACCCAGCCCAGCCGGCTGAGCCGGGTGTGGATCTCGCGGACCAGGTGCGCCCCCGAGGGGTCGTGCCGCAGCGGCTCGCTCACGACCGGCCCATTATCCGCCCACCGCGACTGGTGTTGCGTCGGAGCGCACCGCGAGCCCAAGCTTCCTCCCCGCCCCGTGCCGTTGTGTGACGGGGGTCACACAACGTCTGGCAAAGTCAGAAGCGAACCGCGGCCATCGCCTGCGCCATGCGGTCCTGGAGCTGCCGGGCGCCCGGCGGGTACACGGCGTTCATCAGGATCGAGAACGCGTAGAGGTCTCCCGACAGCGCCTCGCAGTAGCCCGACAGCGTGCTGACGTTCGAGAGCGTGCCGGTTTTGGCGTGGCAGCGGCCGCGTGCGGCGCCGCGGCGCATTCGATCGCGCAGAGTGCCGTCGCGGCCGGCGATCGGGAGGGAGGCGTACCACTCGTCGAACTCGTCGCGAAACTGCATTTCCGTCAGGAAGCGCACCACCCGCCGCGGCGATGCCTGGTTCCCCCGCGAGAGGCCGGAGCCGTCGGCGAGGCGGGCGGGAGCGCCGAGATCACGGGCAAAGTCGGCGGCGACGCGCGCCCCGTCGCCGGTCGTTCCGCTGCCGGTGGCCTCGCTTCCGACCGCCTTCAGGAGCATCTCGGCGAAGAAGTTGTTGGAGGCCTTGTTCGTCAGCCGCACGAGGTCGGTCATCGGCGGTGAGTCGACGCTCGCGAGCACCTGCGCTCCCGCGGGGACCACGCCCGAGCGTGGGGCGGCTCGCACGCGTATGCCGCGCCGCTCCAGCGCGGCGTCCAGGCCGGCGGCCGCCGACAGCGGGTTTCCGCCGTTGTACGAGAGCAGACCCGACCACACGCCGCGGATGCGGCCGCTCACGCGCTGGATGCCGGCCGCGTCCAGCGCCAGCGCCAGGTCCTCAACGGCCGCCCCGGCGCCGTAGTAGCGGCGAATGAAGGGGCGGCTGCCGAAGGTCGGGTCGCCGTCGCCGTCGAGGTAGAGGTCGCCGCGCCAGACGCCGGTCTCGTCGAGCGCGCCGCGGCCGAGCACCTCGGTGCCGAGGGTGCCCTCGGTGCCAAAGCGGGCAAGCGCTGTCGCGGTGGTGAACAGCTTCGTGTTGGAGGCGAGGATCCGCGACTTGCTCTGCCGCCAGCGGAAGACCGTCTCGGCATCGGTCAGGTTCACCACGTACGCGCCCGACTGCGCCCCCGCGGCCCGCATGTAGCGTGTGAGCTTCGACACGAGCGCAGGGTCCGGAGCCGCGCCCGCCTGTGCCGGGATGACGGCACAGGTCAGCGCGGCCACGAGTGGGGCGAAGCGGCGCATCGAAGGAAGTCAACACGGAAACCGCGCCGTTGGAGCGGTGCCACCGCCGCATCCGCGATACTCGAAGGCGGTATGGGCGAGGTCGTCCGGCTCGAGAAGCCGGCACAGAAGACCAGAAAGACGGTCGGAAAGCCGGCGCGGCGGCGGCGCGCACGCTCCCGCACCGCGCTCGTTCTCGGCGGCGGCGGCTTCACGGGCGGCGTGTACGAGATCGGGGCGCTCCGTGCCCTGGATCTCCTGGCCGTCAACCGCACGGTCAACCAGTTCGACGTATACGTGGGCACCAGCGCCGGCTCCTTCGTGGCGGCGCTCACCGCCAACGGCGTGACTCCCGAGGAGATGATGCGGGTGGTCAACCAGAAGGTGCCCACGCCGTTCAGGGACGTCGACCGGGGCACGCTGATGCGGCCGAACGCGCTCGAGTTCGCCCAGAGCGCGGCGCTGATGCCGTTGCGGTTGCTCGGCCTGGCCCGCACCTTCGTCGGCCAGCGAGGGAGCATGTCGCTCATCGACCTCGCGGTCGGCATCGCCGAGGGGCTGCCCTCCGGCCTCTACGACGGCCGCGGGATAGAGGAGTATCTCGAGGCGGTGCTCAGCGACCCGGACCGGGCGAACGACTTCCGCCTGCTCGGGAACGAGCTCTTCCTCACCACGACCGACCTCGACACCTGCGAGCGCATCGTGCTCGGCGGTCCGGACTGGGACGACGTTCCGATCTCGCGCGCGGTCGCCGCCTCGACGGCGCTGCCGATGGTCTACAAGCCCGTCGAGATCAACGGCCGCCATCTGGTCGACGGCGGGATCCGCTCGACGACGAACGTAGACGTCGCGGTGGAGGCGGGCGCCAAGTTCGTGATCGTGGTCAACCCGCTGGTCCCGTACGTGAACGACTTCCAGAAGGTGATCCCGACCATGCTCGGCAGCCGCGTGCGCCGCGTGCGGGACATGGGCTTCCCCCAGATCGGCTACCAGGCCTTCAAGCTGCTCGCCCACCAGCGCCTCCACGAGGCGGTGCAGCACTGGAACGAGAAGTACCCGGGCGTCGACATCATCCTGATCGAGCCCGATCCGAACGACGAGCTGATGTTCGAGACGAACATCCTCAACTTCACGAGTCGCGTCGAAATCGCCCGGCACGGCTTCGAGTCGGTCACGCTGAGGCTTGCCTCGCAATACGACGAGATCAAGGCGGTGTGCGCCAGGCACGGCATAGAGATCTCCGCGGCCCGCGTGCGCAAGGTGGTGCGCAGGTTCGCGAAGGAGCGCGAGAAGACGGCCGCCTGGCGGCGCATCCTCGAGCAGACGACCGGCGCGCTCCTGCGCCAGTCGGAGGAGGCTTAAGGGCGAGCGACGCCGAGGATCCGCGGCGCCACCGGCAGGTCCAGCAGCGAGCTCCGGAAGACGAAGCGCCGGCAGCGCTCGATCGTGAAGCCCGCCTGCTCGATCGCCCGGCCGGTGTCACGGTCCGGATGGCAGCCGCCTGCGACGTGAGGCGTGACCCGCCCGGCCAGGCGCTGGAAGCGCGCGTAGCGCGGCTGCCGGGCGATCACGTGCTCGTAGAAGCGCAACTCGCCGCCCGGCCGAAGCACGCGGCGGAGCTCGGTCAGTGCGGCCGCCTGGCTCGGCACCGAGCACAGCACCTGGGCCGCGACCGCGGCATCGAAGGAGTCGTCCTCAAAGGGCAGCCGGTCGGCGAGCGCATCGACCACCCGGACGGAGACCGGTGCACGCAAAGCCGCCTCCGCTGCCTTGCCCCGCAGGTAGTCCTCCGGCTCGACGGCGACCAATTCGGAGACGGTTTCGGGGTAGAGGCGGAAGTTGGGCCCGCTGCCGGAGCCGATCTCGATCACTCTCCCGCGGAGCCCGGCCAGGAGCTCGCGCCGGATGTCGTCCTCCTCAGAGCCCGCGGCGCGATCGGTCACGGCCGCGAGGAAGCGGGCGAAGATCGGGTGGTGGACCTCGCTGGACATGGGCCGAGCATAGGCTCCGGGTCCCCGCGAGTTTGATTTCCTCCATAGGTGGATCCACCATCCGGGCGACCTCGATCAAGACCCGGAACGTCTCGTGCGCCGCGGGTAAGCGGGTGCTGCGGCGGTTCCTGCGCAGGGCGGCGTCGAGCAATTCCTGCCGGCGAGCGGCCAACCAACCGCCGCCGACGAGGGGCTGCGTTGTCTCGGGTTACCACTGCTTCCGCAAGCGCAGGCCGTCGTATTGCGCCACGGTCTCCGGACGAATCGTCCAGTGGCTCGAGCGCCGCGTGACCCGGGCGCGGTAGGCGATCAGCGGACCGCGTTCTGAAGCGCTGCCAGCAGCCGGTCGGTTGCGGCGGCGTCGCGCACGGTGGCCCGGATGTGGTCGTCCGCACCGAGCGGCCCGCCCGGCGCCACGATCACGCCCTGGCGGCGCAGGCGGTCTGCCAGCTCGTCCCCGCTCAGTCCGGGCGCGCGGAGCCAGACGAAGTTGGCTTGGCTGGCGTCGGCATCCAGCCGCAGCCGGCGTACGCCGTCGAGCAGTCGGGACCGCTCGCGCGAGACGGCGCGGCGGCGGCGCTCGATCGCGGCGTCGCCGGTGCGCAGTGCGTGCTCGACGGCGGCCTGGGTGAGCGCGTTGACCCCGAGCACCGGAGCGACGGCGCCGAGGAGGCGCGCATCCGACCCCACGGCGTAGCCGGCGCGCAGCCCCGACAGCCCGTAGGCCTTGGAGAACGTTCGCACGACCAGGAGCCGCGGAAAGGCGTCCACGAGCCGCAGGCAGGCGTCGACCTCCTCCACGTCCTGAAAGTGCACCAGCGCCTCGTCGAGCAGCACATGCACGTCGCCGGGCAGCGCCGCTAGCAAGGCCCCGAGCTCGCCCGCAGGCAGGTAGGCGCCGGTGGGATCGTTCGGGTTGCAGATCACGACCGCGCGCGTGCGCTCGCCGACCGCCTCGAGCAGCGGCGCATGCTCCACGGAGACCGGCTTCGCTCCGGCGTGCGCGGCCAGCAACGGGTAGAGGGGATAAGAGGGCCACGGCATGAGGAGCTCGTCGCCCCGTCCCAGCAGCGCGAGGGCGGCCGTCTGGAGGAGCTCGGCGGCGCCGTTTCCGAGCACGATCTGCTCCGGTGCCACGCCGTGGCGCTCGGCCAGCAGGCGGCGGACGCCGGCGGCGTGTCGATCCGGGTAGCGGTTCACCAGCCCGCGCGCCCGCGCGATGGCGGCGTTCACGATCTCGGAGTGCGGGAGGTCGGGCCACTCGGTCCCGGAGAGGTCGAGCTCTGGCAGCCGCTCGAGCGCGAGTCGCTTCTCCCGCTCCCGCCGTGCGCGCCGCGCGAGGTTCAGCTCCCCCTGGTGGATGTCATCGAACTGGCGGTAGTAGTCGCGAAAGCCCACGCCGAGCGCCGTCTACGAGCTCGGGGCGAAGCTGGGCCCGGGTCCCTGGATGATCAGGAACCAGAAGGTGAACGCGACCACCGCAACCGCAACGCACATCGCGAAGATGCGCTCGAGCGCGCCGCGCTCCTGATGGTGGCCCGCCGCGCGCCGCACCAGCTTCCAGGCATGGTCGACCCGCTTCGCGGCGGCCATCGTGACCATCAGCGAGGCCAGGCAGCCGAGCATGGCGGTGGCGATTCCCGCCGTTACGTAGCCGGTCAGGTAGTCGACCTGCGAGCCGACCCAGAGCCACGCCACCGGCTGTGGACCGAGCAGCGACAGGCAGAGCAGGATCTCGACCGTCAGCAGGAAGCCCGCCAGTCCGCCGTCCGCGCGCCGGCGCCGCTCGGAGGGCGCGGGGATGTCGTCGCGCCAGCGGACCGGCGCCGTGCCCGGGCGCCGCCCGATGAACAGGCCGCCGGTGTCGGTGGGATCGTTGCTGGCCATACGCGACGGCGGCGCGCACGCGCGCGCCGCCCCTCAGAGGCTAGCGGGCTGCCCGATACACCTCGTCGATTACGCCGGCGTACTTTTCGTGCACGACGTTGCGCTTCACCTTGAGCGTCGGCGTCAGCTCGCCACCCTCCTGAGAGAGGTCTCGCGGCAGGATCACGAAGCGCTTTATCTGCTCGACCGGTCCCACGTGGGAGTTGACCTCGTCGACCGCCTTCTGGATCTCGGCGCGCACGCGCTCGTCGCCTGCCATGGCCTCCAAATCCAGGCCCTCGAGCCCGAGCTGCTGCGCCAGTGCCGGTGCCTCCTCGGGGTCGAGCGTGAGCACCGCCACCAGGTAGGGCCGCCGGTCGCCGACCACCACGGCCTGGGAGATCCAGCGGTTCTGCTTGAGCCCGTTCTCGAGGTTGGCGGGGGTGATGTTCTTGCCGCCCGCCGTGATGATGATGTCCTTCTTGCGCCCGGTGATGAACAGGAAGCCGTCCTCGTCCAGCCGGCCGAGATCGCCGGTGTGCAGCCACCTGGCCTCGAGCGTCTCCTGCGTGGCCTGCTCGTTCTTGTAGTAGCCCTGGAAGATGTTCGGGCCCTTGATCAGGACCTCGCCGTCGTCGGCGATCCGAATCTCCACGCCGTTCATGGCCCTGCCGACTGAGCCGAAGCGGAACCCGCCCGCGTGCGGGCGGTTCACGCTCGCGCTGGTCGCGGTCTCTGTCATGCCGTAGCCCTCCATCACCGGCACGCCGCAGGCGTAGAAGAACTCCAGGATCTCGGGGGCGATCGGGGCGGCGCCCGTCACGCACTCGCGGATGTTCTTCCCGAACAGCCCGCGGACGTTCTTGTACAGCGCCTCCTCGGCCTGATCGAACGCCTGCTGCAGCGCCTCCGGGACGGCCTCGCCGGCGGCCTGCATCTGGCGCACCTTGACCCCGACCTCGACGGCCTTTTGCAGCTGTTCCCTGTCGGGCGCGTTCGACGTCGCGAGCGTGTAGATCTTCTCGAACATCCGCGGGACCGACGGGAAGTAGGTCGGGCTGACCTCCATCAGCTCGGGGATGATCTTCTGCGGGTCTCGCGACCAGTACGCGATCGTGGCCCCCAGCTCCAGCGTGGCGAACTGGACGAGGATCGCGAAGGCGTGGGCGAGAGGCAGGAACAGATAAGTGCTGTCGCCGCCCTCGAGGACCGCGTCCTCGAGGACGGAGTCGGTGATGGCCCGGTAGTTGCCGTGCGACAGCAGGCAGCCCTTGGGCGGCCCGGTGGTACCGGACGTGTAGATGTAGAGGCAGATGTCGTCGGGGGTGACCGCCTCGTAGCGGGCCTCCCATTCCGCCTCGTCGCGGGACCGGCCGCGCTCGCGCAGCTGATCGAGAGTGAGCGCGTCGCCGAGCTCAGCATCGCCGGGCTCGATCACGATCAGGTGCCGGAGCTCGGGACAGTCGTCCTCGACCCGGCGGACCTTTGCGAGCTGCTCGCCGTCCTCCACGAACACCGCGCGCGAGTCCGAGTGCTCGAGCACGTACTGGCACTCCTCCGCTGAGTTCGTCTGGTAGATCGTGACGAGGGTTCCGCCCGCGGTCAGGATCCCGAAGCAGGTGTAGGTCCATTCCGGTCGGGTGTTGGCGAGGATGGAAACCTTGTCGCCGGGCTCGATGCCCAGATCGACGAGCCCGAGCGCCACCTCCCTGACCGTCCTGCCGAGCTCGCCGTAGGAGACGTCACTCCAGTCCTCTCCGGACTTGAACCGCAGCGCGGCGGCGTCGCCGTACTTCTTGACCGCGAGCGGCAGCAGGTCCGCGATCGTCTTCGAGCCCGTGCCGACCGCGGCGCCGGCGGTGACTGCTTCCATTCTGTCTCTCCCTCTCGAATGCGCCGTTCAGCGCGGAGCCGGTCCGCGCCAGCCGATTCTATGCGGGACAGCGGTGCGGAGCGGAAGCTCTCCGGCCCCTGCCGGGCCGGCGCGCCACTATTCAGTCATGAACGAGGGCAACTCACTGGGAAGGGCGGCCTTCGTGGTGCGGTACGTGCTTCCGGGCGTTCTGGTGCTCGCCGGCTTCGTGTGCCTGTTCGTGGTGCCTTCGGGAACGGCGTTCGAGCGTGGGCCCTGTTCACGGGCGCGGGCCTATCGGTTTTCCTGCTGAACGTACTCTTTCGAATCGGCGTCCAGGGCGAACGCGAGCGGGACCGTGAGGATGCCGCGCGCGCTTACTTCGACGAACACGGAGTCTGGCCGGACGAGGAGAAGCGGCCTCGCGGTCGGCAATGGCGGCTGCCGGAGGGCATCGACATGCCGGAGCCAGAGTCCGAGGAGCCCGACAGGGCTCCCCGGCATCCACCCGACCGCAAAACAGCTAGGCCTTCGCAAGCTCCTTCTTCTGGGCCTGCTTGAGACTGCTGATGAACAGCGTCTTGTCGATCCTGCCCTGGAAGATCGGGACGCCCATTTCCATGCACTTCGCGATTACTTCGCGTCGGTGCATCCCCGCCTCTCGTCCGAGTTCGGTGGGCGTCAGGTGGATCGCCATGTACTACTTCCTCCTCGTCGCTTTGCAGGCGTACCCCTGAGGGTACTGACTGCCGTGGACGGCGCAAGCAAAAACCCGCAAAGAGCGGAGTGGAATCCGGCCGGCGCACGGCCTGGCGCCGGGTAACCTGCCGCCGATGGCCGCGAAGCGCACCCGGCAGGCGGAGGGCGAGCAGTTTCTCGAGTCGCTCATGGACACGAGCCTCTACTCGATGGGCGCCTACTTCTCCGACCAGCACCCCGACCTCGTGGACGAGGTCATCGCTCAGAGCGAGGCGATAGAGACGGCTGGTCTGCAGTCCTACGCCGAGGAGCACGACATAAGCCTCGAGTCGTGCTTCGAGACCCTTCTCACCGGGCTCGCGGTGCGCTATTACAACGCGGTGGCGGCATGAGCGACTTCGTCTCCCGCGCCTTCAGGGGCCGCCGGCGAACGCCGGAGGAGCTGGCCGACCGGCTTCCTCCCGGGCAGTACAACGAGTCCGGCTTTCCAGTGCTGACGGCCGGCCCGACACCGAGGATCGAGCCGGACGAGTGGGGCTTCCGGATCGACGGCATGGTCGGCCAGGAGCGGGAGTGGACGTGGGACGAGTTTCACCGGCTGCCGTTCGAGACGGTTCCGTGCGACATCCACTGCGTGACCAAGTGGTCGAAGCTCGGCACCAGTTTCGGCGGTGTGTCCGTCGACACGCTGCTCGAAGGGGTCGAGCCCCAGGGCGAGTACGCGATGGCCTTCTCGTACGGTGGCTACACCACGAACCTGAGTCTCGCGGACATCACCGGCGGCAAGGCGTGGGTCGTGACCGAGCACGAGGGCGATCCGTTGCCCCGCGAGCACGGGGGGCCGGCCCGCTTGCTGGTGCCGCACCTCTACTTCTGGAAGAGCGCCAAGTGGGCCGCCGGGCTGAGGGTGATGGATCACGACGAGCCCGGCTTCTGGGAGCTGAACGGCTACCACAACCGCGGCGACCCCTGGAAGGAAGAGCGCTATTGGAGCGACTGACGCCGGTCGAGCAGCGGGCGCCGGGACGCTGGCAGATCGCCACGGTGGCCGCCGTCAAGCAGGAGACGCCGCGGGTGAAGTCGTTCCGGCTCGAGCTCCCCATGTGGATGGCGCACCTGCCGGGCCAGCACTATGACGTCCGCCTGACGGCCCCGGACGGCTACCGGGCCCAGCGCTCCTACTCCATCGCCTCGTCGCCGCTCGACGAGGGCGAGATCGAGCTGACGATCGACAGGCTCGAGGACGGCGAGGTCTCACCCTATTTCCACGACGTCGTGGTCGAGGGCGACCAGGTCGAGGTCCGCGGACCGTTCGCCTCCTACTTCGTCTGGCGCGGCGAGGCGCCGGCCCTGCTGATCGGGGGCGGGTCCGGCGTAGTGCCCCTGATGGCGATCTTGCGCCACCGCCGCCGCGTGATGCCGGAGCTCGCGATGAGGCTCGTCTACTCCGTCAGGTCGGCGGAGGACGTGATCTACGCGGACGAGCTCGGCGACGACGCGCTGCTCACGTTCACTCGCCGCCCGCCCGAGGACTGGACGGGCCACACCGGACGAATCGACCGGGCGCTGATCGCCGAGGCGGACCTCGACGGGGGCACCGCGTTCATCTGCGGCTCGAACCCCTTCGTCGAGGCGGCCGCCGACCTGGCGCTCGCGGCCGGCTTCCGGCCGGAGCGAGTCCGGACCGAGCGCTTCGGGCCGACCGGCTGAGTTCCCCATTCGCCGCGTGCAAGCGGCTCGGCCGCGCGCTGTGGTAGGACCGGGGCGTGCGGCTTCCCGACCCCTGCCTCGTCGTGCTCGTCGGGGCGACCAGCGCGGGGAAGACCCACTGGGCGCGGGAGTGGTTCCACGCCGACCAGATCGTGTCGTCGGACCGGCTGCGTGCCGTAGTCGGCGCCGGTGAGCGCGACCAGCGAGCGAGCCGCGACGCGTTCGAGGTGCTCGACCTGATCGTCGCCAAGCGACTGCGGCGACGGCTCACCACCGTCATCGACTCGACGGGCCTGGAGGAGCGACGCCGCGACGCCTGGCGGGCGCTGGCCGAGCGACACGGCGTGCCGGCCTACGCGGTCGTCTTCGACACGCCCGCAAGAGTGGTGCGCGAGCGCAATCGCGCCCTGGCGGCGCCGGTGCCGAGCAAGGTCGTGACCGGCCAGCTTCGCGAGAGCTCCGGCATCGCGGAGAGGCTCGCCGGCGAGGGCTTCGCTGCCGTCCATGTCCCAGGTCCGGTCGCGCTCGTGCCGCGCGCTTTCGTGACCGCCCCGGCTGCGGCAGCCCGACAGAAGGAGGATCCGATGAAGCTCGACTTCGGGCTGCAGGTGTCGCGTTTCGACTGGCCCGATCACCCCGCCACGACCGCCGCGACGCTCGCCGAGGTCGCCCGCGCGGCCGAGGACGCCGGGTTTTCGAGCCTGTGGCTGATGGACCACTTCGTGCAGATCCCCCATATCGGCCGGGAGTGGGAGGACATGCTCGAGAGCCACACGACGCTCGGGTACCTCGCCGGCGTGACCGGGCGAATCCGGCTGGGGACCCTGGTAACCGGCATCACCTACCGCAACATCGCCCACCTCGCCAAGATCGTCGCGACGCTCGACGTTCTCTCGGGCGGTCGCGCGGTCTGCGGCATCGGCGCGGCCTGGTTCGAGCGCGAGCATCGGCTCTATGGCTGGGAGTTCCCGCCGCTGGGGGCGCGCTACGAGCTGCTCGAGGACGCGCTCGAGCTGCTCCCATTGATGTGGGGTCCGGGTGCGCCCAGCTTCGAGGGGCGCACGCTCACCGTAAGCCAGGCGACCTGCTACCCGCGCCCCTTGCAGGAGCGCATCCCGATTCTCGTCGGGGGCTCGGGAGAGCGGAGGACACTGCGGCTCGTCGCGCGCCACGCCGACGCCTGCAACCTGTTCGGCGACCCCGAGACGGTCCGTCATAAGATCAACGTCCTGGCCGAGCACTGCGCGGCCGAGGGGCGCGACCCTTCCGCGATCGAGGTGACCCACTTCGCGCCCGCCCGAGTCGTCGCCTCGGCCGAAGCCCGCCAAGGCGCCGGCGCCGCGACCGTCGAGGAGCACGTCGGCCGCTACCGCGAGCTGGCCGAGTCGGGCGTCCAGACGGCCATCGTCGGTCTCTCCGACGCCGAGGGAGCGGCGTCGGTGAGCCGCTTCGGCGAGGTGATCGCGGCGTTCCGGTAGCGCGGACCCCCGGCTACTCCCGCAGCCCCACGGCTTCGAGGGCTTCGGCCTCTGTCGAACAATTACGCCACCAGACGATCTTGCCGTTCCGCCACCTCACGGGATGCCTCTGCTGATCTGGATTCTGTCGCGGTGGTTCATGCGTGCGGAGGTCCACTAGCTCCGGTGGCGAGCGCTCGAGCGAGACCCGGGCGACACGCGGGCGGCCAGCAGCCCGGCGGTCACGAGCAGCAGGCCGAGCGCAGCGGAGCGGGCGATGCCGCCGTCGTAGTGCGCGGGGTCGCCGGCCGGATCGACGAGCGCCATCACGGTGAACGCGGTGAAGACGGCGGCGAGGACGTACATGCTCACCGCCTCGTTGCGATGCGAGGCCGTCCGCCCGAGCCAGAGCGCCACGAGTGTCGGGCCGATCAGCGCGCCCGACGGATCGAGCGCGGCGTCGACCAGCGAGCCCGCCACGAAAAGTGCGACCGGCTGCCACCACGAGCGTCGCGGCCGGCCACCCGCCGCAAGCGCCACGCAGAACCAGACGGCGGCGATGATGAGCAGAATCCCACGCACGTCGTCGACCGCCCCGAGCCGGACTATGTCGGTCAGCTTGACGGCGCCCGCGAGCATCAGCGCGCCGAGAACCACGGCGGAGAACGCGCCGGCGGGACGACCCGCGGCCCCCCTCCCCTCCGCACGAGCGGCGGAGACGTACGCGGAGCCGATGGCGACAGCGAGCGCGATCAGGACGAGCGCCGGGAGGTCTCCCGTGTCGATGCCGTGGCTGCGCGACAGCGACAGGACGATCGGGCCGTGCCAGGGCTCGAATAGGAAGACCGCGCAGGCGCCCGCGAGCAGGAGGGCGACGACGATCGCGGCCTTGCGGCTTCCCGTGCCGGCCACGTGATCCTCCGCCCCGAGACATCGGCGCCTGGTCGGTGACGGGGCTGTGCGCATAGGAAAGTCGGGCTGGTTGGTTCAGGTCCGGTCAGGAAGCGGGATCGGCGGCGCGGTGCATAGGCCGTGCGAAGGATGGCAGCGGCTTTTCATTCCACGATCACGGTCCCGCGCTTCGCCAGCTCGCGCTCCACAACCACGTACAACTCCCCGACCATCCTCCGCTGCTCGGGACTCTAGGCGAAAGTTCGTTGCCAGTCGCGGATCGCACGCAACCAAAGCCGCCGGGTCGGGTAATCGCCCCTGGGCGGCTCGCCGATGTCGAGACCCGGGTCTTGTCCCCGACTCGGCGCGGTCAGCGCATCCGCCGTCTGGCGCCGGGGATCCGGGCGACTGTCGCTTTCCATGGCCCGACTCAGGGGCCGGTGCGCGACCCCATCCTCCGCGCCGTCGATCAATTCTCGAACTAGCGGTTACCGACAATTCGGAGGTTGGGTGTGTTCTGTTCCGCCTTCAGAATCGCCGCCTGCCACTTACCGGGCAGGTCCTCGAAGGTCTCGGCGTCGAGCAGCGCCTCGTGGAACTCCCGGCGCTGAAAGTCGCCCATCTCGGAGAGCGGCGGGTAGGCCGCGACCTTCCCGACGCGGCGGCTCAGCGCGGCGCTCGCCATATGGCGGAGCTTTGATCGAGCGGATTCGCGTCGCGCGAGCGGGGCGGCTACGGCCGTTCCCGCGCCCCCGCCGAAGTCCCCCGCGACATCGCCTGCTCCCTCAGCCCAGGGCTTCGAAGGCTTCGGCGTCAGGTCCTTCCGCAGCGCTCAGCACTGGCACGCTGGATACGTCGGCGCCCGCGTTATCAGCAATAGCACGGAGACACTGGCCGATCACAATCCGGACGGCCCTCGATCCCCAACAGCGCCGCTGTGTGCGCTTCCTCCGAATACTTCTCGCGGCTCAGTATCTGCCGCTCGCCGGGTCGCCACGAAATGCTCGTGTGAACATGTGTTCGAGACGTCGCAGGGGAGCGCATACAGCCTGTTCAAGCGCGCGCTCGAACGGCGGAACTTCCTGCGACGGATATGCAAAGCGCACGGCTCGGCCAGGAGGTTCAGGTGCTGCAGGCCTGGCTTGGCGCTCGCACCACCTGATCGCCTATTGGAGAAGCCCTCAAACGAGGCGGCGCAGCAGACTGCCGACGCCCTGCAGCAGGCCGCGCAGCAACCCAAAGACGCCAGCCAGTAGACCACCCACGGCGCGGGCGAGGCCGCGAAGAACTCCCATCGCATCTCCTCTCGACCCTAGGGTTCCAGTACCCCACGGCATAGGACCGGACACCCGCGGGCGAGCCGGCTGGCGTCCTCGTCTGGCGACGCGACGCCACTGGCTCTAAGCCTGCCCCGCCGGTGCCTGCTGTGGCTGGCCCCCACCGTTCGGTCCCTCCTGAGACCGGATCATCTGTGCAAGTGCCTCAAGCCGATCCGCCGACTCGATCCCGCCGCACGTCAGCGACGCCAAGAGTGCGCCGAGCAGACCGGCCCGGTCGGCGACGATCCGGACTCGGTCGATCTGAACTATGAGACCTAAGAGGTTGAGCCGCAATCCTTGGGGGATGTCGAGGATCACGCATTCTTCCGGCGTTGACATTCCCACTCTCCTTTCCTCGACCCTTCGCTGATACCCGGAAAAGGCGAGCAAACTCGCACCGCCGGGGCGAGCAGCAAGCGCTATGGACCTGCCGCACTCAAAGGGAGCAGCTCGTGACGCACAGCGTAAACTGAGCGCCCATGAGGGACACGGGAGAAGAGGTCGCGCCCGCTCAGGATCCGCGAGCTGAGTCCACGCCAACCGAACACGGCTCGCGCCTCCAGCGGTCCCGCAAACGCATTGAGGAGTGGGCGTTTAGCCTTCGAGACGGGGCCGAGCAGCACGCGCCCCCGGAGGTGCTCAGCGGGTTGGCCACGGCCGCGACGAGCGTCGCTCAATACCTCGATGGCATGGCGGAAAGAGCCCGAGTGAAGCAGGCGAAGGAGGAAGCCCCCGTGCCCAAGCCTGCAGAGCAGGTGCCGGAGCCCACAGAGCAGGCCGAGAGCGCGTCAAGGCAGTGACGGCACTCTCCGGTCCGGCTGCGGCGCTATCTGGTCGCAGGCCCTAAGAGAGTGGGCGGATGCCTCTCACTGAGGGCGAGGCGGCATCCGGTTGGGTGCTACTTCCCCCGGTCCCACGGTTCTTGAGGGCTTCGGCTCGCCGGTGAGTGGCCCTGTACACCACGAGCCCCCGCCACAGTCGCGCCCGAGCGCCCCGGCACTCGGCTATGGGAGGCGCGCGATGATCTGCTTTCGGTTGCGCTCCAGCGCCCTAGCGAGTTCCGGCTTCCGGATCTGGTGCAGATATCCCACAACCCATTGGAGCTGCTCCAACGTGGAAATGGCGGCCTGCCGGTACCGCTCAACTTCGCGATCCCTGTCACGATCGTCATTTCGGTTCTCATCCGATGCCATCACCGCTCTCCCTCTCAGCTTCTCAAGCAACATCTCTGACAAGAACCCAAAACTTCCGAGTTTTGACCGGCATATGCCACGCAGTTTGCGCAGTCTTTGAAGCCGAAGGTATGCAAACTGCGCCCTCGTAGTCATGCCGGGGCGTTCCCGGCCGTGGGCCAAGAACAGAGTGTGGGGCCCGGGCCTCGTTCAAGTGGGCCGGGGCCGTGTCCAGCGACGCTAATACCGCCCGGCGCGGCACCTCGAGCGCGGCCTACCGTCGAACGTCGCGGTCCCGGACGCCGGAGCACACGTCTATCCGCCTTCCGCCTCCTCTGCGGGAGGCACTTGCGGTGATGCCGGCGACCCTAGCGGAGTCGCAGGGCACGCCTAGGCATAGGACGCTTGGGCGGCCGATGGCGTCGGGCCCGGAGCGATGGCAGCGGCGACGCCGCGACGAAGGATTCAACACCCACGACCTCACCGTCGTGCACCTCACGTCGTACCACCCGGACACGTCCGCGGGCGTGGGGGTCTCGCCCGATCCGCCGAAGCTCCCGCGCGACCTCCTCGAGACTCTCCAAGACAGCGACGACCGTTCCTTCGGTGGTTACGACTAGATACTCCATACCTACTTCCTCTTTGCCCGGCCAGCCCCGAGCCTAACCCGGAGGGTGGGAGTCTGGATGCCCCTTGGGGACGCTAAACGCGGGCCCGTCCTCGGCCATGGCCTGCTCATCTCTTGGGCGGCTTGCTCCCACTCGTACGACCGAAGCGCCCCGGTTCTTCACCCTTCACCCGATCCACCGACGGCCAGCCCTCAGGCGTCGACTTCTGCCCGTTGCACACCCCGTCACGCTCAGTGCCCTTCCCGCCCCTGGCGCTCGCGGCGGCGGTCAGGCTCTCGTCGCGGTCTGCACCGCCCACGGTCTCGACGAGGTGGTCAGAGTGCTAGACGCTTGGCTGGACGCGCACGGCGAAGCGAAGAAGTGCCACCGCCGCGCGGGCCGCCCCGGCGACCATCGTTGAGGACGCGCCCGGGCGAAAGGTCTCAGCACACCGGCGAGTGGCCCGCTGATTGGCGACCCGCCCATCGGGTAATGGGGCGCAGAGGTTGGACTCGTGAGGCCGAGACTGAGACGCGAAAGCGGAGATCGCATGCCGGAGCGGGCGGCGGCCATCGCGGAGCTCAGGGGCCGGCAGCGGAAGCGGGTGGCCGCGATCCGCAAGCTAAACGCCCGCTACGCGGGCGGGCCATTCCCGAAGCGCGCGGCCGAGACGTGGGACCGGATCAGCCGCGAGCTGGACGAGACAGAGGAGGTCATCACTGACCTCCGAGCCGGGCGCGAGACGCATGGAAGAGGCTAGGGCGTTGTGGGTTCGGGCCGAAGGGCAGGGCTTCCGGAGGCGGCCAGGAGACCGCAAGAGCGGGCGATCTATCGCCTGAACCACGAGCACGCCAACAACAGTCTGCGCAACCTCAGCGTTTGTCCGGTCATGCCATGCCAGGCAGGGATGCGGCTGATATATCGGCGTCGTAACGAACTCGCGAACCTGTGGCCTGACCGCGCGTTACAGGGGTAGGAACCGCAGCGCAACGGGGAGGAGTGCAATGGGCTCGCGGGAGACGAACGGTGACGACCGGAGTCGTGAGCTGGATCCAGAGGCCGCGCGGTATCGACAAGCCGCTGTTCACGCACTTGCACAGCTCGAGTGGGTCGTCCGGTACCTGCACAAGATTCGGAAGGCGGAGCTCGCGAGAGTGATCGACCGCAACC
>Ga0081538_10002252_pt1 | contig 19106 bp, 17 predicted proteins | sample TabmetS5T2R1_FD_71022 | JGI IMG/M metagenome (GOLD analysis project Ga0081538, IMG submission 71022) | Tabebuia heterophylla rhizosphere microbial communities from the University of Puerto Rico - S5T2R1 | ecosystem: Host-associated > Plants > Roots > Rhizosphere ... | reverse complement strand
GCCAGGCCAGCCGGCTCGTCGCCCAACAGCTGCTGGACCGCTGGCGCCCCCGCCTTGGCCCCGACCACCCTGACGTCCTGCAGGTAGCAGCCGTCCTGACCCACGCCCTGGTCAACGTGGGCGGGGCGGAGCAGGCCCGCGCCCTGGGCCAAGACACTCTGGAGCGCTGCCGGCGCGTGTTCGGCCCCGCCCACCTGGCCACGTTGCACTCGGCAGCCGGCCTGACCGTTGCCCTGGCCTCGCTGGGCGAGGCGGAGCAGGCCCGCACCTTGGGCCAGGACACCATGGAGCGCTGCACGCGCGTGTTCGGCCCCGATCACCTGATCACGCTGACCTCGGCAACCGGCCTGACCCTCGCCCTGATCGACCTGGGCGAGGCGGAGCAGGCCGCCACCTTGGCCCAAGACACCCTGGAACGCTTCCGGCGGGCGTTCGGCCCCGACCACCTGGCGACCATCGCGATCGCCGCCGCCCTGACCTACGCCCTGGCCCTGCTGGGCGAGGCGGAGCAGGGCGTCACCTTGGGCCAAGACACCCTGGAACGCTGCCGACGCCAAGTCGGCCCCGACCACCTGATCACGCTGGCCTCGGCGGCCGGCCTGACCGTTGCCCTGGCCCTGCTGGGCGAGGCGGAGCAGGCCCGCACCTTGGGCCAAGACACCCTGGAACGCTGCACGCGCGTGCTCGGCCCCGCCCACCTGGCTACGTTGTACTCGGCAGCCGGCCTGAGCCTTGCCTTGGCTAACCTGGGCGAGGCGGAACAGGCCCGCCACCTGGGCCAAGACACCCGAGAGCGCAGCACGCGTGTGCTCGGCCCCGACCACCCAATCACCCTGCGCCTGGCACAGGCTCTGGACTTGCTGACCTCAGCACGACTGGAGCGCCATAACTGAGGTTGGCCCGCTCTAGGAGGATCCCCTAGCCAGCCTGCGCCAGGCTTGCACAGCTGCCATATGGGCGTGTGCGGGGCCCATCCAACCGCCGAGCCCGCTTACTGAGGCGCAAGGCGTTCGCGTCCTGTCTTGGCCGGCAACGAGCCATCCTGAGAGGACTACGGGTGGGTGCGCCTCGGAGTCCCCCGAACGTCGAGACGCAACAGCGCCCGTACTGCCTCCATACGCTCCCCGCCACTCGCTGGCAATCCGCTTCCGTCCCGCCGACTCAGCTCAACCTGTCTTTCTAATGGCTCGCCATCGCAATGCGCCACTGCCGGCCCGCGACATCCACCCGTGTATGCCTTCGGCATAACACTTGACGCTAGCCCTCCGCTCTACGCTCGACCCGTAATCGTCCGAGGACAGCAGTACAGGGATGCGTTCTGAGACCGCTGTGCACAGGGCACTTACAGGAGCAACCGCGATTGAAGGAGACACGGACGAGCAGCTCCGCAGGTCAACTTCGGTGTCGTGGGCCTGGCTGGACTTGAACCAGCGACCTCATCCTTATCAGCAATCATGGGCTTACCGCTGTGCAACCCTGCGTTCTTGCAGGTCGCGGCCGACCGTAGAAGGCGAAGTAATGCGCTCTTACGTTCCCGCCCGACCAGCGCACGAATAGAACACGCGGCCGCGGACAAGCTAGAGGACCAATTCGTCGCCGGCAAGGTGATGGGGCTGCCGGGTGGGCGCGGCAGCCCCATCGTGCGGCGTGACCGCGACCGTGCTCAGGTCGACAGCCCGACCCGGGTGTTGCGGCCGGGCCGGGTGGCGGCGTGCACCGCCAGCCCACCCGCCAGGGCGAGGGCCGCGGCCAGGAATACGAGCGAGGCGATGCGCCAGCCGAGCTGCCCGTCCGGTTTGGCAGACCGCGCCGGGACCTCGGTCTGGTGGCGCCAGGGCTCTCCGACCTGGCTTTCGGTCGGTGGCCGCCGGGTGTCGCCGGCCACGTCGGGCGCAGTGGGTGCGACCTGCGGCTGGTGCCAGGCCTCCCCGACCTGGCTCTGGGTGGGCGGCCGCCGGGCGTCCTGCTTGCCGGTGGGCTCGTCGCTGGACTGAGCGTGGGCGACGGCGGTCATGCCGGCCAGGGTCATGGCCACCAGCGTGATCACGACGATGCGTGCGCGGGTGCCTTTGGACCTGGTCGTCCTCGGGTCGGTCAGCTGGCGCCGTGTGGGCGGCCGGCTGGCTGGTCGGCGGTCCGGCCTGGCCACCGGGCCCACTGCCACCAGCGACGAGCCAGCCGCCACCGGCGCCGGTGGCGCAGCCGACCAGCGCCATGCGCGAGCCGGGCATGGCCGGCCTGCTCCTGTCGTTCCGTGATGCGCTGCTCGGCGAGCTGTTGGCTCAGCCCAGCATGTTGGTTGTGCATGTGCTTCCCTTCCCTTCGGCTAGCTGCGAGTGCGCTGCTGGCTGGTGGAGCGGGGACAGCGTGGTGCCTTCGTGCCGGCGTCCGCTCCACTGCCTGCCCCGGCGAACTCGTCGGCCCACGCGGGTGTAGGTGGCGCTGGCCGGGACCAGGGCGCCGAGCGCGACTAGCGCGACCAGTGCGGTGACCAGAAGCGTCGCGGCGTCCAGCGCAGCAGATGCAGGACTCGGCGGTCGCGGCCGGCGTCCGGTGCTGGCCGTTCACGGGCTTCGGCGTCGGTGGCGGCTCGCGCCTGCCGCAGCAGCTGCGCGGTGATGAATTGGTGGCGCATGTCCTGACCTCCTCCACGTGATCGATGGGTGGAGGATGCAGCCGAGCCCCGGGGTCCCGAATCCGGCATCCGCCATATGGTTCCGCCAGCCGGCTCCCCATCTTTGGGCGGCGACCCCTTACCTGCCCGGTTTCCGTTCAGGCGGGAGAGCACGATAATCACCGCGAGATGGGCCGCGTTTCGAGCCCTGTCTTCGTCGGCCGCGCCGGGGAGCTAGAGCGCCTCGATACGGCCCGCGTGGGGGCCACGAGCTTCACACCGGCCCTCGTCCTGCTGGGGGGCGAGGCCGGCGTGGGGAAGACACGCCTCGTTACCGAGCTGGCCGCACGCTGCGCCGCCGATGGGGCTCGCGTGCTTGCCGGCGGGTGCCTGCCGGTGGGCGAGGGGGCCTTGCCCTACGCCCCGGTTGTGGAGGCATTGCGGACCCTGGTCGCCGACCTTGGCGCTGGGGCGGTGCGTGAGCTTGCTGGTCCGTCATGGCCGGAGGTGACCCGGCTGCTTCCCGCCCTTGGCGACCCGGCAGACCCAGGCCCACCCGGTCAGGCCGACCACGCCCAAGCTCGACTCTTCGAGCTGTTGCTCGGCTTGCTCGGGCGGCTCAGCGAGCAGGCTCTCCTGCTGTTGGTCATCGAGGATCTGCACTGGTCTGACCAGTCCACTCGCGACCTGTTGGCCTTCCTGGCCCACAACCTGCGCCGCGAGCGGGTGCTGCTGGTGCTGACCTACCGCAGCGACGAGACCCAGCGGTCCCGGCTCGGCCCATACCTGGCCGAGCTGGACCGGGGTAGCAACGTCGATCGGATTGAGCTGGCCCGCTTCGGGCGGGGCGAGGTGGCGGCCCAGCTCACCGGCATTCTTGGGGCCACGCCGGCTGCTGACCTGGTCGATGCGATCTTCGTCCGCTCCGAGGGCAACCCATTCTTCACCGAGGAGCTGCTGGAGGTCGTGCGGGCTAGCTCCCGGGAGCTGCCGGCAACCGTCCGTGACCTGCTCCAGGGTCGGGTCGAGGCACTGCCCGACCGTACCCAGCAGGTGCTCGGGGTGGCGGCGGTGGCCGGCCGACGCGTGCCCCATCGGCTGCTGGCCGCCGTGGCCGGCCTGGACAACCAGGAGCTGGTCGCGGCGCTTCGGGGGGCGGTCGCCTCCCAGCTGCTGGTCATCCGGCCCGGCGGGGACGGCTACCAGTTCCGCCATGCGCTGTTGCAGGAGACGGTCTACGGCGGCCTGCTGCCCGGCGAGCGGACCCGCTTGCACGCCGCCTATGCCGCCGCGCTGGCCGAGCGGCCCGAGCTCTTCGATCGCTCGCCGGCGGCGGCCGAGCTGGCCGTCCACTGGGACGCGGCCGGCGAGCCCGCCCGGGCCCTGCCGGCCAGGGTCCAGGCCGGGTTGGCGGCCGAGGAAGTCCACGGCTTCCCGGAGGCCCACGACCACTACGAGCGCGCCCTCAAGCTGTGGGATCGGCTGCCGGAGCCCGGTTCGCTGGCTGGGCTGGACCGGGTCGAGCTGCTCACCAGGGCCGCCGACGCGGCCGGGCTCGCCGGGCGGGTCGAGCGCGCGCTCGGCCTGCTCACCACGGCGCTCGACGAGCTCCAGCAGTCGGACAGCCCGGCCCGTGCGGCATTGCTGCACATGCGGGTGGGAGCGCAGCACTGGGCCACCGGTGACGAACTGGCCTGCCTGGCCGCCATGGAGGAGGCGGTGCGGATTCTGCCCCCCGAGCCCTCGGCTGAGCGGGCCCGCGTCCTGGCCGCCCATGCCCAGTGGCTGCTGCTGGCCGGACGACGCCACGACGCCCTGGGACGAGCCGAGGAGGCGCTGACGGTGGCCCGGTCGATCGGGGCCCGGGCCGAGGAGGGCCACGCCCTCAACATCCTGGGGAGCTGCACCGGCGACACCGAGCACCTGCTCGCGGCCCGCCGGATCGCCGAGGAGGTCGGTCACGCCGAGGGGATCACCCGCGCCGACATCAACCTCAGCGCGGTGCTGTGGAGCCGGGGCCGGCTGCGGGAGGCCAACAACGTCGGCCGCCGCGGCCTGGCAACCGCCCGCGAGCTCGGCCTCGAGCGATCGATGGGAGGGTTCCTGGCCGAGTCGGTGGCCGGGGATCTCTACGACTTAGGCGACTGGGAGGAGAGCGACCGCGTGCTCACCGAGGCCCTGGAGTACCAGACGGCGGCTGCCGACCGCCTCCAGACGATCAAGGGGATGCTTGAGTTCGCCCGGGGCGACTTCCGGGCAGCGCGCGAGCACCTTGAGCTGGCCAGGCGGCTCAGCCCCTCGCCATTCCAAGGGACCTGGCCACACTCATTCCTCGCCATCCTCGCCATCCACGAGCGCCGCTACGACGCCGCGCGCGCCACCGTCGATGAGGCCGTCGGCATCCTCGATCGACTCGGGCCCGACGACCGGCAACTCTTCTCGCAAGACGCCGTCGACATCTATGTCGTAGGCGTCTGGGTGGAGGCCGACTGCGCCGAGCTAGCCCGCGCGGAACGCTCCACAGCCGGCGTCGATGAGGCCCGCCAGAGGGCCGGCAAATTGCTCACCGCCTTTCGAGCCGTCACCGGCCAGCCGGAACGAACGGTCGACACTGAGGACGGCTGGCTGGCCTGCTACACCGCGCTCGCCGAGGCGGAGCTGTCCCGGCTGGAAGGCCGACCAGACCCCGAGCTGTGGGCGACGGTGGTGCGGCACTGGACCCGGCTTGAGCTGCCGTATCGGGTCATGTACGCCCAGTGGCGACAGGCCGAGGCGTTGCTTGCGGTCAAGGCGTCGCACGCAAGGGTCGAACCGGTGCTCCGGGCCGCACACCAGACGGCGGTGAGGCTCGGTGAACGACCAGTGCGGCGCGAGCTCGAGCTTCTCGCCAAGCGGGGCAGGCTCCAGCTTGACGAGCAGGTCGATGCCGGCCCGCGACCCGACGAGTCAGCGTCCCCGGCTGCCTCCCTTGGCCTGACCCAACGGGAGGCCGAGGTCCTCACGCTGCTCGCCGCCGGTCGAACCAACCGGCAGATCGGCCAGGAGCTGTTCATCACCGAGAAGACCGCCAGCGTCCACGTCTCCCGCATTCTTGCCAAGCTTGGCGTGGCCGGTCGCGGCGAGGCGGCCGCGGTCGCCCACCGGCTCGGCCTCGATAAGAAATGATTCGCGTCGGCCGTGGCCGCTCTTGCTCGGTGTAGCAGCGGATGCCGCTGGTCAGAGCGCGACCAGTTCGGTGACGTCACGTTGGCGGCGTCGACCTAGGCATCCCGCGGTCGTGGTACTTGCTGCTCGCCTGGCCGCGTTGACGTAAGCACGTGAAGTAATGCGCTGTACGTCCGCTGTGCAACCGAGACGGCGTTCGGGAAGTGGGCCCAATAGCCAGCGAACGTGCTGGTCAGAGAGCCATGAGGCTGCTGCAAGGGGCCGACCCACGTCGACTCGTTGCTGTCTATAGGAGTCGGCTGAGTTCTCGAGGCCGGGCGGCGTTTCCCCTGGTCAGAGGCCGGATAGTGGGCCTGGGAGGACTTGAACCTCCGACTTCATCCTTATCAGCAAAATGCAGGGAACCGCTGTGCTAAGCGCCGTTCTCGCAGGTCGCGCTCAACCGTAGATGCCGAAGTTATGTGCTCTCATCACGTCCAGTTATGTGCTCTCATCACTCTTTGGAATTGCAGCTAGCCGAGATGGTATGCCTACAGCTCATCAGCCCCACTCACTGCCATCTACCTGCACATACGCCCATGATGCCACCTCACTGTCCCTAGCGGGCCGCCGCTTCGCGTTATCGATTCGTCCGGTTCGCCGTACATCTGAGGATGATGCCAGCGCTGGACGCGCCGACGCGGCTGCGTCATCGCCTCGCAGACGACGGCGGGTCCAAGCTAACTACGCCGGCTCAGAAGCACAGTTCCACGGCATGGCATTACAGCCAACATGTCGCAGTCAGGCCAAGTCGTAGACGCTCCACCTTGGGTTGGCCGATCCAGGTCGAGGCCTCCCTGGCCACCAGCGGCACCCGCGGTGGTGGTCAGCTCAGGAATTGTTCGGCGATGATCCGCTCCTCAAGTGAGTGGTCGGTGTCAAAGAGCAGCTGCACGGAGGTCGAGGTGTCCTCCCGGATGGTGACCGCCACGACGTTGGACAGCTCACGGAAATCGGCGGTCGCGGTGAGCGGCCGCTTGTCGGCATCGAGGTTCTCCATGACGATCTCGGCCGTGTGGGGCACCAGGGCGCCCCGCCACCGTCGCGGTCGGAACGGACTGACCGGGGTGACGGCGAGCAGGTTGGCGCCCAGCGGGATGATCGGCCCATGGGCCGAGAGGTTATAGGCGGTGCTGCCGGCTGCCGTGGCCACGATCAGCCCATCACCCACGAACTTGGCCATCCGTTCCACCCCGTCGATCCACAGGCGGATGTTGGCCGAGTGGCCCGAGTAGCGGGTCACCGCGACCTCGTTGAAGGCCAGGGCGTGGGACAGGCTCCCGTCGGCGTATCTGGCCGCCATCGCCAGTGGCTGGACGGTGATCGGGCTGGCGGCGGCCACCCGCTCGACCAGGCCATCTGGCCGGTACTGGTTCATGAGGAACCCGACGGTTCCGCGGTTCATCCCAAAGATCGGCCGACCGAGCTGGAGGTGGTCGTGGATGGTATGGAGGAGCAGGCCGTCGCCGCCCAGGGCCACGATGACGTCGCACTTGTCGGGGTCGACCAAGTCGTAGCGGGCGGCAAGCTCGGCCTGGGCCGCCCGGGCCTGGACCGAGTCCGACGCCACACAGGCGAGGCGGGGCTTGGCGGCCATCGAGGACATGGGCTAGCCGCCGGCGTCGACCAGCGCGTCGACGCCGGAGACTTCGGTCGGATTCTGCTCCCGCCGGGCAATCTGGCCGGGCGCCTGGTTTCCTCGAAGGATCGCCAGTAGAGGCCGCGGTCCCCCTCCGCCCGCGCTCATCGCACTGCCGGCAGGAGCTGGCCGAACAGAGAGACTGCCAGAGACCCGAGCAGACAACCTGAAGGCCTCATCGGAGATGTCCTGCAACCAGGGTCGGTCTGTGGCATGTGACCCATGATGCCGGGTCCCCCTGCCCTTGGTAAGCCTCGAGTCGGGCCGCCGCCGCAGTAGCAAGCGAGGGTGAGATCGTTTTCAGGGGTTACGCTTGAGCGTCCTCGGCGGCGTCCCACAATGGGAAGCTCTCAGCCGCACGGACGGCCAGGTCCGGCAGGATGATGTCGGTCTGAGTCTCCGCCAGGCCGATCTCCGGCCAGGCACAGACCAGGCTGAGCAGCCCGTCAACGGGAAGCGGCGTCAGCCAGTAGGCGGCTTCCAGCCGATAGTGGTCCTCGGTCTCCGAACTCGTTGACTCGAAGGCGTCCAGCCATTGCACCTGACCGGCCGGTGTGGTGATCCCGAGGCGCAGGACGTCGCCCTCGTCGAAGCTGGGAAGATAGCGCCGCTCGATCCTGGCCTGCTGCAGCGCATGGTGCCGTTCGGCCGCCGCGGCGCCTTCCCGCTGGGCCGCGGCCTCACTGTCGTGCTGGGCGGCGGCCTCCTCCTCCCGCTGAGCCGAGGCCGCGGCGCGTCGGTGGGCGGTTGCCGCATGCGCACGTCGGTCGGCGGCTTGGGCGTGGATACCGCGGGCCAGGACGACCGTGTCTAGGGCCAACCCGTTGGGGAAGGCTGTGATCCGTCGAAGAGCGGCGACGACATCCTTGCGTCGGTCCAGGACCAGGCCGCTGTGGACCACGACCCCCAAGAGCTCGTCGTCGGGCCCCATGGCAACCTCCGCCTCACTCTCAGGATGACCAGCCAACCGCTCGGGTACTGGACGCTGTCGAGACGCCAGCCTAGCCGAACTTGCCCCCTGGTCGGACGAGGCGCCGCGAGCCGGCGGATGTGTCAGGGCGTGCCCAGCTCTAGGCGGACAACTACGCCCAGAGGCGGCCCTGCCTAACGGCACCCGCAGCGTCGCGCCTAGCGGTGCAGCACGATGCAGGTCACGGTGCGGCTCACGCCGTCCAGAACCTGGATCTGAGACGCCACCAGGCGGCCGAGCTCGTCGAGGCTGGGCGCCTGTACGTTGGCGATGACGTCGTAGGGGCCGGCGAGGTCCTCAGCCAACTGCACCCCATCAAGCTTGGTGATCGCCTGGGCAACATGGGCGACCTTGCCGACCTCGGTCTCGATCAGCACATAGGCGCTCAGCATTCCCCCGGCCTCCTAGGGCGTCCGATAGCGCCTGCCCATCTGATCAACCCGGCTCGCAAACCCTCGATTGGTCCTCGGTGCTGTGGGCGCATGCTATCCCGAAGCCGGTTGGCTGGCCGTCCAGGGCAGGTGGATCTGGAGCGCCCGTCGTAGACTGCGTGGCCGCCAGCCCCGATGAGCAGATGGGAATCGTCGCATGACCGATGCCGCCTCCGCGCAGCAGCCCGTGACGGCCAACTTCATCAATCCCGAGACGATGCACCACCCGGCCGGCTACACCCATGTCGTGGAGGTGACGGCGGGTCGGCCGGTCTACATCGCCGGGCAGGTCGCCCTCGATCCCGCCGGGGTGCTGGTCGGGCCGGGCGACATTCGCGCCCAGGCGCGGCAGGTCTTCGACAATCTCCAGGCCGCGCTTGCGGCCGTCGGGGCCAGCTTCGAGCAGGTGGTCAAGCTCACCTACTACCTGGTCGACGCCACCCAGCTCCCGGTCGTGCGTGAGGTCCGCGACCAGTACGTCAACACCCAGCAGCCACCGGCCAGCACCGCCGTGGAGGTCCGGCGGCTGGTCCGCGATGACCTGCTTATCGAGGTTGAAGCGGTCGCCGTGATCGCCTCGCTCCAGCCCCTGACCGCCGCAGCGTAGGCGCGCCGCTTGGGCCACCCCGTTGTCCGCCTCGGCTTTCGGCTGTTCGGGCGGCCTGGCGTCGACCGAAGAACGGATCACAGCCGGTTGGGCCAGCACAGAAACCGGGTTGACACTGAGGCGGCACCGCCGAGCCTGCCGCCACGGGCTGGCCGTGCTGGGTCCCTGATCAGCTCCTGGCCACTCCGGTTGGGTCAGGGGGCGCCGATGTGTGTCGGGATCCCGGCAGGGCGCGGTCCAGGCTCTCGGCCGCGCTCACCGGATCCTGGTCCAGCAGGTGCGCTCCGGTCCGGGTGGCCAGCTCGGCGGTCGCGCCGGCGCCGCCGACGGCCAGCGTGGTCTGACGGGTGAGGTCGGCGATGGCATCGGCGTGGGCGGCAAAGGGCTCGGGAACTGTGCCGGCCAGGACGACCAGCTCGGGCGCGATGCGCTCAGTGGCTTGGCCGATGGTGGCGAGTGGCGTGTCTGGCCCCAGGTAGATGATGCGCCAGCCCCGACGGTACAGGGTGATGCCAAAGGCGATCAGCCCAAGGTCGTGCTGCTCGCCAGGCAGGCAGGCCAAGACTGCGGCTCGACCGTGGCCTTGGCCCCAGCCGCGGGCCAACCCGAGCAGGCGGCCTCGCAGCAGGTTGGAGGCAAAGTGCTCCTGGGCGACCGAGACCTCCCCACCCGCCCAACGCTCGCCCAGGTCATGGAGATAGGGGACCAGCAGATCACGCAGGATGGTCTCGATTCGGTAGGCGGCGAGCAGCCGATCCAACACTGCGTGGGCCTGCTCCTCGTCGAACCGGTCGAGCGCACCGGCCAGCTCGCGGGCGGCCGCCTGAAGTGGCGCGGGAGCAGCCGCGGTCGTCTCGGGCGCCAGCACCACTGGCGTGGTGGTATCGGCGCCCGGCCCGGGAGGCTCGGCATCCACCGCGAGCCGGGCCGCCTCAGCCGCCGCCACACCACGCGCCAGATACTCCCTCATGCGGCGGATCCGCTCCTCATCAGCGGCCGTGTACAAGCGGAAGCCGCCCTGGCTGCGGGTGGGGCGCAGCAGCCCGTAGCGCCGCTCCCAGGCGCGGAGCAACTCCGGGCTCGCCCCGGTCCGCCGAGCCAGCTCGCCGATGCGCAGGTAGCCCGGCTCGCTCATGGCCGGCCTCCTTGTTGTGAGTGCAGTTCATCAGCCGACTCTACAGCCACTGTACCGTTCCTGTACAAGCACTTGACAGCCGGGCCGCACGAGCCTAGAGTCTGTACGAACCCTATACAGAAGGAGGTTCATGCAGTGAGGAAGTTCGATACTCTCGCGCTCATCCTTACCATCGTGGGCGGGCTCAACTGGGGCCTGGTCGGGCTGTTCCGCTTCGACCTCGTGGCGGCCATCTTCGGTGGCATGGAGTTCGGCGAGACCAACCTTGCCAGCCGGATCGTCTACGCGGCAGTCGGTCTGTCGGCCGCCTACCTGCTCGGCCGGATCCGCGCCCTGGTCGGCGACCAGGAGCGCGTCCCCTCCACCGCCTGAGCACGGCGGTACGCGAGCGCGGCCCGGCGCCGGTTCGGGCAGCCGACCGCGCTCGCGGTGGAGCAGCCTGGTCGGCGCCACGGCCGCACGGCTACTTCTTGCAACCGGTTAGTGGACCCGGTCGTAGGTTAGACAGGTAGTGGACAGGCCCCTGGACCCCGGGTCACCGCCATCACCACGGCGCCAGCCGCGGTGCGCGATACCCGCAGGGTCGAAAGGCCGCCTCCTACTCATCAACAAGCACCGTTCCCAGCGCCCGCTCGGTACGTGACGTACCTGCCTGCACTGGTGGTGTACCCCTAAGCCAAAGGATCTCGTTCATGCCGCTTGCCGTCGACTTCCAGGGTGGGGTCTCCAGCGCCTGGTCCAACGTCATCACGTTCGTGCCCAAGCTGGCCGCCGCCCTGCTCATCATCCTGGTCGGGTACCTGCTCGCCAAGGTCATCGCCAGCGTCCTCAACAAGGTCCTGGAACGCGTCGGGTTCGACCGCGCCGTGGAGCGCGGCGGGATCAGGCAGGCCCTGGCCAGAAGCAAGTACGACCCCTCGGACATCACCGCCAAGCTGGCGTTCTGGCTCATCTTCCTGGTCACCCTCCAGATCGCCTTTGGGGTGTTCGGCCCCAACCCGATCAGCGACCTGCTCCAGGGCCTGATCGCCTATCTGCCCAACGTGTTCGTGGCCATCGTCATCATCGTGGTCGCCGCGGCGATCGCCAAGGCGGTCACCGATCTCCTGTCCAACCTGCTCTCCAGCGTCTCGGGTGGCCCGATGCTGGCCAAGGGCGCCGGCATCGCGGTCCTGGTCTTTGGGGCCTTCGCGGCCCTGGACCAGCTGCAGATCGCCCCGCGGATCGTGACCGGCCTGTGGTACGCCATCTTGGCCATCGTGGTCGGCTCGGCCGTGGTCGCCATCGGCGGTGGCGGGATCAAGACCATGCAGCGCTACTGGGAGCGCACCGCTACCAGGGCCGAGGAGCGCGCCCCCGAGTTCGCCCGGCAGGCCCAGCCGGCGGCCAGCGCATCGGCTGGTGACGAGGGGAACGGGGCGGCGGCCTACGCCGACACCGGGACTCAGGAGTTCGCGGCCGAGCGGACCGGCCGGCTGCGCCGGGACCGCTAGGCCGCCCAGACGTCGGGACGCCTCGGCAGGACTTCGGGGCCGAGGCGTCCCGTCCGCCAACCAATGAGCCATCGCACACCACAGAAGGGGAAGTTCATGCCACCAAGTATCGACACCGTCCAGAGCTGGCAGGGCCGCACCATGGTCGACCCGGCCGGCGACAAGCTCGGCACGATCGACGCCATCTACCTCGACGACGAGACCGGCCAGCCCGAGTGGGCCACGGTGACCAGCGGCCTGTTCTCCGCCAAGACCGCCTTTGTGCCCATCGCCCAGGCCCAGGACATCGGTGACAGCGTCCAGGTGCCCTACGACAAGGCCCAGGTCAAGAACGCCCCCAGCATGGCCGCCGACGGGAGCCTGTCCCAGGACGAGGAGGCCAAGCTGTACCGCCACTACGGCCTGGACTACAGCGAGCACCGCTCCAACTCCGGCCTGCTCGCCGAGGAGCGGGACCGGGACGCCGACGGCATCTACGACGACGTCCAGGACAGCGCCGTGGGCCGCGACACCTCCGGGCCGACCACTGACGACGCGATGACCCGCTCCGAGGAGGAGCTGCGGGTCGGCACCACCCAGCGCGAGCGCGGCCGGGTGCGGCTGCGCAAGTACGTGACCACCGAGCAGGTCACCCAGACCGTGCCGGTGCAGCGCGAGGAGGTCCGGGTCGAGCGCGAGCCGATCACCGACGCCAACCTGGACGCCGCGACCAGCGGCCCGGACATCTCCGAGGAGGAGCACGAGGTCGTCCTGCGCGAGGAGACCCCGGTGGTCGAGAAGCGGGCCGTGCCCCGCGAGCGGGTGCGCCTGGACACCGAGACCGTGACCGAGGAGCGCCAGGTCGCCGAGGAGGTCCGCAAGGAGCAGATCGAGGTCGACGGCGACCAGGACCAGCTCCGCCGCCAGGACCGGCGCTGAGTCGACAAGGAGGAGGAGCGGGGGCCGCTGGCCTGCCGGCGGCCCCGCTCGTCTCTCAACACACATGAAGGAGCAACGCCGTGGCAGCTGACAACACCCTTTCCCGTTCCCTACACGACGTCGGCCTGGCCACCTGGTTCGGCGGCTCGCTGATGGGCGCGGTTGGCCTCAACGGGGCCGCGGCCGAGGTCGAGGAGCCCAAGCAGCGGCTGCGGGTGGCCAACTCGGGCTGGAACCGCTGGACCCCGGTCAACCTGGCCGGCATCACCGCCCATGTCGCCGGGGGCCTCGTCCTCCTGGGCGCGAACAAGGGCCGGGTGGCCAGCCAGCAAGGCGTCGCCAAGGCCACCGTGATCAAGACCGCCCTGACCGGCGCCGCCCTGGCCGCCACCGCCTGGTCCCGGGCCCTGGGAGCCAAGCTGGACCAGGCCGGGGAGGTCCCGGTCGAGGGCGGTACCGAGCCGAGCGGCGACACCCCCGAGGACGTGGCCAAGGCACAGCGGCAGCTGAAGGTGCTGCAGTGGGTCATCCCGGCCCTCACCGGGGCGGTGCTGGTCGTCAACGCCCGCATGGGTGAGCAGCAGCGGCCGGCCCAGGTCAGCAGCGGGCTGTTGGGCCGTCTCCGGCCAGCACGAGCCGCCTAGCTGACGTCGAGGCCACCGCAATGCGCTGGGGCTCGTCACGTCCCCCGACGGCAACCCAATCAGTAGGAGCAGGAATGAGCTTGGACCAAGACCCGGCCGCTCGACCGGTGCCGTCCCCCAGGGGCCGGTGGAGCGAGTACACCCAGCTGTCCCGGCAGATCAAGCAGGCCGGCCTGCTGGACCGCCGGCGCGGCTGGTACGCGGCCAGGATCGCCCTCAACCTGGCCCTGCTGGCCGCCGGGTGGGTGGCCTTCGCCGCCCTTGGTGAGTCGTGGTGGCAGTTGCTCGTCGCCGCGTATCTGGCGGTGGTGTTCACCCAGGTGGCCTTCGTCGGCCACGACGCCGGCCACCGGCAGATCGTCCGCTCCCGGCGCGCCAACGACCGGATCGGCCTCCTCCACGCCAACCTGCTGGTCGGGATCAGCTTCGGCTGGTGGGTCCCCAAGCACAACGCCCATCACACCAACCCCAACCACGAGGACCTGGACCCAGACATCAGCATCACCGCCCTCGCCTTCACCGCCGACCAGGCCAGCTCCAAGCACGGGCTGGTCCGGATGATCGCCCGCCATCAGGCCTGGCTGTTCTTCCCGCTTCTGCTGCTGGAGGCCGCCCACCTCCATCTGGCCAGCGCCAAGGCCATCGTCGCGGGCCGGGGCCGGGGCAACGCGGTCGAGGGGCTCCTGCTGCTGATCCATGTCGCCGCCTACGTCGTCGCCCTGCTGGTGGTGCTGTCGCCAATGCAGGTGGTGGCGTTCATCGTCGTCCAGCAGGGGCTGTTCGGCCTGTACCTGGGTTGTGCGTTCGCCCCCAACCACAAGGGGATGCCAACCCTCACCGAGGCCGATGAGCTGGACTTCCTCCGCCGCCAGGTGCTGACCTCCCGCAATGTACGAGGGAGTCGGCTGGTGGACTTCGTGTTGGGTGGGCTGAATTACCAGATCGAGCACCACCTGTTCCCCAACATGCCCAGGCCCAACCTGCGCCGGGCCCAGCCGCTCATCCGGGCCTTCTGCGAGCAACACAGACTGGACTACACCGAGGCCAGCCTGTTCGGCTCCTACGCCGAAGCGGTCCGCCACCTTCACACCGTCGGCGCACCACTACGACCGGCGGTGGCCGAATGACCACGGATGCAAGGCTCGCCCGCGAGGACGGCACAATCATGCGCGACCCTCGGTCCCGGGTGGTCCCGGTGCGCACCATCGCCGCCACCATCGGGATGGTCCTGCTCACCGCCGCCGTCCTGCTGCTCGGCTGGGAGGTCCGGCGCATCCTGACCTGGATCGTCGTGGCCGCCCTGCTCGCCATCATCCTCGGCCCCCTGGTCGACATCGCCCAGCGCCGGCTGCACCTACGCCGGGCGCTTGCCACCCTGCTGGTGTTCCTGGTCACCCTGATCGCCCTGGCCGGGATCCTCACCATGTTCATCCGACCCCTAGCCAGCGAGGGCCCGCAGTTCATCGACCGAGTCCCCAGCTACGTCGAGCAAGCCCGCACCGGCCGGGGCCCGGTCGGACGCTTGGTCCAGCGCTATAACCTCGACGACTACCTCCAGCGCAACCAGGCCCGGCTCCGCGAGAGCGCCAACCGCCTCACCACCCCCGCCCTGGGGGTGCTGCGATCCATCTTCTCGACCGTGGTCGCGCTGGTGACCATCTTCGTGCTCACCTTCCTCATGGTCCTGCAAGGCCCCAAGCTGCTGGCCAGCTGGGCCGCCACACTCCCAGAACGCCAGCAGGAACGGGTCCGGCGGGTCGCCGCCGATTGTGCCAAAGCCGTCACCGGTTACATGACCGGCAACCTGGTGATCAGCGTCATCGCCGGCACGGTCACCTACGTGGTGCTGTGGATCATGGGCGTGCCCTACCGGGGCGTTGTCGCCCTGTTCGTTGGCTTCGCCGACCTGATCCCCCTGGTCGGGGCCACTCTGGGCGCTGTCGTGGCCATCGCCGTGGCCGCCCTCCACTCGCTGCCCGCCGCCATCGTCGTGCTGGTGGTCTTCGTCGTCTACCAGCAGCTCGAGAACCACGTCCTGCAGCCGGTCATCATGTCCCGGACCGTGGAGCTGTCGGCACTGACCGTGCTGGTCAGCATCCTCATCGGCGTGGAGTTGTTCGGATTCCTGGGCGCGCTGCTGGCCATCCCGGTGGCCGGGGTCCTGCATGTCATCGGCCGCGACCTCTATGACGGCTACCGCGGCCGCCTCAAGCCCGACCCGACCACCGGAACCGACCAGATCCCGGTGTCGCAGCCTCGACCACCCGAACCCGGCGACCCGCAACCCCGCGACGTCACCGCCACCCGCGCACCGCTGACCTGACCGGCCCGATCACATGAGCCGTCCCCACACCCGACACCCCGGTGGAGCACCGCACCACCAAGAGATATCCATGCAGGAGGCACCGATGGACCGCGATGACCGCACCACCGACTCGGGCATGCTCGGCAGCGAGGCCGAGAATCCCGGCCCCGGCCGCGACACGAGCCGGAGCGACCCCGACCCCGCCGCGACCAGCATTGAGCACCCCACCAGGACCATGGGCATGTCCGGCGCCGACCCGCAGCGCACCCGACTCGGCAGCCAGGAAACCGGCGGCCGGCTCCTCGCTGGCGCCCCTCAGGACGCACCGGCCTCCAGCGGCCATGCCGACACCGGCATGGTGGGCAGCGAGACCGAGAACCCCGGCCCCGGCCGCGACACCCGCCGCACCGACCCCGAAGCAACCGCCATAACCGATGCGGGCGATCCGGCGACCACGGCCATGTCCGACGCCGACCCGGACCGGACCCGGCTCGGCAGCCACGAGCCTGGCCAACCTCGGCACTGAACCACTGCCCTGTCCTATGAGGGAGGCCGGCGTGCCTGAGATCGCCATCCGACGAGGGTCTGCTGGGTGAGAATTGGAGCCGGTCGCCGAGCAGCTTCTGAACCGGCATCTGTCTATGGCCGGAACTGCGCCACTGGAACCTATTCCAGCTCGAAGGGCTGTACCCGCAGGCTGAGCAGGCCCGGGAGCGGCTGGCGGCCCACCTGGACAAGACCGACCGGCTGGCCAGGCGGTTCGAGGCCAAACGGATGCGAGCCGCCAGCTCAAGAGTGCGCGTCGGAATCCGCGCTGCCGACGATGTCTCGGCTGCTGCGTGGGACCTGACTCTGCGTCTGCTGCCAGCCACCGACCGGTCACCCGGGCGGCGTCACCTTCGCGGGCGGGAGAGCCGCTGGCCGCCGAGGATCTCGTCGACCACCTCGATGAGCGGCCGCCGTGAGGACCGAGCGGCATTGCGCAGCCGCTCGAACGCCTCTGCGTCGTCGATCCCCTCCCGCAGCATCAGCATCCCTTTGGCCCGCTCGATCCGGGTGCGATGCGCAAACGCCGTCTGCAGCTGCTCGGCCAGCCGCCCCTTGATCTGGACGCCGACCGTCTGGCTGAGCAGCGTGGCGGCCAGGGCCGCATACACCTGGGCGGCGCTGATCTCGGCCTGATCCCAGTCCCGGGGCTGGGCCGAGTACAGGTCCAGGGTGCCGACGGGGCCGCCTTCCAGCTGCACCGGCACACTCAGGCCGGCCCGCATGTCCTGGGCCGGTGACCACGTCGGTGATCTTGCCCCAGTGCGGTTCCTTGGCCGCATCGCGCATGGCCATCGGGGCATGCTCGGCAAAGGCGTTGACACACGGGCCCTCCCCCAGACGCTCCTGGCCCTCCTCGATGATCTGGGTCTGTTGGTCGGAGGCGGTCGCCCACCGCAGCTGCCCGCGCTCGTCAGCCAGCATCAGCCCCGCCCCGTCCACCCTCAGCAGGGCCGTGGCGGCGCTGGTGATCTGCTGCATCGCCCGCCCGAGGTCGTGTTCGGCGTCCAGGCCGGCCAGGGCGCTGATGTTGCGGACCAGGGCAGCAGGATCGATCGGCATGCCGATCTCCTTCACCGGCGCCAAGGCGCGGCCCGCGCCTCCGGCCCAAGAACGGCGCTTCGTACAGCCGGCAGTCTACGGCATGGACGCATCCCTCAACCTGCGCTGCCTGCGTTGTTGCGATGCACGGGTTGCAGCCAGGTGCGGAGGGATACACCCAGCGTGGCTGCCCCGGGGCAGCTGATCTCGACCACGGGGCCTGGTACCAGCCCCGTCGGGGAGTGGCAGGCCTAGACCTCGCTTGCCTGTGTCGGCGCCCGGGGCAGCCTCATCCCCCGAGCCGCTTGTAGGGATGACAAGGAGCCAGCGCGGAGCACCGAAGCTGGTCCATGACACCTCAGGAAGTTAGGCCAGTTATGTGGTGTCATCCGCCATACGGCGCCGCACCGGCTCCAAACGGGCCTGCGACGAGCGTTCTCGCTGGTCGAGGCGGGTGGTGGGCCTGGGAGGACTTGAACCTCCGGGCTCATTCTGAGTCGAAAATGCCCGAGGTGAGGCGTCACTTCGGGTTGGGTGGTCATGCCGCCTCGATGGGTTCGAGGGTGACCTTGTGGCCCAGCCGCTCGAGCTGGCGCACCAGCTGCCGCTGGTCGTGCTCGGCGGAGTGGCGTCGCTGGAAGTAGTCGTCGCCCAGCTCTTCGTAGGGCACGCCTTGGTCCAAGACGTGGTCGGCGATCACCAGCACCGAGTGGGCGATGGCCATGGTGGCCTTGCCCGGGCCCCGGCGACCCCGCAGGCGGTGATACTGGGCGTTCAGGTAGGTGCCCTTGGTCCAGCTGGCCGCCTTGGCGACCTCGCTCAGGCAGCCACTCAGCCCCTTGGAGCCCTTGCCGGTCCGGCCGAGCGGTGCTTGCCGGCCGACTCGTTGTTGCCAGGACACACCCCGCCCAGGAGGCCAGGTGCGCCGCGGTGGGGAACTGGCCCATGTCCGGGCCGATCTCGGCCACGATGACCTCGGCGGCGCGCCGGTCGACCCCGGGATGGTGTCCAGCAGCGCCACCTTGGCGGCGTAGGGGGCGATCACCTGCTGGATCCGCGCCGAAGGGTGGCGATGGTCTCGTCTAGGTAGTCGATGTGGGTCAGGATCTGGGCGACCAGCAGCCCGTGATGCTCGGTCCGGAACCGGCCGGCCAGGGCCTCCCGCAACGCTGGCAGCTTGGTCCGGAGCCGCCCCTTGGCCAACGCCGCCAGCACTGCCGGGTCGTGGGTGCCGACCACCAGGGCTTCCAGCATCGCCCGGCCGGAGGCCCCGATGATGTCGGTGGCCACGCTGGAGAGCTTGATCCCGGCATCCTGCAGCACCTTGTCCAGCCGCTGGACCTCCCGACGGCGCTCTTGGATCTGGGTCTTGCGATAGCGGGTCAGCTCGCGCAGCTCCCGGACTGGGCGGGGCGGCACAAAGCTGGGCCGGACCAGGCGAACCCGGCCAGCTTCCTGACCTGGCGCGGCGCCTGAGGACGGCGAGGACTTGACGGCCAGGGCGCCGACGCGATATGTCCGGACGGGATGACACATTCTGTGCCGGAGGCCCGTCGGGG
>Ga0081538_10002251_pt1 | contig 19106 bp, 21 predicted proteins | sample TabmetS5T2R1_FD_71022 | JGI IMG/M metagenome (GOLD analysis project Ga0081538, IMG submission 71022) | Tabebuia heterophylla rhizosphere microbial communities from the University of Puerto Rico - S5T2R1 | ecosystem: Host-associated > Plants > Roots > Rhizosphere ... | reverse complement strand
GGCCAGATCATCACCTTCATCGACGAGCTGCACACGGTGGTCGGCGCCGGCGCCGCCGAGGGCGCCATGGACGCCGGCAACATGCTCAAGCCGATGCTGGCCCGCGGCGAGCTGCGCATGGTCGGCGCCACCACCCTGGACGAGTACCGCAAGCACATCGAGAAGGACGCCGCGCTGGAGCGCCGCTTCCAGCCGGTGTTCGTCGGCGAGCCGAGCGTCCAGGACACCATCGCCATCCTCCGCGGCCTCAAGGAGCGCTACGAGGTCCACCACGGCGTCCGCATCCAGGACTCCGCCCTGGTCGCCGCCGCGGTGCTCTCCGACCGCTACGTCACCGGCCGGTTCCTGCCCGACAAGGCGATCGACCTGGTGGACGAGGCCGCCTCCCGCCTGCGCATCGAGATCGACTCGATGCCGACCGAGGTCGACGTGCTGGAGCGCCGCGCGCAGCAGCTGGAGATCGAGCGCGCCGCGCTGCGCAAGGAGACCGACCAGGCCTCGCTGGAGCGGCTGGCCAGGCTCGAGGAGGAGCTGGCGGCGCTGCGCGAGACCCTCACCGGGATGAAGGCCCACTGGGAGGCCGAGAAGGAGGCCATCGGGGCGATCCGCGACACCAAGGCCCGCATCGAGGAGACCAAGGGCGAGGCCGAGCGGGCCACCCGGGACGGCGCCCTGGACCGCGCCGCCGAGCTCCGCTACGGCGTGCTGCCCGGCCTGGAGCGCGAGCTGGCCGCGGCCAACCAGCGGCTCACCGAGCTGCAGGCCGACCGCAGGATGCTCAAGGAGGAGGTCGACGAGGAGGACGTCGCCGAGGTCATCTCGGCCTGGACCGGCATCCCGGTGCGGCGCCTCATGCAGGGTGAGATGGCGAAGCTGCTGCGGCTGGAGGACGAGCTGCACGCCCGGGTGGTCGGCCAGGACGACGCCGTGCAGGCGGTCGCCGACGCGATCCGGCGCTCCCGCGCCGGCCTGGCCGAGCCGGGCCGCCCGATCGGCAGCTTCCTGTTCCTCGGGCCCACCGGGGTGGGCAAGACCGAGCTGGCCAGGGCGCTGGCGGCGCTGCTGTTCGACGACGAGCGGGCGATGGTCCGCATCGACATGAGCGAGTACGGCGAGAAGCACTCGGTCGCCCGGCTGGTCGGCGCGCCCCCCGGGTACGTCGGCTACGACGAGGGCGGCCAGCTCACCGAGGCGGTCCGCCGCCGGCCCTACTCGGTGGTGCTGCTCGACGAGGTCGAGAAGGCCCACCCGGACGTGTTCAACGTGCTGCTCCAGGTGATGGACGACGGCCGCCTCACCGACGGCCAGGGCCGCACCGTGGACTTCGGCAACGTCGTGCTGATCATGACCTCCAACCTCGGCTCCACCCTGCTCACCGACATCATCGAGCCGGAGGAGGTGTCCAGGGAGCGGGTCCTCGGCGCGGTCAGGGAGGCGTTCAAGCCGGAGTTCCTGAACCGGCTCGACGAGGTGCTGGTGTTCCACCGGCTGACCCGCGACGACCTGGCGAGGATCGTCGACATCCAGGTCGAGAGGCTGGCGCGGCGGCTCGCCGACCGGCGGCTGACGCTGGAGCTCACTCCTGCCGCCAAGGCGTGGCTGGCGGGGCGCGGCTACGACCCCGCCTACGGCGCCCGGCCGCTGCGGCGGCTGGTCGCCAAGGCGATCGGCGACGAGCTCGCCAGGCGGCTGCTCGCCGGCGAGCTGGCCGACGGCGACTCGGTCCTGGTCGACGCCGAGGGCGAGCGGCTGACCTTCGCCCGGCGGCGCCAGCAGGCCGCCGTGGCGTAGGCGCCTGCCTCCTCGGCGTGGTTCGTCCGGTTAGACTGGCAACATGGCCCGCCGCCCGCCGCCCGGCTACCGTCGCGGGGCCCGGCCGATCTACCCCGGGACCCTCAGGATGGTGCTGTACGGCTTCGTCCTCTGGGGGCTGTCCCTGCTCGGCATCAAGCTGCCGCTGGACCTGCCCTGGCTGCTGGCGGTCGCCCTCCAGGTGGTCGTGGTGTGGTTCATCTGGAAGGGCTGGAAGGCGGCCAGGCGCGCGCCGAGGAACCAGGTGCGCCTCTTCAGCGCCCAGGAGAACTGGGCCAACGCCTTCGCCCTGCAGGCGTTGATCCTGTTCCTGTGGTAGCGGACGGCACGGTCATGCGCAGGCCCCTTTAGCGTGCAGCCACCCGCCGGGGAGGGCGGCGAGCAGCTTCGGGGTGATCCTCGCCTGGCCGAGGCCCAGCTCGACGAGCACGTCGAAGAGGGCGGGAGAGCCCGCGGCGGCGGCCAGGCCCGCCTCGGCCAGGCTGGGCGAGCGGATCGCGCGGGCGAGGACGGCGGCGTGGCGCAGGTGGCGGCCGAGCGCACGCGCGAGCAGCCGCCGGTAGGCCGCCGCCGGCTGCTCCGGCGCCAGCAGCGCCGCCCTGGCCGCCAGCCGCCCGGACGCCAGCGCGTAGTAGATGCCCTCCCCCGACAGCGGGTTGACCAGCGAGGCGGCGTCCCCGGCCAGCAGCACCCGGCCCCGGCCGGGCGGCGGCCGCGACGACGAGAACGGCAGGTGGTGGGCGCGCAGGCTGGCCTGGTCCGGGTCGGCGCGCGGCAGCAGGTCGCGGAGGCGGCGGTGCAGCTCGGCCCGGTCGCCGCGGAAGCGGCTGCGCAGCAGCCCGTAGCCGACGTTGGCGATCCCGGTGCCGGTCGGGAACGACCAGACGTAGGCGGGCCAGCCCTCGGCCACCCAGGCGATCAGCTGCTCCGGCGCGCCGGCGGGTGCCGTCGCGTAGCCGCGGACGGCGATGGCCAGCGCGCGGTCCGGGTTGGGCGGCAGGCCGAGCTGGCGGCGCACGGCCGAGTTGGCGCCGTCGGCGCCGACCACCACCCTCGCCGCCAGCTCGCCGTCGGCCACCACCAGCCTGCCGCGCTCCTCCAGGCGCCGGACCCTGGCCCGCCGGAAGCTGGCGCCCGCGGCCAGCGCCGCGTCGACCAGGCGCGCGTCCAGCACCGCCCGCGGGACGACGTGGTTGGGCCGGGCCGGGACGCCGGCGACCTCCAGCCCACGCGGGGAGCGCAGCCGCAGCCGGTGGATCGGCGGGTAGCCGTCCAGGACGCCGCTCGCGCCGAGCGCGGCCAGCTCGTCGACCGCGTGCGGGCCGATGCCGTCGCCGCACGGCTTGTCGCGGGGGAAGGCGGCCCGGTCGACCAGCAGCACGGCCGCGTCCGGGCGCAGCCGCCTGGCCTCCAGCGCCGCCGCCGCACCGGCCGGGCCGGCGCCGACCACCACCAGGTCCCAGACCGGGTCGTGCCGCAAGCCGCTACGAGGCGGTCGCGGCCGGCCCGGCGGCCGCCACCCGGGTGGCCGGCTGGCCGCAGCGGCAGTCCCACGACTCCGGCACCTCGGCGTCGGCCGCGAACGGCACCGACACCAGGTGCTCGCGGGTGCACAGGTAGGTGACGACCTGCCGGGGCGCGTAGGCGCTGGAAGGCGCCTGCAACCGGTCGAACTCCGCTGGGAGGTGCTGCCGGCCGTCGTCCATCTGCCGCTCCCTCGTCGCGCTGGTGCACCCAATGGTTGCACCGATCCGCAGGAGCGCAAGCACCGAGGCGGAGCCGCCTGGCCCTAGACGATCACCTCGGAGGTGCAGAAGGCGCAGCGGCGGGCGTCGATGGGGATCTCGCTGCGGCACTCCGGGCACTTGCGCGTGCTCGGGTCGGGCGACTCGCGCCGCTGCGACAGCGACATCAGCGCGTTGACGGGCTTCACCACGAAGAAGAACACCACCCACGCGATGATCAGGAAGGCGATCAGGGCGTTCAGGAAGTGGCCGTACCTGAACTCCGAGTTGTTGATCTCGAAGGTGAGCTGGCTGAAGTCGGGCTGGCCGAAGATGGCCGCGATCAGCGGGGTGAGCAGGTCGGCCACTGCCGCCTGCACCACCGCGGCGAACGCGGCGCCGATCACGATGCCGACGGCGAGGTCGATGACGCTGCCCCTGAGCACGAACTGCTTGAACTCGCTGGCCCACGATCGCATCGGCGGCCTCCTCCAGGCGCACGCGAACCCTCCAGCGCCGGAGGCTATCCGTTGGCGGTACCGGCTAACCGCCGGTTGCGGAAGGATGGTGCTGCCGGTGCGCCTCGGTGCGGCGGGCCAGCTCCAGCTGCTCGGCCACGGCCGCGCTGGCCGACCGCAGCACCAGGTCGCCGCCCTTGCGGCGAGTCCAGGCCGACACCCGGGTGAGGACCTCCACCCCGGCCGAGTCGATCAGGATCATGCCGCGCAGGTCCAGCACGATGTGGTGGTGGCCCTGGCCGACCAGGTAGCTCAGGTACTGCCACAGCTGCGCGGCCGTGTTCGCGTCGACGTCGCCGCGCACGGTGACGATGACGTCGCCTTCCTGTGGCGTGGTGGCGGACTGCAACAGTGGGGCCATGGCGGCCTCCTTGCCCAGGAAGCGCGCGGCTACCCGGTGACGACCGGTCGCACGTTGGCGGCCTGCGGGCCTTTCTGGCCCTGGACGACGTCGAACTCCACCGCCTGGCCGTCCTCCAGCGTGCCGTCGCCCTCGATGGCGCTGGCGTGCACGAACACGTCGTTGCCGGACTCGGGCTGGATGAAGCCGTAACCGCGGCTGGCGTTGAACCACTTGACGGTCCCAACGGACATGCTGCTTGTCCTCCCTCCGTCAGCTCGGAGGTCTCGGTCCACACCGGCGCCAGGCGGCGCGAGCGGCAGGGGACAAGCTCGACTGTGGTGCAAGCCAAACGTGACCTGTGCTGGGTCGAGGGTAGCACGGCGCCGGGCGTCCCGCGGGCCCGGAGGGCGCCGTCCGGCGTTCTCGGCGCCGTCTGGGTAGGATGCGGTGATGCGTTCCCGCCTCGTCCTGCTCGCCCTGCTGGTCCTGGGGCTCTGCGCCTGCGGCAGCGACGCGCCCCCCGACCCGGCCGCCGGCCCCGCGACCACGACGGCGCCGGACCCGACCACCGTGCCGCCGACCACCGCCAAGCCCAGGCCGAGCCGTCCCGCCCGGCCGGCGCCGCCGGGCGTCGCCGAGCGCGGCGGCCGCGACGCCGCGCCCGACCTGCGGGTCACCGCCTTCGACGGCCGCACCGTCACCCTCGGCGCCTTCCGGGGGCGGCCGGTGGTGGTGAACTTCTTCGAGTCGTGGTGACGGCAGTGCCGGGCGGAGCAGCCCGGCCTCGGGCAGGTCGCCCGGGAGCTCGAGGGCGAGGCGGCGTTCGTCGGCGTCTCCTACCACGACACGGTCGCCGCCGGCCGTGCCTACCAGCGCGAGTTCGACGTTCCCTACCCGCTGGCCAACGACGCCAGCGGGCGGACCTGGGCCGCCTGGCGGGTGCCGTACCAGCCGGTGACGGTGGTGGTCGACCGGCAGGGCCGCGTCGCCAGGCGCTTCGACGGCGAGGTCACGCCGGAGCAGCTGCGTCCCGTCCTCGCCTACCTGGTCGACGAGTAGGGCGTCCCCGGCCGGTTGCCCGGTCCTTCCCGACCTGGGAACAATGGCCCCCGGACCCGCTGACGACCAGGAGGCACCGATGGGCAACGGCAGAGTCCCCCGCCCGGCGCTCGGCGAGCTGGGCCTCGGCACCGGCAAGAAGGCGCGCCTGCACCGCATCCTCCACCGGCACGGCCTGAAGAACGGCACCGCCATGTTCCTCCCCTACGACCAGGGACTGGAGCACGGCCCGCGGGACTTCGTCGACAACCCCGCCGCCGGCGACCCCAGGTACGTCATCAAGCTGGCCGTGGAGGGCGGCTTCAACGGCATCGCCATCCAGGTCGGCAGCGCCGAGAAGTTCTTCTGGGACTACGCCGGCGAGGTGCCGCTGCTCCTCAAGCTGAACGGCCGCACCGAGATCCCCTCGGCCGCGGCGCCCCGCTCCCCGCTCAACGCCAGCGTGGAGGACGCCGTGCGGCTCGGCGCCGACGCCGTCGGCTACACCCTGTACGTCGGCAGCGAGCAGCAGGAGGCGGACTTCGAGGCGCTCGCCCAGGTCCGCCGGGATGCCCACCGCTTCGGGTTGCCGCTGGTGGTGTGGGCCTACCCGCGCGGCAAGGCGGTCGACGCCAAGGGCGGCAAGAACTCCTTCTACCAGGTCGACTACGCCTCCCGGACCGCCAGCGAGCTGGGCGCCGACGTGGTCAAGCTCAACTTCCCCGACCCGACGGCGACCGAGGGCGTGCCCAAGGCCTACGCCGCCGAGGTCGGCGAGCAGGACGCCGTCAACGCCGTGGTCCGCTCGGCCGCCCGGACCCCGGTGCTGCTCAGCGGCGGCGAGAAGGGCGGCGACGAGGAGGTCCTCGACAAGGCGCGCATGGCGATGGAGGCCGGCGCCCTCGGCGTGATCTTCGGCCGCAACGTCTGGCAGCGCCAGCACGACGAGTCGCTCCGCTTCGTCGACCGCCTGCGGGAGCTGCTGTCGAAGTACCCGTCCTGAGCGTGCGCGCGGGGGCCGGCCTGGACCCTGCGCTCGACGCCTACCTGGGGAAGGTCGCCGCCGGCCTGACGCGCCTCCTCGGGCCGGGGCTGGTGGGGCTGTACCTGCACGGCTCGGCGGCGCTCGGCGGCTGGTCGGCCGAGCGGAGCGACGTCGACCTGCTGGGGGTGGTGGCGCGGCCGCTGGACCAGCGGGTCAAGCGGGTGGTCGCCGCCCGGCTGCTCCACCCCGCCCTCGCCTGCCCGGCCGAGCGCGGCCTGGAGCTGAGCCTGGTGACCGCCGCGGTGGCCGCGGACCCGCCGCCGCGGCCACCGTTCGAGCTGCACGTCACCACCGCGCCACCGGAGCCGGCCAGCAACCTAGGCGGCCCGGGCGCCGGCGACCCGGACCTGCTGCTGTACTTCGCGGTCTGCCGCCGCTCCGGCCTGGCCGTCACCGGCGCGGCGCCCGAGCGGGTGTTCGCCGAGCCGCCCCGCGGCCGGCTGCTGGAGCGGGCCGCGGCCGAGCTGCGCTGGGCGCTGCGGCACGGCTCGTTCGCCTACCGGGTGCTGAACGCCTGCCGGGCGTGGCGCCTGCTGGAGGACGGCGCGCTCTGCTCCAAGGTCGACGCGGGCCGCTGGGCGCGGCGCCGGCTGGCGGACCCCTCGCTGGTCGACGCCGCCCTGGCCGCCCAGCAGGGCCTGGCGCCGATGCCGGGGGCCGCCGCCGACCTGGCGGCCGCCGACCGCCTGGTGGCCGACGTGCTGGCCCGGCTCCCGGGGCCGGCGCCGTGAGCCGGGGCGAGGCCGCAGGCGCCAGCCGGGCGGGGTCGACCGGCGCCTCCCGGGCGACCATCGTCGCCGGGCTGGCGGTCGGGATCGCCGCCATCTCGACCTCGCCGATCCTGGTCCGCGCGGCCGCCATGCCGGCGCTCGCGCTCGCCTTCTGGCGCTGCCTCGCCGGCGCCGTGCTGCTGGCCCCGTTCGCCTGGGCGGGCCGGGCCCGCCGGCCGGTCGCCGGAGGGGTCCGGGGAACCCCGGAGGGGTGCCCCGGTGAACCGGGAGGGGTCCGGCCGGAGGATCGGGGCCCGGAGGGGTCCCCGGAGCCGGGGGAGCGGGCGCGGCTGCTGGCCGCCGGGGCCTGCCTGGCGGTGCACTTCGCCTTGTTCAACGCCTCCCTGTCGTTCACCACGGTGGCCTCCTCGGCCACGCTGGTGAGCTGCGCGCCGCTGTTCGTCGGCCTCGGCGGCAGGCTGCTCGGGGAGCCACCGACCCACCGTGCCTGGCTCGGGATCGCCCTGGCGGTCGCCGGGGCGGTGGTCATCGGGCTGGGCGACGCCGGCGCCCTCGACCTCGGCGGCCGTGCCCTGCTGGGGGACGCGATGGCCTTCGCCGGCTCCGCCGCCATGGCCGGCTACCTGCTGCTCGGCCGGGTGGCGCGGCGGCGGCTGCCGCTGCCGGCCTACGCCGCCACGGTGTACGGGGTCGCCGCGGCGGTGCTGCTGCCCGCCTGCCTGCTCACCGGCGCCGCCCTCGGCGGCTACCGCGCCGGCGCCTGGCTGGCGCTGGCCGCCATCGTGGCCGGCCCCCAGCTGCTGGGGCACACGGTCTTCAACGGCCTGCTCGCCAGCGTCAGCGCCACGGTGGTCGCCGTGGCCATCCTGACCGAGCCGGTCGGCGCCACGATCCTGGCCTGGCTGCTGCTCGACGAGCTGCCGGCGGACGCCTTCTGGCTCGGTGCCCCGCCGGTCCTCGCCGGGATCTGGCTCGCCGCCACCGGCGAGCGGGCCGGCCTGCCCGCGGCGCCCGCAGGGTCCTAGCCCGCGGATGTAGGCTGCGCGGGTACCGGCCACCCGAGACGAAGCGAGCCGAGGTCATGCCAGGAACCATCCTCGTCGGCAGCCAGTGGGGCGACGAGGGCAAGGGCAAGGTCACCGACTTCCTCGCCGACAAGATGGACGTGGTCGTCCGCTACCAGGGCGGCAACAACGCCGGCCACACCGTGGTGGTGGGGGGGCGCACGTTCAAGCTCCACCTGGCCCCGAGCGGCATCCTCTACCCGCACGTCACCCCGGTGATCGGCGACGGGGTGGTGGTCGATCCCGGCTTCCTGCTGGCCGAGCTGGCCGCGCTGGAGGCCGGCGGCATCGCCAGCGGCAAGCTGCTCATCTCCGCCAACGCGCACCTGATCATGCCGTGGCACAAGGAGATGGACAAGCTGACCGAGCGCTGGCTGGGCCGCAACCGCATCGGCACCACCGGCCGCGGCATCGGGCCGGCCTACGCCGACAAGGTCGGCCGGCTCGGCATCCGCGCGCAGGACCTGCTCGACCCGGGCATCCTCGCCAAGAAGACCGAGGCCGTGCTGCGCGAGCGCAACCCCCTGCTCGCCAAGGTGTACAACCGGCTGCCGCTGGACGGCGAGGCGATCGTCGAGGAGTACGCCACCTACGCCGAGGCGCTGCGCCCCCGGATCGCCGACACCTCGCTGTTCGTCTGGAACGCGCTGCGCGAGGGCAGGCAGGTCCTGTTCGAGGGCGCCCAGGCCACGCTGCTCGACGTCGACCACGGCACCTACCCGTTCGTGACCTCCTCCTCGCCGGTGGCCGGCGGGGCGCTGGCCGGCGCCGGCGTCGGCCCCGGATGGATCGGGCGGGTCATCGGCATCGTCAAGGCCTACACCACCCGGGTCGGCGCCGGGCCGTTCCCGACCGAGCTGCACGGGGAGGACGGCGAGGCGCTGCGCGCCGCCGGCGACGAGTTCGGCACCACCACCGGCCGCGCCCGCCGCTGCGGCTGGCTGGACACGGTGGCGCTGCGCTACGCCGCCAGGGTCAACGGCCTCACCGAGCTGTTCGTCACCAAGCTGGACGTCCTCTCGCGGCTGGAGCGGATCCCGGTGGCCACCGCCTACCGGATCGACGGCGAGGTGACCGAGGACTGGCCGATGACCCAGACCGAGCTGCACCACGCCGAGCCCGTCTACGAGCAGTTCGAGGGCTGGCGGGAGGACATCAGCGGGGTCACCCGGCTCGCGGACCTGCCCCGCGCCGCCAGGGCGTACGTCGACGCCATCGAGAAGCTGGGCGGGGTGGCGGTGACCGCCGTCGGCGTCGGCCCCGGCCGTGAGCAGACAATTGCCCAGCAGGCAGGGTCGGCGGCGCCTCCGGGGCCAGGGCCCGCTCGGCCAGCAACCACCCTGGAAGGGAGGTAGCGATGCGGATCGCGGTCGTCGGCGGAGGTGGCCGCGAGCACGCGCTGCTGGCGACGCTGGCACAGAGCCCCGACGTGGAGCGGCTGTTCGCCGTGCCGGGCAACGCCGGCACGGCGCGCCTGGCCGAGAACGTCGCCGCCGTCGGGCCCGCCGACGCGGCCGGCCTGGCCGACTTCGTGGAACGCGCCCGCATCGACCTCACCGTCGTCGGGCCCGAGCAGCCGCTGGTGGCCGGGCTCGCCGACGAGCTCCTCGACCGCGGCCTGGCGGTGTTCGGCCCGACGGCGGCCGCCGCCCGCATCGAAGGCTCCAAGGCGTTCGCCAAGGAGGTCATGGCGGCCGCGGGGGTGCCGACCGCCAGGGCCGAGGCCTTCACCGACCCCGCGAAGGCGGTCGCCGCGCTCGACGGCTTCGGGCCGCCCTGGGTGGTCAAGGCCGACGGGCTGGCGGCCGGCAAGGGCGTGGCGGTCACCGACGACCCGGCGACCGCCAGGGCCGCGATCGAGGCCGCCCTGGTCGGCGGGGCCCACGGCGAGGCCGGCGCCCGCATCCTGCTGGAGGAGTACCTGGAGGGACCGGAGGCGAGCCTGCTGGCGGTCACCGACGGGCGCACGGTGGTGCCGCTGGCGCCGGCGCGCGACCACAAGCGGGTCGGCGACGGCGACCAGGGGCCCAACACCGGCGGCATGGGCGCCTACTCGCCCCTGCCCGACGTCCCGGACGAGCTGGTCGACCAGGTCCGCCGGACCGTCATGGAGCCGACCGTGGCCGAGCTGGCCCGGCGGGGCGTCCGCTACCAGGGGGTGCTCTACGCCGGCCTGACGCTGACCGCCGACGGCCCCCGGGTGCTCGAGTTCAACTGCCGCTTCGGCGACCCCGAGGCCCAGGCCATCCTGCCGCGCCTCACCACCGACCTGGCCGACCTCGCCTGGGCGACCGCCGAGGGCACCCTGGCCGGCCTGAAGGTCGGCTGGGACCCGCGGGCCTGCGTCACCGTGGTCCTGGCGGCCGGCGGCTACCCCGGCTCCTACCGCAAGGGCCTCGAGGTCCACGGCCTCCAGGCCGCCGCGGCGCGGCCCGGCGTGCACCTGTTCCACGCCGGCACCACCCTCGACGCCGCCGGGCGGGTCCGCACCGCGGGCGGCCGCGTGCTGGCCGTCACCGCCCTGGGCGATGACCTCGCCGACGCCCGCGCCGCCGCCTACGCCGCCGCCGAGCTGGTCCGCTTCGACGGCATGCACTACCGCCGGGACATTGCCGCACAACCCACCGGCGCGTAGGCTCGGCTCGTCACGGTTGGACGGGATGAGGGGTATGGGATCTGATGCGGCGCGGCAGATCGGGCCGTACTGCCGGGTGCCCATCGTCGTCCGCGAGGCCGACCCGCGCGCGGGCGCGGTCGCCGCGCGGCTGGTCGCGCTGATCGCGGCCAAGCGGCCGGGCGCGCGCGCCGAGCACGTCGGCAGCTCGGCGGTCCCCGGCCTGGCCGGCAAGGCCACCATCGACCTGCTGCTGCCGTCACCCCCCGGGGAGATCCCGGCGGTCACCCGCGACCTGCTCGACCTCGGCTTCCAGGCGCAGTCGATCCCGACCGCGTTCCCGCCCACCAGGCCGATGCTGCAGGGCGTGATCCGCCACGACGGCACCTCGTTCCGGGTCCACGTCCACGTGGTGCCCGAGTCCAGCCCCGAGGTCGTGGCCATCCGGGGGTTCCGCGACGCGCTGCGGGCCGACCCCGCCCTGCGGCAGGAGTACGCGGCCCTCAAGCGGGCCATCGTGGCCGGCGGCACGGTCGACTCGGTCGAGTTCACCAGGGCCAAGCACGACTACATCGTCGCCGTCCTCGAGCGCCTCGGCCTGCCCCACGAGGGCGCCGCCCCGCGGACCTGACGCCGGCGCCCTTCCCCAGGCGCTTAGAATGCCCCCGACCGCACCGAATCCAAGGAGCGTCCATGCCGCCAAGGGTTGGGATCGTCCTCGGCTCCACCTCCGACGAGGAGAAGGCCAAGGCGGCCGCGGTCATGTTGGAGAAGTTCGGCGTGGAGTACGAGCTCGAGGTGCTGAGCGCCCACCGGGACCCCGGCAGGGTCTCCGACTACGCGACCACCGCCGCCGACCGCGGCCTGCAGGTGATCATCGCCGCCGCCGGCAAGGCCGCCGCGCTGCCCGGGGTGATCGCCGCCCACACCACCCTGCCCGTGATCGGCCTGCCGATCTTCACCCCCCAGCTCGGCGGGCAGGACGCCCTGTTCTCCATGGTGCAGATGCCGTCCGGGGTGCCGGTGGCCACCGTCGGGCTGGACGCCGCCGTCAACGCCGGCATCCTCGCCCTGCAGATCCTGGCCGTCGGCGACCGGCGGCTCCGGGCCGAGCTGCAGGAGTTCAAGGACCAGCTCGCGGCGGGCCTGCGGCTGTAGCCCCATGATCCCCCGCTACATGCTGCCGGAGATGGGTACCATCTGGACGGAGACGACCCGGTTCCGCCTGTTCGCCGAGGTCGAGGTCGCGGCGGTGCGGGCACGGGCCCGCCGGGGCCTGGTCCCGCAGGACGACCTTGCCGCCATCGAGGAGGCGCCGATCCCGTCGCCGGAGCGGGTCCACCAGCTCGACGCCGAGCTGCACCACGACGTGGTCGCCTTCCTCACCGCCTACGGCGAGGGCATCGGCGCCGCGGCCAGGCACGTCCACTACGGCATGACCTCCTCGGACCTGCTCGACACCACCACGGCCGTGCAGCTGGTGCGGGCCTGCGACCTGCTGCTGCGCCGCCTGGACCGGCTGGTGGTCACCCTCCGCGACCGCGCCCTGGAGCACCGCGACACCCTCTGCCTCGGCCGCACCCACGGCGTGGCCGCCGAGCCCACCACCTTCGGGCTGAAGCTGGCCGGGCACGCGTTCGCCTTCGACCGCGACCGCCGGCGCCTGCGCGCCGCCCGCCGGTCGGTCGCGGTCGGCACCATCTCGGGCGCGGTCGGCACCTACGCCAACCTGCCGGCCGAGGTCGAGGCCGAGGTGCTGGCCGACCTCGGCCTGGCCCCGGAGCCGGCACCCACCCAGGTCGTCGCCCGCGACCGGCACGCCGAGCTGCTCGCCGCCATGGCGGTCGCCGGCGCCGACCTGGAACGGCTCGCCGTGGAGGTCCGCCACCTGCAGCGCACCGAGGTGCGGGAGGTCGAGGAACCGTTCTCCGAGGGCCAGAAGGGCTCCTCGGCCATGCCGCACAAGCGCAACCCGGTGGTGTCCGAGCGGCTCACCGGGATCGCCCGGCTGCTGCGCGGCTACGCCGCGGCCGGGCTGGAGGACGTCGCCCTCTGGCACGAACGGGACATCTCCCACTCCTCGGTGGAGCGGGTGGTGCTGCCCGACGCCTGCTGCGTGCTCGACTACGCGCTGGAGCGGGCCCACTGGCTGGTCGCCGGCCTGCGGGTCTTCCCGGAGCGGATGCGGGCCAACCTGGAGGCGTCCGGCGGCCTGGCCGGCTCCTCGGCCGCGCTGCTCGCCCTGGTCGACGCCGGCTGGAGCAGGGAGGACGCCTACGCCGCGGTGCAGCGGGCCGCGATGGCGGCCTGGGAGGGCAAGGGCGGCTTCCGCGACCTGCTGCTGGCCGAGCCGGGCGTCGCCGAGGTGCTGGGGGAGCGGGCGCTGGACGCCGCGCTCGACCCGGCCCGCTTCGTGGCCGCGGCCGACACCGTCATGGCGCGGGTGGAGGCGCTGCGGTGAGCGCGCCGACCGGGATGGAGCGGGTCGCATCCGGCAAGGTGCGGGACCTCTACGCGGCCGACGAGGGGCACCTGCTGCTGGTGGCCAGCGACCGCATCTCCGCCTTCGACGTGGTGCTCGACGACGACGTGCCGGGCAAGGGCGAGGTGCTCACCGGGCTGACGGTGTTCTGGCTGGAGCAGCTCGGCGACCTGGTCCCCAACCACCTGGCCGGCTGGCGGGCGTCGGAGCTGCCGGAGGGCGCACGGCACCTGGCCGGGCGGGCGATGCTGGTCCGCCGGCTCGAGATGCTGCCGGTCGAGTGCGTCGCCCGCGGCTACCTGGTCGGCTCCGGCTGGAAGGACTACCAGGCCACCGGCGCGGTCTGCGGCGTGCCGCTGCCCGCCGGGCTGCGCCAGGCCGACCGGCTCCGCGAGGCCATCTTCACCCCGGCGGCCAAGGCGCAGGAGGGGCACGACCAGAACATCTCGGAGGCGGAGGTCGCCGAGCGGCTGGGCCCGGACCTCGCTGCGCGCCTGCGCGACCTGACCCTGGAGGTGTACCGGCGCGGCGCCGACCATGCCGCCAGGCGGGGCATCCTGCTGGCCGACACCAAGCTCGAGTTCGGCCTCGACGGCGGTCAGGTGGTGCTCGCCGACGAGGTCCTCACCCCGGACTCCTCCCGGTTCTGGCCGGCCGGCGGCTGGTCGCCGGGGTCGTCGCCGCCCTCCTTCGACAAGCAGTACGTGCGCGACTGGCTGGAGAGCCTCGACTGGGACATGGCCCCGCCGCCGCCACGGCTGCCGCCGCACGTGGTCGCGGGCACCGTCGCCCGCTACCGGGAGGCCTACGAGCGCCTCACCGGCCGCTCGCTCGACGCCTGGCTGGCCGAAGCCCGCCGCTGAGCATCCAGGCGCGGCGGCCCCCGGACGAACACGGGAGGCCGCCGCGCGGCGGGAGGTCGGATCACGCAGGACGGAGGCTGCCGCCGCGGTCGTCGAAGCGGACCGCGCCGGCGTTGCCGACGTCGGCGTCGCCCACGCTCCTCCAGGCTGCGGAACCCACGGGTGCTCCTTCCTGGCTCAGGCGGCGGCGCGCACGGGTGGGTGGCCGGCCACCAGGGCGCGGATCCTGCCCAGCAGGTAAGCGGCCGACAGGCCGACCAGCGTGTACACGACGCGGCTGGCCGGGTTGGTCTCGCCGAACTCCATGCCACCGAAGACGGCGGCCACGAGGTCGAAGCGGAACAGCCCGACCAGGCCCCAGTTGAGCCCGCCCACGCCGGTGAGGACGAGCGCGAGGGTGTCGAACTTCTTCACTGGATGAACCTCCTTCTGTCTAGGGTTCGTCCAGACTTTAGGGAACAAGGGGGGGCCTGTCAAGAGTCTGTTCAATCTTCGTCCAGCCGCGGTAGAGTGAGCCCATGAGCGAGAGCGAGCCGGGCTACCTGCGCATCGGGGAACTGGCTCGGCGGACCGGGGCGAGTCCCGAGGTGCTCCGTGCCTGGGAGCGGCGCTACGGCCTGCTGCGCCCGGCCCGCAGCCACGGCGGCTTCCGGCTGTACACGGCCGCCGACGAGGCGCGGATCCGCCGGATGCGGGACCACCTGGACCGCGGCGTGGCCGCGGCCGAGGCGGCCCGGCTGGCGCTGGACGCCGAGGCCGCCGGGCCGGGCCCAGGGACCTCCGAGCCGGCCGTCGCGGCCCCGGCACCGCCGCTCCAGGCGGCCGCCCGCGAGCTGGCCGGGGCGCTCGACTCGTTCCAGGAGGAGCAGGCCCACGCCGTGCTGGACGGGCTGCTCGCCGCGTACCGGGTCGAGACGGTCGTGCGGGACCTGCTCATCCCCTACCTCCACGAGCTCGGCGAGCGTTGGGCACGCGGGGACGTCTCCGTCGCGCAGGAGCACTTCGCCTCCAACCTGCTGCGAGGCCGCCTGCTCGGGCTGGCGCGCGGCTGGGGCCAGGGACACGGTCCCGGCGCCGTCCTGGCCTGCCTGCCCGGTGAGCAGCACGACCTCGGGCTGATCGCCTTCGGCATCACCCTGCACCGGCGGGGCTGGCGCATCGTCTACCTCGGGCCGGACACCCCGATCGCCACCATCCGCCACGCCACCAGCAGCGTCGCGCCGCGCCTCGTCGTCCTCGCCGGCACTGCCCCCGAGCTGTTCGCGGCGCACGCCGACGCCATCGCCGACCTCGCGCGCCAAGCCAGGGTCGCCCTCGGCGGCGCCGGCGCGACCGCCGAGCTGGCCGCCCGCACGGGAACGCGGCTCCTGAACACCGACCCGGTCAGCGCGGCCGAGGCCGTGGACCAGCTGGCGCGGCGGGCCTGAGGGCTACCGCTCGTCGGCGTCGGGCTCGTCGAGTGAGCTGCTGCCGCCGCTGAAGCGCTCGCGCAGGGTGCGCTTGGAGAACTTGCCGGTGGCGGTCTTGGGGAGCTCCTCGACGAACTCGACCCGGTCGGGCAGCCACCACTTGGGGAACTTCCCCGCGATCGAGGCGACCAGCTCGGCCTCGCCCACCTCCGAGCCGGCCTTGCGCACCACCACCGCCAGCGGGCGCTCGGCCCACTTCTCGTCGGGCACGGCGATCACCGCGGCCTCGGCCACCTCCGGGTGGCCCATGAGGGCGTTCTCCAGCTCGACGCTGGAGATCCACTCGCCGCCCGACTTGACCAGGTCCTTGGTCCGGTCCACCAGGTGCAGGTAGCCCTCGCCGTCCAGGGTGGCGACGTCGCCGGTGTGGTACCAGCCGTCCACGAAGGTGGCCGCCGAGCGCTCGTCGTCGAGGTACTGGTCCGCGATCCAGGGGCCGCGGAGCAGCAGCTCGCCCATGGACTTGCCGTCGGCCGGGACCTCGGCGCCGTCGGCGTCGACCACCCGCTGCTCCAGCCCGGGCACCAGCAGGCCCTGCTTGGCCTTGTAGGAGTAGCGGGCCTCGTCCGGCAGGTCGCGCAGGGTCGACTTGGTCCGCGAGAAGTGCGTCACCGGCGTCGCCTCCGTCATGCCGTAGGCGTGGATGAACTGCACCCCGTAGCGGTCCTCGTAGGTCCGGATCATCGACACCGGCGCCGCCGAGCCGCCGCACATGATCCGCTGCAGCGGGCCGAGGTCGCCGCCGTCGCGCTCCAGCACCTGCAGCACGCCGAGCCAGACGGTCGGCACGCCCGCCGAGACCGTCACGCCCTGCTCGCGGATGAGCCGCACGTAGTCGGCCGGGGTGGGGGCCGGGCCGCCGTAGACCTGGCCGGCGCCGTACCAGGTCGCCGCGAACGGCATCCCCCAGGCGTTGACGTGGAACATCGGCACGATCGGCAGCAGCACGTCCCGCTCGCAGATCGCCGCGGTGTCGACCAGCCCGACCATCAGCGAGTGCAGGAAGACCGCCCGGTGGGAGTAGGCCACGCCCTTGGGGTTGCCGGTGGTGGCCGAGGTGTAGCAGATGCCGGCGGTCTGGCGCTCGTCGAGGGCCGGCCAGTCGGCCACCGGCGCGGCCCGCTCGACCAGCGCCTCGTAGTCGTGCTCGGAGCGAGCGCCGAGCCGCGGCCGCTCCCCCTCGCCGGAGGGGATCACCAGCACGTGCTCGACGCTCTCGGCGGCGGGCAGCACGGGGGCGATCGCGGGGGCGAGCTCGGCGTCGGCGACCAGCACCTTGTCGCGGGCGTGGTTGAGGATGTAGGCGAGCTGGTCGCCGCCGAGGCGGATGTTCAGGGTGTGGTAGCTGGCCCCCATCAGCGCAGCCGCGAAGTAGGTCTCCAGGTGGCGGTCGTGGTTCCAGCAGAAGGTGGCCACCCGGTCGCCCGGTCCCACCCCGAGCTCGCGCAGCGCCCCGGCGAGCCTTGCCACCCGCTCCGCCCAGTCGCCGTAGCTGGTGTGCTCCACGCCGGCGGGCCGCCTGGTCGCCAGCTGCTTGTCCGGGAACAGCTTGCGGGCACGCTCGTAGATGCTCCGCACGGTGAGCGGGTAGTCCATCATCGCGGACCTCCTCGAGCCGGCTGGCTCGATGCTAACGGCGCGGCGACGGTTCGGACAGCCCAGGGTGCCCCACCCCGGCAGCCCGGTGCGGTAGCGTGCCCCGGGCGGTGCGGCGGGCGGGGACCCGTCCGCCCGGGAGGAACGCTGTGGAGCTGTACCTGGTCCGGCACGGGGAGACCGCGTGGTCGCGGGCGCGGCGGCACACCAGCCGCACCGACGTTCCGCTCAGCCCGGCCGGCGAGGCGGAGGCCCTGGCGCTCGGCGCGCACCTCGACGGCCTCCGGGTCGACCGCGTCATCGCCAGCCCGATGGGGCGGGCCACCACGACGGCGCGGCTGGCCGGCTTCGGCGACCGGCTGGAGACGACCCCGGCGCTGCTGGAGCTCGACTACGGCGACTACGAGGGCCTGACCACCCCGCAGATCCGCGCCGAGCGTCCCGGCTGGGACCTGTTCCGCGACGGCTGCCCGGGCGGCGAGACCGTGGCGGCGGTCGCCGAGCGGTCCCGGCGGCTGCTCGCCGAGCTGACCGCCGGCGACGGGCGCGTCATGCTGTTCGGCCACGGCCACCACCTGCGGGTCCTGAGCGCCTGCTACCTCGGCCTCGACCCGGAAGCCGCCCGCCACCTGTTCCTCGGCACGGCCAGCGTCTCGGTGCTCGGCCGCGAGCACGACTGGCCGGCGGTGCTGCTCTGGAACGAGCAGGAAGGCTCCGAGGCGCAGCGGCACGAGGCCGGCGTCCCGGGCTGGCGGGGGGTCGAGGGATGACCGGGATCTTCGACGACCCGGCCAGGGCCGCGGCCGTGGCGGTCGCCCGGACCAGGGTCAAGCCCGGGATGACCATCGGCCTTGGCTCGGGGCGGGCGGTGTTCGCCCTGGTGGACGCGCTGGCGTCCCACCGGCGCGGGCCCTCCGGGCTGCGCGCGGTGACGGCGTCGATGATCACCGAGGCCAGGGCCAGGGCCGCCGGCATCGAGGTGGTCGAGCTGGACGGCGAGCTGGAGCTCGACCTGATGATCGACGGGGCCGACGAGGTCGACCGCGACCTCTGCCTGATCAAGGGCGGCGGCAGCGCGCTGCTCAGGGAGAAGCTGGTGATGGCGGCGGCCCGCCGGGTGGTGATCGTCGCCGAGGCGGCGAAGTTCGTCGAGCGCCTCGGCGCCATCCACCCGCTCCCGGTCGAGGTGGTCCGCTTCGCCTGGGCGGCGACCAGGCGGCGCCTGCTGCAGCTGGTCCCTTCCGCGGTCCTGCGGCTCGCCGCCGACGACAGCCCGATGATCACCGACGAGGGCCACTACCTGCTGGACTGCGCCGTGCCCGACGGGGACCTGGTGGCGCTCGGCGCCGCCGTCAAGGCCACCCTCGGCGTGGTCGAGCACGGCCTGTTCCTCGACGTGGCCGACGAGGTCCTCCTCGGCCGCACCGACGGCAGCGTCCGCGTCCTCCACCGCTGAGCCTCAGCGGCCGGCGGGGGGCTCCTGGTCGCGGGTGCGGCGCTCGGCGCGGGCGCGGACCCGGTTCATCAGCATGGTGCCGGGGATGGCGGCCAGCAGCAGCGCCGCCGGCATCCACAGGCCGATCGGCAGCGGCGAGGTCAGCACCATGGCGACCAGCAGCACGGCCACCATCGCCAGCAGCTCGCGGGGGCTGCGGAGGGCCTCGCGCAGCAGCTCCGCCATGGTGACCCGGCGGGCCGGCTCACCGGCCGCCGCCCTGGCCGCCGCGACCGCCTCGCGCCGCTGCCTCAGGAGCTGAAACGGCGAAGGACGACGGCGCCATTGTGGCCGCCGAGCCCCATCGAGTTC
>Ga0081538_10002250_pt1 | contig 19107 bp, 21 predicted proteins | sample TabmetS5T2R1_FD_71022 | JGI IMG/M metagenome (GOLD analysis project Ga0081538, IMG submission 71022) | Tabebuia heterophylla rhizosphere microbial communities from the University of Puerto Rico - S5T2R1 | ecosystem: Host-associated > Plants > Roots > Rhizosphere ... | reverse complement strand
CGACCCCCTCCGACCCCGCCTCGCCGCGCGCAATCAGGCGCGCGGCCTCGGTTGCATCAGTTGTCCTCAGAGCCGGCACCAGCGGCGGGCGATCTCGAAGAACGCATCGGCGGCGGCGTCGAGCAGCTCGACGGACGACTCGTCGGTCTGATGAGCCTGGTCGGCGTCGCCGGGCCCGCATATGACGGTAGGCGGGGTGCCGTACGCAGGGGTCAGCGCGGACGCGTCAGTGAAGTAGGCGAGTCCGCGGGGCTCGGGACGTTCGCCGATCAGGGGCTCCATCACATCGAAGACGTCTATCACCCAGGGATCGCTCGCGTCGGTCGCGACCGGCGGCAAGTCCAAGCGCCGTTCGAGTCGCACCTCCTCGCCCAGCAGCTCACGCACCCGTGCGATCACCTCGTCGCCGTCGAGGCCGGGCACGACCCGCACATCGATCCCGGCAGCGGCTGCGTCGGGGGACCGAGTTGATGTTCGTTCCGCCCGCCACCGTGCCCACGCTGAGCGTGGGGCTCCCCAACAGCTCGTGCTCGGGGCCGCCGAAGTCGAAGCTCTCGAGCCGGCCGATCGCGCGCGCGAGTTTGTGGACGGCGTTGTCGCCGAGGTGCGGCACCGAGCCGTGGGCGCTGCGTCCGCTGGTGGCGGCGTCGATCCACACCACGCCCTTGTGGGCGAGGCATGGATAGTTGGACGTCGGCTCGGCCACCAGCACCGCCCCGACCTCGCCGAGCGCGCCGCTTCCGGCCAAGCTCCGTGCGCCCTCGCAGCCCGTCTCCTTTCCGGCGCAGAGCACGAGCTCGAGGCCCGCCTCCCCGCGACCCAGCGCCGCTATGCGCTCCGCCGCGGTCACGATTGCGGCCAGCCCGCCCTTCATGTCGCTGGTCCCGCGCCCGTAGACGCGCCCGTCGTCGACCACGGCCCCGAGCGGCTCGTGGTCCCAGTCCGCGCGCCCCAGCGGCACGGTGTCGATGTGGGCGGTGAGACAGAGCGCCGGCCGCCGGCCGTTCCCCGGCCAGCGCGCCACGAGGCTGTCGCGACCTTGGGCGAGGGGCTGTCGCCGCACTTCCAGCCCCGCGTCCTCCAGCCGCGCGCCGACGAGGTCCGCGGCCCGGCTCTCGTCCCCCGGCGGATTGATCGTCCCTGTCCGGACGAGCTCCCTCGTCAGATCCAAGACGGCGTTCATCACGTGCTCAGCGCGAGCCGACCAGTTCCCGCTCGCGCAGCGGCTCGCGCTCCTCCTCGCGTGGGGGGCTACCCGGGGACACCATGGGGAAACCGGCCGACCGGAAAGGCGCTAGGTGTCGCTCTCGCTGCCGCCGCCGCTTGGGTCGAGCGCGACGTAGTCCGGATTTTGCGGCCGAGCGCGAGGTCGCGGTCAGGACTCAAGGGCGTAAGCTCCAGGGTCAACCGCCGCCCGTCTGGTTCTCCGTCCTTCTTCCTTTCGAGTGGCCTCGGTTCAGAGGGACGAGAGGGAGACATCGGATGGACGCGGCAGTTCGGCCGACCATGGGCCATGCCGATCGCCAGGGGCTGGAGCTCCAGGAAATCACCAACTCGATGGTGCGGCTCTACAAGGAGCTATTTGGGCGAGGGCCGACGAAGGCGCGCACGGACTATGCGGGCCCCGACACCCTCGTGGTGACGATCCAAAACAGTCTCACGTCAGCCGAACGGGTCATGCTCGACCTCGGCGAGCACCAGCGCGTGCGGGAGATACGGACGTTCTTCCAGCACGCCCACGAGGACGATTTCAAGGAGACCATCGAGCAGATAACGGGCCGCAAGGTCTGGGGCTTCGTCAGCGGCACGGACACAGCTCAGGACGTAGCGGCAGAGATCTTCTACCTCGAGCCGATTGAGGCGCCTACCGGTCCCGACCCCGGGTAAGAGCGAAGGGCGCGTCTTAGCGAGACGTGCAGTTCCCAGACAGCGGAACCGGCGCCCCGGACCTGCGGGGACGGGGACCGGGGCCGCATTTGGCCCGCATCGGGACGGTTTTTGCCTCGCCCTCCGGGTACCAGGATCGGGACGGCGACCCGAAGGGTGAATCAATGGCCAAGGATCACGGTTCGAGCGTGAAGGACGACAAGCAGTACGAGGGCCTCCGCAAGAAGGGGATGAGCAAGAGCCGCGCCGCGGCGATCGCCAACACCCCCGGCGCCTCGAGCAAGGGGGGCAAGAAGTCGGGCAGCGGCGGTGGCAGCAGCCGCAGCAGCAAGAGCAGCGGCAGCGGGAGCGGCGGCAACCGCGCTCAGAAGCAGGCCGCGGGCCGCAAGGGCGGAAAGGCCTCCTCCTCGAGCTAAAGCCCGATGGAGGACCGCATCGAGGCGCCGTGGGGAGCGCGCACGCCCTACGGCGCCGGCGAGGAGTGGCCGGCGCGCCTCGACATGCAGCTTGCCGACGGCCTGAGCGAGGCTCAGGTTGAGGGCTGGGTGCGGTCGGCATCGCTACTGCATTCCAACGGCGACGCGATGGACATCGCCGTGAAGGACGGGCGCATCGTGGGAGTGCGCGGGCGGACCGACGACCGCGTGAATCGGGGTCGGCTCGATCCCAAGGACCTCTATGGCTGGCAGGCGAACAACAGCCCCGACCGCCTGGAGCGTCCACACGTGCGGCGAGGAGGGCGCCTGATCGAGACCGACTGGGACGAGGCGATGAACCTGGTGGTTGAGCGCTCGAGCGCGCTGCTCGCCGAGCCCGGCGGCTGGGGGCGGTTCGGCTTCTACACCACGGGCCAGCTGTTTCTCGAGGAGTACTACACGCTTGGCGTGATCGGAAGGGCCGGCATCGGCACTCCGCACATGGACGGCAACACGCGGCTCTGCACCGCGACTTCCGCGGCGGCGCTCAAGGCAAGCTTCGGGACGGACGGCCAACCCGGCTCCTACGCGGACGTGGATCACTGCGACGCGATCATCCTGTGGGGCCACAACGTGGCCGAGACCCAGGCGGTCCTGTGGATGCGGATCCTCGACCGCCGGCGCGGACCCGACCCGCCGCGCATGGTTGCGATCGATCCACGGCGCACCCCGGTCGCGCAGGAGGCGGACGTCCACCTCGCGGTCAAGGGCGGCACGAACGTCGCGCTCGTCAACGGCCTTGTGAGAGAGCTGATCCACAACGGCTGGGTCGACGAGCACTACGTCCGCGAGCACACGCTCGGTTTCGAGGAGCTGCGCGCCACCGTCGAGCCGTACACGATCGAGCGGGTGGCGGAGATCTGCGACGTGCGTCAGGACGACGTCCGCGGGGCGGCGCGGATCATCGGCGGCGCGGACCGCCTGTTCTCAACGGTGCTCCAGGGCGTCTACCAGTCGAACCAGGCCACGGCTGCCGCCTGCGGCGTGAACAACCTCCACCTCCTGCGCGGCATGCTCGGCCGCCCCGGAGCCGGCGTGCTGCAGATGAACGGGCAGCCGACGGCGCAGAACACGCGCGAGACGGGCGCGGACGGCGACCTACCCGGGATGCGCAACTGGGACAACCCCGAGCACATCCGTGAGCTGGCCGAGCTGTGGAAGGTGGACCCGGCGGTCATCCCGCACTGGGCCTCTCCCACGCACGCGATGCAGATCTGGCGCTACGCCGAGCAGGGATCGATCGAGCTTCTGTGGATCTCGGGGACCAATCCCGCCGTCTCGCTTCCCGACCTCGGCCGCATCCGGCGGATCCTGCGAGACGAGCGGCTGCTGGTCGTGGTTCAGGACCTCTTCCTCACCGAGACGGCGGAGCTCGCCGATGTCGTGCTCCCGGGCGCGACCTGGGGCGAGAAGACCGGCTGGGGCGACCCCGAGTCGGCCTTTGAGGCGTGGAAGGCCTGCTCGCGCGGCCGGCCCTGTGACTACTCCGAGCTCAGCTATGAGCGGTTGCGCCGGGAATGCGGCATCCAGTGGGGTGGCGAGCGCCTATACCAGGACGCCGTCTTCAACACCGACCCCGACTACGCCGAGAGCTTCGGCCACGACATGAAGACCGGCGCGACCCAGACCGAGGAGCACTATCGCGCGAAACAGCCGAACGGCCGCGCGCTCCTTCATGCGGTGCGCTACCAACCCGCGCCCGAGCGGCCGGGAGAGGGACATCCGCTGCTGCTCACCACCGGCAGGACCGTCTACCACTTCCACACTCGGACAAAGACGGGTCGCGCGCCGGAACTCGACGCCGCCGCGCCGGACGCATGGGTCGAGCTCCACCAGGCGGACGGCGAGCGGCTCGATGTAGTCGAGGGCGAGCTCGTGCGGGTGGAGTCGCCCCGCGGCGCGCTGGAGGCGCCCGCGCGTCTCGGCGGGATCCGGCCGGGCACCATCTTCGTGCCCTTCCACTACGGGGCCTGGCGCAACGAACGGGAGGAGCCGCGGGCGGCGAACGAGCTGACCATGACGGCCTGGGACCCAGTGTCCAAGCAGCCGCTCTTCAAGCAGGCCGCGGTGCGCGTGGCGAAGGTGGGGTGAGCGAGGCGTGCAGCTCGCGCACTACCTGGGACTGCTGCACAAGGCGCAGGTCGATCTGGCCGCCGGCTTCCGCGAGGTGCGGGACGCGCACCCGGACGAGTCGGACGTCTACCTCCTGTGCGGAGTCCTTGCCGGGCAGTGCGATTCGCGTGCAGAGCGGCTCGAGCCGTTCGCCCGGCGCTACGGCGAGGATGCGCCGGACGAGCCCGACCGGCTACATAGCGAGCTGTTCAAGGGCCCCCGGACGGGGGGCCTCGGTCTGCTCCGCGACATGCACGACCTCTACCTGATGGCGAGCGAGTGCGACATGGCCTGGACGCTCGTCGGCCAAGCCGCCCAGGGGATCCGCGACAAGGAGCTATTCGAGGTCGTGCAGGGCTGCGGAAGGCGAGACCGCCGCCCAGCTCCGGTGGCTCGAGAGCCGCATGAAGGAAGCGGCGCCGCAGGCGCTCGTGGTGGCGCGGTGGACGCGGCGCCGCGGCCGCTCCTCAGCAGCTACCCGGCGAGCCGCTTGCGCAGCTGGTCCTTGCCCTGCTCGGCTCCCTTGCGGCTCTCGCCCTGGGCCCGGCGGAAGAACTCCGCGAGCTCGGAGTCGCCGTCGCGCTCCGCGTCCTGGATGTACGTCTCGAGACGCAGGACGTTGCTGAGACACTGCTCGGTGAACCAGATCAGGTTGTAGTCCTTGTCCTTGGTGCCGGTGACCTGGCCGGTCTCCTGGGTGTGCGCTTCCACTTCGACCTCCTTCTGGGGTTGTGTGGGGCGCCTCTACCCGGCGCGCCGCGCCGTAAGCCGCGGCGCGAACGATTAATTCTGGTCGCGCGAGAAGCGCGACCCGATCCACTGGACCGGCTGCTCGACCTTCTCCACCACGGTGCCGGCGGCCTCCTGGAGCCGGCTCCGCTTTCCGATCGGCACGCCCACCACGCGGCGGCGTGTGTCCCGGCCCGCAGCGGCGATGCCTCCTGCGATCCCTACGACGGCCGCTCCCGCGCCCGCAACCACGGCCACGGTCTTGGCCGACAGGCCCTTGCCGCCGCCATCGGTGCTCGCGCCGGCCGACTCCCCGGCGGCCGCGCCGGTATCCGTCACCTGCTCCGCAGCGGTACCTGTGGTCTCCGCGTCGCTCATCCTGGCCCCTCCTCGTCTCGATCAGCGGTAGAGCGGCCGATCATCGTAGATCACGGTCATGAGCGGCTGACCGCGCCCGGTGAGCGCAGGCTCGCCGCGGGCGATGCGATCCGCGAACCGTCCTCTCCGAACAGGTGCGTCGTCCCGGTGATCTGGAGGCCCACCCGGTCTCCGGGCGAGCCCTCGAACGGGGGCGACACTTTCGCGATCAGCGGAACGCTTTCGCCTTGGTGTTCGACGGCGACGTGCACGAACATCTCCGAGCCCAGGTCTTCGACCGTGCGGATCCGCGCGGGGAGCGGCCCGTCCCCGACCCGCAGCGCCTCCGGTCGGAACCCGACCGTGATCCTTCCGGCGGAGTCTCCGAGCGCCGCACCGGCGGCTCCGTCGAGTGCAAGCTCGGATTCGCCGATCTTCGGCCGGCGCGCATCGTCGACCTCGAGGAGATTCATCGCCGGCGAGCCGATGAAGCCCGCCACGAAGAGGTTGACGGGCTCGTGATAAAGCGTGCTCGGAGCGTCGCACTGCTGGAGGACGCCGTCGCGGAGAACCGCGACGCGATGGCCCATCGTCATCGCCTCGACCTGATCGTGCGTGACGTATACGGTGGTCACGCCGAGGCGCGCCTGCAGCTCGACGACCTCGGTCCGGGTCTGAACGCGCAGCTTCGCATCGAGGTTCGACAGCGGCTCGTCCATGAGATAGACAGCCGGCTGCCTGACGATCGCCCGCCCCATCGCCACGCGCTGGCGCTGCCCACCTGACAGCTGCCTCGGCTTTCGGTCGAGGAACGGCTCGAGATCGAGGATCCGGGCGGTCTCGCGCACGCGCGCAGTGCGCTCCTCCTTCGGCACACCGTGCTGCTTGAGAGCGAAGCCCATGTTCTCAGCGACGCTGAGCTGCGGGTAGAGCGCGTAGTTCTGGAAAACCATCGCGATGTCGCGATCCCGAGGACGGACGCCCGTGACGTCGCGGTCGCCGATGTGGACCGCACCCGCATCCAGGGGTTCGAGTCCGGCGAGCATCCGTAGTGCGGTCGACTTCCCCGACCCCGACGGGCCGACGAGGACGAGCAGCTCTCCGTCCGCGATGTCGAGGCTCAGGCTGTCCACCGCCGGGGTCTCGGTTCCCGGATAGGTCCGCGTGGCCTCGACGTATCTGACCGCCGTCATCCGGGCTCCCTCACTTGATCGCACCCATCGCCAGGCCGCGGATCATCCGCTTCTGCGCGATCCATCCGGCGAGCACCACGGGAATGCACGCGAGCACGGAGGCCGCCGAGAGCTTCGCGAGAAATTCACCGCGGGTGCTGACGTTCGTCGTGACCCAGACCGGCACGGTCGACCCCTCCACCGGGTTCAGCTGGACGGCATAGAAGAACTCGTTCCACGCGAAGATCACGCACAGCAGAGCAGTCGCCGCGATGCCGGGCGCGGCCAGCGGCAGGATCACCGTCGTGAGCTGTCCCCTGAGCCGAGCACCGTCAACCTCGGCCGCCTCGATCAGCTCGCGTGGGATCTCGACGAAGAACGAGCGCAGCATCCAGACGGCCAGCGGCAGGTTGATCGCCGTGTAGAGGATGATCAGCACCAACCGCGTGTTCAGCAGGTCGAGCTCCCGCGCGAGTATCCATATCGGCAGGATCGAGGCCACGACCGGCAGGAACTTGGTCGAGATGAAGAAGAAGAGGACGTCGCGCCACTTCCCGACCGGCTTGATCGCCAGGGCATAGGCCGCCGGGATCGCGAGGGCGAGCACGATCAGCGTCGAGACGAGCACGATCACCACCGAGTTCATGAACGCCTCGCCGAACGACAGCAGGCCGCCGGCGGTTTCGGTGACCTCGCGGTAGCGGTCCAGGGTCGGGTCGAACGTGAGCTTGGGACTGGCGTTGGCGTCTTCCTCGCTCTTGAACGAGTTGAGCACCATCCATAAGACCGGGAAGAAGAAGATCAGGGCCGTGATCCAGGCCAGGCCTCCCAACGCTACGTTGACCCAGCGGCGCTCGCCGACGGCCGGCGTGGCGTCGTCGGCGCTCACGCCGCAGCCTCACCTTTGAGCAGCCTGGACAGAACTCGGAGGGCGAAGGTCGCGATGATGATCGACGCGATGACGACGACGATGCTGTACGCGGACGCAAGGCCAAACTGCCATCCGCCGCCGATCGAGCGCTGGAAGACGTAGTACGGGACATTGGTCGAGCCCGGCCCGCCACCGGTGATAACCGCGATCTGGTCGTAGACCTGGATGAGGTAGATCGCGCCGAGCAGGACGCCCAGCTCCATGTACGGGCGCAGGTGGCCGAGCGTGAGCTGACGGAAGATCGCGAACGGCCCGGCGCCATCGACCTTCGCGGCCTCGAGGACGTCGGACGGCTGGCTCTGCAGGCCGGCCAGCATGATGAGCATCATGAACGGCGTCCACTGCCAGACCAGCGTGATGATGATCGACAGGGTCGGGTGCTCCGAGACGAACTCCACGGGCGTGCCGCCGAGCTTCTCGATCACCCAGTTGATGACCCCGTACAGGCCGTGGAACATCTGGTTCTTCCAGATCAGGCCGATGACGACGGGCACGAGCAGGAACGGTGTGATCAGCATCGTGCGCACGACCCCGCGACCGAAGAACTTGCGGTCGAGCAGCAGCGCGAACGCTGTCCCCAGCACCAGCGCGGCGAGCACCGGGAACACCGTGAACTGGATGCTCGTAACGATCGCGTCGCCGAAGAAGTCGTCTCGAAACAGCTCGCGGTAGTTGTCGAGCCCCACGAACTCGCGCGGCCCGGGGGGGACGACCGTCCAGTCCGTGAGGCTGTAATAGACGCTCAACACGAACGGGACCTGCGTCAGCAGGATCGCGAAGAGGAGGGCCGGCAGCAGGGGCAGCCGCCGGCGCCATGAGTCGCTGAGGGGGCGGCGACCCATCTTCGGCGGGTTCACGCGGTTGACCCGCGGCCGAAGGGTCGTGCTCATGGCGCCAGTGGTGCCGTCGCATCCCGGGTCAGGTCAACCCGCCACCCCGGATGCCACGTTCTGGCAATTCTCGAGCGCCGAATCGATCGACGCCCGCCCGGCGATCACCGCCGAGAACTGCTGGGTGCACTGGTTGCCGACGTCCTGGAACTCCGGGATGCCTACGTACTGGACACCCGGGACACCCGGACGCGGCGTCGTGCCGGGGTTGTCGATCGGCGCCGCCGCAATCGAGTCGAGCGTGGGCTCCGCGAATGCGGAGGCGGCCTTCTTGTACTCGGGGATCTGGTACGTCGACTCGCGCGTGCCGGGCGGAATCGCGGCCCAGCCGCCCGGGATCCTCTCCCCAGCCTGCTTGAGGTACTGGGGACCGGTCGCGAACGAGATGTACTCCCAGCCAAGATCGGCCTTGCTGGAGGTCTGCGGGATCGCCAGCGCCCACGACCACAGCCAGCCCGATGCATCCGTCTCCTTGACCGGCGCGGGCGCGAACCCGTTCTTTCCCTTCACCGCACTGTCGTCCGCCTCGAGCAGGCCGGCCGCGACAGTGGCGTCGTACCACATCGCCACCTTGCCGTCCTTGTACTGCGTCAGGCACTCGTTGAAGCTAGAGCTGGCAGCGTCCTCCTCGCCCGCGTCGTTGACCAGATCGACGTAGAACTGGAGCGCCTCCTTGAACTCGGGCTGGTCGACCATCGCCTCGCCGACGGAGCCGTCCGAGTTCGCGGACCACCAGGTCCCGCCGAACGTGTTCAGCACGGTTGTGAACGATGCGCCGAGGTCGCCCCAACCCGGCTTCCCGCGGAGGCAGATGCCAGCCATGTCCGGGCTGTCGACCCGTCGCGCAATGTCCGCGACCTGGGCCCACGTCGGCTGCGCCGGCATCGTGATCCCGGCCTTTTTGAGCACGTCCTTGCGATACATCAGAAACGAGGACTCGGCGTAGAACGGCGCTGCGTAGAGCTTCCCGTCGAACGACAGGGCGTTGCGCACGCTCGGGATTATGTCCTCGAGCTGATACGCCTTGTCCTCGGAGGCGAACCGCGTGAGGTCCGTGATGTAGCCGTCCCGGCCGAACTGCGGCGCCTCGAACGGCCCGATCATGACCACGTCGAACTGGCGGCCTCCCGCGGCCACGTCGCGCGTGGTCACCTGGCGCAGCGTCCCCTCGTCGAGGATCGTGTAGTTCACCTTGGTGCCGGACTTCTTGGTGAACAGCTCAGGCGTGAGCTCCGCGATGTCCTTCATCTGGGGGTTGTCGACGATTGCGACGTTGATCGAATTGTCGCCCGACCCACCCCCATCATCATCGTCGTCGCCGCAGCCCGCGAGCACCAGCCCGACGAGCAGCGCCGCAATCAACCCGATGCGCGCGGTAGCTCTCATGGTTTCCTCCTCTGCCTGGTGGGCGGGCGACCGAACAATCCGGTCGACATGTCTTATATCGTTGGATTGTGTGGGATGTCAAGGCATCCAGCGCCATTTTCGGACACGAAACCACCTCTAGCACTTTGTCTTGTCTTTGCTTATAGTGAGCGCGTCGTGGGCCGGTCAGCCCCTATCCGCCTCGGTCAGGCCCGTCTCGCCGAGATCGCGCGCATCGGTATCCCGGTGCCCACCTACGACCGGGCGCGCCTCGAGCCCGCCATCGTGCACGTCGGGGTCGGTGGTTTTCACCGCGCCCATCTCGCCGTCTACGTGCACGAACTGGCGACCAATGGGGGCGCCTGGGGGATCGTCGGGCTGGGACTGCTCCCGGACGACGCCGAGATGGCCGCCGCACTCGGCGGCCAGGACTTCCTGTACACCCTGATCGAGAAGGGTGGCGGCGAGCCTTCGGCTCAGGTCATCGGATCGATCACACGCTTCGTACACGCGCCCGGCGGACACGGGGCAGCTGCCTCGGAGCTGATCGCCGCGTCTTCGACGTTGATCCTTTCGCTGACCATCACCGAGTCGGGCTACGCCGAGCCGTCGGCGGCGAAGCGCGACGGGGAGCGGACGACGTTCGACCGCATCGCTGCCGGGCTTGCGCTCCGGCGCGACCGGGGGGCCGGCCCGATCACGATCCTGAGCTGCGACAACGTGCCACGCAACGGCGACGCGGCGCGGGGCGCCACGCTGTCCGCGGCCGCCCGGCTCGATGCGACGCTGCCGGCCTGGGTGGAGAAGAACTGCACCTTCCCGAACTCGATGGTCGATCGCATCACCCCTGCGACCGCCCCCGACGACCGGGAGTGGTTGCGCGAGAGCGCGGGCATCGTCGACAGCTGGCCCGTCGTTTCGGAGCCCTTCAGGCAGTGGGTGATGGAGGACAACTTTGCGGGCGAGCGGCCCGCGTGGGAGGACGCCGGTGCGCTCTTCACCGATCGAATCCACGACTGGGAGCAGTACAAGCTGCGCATGCTGAACGCGGGCCACTCGTCCGTCGCGTACCTCGCCGCGCTGGCCGGGATCGCCTACGTGCACGAGGCGATGGCGGTCCCAGCCCTGCGGACCTTCGTCGAGGGCCTCCTCCACCGCGAGGCGATCCCAACCTTGGCCGAGATCCCCGGCCATCCTCGGGAGGAATACGCTGCCTCCGTGCTCGAACGCTTCGCGAACGTCGGCGTGCGGGACCAGATCGCGCGCGTGTGCATCGACGGCAGCGCGAAGTTCCCGACGTTCCTCATCCCCACGGTCGAGCGGCAGCTCGAGAGCGGCGGCCCGATCGAGCGTGCGTCGACGGCGCTCGCCGGCTGGGCGCGCTACCTCGCCGTCGTGGATCCGAGAGAGCAGGCGTTCGACGCCGATGGCGACATTGCGCGGCGATACGCGGCCGAGGCCACCGCCGATCCCGTGGCATTCCTGGCGTACGAGGCCGTCTTCCCTCCGGCGCTGCGCTCGTCTCCGCGCTTCCGCTCGACCTTCGCCGCCGGCTACGAGCGGATCGCCGCCGGGGGGCCGATCGCTGCGCTCAGCGCGGCGTCGGGGATGGAGAGCGCGGGAGGCGGGCCCTGATGGCCACGGACGAGAGCCTCGCGCTGCCTCGCCGGCAGCATGATCGCCAGCACGCGATCTACATGCTCGCCCTGAGCCAGGGGTCGGTGGACGTTGCGGACCTCGCCCGCCGCTACGGGGTGACCACGGAAACGATTCGCCGCGACCTCTCCGACATGCAGAACCGGAATCTCCTGCGCCGTGTCCACGGCGGCGCGGTTCCCGTCGAGCGGATCAATCACGAGCCGATGCTCGCAACGCGCGACGTCGTCCACGCCGAAGAGAAACTGCGGATCGCGACGAAGGCCGCCGAAGAGGTCCCCGAGCGCGGGTCGGTGATCATCGACTCGGGCTCGACCACGCAGCGCCTTGCGGAGGTGTTCCCGGTCGAACGCGACGTGCACGTCGTGACCAACTCGCTCCTGACCGCGCTTACGCTGAGCCGCCGCAGGCTGCGCCAGCTCACCGTCCTCGGCGGTGCCGTACGCACGAACACGCTTGCCATGGTCGACGACACGACCCGCGCGGAGCTGCAGCACATGGCGATCGACGTGCTGTTCATCAGTTGCGACGGGCTGTCGTTCCAGCACGGCCTGACCACTCCCTACCGGGAGGAGCACACCATCAAGCGGGCCATGATCGAGCGCGCGCGGCGTGTGGTCGCGCTGGTCGACGGGTCCAAGTTCGGCAACGTGCAGATGTTCAGCTTCGCCGCGTTCGACGAGATCGATGTGCTCGTGACCGACACGCGGACCGACCCAGAGGCCGCCGCCGCCCTGTCGAGCCACGGCATCGCGGTCCACCGTGTCTGATCCCGAGCCGCCCACGCCCGCGGACCTCGAACGCTTAGCCTCCAGGGCCGCGCGGGCCGCGGCCGAGATCGTGACGGCCGCATACGGGCAGCCCCGGCCGCTCGGGCGGAAGTCGTCGCCGACGGACGTTGTGACCCAAACCGATCTGCGCGCCGAGGAGCGCGTGAGGAGGGTCTTGCTGGAGGCCACGCCGATGGCCGGAATCCTGGGAGAAGAGGGCGGTACGACGGCGCCGGGAGCGCGCCTCCAGTGGGTGATCGATCCCCTCGACGGGACGATCAACTTCGTCTACGGCGTCCCTCTTTTCGCGGTGAGCATCGCGGCCGCGATCGACGGCGAGATCGTGGCCGGCGCGGTGGTCGACGTCCTGCGCGACGAGCTCTTCTCTGCCCATCGCGGCGGCGGAGCGCGGTGCGACGCCCGGCCGATCTCGGTTTCATCGTGCACGTCGCTCGACGAGGCGCTCGTAGCGACCGGCTTCTCTTATCGCGCTGAGCTCCGTGACTTTCAGGGCGAGGTCGCCCACCGGCTCCTCTCCCGGGCCCGCGACCTGCGTTGCTTCGGATCCACGGCGATCGAGCTGTGCTGGGTCGCGTGCGCACGCGTCGACGGCTATTTCCAGCGTGATACCGAGATCTGGGATCGGGCGGCCGGTGTACTGATCGCCGCGGAGGCTGGAGCTCGCACCGAGATGCCGTGCCCCGAGAACGACGACCTGGCGATCGTTGCCGGCCCCGCCGTCTTCGAGGACCTGCGCGCGGTCGTTCAGCCCGCGGCGGCCTGAGCTTCCGCCCCGGACCGCTGCGCCCACGCATACCGCCGCCAGACCTCGAGCAGCGGCTCGCGCGACACGCCCTCGGCCAAGCGGGCAACCGCGTTGATCGCCTGCCACCGTGCGAGCAGCGCGGGAGGGATATCGAGCGACTCCTGCAGGCGGGACAGATACGCCCGCGTGAGCACCGCGAGCGTTCGAGGGTCGGATCCGGGCAGATGGCGCGGAGTCGTCGCCCCGTCACCGAGCAGCGTGAGCGACGATCGCGCGATGTCGGCCACCCGGTCACCGCGCGCGGCATCGAACCAATCGACGAGTACGAGCCCGTCCTCGCTTACGATCACGTTGCTGGGATGCAGGTCGCCGTGACATAGGCGCGGCGTCCCCGTCCGCGCGGGCAGGAGATCGAGCGCCGCCGCGAGCGAGGCGTCCAGGTTTGCCGCCGACCAGCGGATCTTGCTCGTCAGCCGGTCGCGCTGGTCGGGAAGCGTCACCGGCGGGACGAGCTCGAAGAGTGCAAGCTGAACGTCCGCCAGGCTGCGTCCCACGGCGGCGCTGCGACCGGGGCGATCGACGACCTGTTTCCACAGCGAGGGCCCGTCCACCCGCTCCCAGACGCTTGCCTGGCGGCCGAAGATCTGCTCCATCCCGAGCAGCGCAGGCGCCGGCGCGCCGACCGCCCTAACCGCATCGACGTACGCGGCCTCCGCCCGGATCCAGCTGTCGGGCGTCGTCGGCTTCGGCACCTTCACGACCACGCCGCGGCCGTAGGCATGCACCAACGAGCGCGACCCGCGCGCGACCACATCACCGAGGAGTCTGGCCGGCATCAAGACACCACTGGTTCGCCGCTTTCCGCGAACCTAGCATCGACTCGGTCCGGCTACGCGTCGCCTAGGAGTCCGAGTTCGCTTCCGCGGTGTTGCGGCTCTTCCATGCCTGGCGGGCGGCGAACACGCCCGGGGCGAGGACCAACGCCTTGTAGAGCAGGAGTAGTGCTCCCGTCACTTCGCTGTAACGGACCACCGGCTCCTCCCACTTGAGCGTGTCGGTCGCCTCGATGATCGGCAGCGCGTTGACAAGGTGCCACAGGTACAGCTCGCCGGCCTGGTAGAGGCGTGCCTGCTCGCTCATCTCCGGGGCGGAGGCCGCGAGGCTCGCGTTGTCCGTCAGGCTCGTGAGGAGCACGAACACCGTGCTCGCCACAAGCCAGACGAGCAGCACGGTGAGGAGCGCGTCGACAAACGGGTGAACGCGCGTGTCGGCGGGGAGAACGATCCCCGTTCTTGTCAGGGTCCGGCCCTTCCACGCGTTCACGTAAAAGCGCTGGCACAGGAGGGCGACCAGCAGAATGACCCCGGCGCAGCCGGACACGGCCAACGCAGGGTCAGCGGCCGGGATCAGCGACACTACACGCCACAGGACGGCCCACGCGACCACCACGCCAAGCAGCGCCCACACCGCCTGAAGGACGGGAGCCTCGATGGCCCTCGACCCCCAGCGGCGGATCGGTTCTCCCAGCCGCTGATCACCGTCAGGTACCGGGCGAGGAACGAGGATGCGGCTGTCCATGCAGCTGAAGACGCGGGGAGCGCGTGACCCATTCCCGTGAGCCTGGTCACGGAGAGCTACGCTGCGTGCGGAACTCGTGGACGTACCGGTACTGATCGCGGGGGCCGGCCCCGTGGGCTTGAGCCTGGCCTGCGAGCTCGAGCGGTTCGGGGTGGAGTTTCGGATCGCCGACGCCGCTCGGGAGCGCGCCGCCGTCTCGCGCGCCACCGACCTCCACGCCCGCAGCCTCGAGCTCTGGGACCAGTCCGGCGTGGCCGAGGCGATCGTGGCGGCGTCCCTCCCGATCACCGGAGTGCCGCTTTTCTCCGCAGGCCGGCAGGTCGCCCGCCTCGGCTTCGAGGGCGTAGACAGCGCGTTCCCGGCCGCTGTGTCGCTCCGTCAACGCGACCTCGAGTCGCTGCTCCAGGGCCATCTCGAGACCGCGGTCGAGCGCGGGTTGGCGGTCGAGCTCGAGAGCCAGGACGAGGACACGGTCGTCGCGAGGGTCGGGTCCGAGCGGGTCCGTGCCGGGTTCGTGGTGGCCTGCGACGGGGTCCACAGCGGCCTGCGCGAGGCGCTCGGGATCCCGTTCGACGGCGGCGAGTACCCGGGCCGCTGGGCTGTGATGGACGCGACGGTCGACGACTGGCCGTACGGGCCCGGCGAGATCCCCGTCTTCCTCGACAGCGAGGGGTTCTGGGTGATGCCGTTGCCCGGCGGGCAGCTGCGCCTGTTCTTCCGTGACGACGGCGCAGGCGAGCGGCCCGAGCAGGCTGCCGGCCAGCGCGTGATCGACCGGCACGTGCCCGGCGCGCCGGAGATCGCTGATGCCGAGAACATGGCCTGCTTCACGCTTCATCACCGCGTGGCGCGGCGCTTCCGCGCCGGCCGAGTACTGCTCGCGGGCGACGCCGCGCACGCGATGACGCCCGTGAACGGGCAGGGCATGAACACGGGCGTGCAGGACGCGTACAACCTCGCCTGGAAGCTGCGCCTCGCCCTCGACGGCGCCCCGAGCGCGGTGCTCGACTCGTACGAGGCCGAGCGACGTCCAGTGGCCCTGGCGACGGTGGCCGCTTCGGGCGCCGTGCACGAGGCGAACGTCCTCGGCGGCGAGGGCGCGGCAGCACGCGATCGCGGGCTTGCGGCGGCGTTCGCCACGCCCTTCCAAGTGCTGGCCGCCGTGGAGGCGGGGCACGAGCTCGGGATCGCGTATCCCGAGAGCTCGGTCGTCGCCGGAGTGATGCCGGCCGGCGCGCTCGGCGTGCTGCCGGGCCGGCGCGTGCCGGACGCCGGGCCGCTCCTACGGCCCGACGGCTCGTCGACCTCCCTCCGCGAGCTCCTGCGCGCCCCCGACCTTCAGCTGTGGATGTGCGCCGGAGCGGGCGAGCACGAGTCCGCCATCGAGCTCGCCGAGCGCTTTGCGCCCGCACTGCGCGTGACCGTTTTCGTCATCGCCGACCGCGCACCGGCGACCCCGGCCGGGGTGGCGTCGCTGGCCGACCCGGCCCTGCGCGCGCACGGCCGCCTCGGCGCCGTCTCGGACGCGGCGTACGTCGTACGTCCCGACGGCTACCTCGCGTTCCGCTCCGAGCCGCCGGACGCCGGCTGGCTCGCGGGTCGGCTCGGCTCGGTCGGCGTGCGCACCCCCGCGCCCGGCGGCGCAGCGCCTGCCAACGGACCCCGGCCCGGAGGGCCGTATGCAGGACGGTGATGCGAACCGTCGAAGTACCCCGCCATGGCGGCCGAGGTCCCGGCGCGAGCTGCTGCCGGCAGCGCGATGGCGCGCTGGAGCGCCAAGGCGCTGTTGATCACCGCCGGCGTTTTCCTCGTCGGCGGGGCGATCTGGTACGCGCGGGCGGCGACAGTCCCGCTGATCGTGGCGGCGCTCATCAGCACTCAGCTGCTGCCGCTGCTCGACTGGGCGACGCGCCGCGGAATCCCGCGCGGACTGGCGATCGCGGGCAGCCTGATCGGTGTCGTCCTATTCACCGCGGGCCTGGCATGGCTGTTCGCCGACGCGTTGTTCGGGAATCTGGGCGGCGTCGGCGAGGACATCAGCGAAGGTGCCGACGAGGTGGTCACCTGGCTGCGCGACAACACCACGTGGGTCGACCAGCACGAGGACGCGATCCGCAACTTCCTCAAAGGCATTCTGCCGGCCGCCAAGGGCGCCGCCGCCGGCTTGCTTATCGGCGTGCTCGGCGGGCTGTCGTTCACCGCACAGCTGGTCAGCGGCTTCCTGCTGATGTTGGTCTTCCTCCTTTATCTCCTCACCGGCGGAGACAAGATCTGGGGCTGGATCCAGGACCGCTTCGGCCCCGGCCGTCGCGAGCGCGTGGGCGTGGTAGGCGTCGCGGCCTGGAACGCCGCGAGCGGCTACATCCGCGGCATCGCGCTCGTCGCGCTGATCGATACCACGGTGATCACCCTCGGCATGCTGGTGATCGGCACTCCGCACGTCGGCACGCTGGCTCTCCTGAGCTTCGTGACGCTCTTCATTCCGATCCTCGGCGCCTGGGTCTCGGGCGCGGTCATCGTGCTCGTCACGCTCGCCGCCGTCGGCACCGGCGCCGCCGTGGCGATGGCCGCCGTCATCCTCATCGCCCAGCAGCTCGACAGCATGTTCGTCACCCCGCTCGTCTACCAAAAGACGGTGAACCTGCACCCGATCGTCACGCTCACATCGGTCATCGTCGGCAGCCAGCTCCTCGGCATCGTCGGCGCTTTCCTTGCCGTCCCGATGGTCGCCGTCGGCTGGGCCGTCTACAACGCGCTCGAGAAGGGCGGGCCCGAGCCCACCCGACCGGTTGATCCAGGGATCGCGGCGGCAGGCCCCTGATAGGAGAACCGCAGGCGATGTCTGAGTACGTCCTCGATCATCACGGGGAGGGAGAGCGCGAGCGGCTGAATCTGATGTCGCGGCTGCTCGATCCGATGCATCGCCGTCACATCGAGCAGCTGGGCATCGGGCCTGGGGCGCGGACGCTCGAGGTTGGATGCGGCAACGGCTCCATCTCGGCCTGGCTCGCCGAGCGAGTCGCACCCGACGGGCAAGCCGTCGCGGTGGATCTCGATCTGTCGCTCGTCGACGCGGACCTGCCGAACCTCGAACTTCGCCAGGCGGACATCGTCGCCGGACCGGTCGAGCCGAGGGATTTTGATCTGGTGACGGCGCGCGCCGTGCTTCACCACGTTTCGAGCTCGCGGACCGCCGTCAGGAACCTCGTCGCAAGCGTGCGACCGGGCGGAGCAATCCTGCTGATCGAGCCGGATTTCCTGCCGGTCAGCATCGCTGAGCCGAGTGACGTCCGGGCGTTCTGGGAGGGCTGGCTCGCGTGGTCGCGCCGGCAGGGAATCGACTACCTGATCGGTCGCCGTCTCCCCGCGGCGTTGGCAACGCTGGGCATGGAGAGCATCGAGGCCACCGCCGAGACCGCGCTGTACAACGGGGGCTCTCTGTGGGCCGAGTATTGGAAGCGGACGGTCATCGAGCTGCGGGGTCGGCTGGTCGAATCGGGGGAGCTCGACGACCGATCAATTGATGCGTTCCTTGGCCACTGCGCCGATCCGGCATGGTGGACGCAGACGATTGCGTTCACCGCTGTCAGTGCCCGCGCACCGGCCTCATAGCCAGTTGACGGTGATCGCGTCGTCGCGCATCCGCTCGAGCAGCACCGAGTAGAACGGGGAGCCCGCCCGGCGCGCGACCTCGATATGACCGTCGAGTTGGGCGATCAACGGATCCGACACGGGGTGAGTCTGCTGCTCCCTGGAGTCGCGTCCACGAACGACGACGGTTTCACAGAGATCCCCGGTGCTAGGCGCCGATCAATCCCAGTTGGAGCGCTTGCCCGAGGTCGTCGCGGACCGACCAGTGCTCGATCACCTGGCCGTCCTGGAGACGCCAGATGTGGATGTGCTCGACCGCGTACTCCTTGCCCGTCGGCGCCTTGCCCAGGAACTCGCCGAGGTGGCGCCCGTGCATTGTCACCCGGGCGACGACTTTGTCGCCCTCGCAGATCTCGTCCTCGATCTCGGCCCGCATCGGTCCCCAGAGACCGCGCAGCCAGCTGACGGTCTGCTTGAGCCCCTCGGGCCCCTGCGGGTTGTCCGGCGGAGCCTCGTGGTTGATGAAGGCGGGATGGATCAGCTCGTCGGCTGCGTCCAGGTTGCCCTTTTCGAACAGCTCGTCGAGCACGCGCCGAGTGATCCGCTTGTTGTCCTCGGACATCGCAGCACCTCACACCGATAGATATCTAACGATTAGACTTCTATCATAACTGCCGTGTCTCGACCCCGTGCAGAGCCGATCGGCCGCCAGCTGGCCCGCACCGCGAAGCTGTTGACGCGCGCCTTCGAGCGGGAGCTGGCGCTCGCAGGTGGCTCGCTGCCCACCTGGCTCATCCTGCTCTCGCTCAAGAGCGGCAGCTGGCGCA
>Ga0081538_10002249_pt1 | contig 19113 bp, 16 predicted proteins | sample TabmetS5T2R1_FD_71022 | JGI IMG/M metagenome (GOLD analysis project Ga0081538, IMG submission 71022) | Tabebuia heterophylla rhizosphere microbial communities from the University of Puerto Rico - S5T2R1 | ecosystem: Host-associated > Plants > Roots > Rhizosphere ... | reverse complement strand
TCGTGGCGCGCCGATTGTCGGTCCCACGGGTATCCGGGGAACGGTGGCCGCCGACATCAACGACCGCGGGCAGATCGTCCTGCCGACGCCAGGAAGCTTCTACAAGGGCAGGGTCGCGGCCATCGGCGGGTGAGGCCACCGGGCAGAGACGCCCGTCTCGGCCCGGCTGCATTCCGCCCATCGAGTCCCGGGCGGTGACGTTTCCGACTGCGCCACGTGACGCAGACCGCGCCGATGAGTTCTGGCGACAGCCCACGTCTGATGTCGGGTGACGGCGCTGCATCGGTGCGGCCCTGGCGACTCCTGCCGCCTGGTCGCACGGGCTTCGGGGGCGAGGAGGTGACCAGCGCGGCCGGGCCGAGGGCGTCCAAGCGATCGGCCACGAAGACGACGCGCCGACACCGGGGCACGGGCCTCGGCGGGTCGACGATGACGCCCCTCGAGGAGCTCCTGGCGGGCGGACGGCTGGGGCGCGAGGGCGCACGCGCCTTGTATCGGACGGTCCGAGCGGTCGCGATCGCGCACGGGTTCCCGCCCCCCGGGGGCCGATCGGGATGGGACGCCGACGCCGTCGCCGAGGTCGCGCACGACTTCCTGGCGGACGAGCGGACCCCACGGCGCCTGACGCACCTGGCTGTCCATGCCGTGGACGGCCAGTCGTTCGACCGGATCCTGCACCGGATGGTGCTGAACTTCCTCCGAGATGACGGCCGTCGAACGGAGATCGGACGGCTGATGCTGCGCCTGCGAGATGTCCTCGGTGAGAGCGAAGAGTTCGTGGCAGAGGCCGGGGATCGCTGGCGCCTGGCGTCCCAGCCGGCCCAGCCCTCGAGCATCCCGCCGGCCGTGCTCGTCCGGGCGGCGTCCGCCGAGACCGACGTCACCGTGCCCCGTTGGTCTGCGCAGACCCGCCGCCGGCCGCCGGCGGCCGACGCGGCGAGCCTCGCGCGCCTCTGCCGGCGGGTGCTGGAGGCCGCCGCCGGCACCCTGCCGCTGGACCAGCTCGCGCAGTCCATCGCGCCGAGGCTGGGGCTCACGCTCCTGCCGCTGGCACAGCCCGTCGACGACCGCGACCCCCTCGAACGCGTCGCGGCCCCACAGCACGCCGACGCGGTGGTGGACAGCATGCGAGCAGCGGAGATCTTTGCGATCCTCAGCCAGCGCGAGCGCCTGCTCCTGGCCGCCACCGGGACCCCGGTACGGGAGCTGCGTGCGGTGATCGGGGTCGGCCCCAGCCAAGCAGCGGAGCTCCAAGGCCGCCTCCGGGAGCTGCTGGCGTCCGAGCTGCGGGACGACGAGAACTACGAGACGGTGTTCTTCCATGTCGTCGACCAGGCCCGCGCCTGGGCGACCGACCGAATGACCGGGCGATCGGAACGACAGGGACAACCCGGACAACCCGGACAAGCTGGCGCGATCCCCCGTCCGATGAACGCGACATGACCACGCCGCACCACACCGACCTTGACCACCCGACCGAGTCCGAGCTCGCCGACCTGGCGTTGGGTGGCCTCGACGAGGCCCGGTCGAGTTCGGTCTGGGATCACCTTCGGGGGTGCCCGCCGTGCCGACTCCTGGCCGATCGCCTGGGCGGCGGGCTCCCGGGGCTGCCGTCGGGCGAACCGGGCGGCGACCTACACGACGCGGTCCCCGAGGCCGCGCTCGAGGCCGTCGCTGACGCCACGCGGCCCAAGGCCGGGCCGCGCCCCGGTGAGCTCTGGCGGGCGCGTCGGCGCAACGGTGGCCCGGTGACCGTGGTGTGGGTTCGCTCGCTCGGCCCGGCGACCGCGGCCGTGGTACCCGTCTCCCTCGACGTCGAGCTGGCCGACGAGCACACCCTGATCGTGCCGGCCGCGACGTCGCCGCTCGGGCTTCCGCTCGCCGTGCACGCGTCCGTCGAGGCGACGATCGACGCCGGGCGCCTGCTCGACCGGTTGGGGTCGCTCGACATCACCCGCGAGGTCGCCTCGCTTGCCGCGGCGTCGCAGGCGGGCGAGCCCGTTCGGGACCTGCCGGTCGGACCGAGCATCGCCTCACCGCTGGACGAGCGCGTCGAGTACCGCGCCGCGCTCGCCGACCACCTGGCCGAGCTGGCGCCCGCCCGCGCCGAGGCGCTCGCCACCGAACGCGACGGCCCGGGCGAGCAGGCCAGCGAGCAAGGCGACTGGTGGCAGCCCGCCGCCGGCGTGGTCCGGTCGGACCTGCTGATGGCGCTGCTCGAGGCCCTCGGGGGCACCCACGCCGCGGCCCGAGTCCTGCCGAGGCCGCCGGCGGCCGCGGCATCCGAGCATCTCACGGCGCTGGCCCTCGTCGCGGAGCTCGACGCGTTCGTGCTGGTGGCCACCGTGGACGGTGGCGGCCCGTTGCAGGGACCGGCGCCCCTGGAGGCGGCACGACTGGCCCTGCAGGCAGACCAGCTGCTCAACGCGGTTTGCCTCGTCGACCCCGTCGCACCGTTCATGGCGGTCGTCGTCGATCGGCGCGACGTGGTCGACGCCATCGAGACCCCGTCCGGCGAGCTGCGGCCGCCGCGCCAGAGCCGACCGCCGGCTCCCGTCGGGGACGCGCTCGTGAAGTTCCTCGACACCACGATCACGCCATTCGGACGCCTCGCCCGCACTGTCGTGGACGCCGATCCGGTCGATCCCCGGGCACTGGCGGCAGAGGTGTCCGCCGAAGCGGTCCGCTCCGTCGCCGGCTCGGCGCGTGGGTACAAGGTGGAGGGCAAGCGTCCCGGCTACGAGCGGGTGGCGGGGCATGGGACGGCGATCGCGCGGCTCGTCGAGGCGGCGCTGGGTGACCCCGACATCGACGTCGCATCGATCATGGAGCTGGACGAGTGATCCGCCGGCTGACACTGCACAACTGGCGCGCGTACGAACACCTGCAGCTGGAGCTGCGGCCGGGCGCAACCTTCGTGGTGGCTCCCAACGGCGTCGGCAAGTCGTCGATCGTCGAGGGGGCCCGGTTCGCGCTCTTCGGCCTGGTGCCGCCCGCGAAGGGTGGGGCCTCCCGGATCACGCGGTCCGGCGACACGTCGGCTTCGGTCGAGGTGGACCTCCCGAACGGGCGCCGCCTGACCGTGACTCGCCCGTACCCTGCGAGCCCCCGGGCCTCGGCCCCGCCCGGTGTCCGGGTCGACGGCGAGCAGGTCCCGGGTGAGCGCCTCGATGCCCTGCTGGCCGAGGAGTACGGGGCCGAGCCGTCGTTCCTGGCACGGCTGGCGATGCTGCACAGCAGCAGCGTCTTCACCGAGACCAAAGGCCTCGACCTACGGGAGCACCTGTCCCACGTGTTCGGGGTGGACGGCCTGGTGGCGGCATTGGAGCAGACCAGGCTCCTCGCGCAGGCAGCCAAGAAGACCGCCGACTCGACGCGCAAGGTGGCCGTCGTCCCGGCCGACGAGCTGGACGCCCTGCTTCAGCTGGAGGCGAGAGCGGCCGAGCTGACCGAGGCGGCGGAGTTCGAACGAGCCGAGTCGGAACGGGAGCTCGCGGCGGCGCGGGCCGCCGTCGAGGCCCGCCTGCGCTACGGGCAATGGGAGGCCGCTTCCGACCGCTACCAGGCCGTCGTCCGGGAGGTGGTAGCCGAGGCCAGCGCGCTTCTCGGCCGGGACCTGTCGTCGACGCCGACGCTCGCCGCCGAGCTGGCGGCCGCAGAAGCGAGCGCCATGGAGGCCCTCGACGCAGTCCGTCGCCGGCGGGCCGAGCTCGCCGGGCGCATGGACGCCATCAGGATCGGGCTGGCCGAGCTCGGCAGCGCGGAGGGCACCTGCCCGGTCTGCCGCCGGCCCCTGGACGCCGCCGACGTCGAGGCGGCTCGGGCCGGCCACGAGCGTGACCTCGCCGCACTCGACGCCGACCTGGTGGCGCTCGACGACACCGAGCCGGCGAGGCTCATCGACGCGGTTCGACAGCTGCGCGGCCGCCTCGCCACCGAGCCCGCACCCGGTGAGCCCCCGCCCGAGCCCGAGGGAGGCCTCCAGCTCGACGAGGGCGAGGCCATGGAACGCTTCGAGGCGGCCGTGGCGACGGCGGCGGAGCGGCGCGCCATCCTCACCGAGGCACGGCGACGCCGGGACGCCGCCGAGTCGGCGCGGGTCGAGCTGGAGGCGGTCACCGTCGCCTTCGAGCGGACCGCCGCCTGGGAAGCGGCCACGTCGGCACTCGAGGCGGCGCGGCGAAGGATCCTGAACGACAGCATCGAACCCCTCGAAGACCTGCTCGCCGACAGCTGGCGCAAGCTGTTCGCGGACCGGCCGGGCGTGGGCCTGCAGGGCGACGGCACGGTCAGCCGCCGCATCGGCTCCGAAGACCTGGCGTACGAGCACTTCAGCGACGGCGAGAAGATGGTCGCCCAGCTCATCCTCCGGGTCCTGGTGCTCCGGGCCACGACGCGCCTCGGCTTCTTCTGGGTCGACGAGCCGCTGGAGCACCTCGATCCCGACGTCCGCCGGGCGCTCGCCGTGCTGCTCGCCCAGGCGCCGGAGCCTCCCTCGTTCCCCCAGGTGCTCGTCACCACGTACGAGGAGCCGTTGATCCGGAGGCTACGGGCCACGGTCCCGGACACCCACCTGATCTACGTCCGCCCGCCGACGCGCGAGCTGCTGCCCACCGAATCCTGACCGGAACCCGGGGGCGAGCCGCCCGACGGGCCGGGCGCCACCCCCGTCGAGGGCGGCGGGCTCGCCAACGTAGATGCCCGGTCCACGAGATCCTCCGTCCGAACGGCGGACGGGCGGGCCCGGTCCGACGTCTCCCAGTGGCATCGAGCGACGCCCGGCCCCGAGGAGAAACGTGTTGGATGCACCGCCCGCGTCAGCGATCGTCGACCGCTCCGGTCCGCCCCCTGGCATTGGCAGGATCGAGCTGGAGGTCGAGGCCCACCGCCACGAGCTGACAGGTCACTGCCGCCGGATGCTGGGCTCGGGCTTCGAGGCCGAGGACGCCGTCCAGGAGACCATGCTCCGCGCGTGGCGGCGCATCGATGGCTTCGAGGGTCGCTCCACCCTGCGAACGTGGCTGTACCGCATCGCAACCAACGTGTGCCTCGACATGCGGCGGCGGCCCCAGCGGCGAGCCCAACCGATTGACCTGGGCCCCTCGTCGACCGCGCCCCCCGCGCTGCGGCCCTCCCGGTCGGAACGTACCTGGATCCAGCCGGTGCACGGCGGTCACATGGCGCCGGCGGCAGACAACCCGGCCGAGCTGGCCGCGTCACGCGAGACGATTCGCCTGGCACTGCTGGCGGCCCTGCTGCACCTGCCGCCGCGACAACGGGCAGTGCTGATCCTGCGTGAGGTCCTGGGCTGGCGGGCGCGCGAGGTGGCGGACCTGCTCGGCACGACGGTCGCCTCGGTCAATAGCGCCCTCCAGCGGGCCCGCGCCACGCTCGACGCCGTCGACCACGATTCGGCGGATCCACGGGCTATCGATGGCCAACAGCGGCGGCTGCTGGCCCGGTACCTGGACGCCTTCGAGCGCTACGACGTCAACTCGCTCGTCGCGCTCGTGTCGCGCACGCAGCCGCCCTACCCGCGGGGTCGCGACCACGCGAACTGCGCGTGACCACTGGTGGCTGTTGGTCACCAGCGCGGCATGTGGTCGATCAGGTGCTGGGCGGCGCGCAGGTACACGACGTCGGGCCGGCGGGCGTGCTCGCCGAGGCACGCCTGGGCGAACTTGACGGCGACGATCCTGCCGCGGGCCATCGCCATCTGCGGCCCCGTGTCCAGCGTCGGGAGCAGCCCCACCGCCGAGGAGCAGAGGTGACCAGGGGCGCGGATCGTGCTCTCGCTGGCTCGTGCTCACGCCGGTGGACCTGCTGGCCCTGGCCCATGTCCGACGCGGCGGGGGCCCAGCGAGCCGACGTCGGCCAGCGGGCCCAGGTGCCGCAGCTTGCCCGGGTCGCTCACCGCGGTCACCGTCTGGATCTGGCCGCCGACGGTGATGTCGAGGGCCAGGACTCCGATCAGCCGCTCGGAGGAGTCGAGCACCATCGCCCCCGGCTGCCCGTTCACCGGGACCTCGCGCAGCGACAAGGCGCCAAGGCGGGCCGTGGCAAGCCGCACCCCTGCCAGCAGGGCGCGGGCCACCCGCACCCGGCCCGTGAGCGGCCGGGGCTGGCCGCCGCCGTGCAGGGTCACGTCGTGGGCCAGGAGCTCCTCGAGCGCGCCGAGGTCACCGTCCTGCGCGGCGGCGAAGAACCGCCGGGCGAGGCGCTCCCGTCGCTGGCGCGATGGCTCGAAGCGCGGCCGCCGCTGCTCGACGTGCCGTCGCGCCCGGGCCACGAGCTGGCGGGCGTTGTCCTCGCTGGTCGCCACGATCGCTGCGATCTGGTCGTAGGGATAGTCGAAGACCTCCCGCAACAGGAACGCCGCCCGCTGCTCCGGCGACAGGCTCTCGAGCAGCACCAGGAATGCCAGCGACAACGAATCGGCGATCTCGGCGCGGCCGGCCGGATCACCCCCAACGGCGGGCAGGGCAGCCCCCGGCTCGCCGATGAGCGGCTCGGGCAGGGCATCGACGTAGGTCTCGTGACGGACACGGGCGGAGCGAAGGTGGCCGATGCACAGCCGGGCGACCACCGTCGCCAGGTAGGCCCTGGGTGACTCGATGCGCTCGCCGTCATCGAGCTTGCGGTGCACGCGGAGGAACGCCTCCTGGACGATGTCCTCGGCCTCGCTCACGCTGCCGAGCATGCGGTACGCGATCGCGAACCCGACGGGGCGCAGTTCCTCGAAGAGCTGGGCGTTCACTCGCCGAGCCCTTTGGCGAAGCCGACGCGCCACGTGGACCAGCGGGGCTGCCAGCCGAGCTCGCTCTTGGCCTTGGCGTTCGACCCGCCCCGGACCTCTGTCATCAGCAGCACCGGCGCCTCGCCGGCCACCAGCCGAGCCAGCCAGCGAGGGATCCTCCTCGGCTTCTTCGCGCCCAGCTGGTCGGCCAGGAACGGCAGCCACTCGCGGACCGGTGCCGGCTCGTCGTCGACGACGTTGTAGAGGCCGGACCCGCCCCTCTCGACGGCCGCCACCGTGGCGCTGGCCGCGTCCTCGATGTGCACGTACGACCAGACGCCGCCGCCGTCGCCGACGATCGGGAACCGCCGCTTCAGGATGGCCTTGGTCAGCAACGCCTCGGGATCGGCGCTGATCCCGGTGCCGGGTCCGTAGAAGGCGCCGTAGCGCAGCACTAGGCCCTGGGCCCAGTCGATGCCGCACACGGCGTCCTCGAGGTAGCGGATGGCGTCGGCGCCGGAGCGGCCCTTGGCCGGCAGATCGGGGTCCATCGGGTCGTCCTCGGTCTTGACCGGACCGCCGGTGCGGGCATGGGTGCCGATGGCCAGGACGCTCTGAGCGATGAAGCGGCGGATGCCGACGGCCCGGCCGGCGGCCAGCAGGTGATCCGTGCCTTCGGTGCGCAGGCGGTTGGTCATGGCGGCGAAGCGGTCGGGGTTCCTCATGTCCCTCAGACCCGGCTCACCCGCCAGGGAGGTGAGCTCGTGGACGATCACCTCGGGCTCGGACTCGGCTACGGCACGGCCGACTGCGCCGGGATCGAGTGCGTCGGCCACGACCGGCTGGGCACCCAGCCCGCGGAGCATGTCGCTCCTGGCCGCCAACCGGGTCATGCCAATCACGTCGTGGCCGGCGGCGCTGAGCTGGGGGACCAGCTGTCTGCCGATCGCTCCGGTCGCTCCAGCGACGAACACCTTCATGGATGCCTCCTTCACGACCCAGCCTCGGCCGTCACCTCAAGAGACGCGATAGGCATGCTGCCTGTGACACCCTCTGCGAAGGCGTGGGCTTCAGTTGTCCTCCGTCTCCGCATCGAGTGCCGCGTTAGCCCATCGGCGGCGCAGCACCTCGGCGGTGCGCTCGTCGGCGGCCAGAAACGCTTCGAGGTGCAGCTCGGCGAGCGTCACGTCGGCGGCGGTGGCGAAGGAGGTGAGCGTGGTGACGAGCCGGAGGTCGCCATCGGCCGAGCCCAGCTCCAGTGGCACGGCGAAGCCGAGCACGTCGGCCCGCGCCGGCAGCGCCGGCAGGTAGCCCTCGAGCTCTGTGAGCAGCGCCTCCAACGACGGGTCCGGGCTCCGCACGAATCGGGCCCGCAGGTTCTCGGTGATGTGCCGGCCCCACTCCGGCAGGTTGCGAACCCGGGGCGCGACGCCGTCGGGGTGCAGAGCGAGGCGGAACACGTTGACCGGCGGCGCCAGCAACGCCGGGTCAACGCCCTCGTGGAACAGCTCGAACGCCCGGTTGGCGGTGACGAGGATGCCGTGCGGCCTCACGACGATCGCCGGGTACGGGAGGTGGCCGTCGAGGATCGTGTCCAGCGCCTGGCGGACGGGCCGGAGTGCCGCGTCGTCGAGCGGTGACTCCGGGAAAGCCGGGGCGAAGCCGGCGGCGAGGAGCAGCGCGTTGCGCTCGCGCAGCGTGAGGTCCATCGACTCCGACAGCCGTGCAACCATGCTGCGCCCCGGGCGGGAGCGCCCCTGCTCGATGAAGCTCACGTGCCGCTGGGTCGTGCCCGCCCGCGCCGCCAGCTCCAGCTGGCTCATCCGGCGGGCCGTGCGCCAGCGCCGGAGCTCGCTCGGGAACCGAGACATCACCGACGATCGTCGCCTACGCCGGGCATCGACGCCATTCCCTCCCGGGAATTGCCGCGAGGCTCGCCGCGGCGGACGATCGGGCCATGACCGACACTGCCATCGTCATCGACCAGTTCAACGCCGCCTTCCTCGAGCGGGCACCGGACAAGCTCGTCGACCTCATCGCCGAGGACTGCGTGATGGAGGGCACCGGCCCGGCGCCCGACGGCAATGTCTGGACGGGCTACGACGAATGCCTCGCCGGCTGGCGGGGCTTGGCCTCCGACCCCACCATCCGGTTCGAGGTCGAACACGTCGACGTCGACGGCGACCGGGCCGTCATCCGCTGGCGGGTCACCGGTGCCCAGGACTACCGGGGGGTGAACCTCATGCGCGTGCGGGACGGCAAGATCGTCGAGGCGCTCGGCTACGGCAAGCGGCCCTAGCAGGGGATGCGTTATCGCAGGGAGGCGAACGCGGCGCGTAGCTCCTCAGAGAAGACCTGCGGTTCTTCCCAGGCGGCGAAGTGGCCACCCCTGTCGACCTCGTTGAAGTAGGTGACGTTCGGGTAGGAGTTCTCCACCCAGCTGCGCGGGGCGCGGAACAGCTCGCCGGGGAAGGTGGTGTAGCCGACCGGGATCGAGACGTCCGGAGGCGGCTGGCCGGATGCGAGCAATTTGGCCAGGGCTCGTCCGTCCTCCCAGTAGGACCGGGCCGCTGAGGCGCCGGTGCCCGTCAGCCAGTACAGGGTGACGTTGTCGAGGATGTTGTCCCGGGTGAGATTGCCCACGGGCTCGCCGTCGACGAAGGCGCGAGAGATCTTGTAGTAGCTGTCCGTGTCGTGGTCGAGCAACCAGGCCGCCAGCCCGACCGGCGAATCCAGCAGGGCGTACCCGATCGTCTGCGGCCGCGTGGCCATCTCCAGGAAGTAGCCGAAGCCGTCGGCCCGGAAGGTGGCGACCTGCTCGGTCGCGGCGCGTTCCTCCTCGGACTCCGCCGGCTGAGGGCCGGCCAGCACCGGCACGAGCAAGTTGAGGTGGATGCCAACCAGCCCCTCCGGCGCCTGGCGGCCCATCGCGTCGGTGACACCGGCGCCCACGTCGCCCCCCTGGGCGACATAACGGGTGTAGCCGAGGCGGTCCATCAGCTCCGCCCAGGCGAGTGCGGTGCGGCCTTGGGTCCAGCCGAGCTCGGCCGGCTCGGCGGCGAAGCCGTAGCCAGGCAGGGACGGCAGCACCAGGTGGAATGCGTCCTCGGGGGTGCCGCCGTGAGCGGTCGGGTCGGTCAGCGGGCCGACGGTCTCCAGCAGCTCGACGACCGAGCCGGGCCAGCCATGCGTCATGATCAGCGGCAACGCGTTGTCGTGCTGCGACCTGACGTGGATGAAGTGGATCTCGACCCCGTCGATCTCGGTCGTGAACTGCGGAAGCGCATTCAGTCTCGCCTCACACCTGCGCCAGTCGTAGTCGCTCGTCCAGTAGCGGGCGAGCTCCTGCACCGTCCCCAGCTGCACGCCCTGCGATCGATCGTCGACAAGCTCCCGGGAAGGCCAGCGCGTCGCCGCGATGCGCCGACGCAGATCCTCGATCGCCTCGTCCGGGACGTTGACCCGAAACGTTCGGATGCCGGGCACCTCGGTCGTCGTTGTCGTGTCCGCCATGGGACCTCCTCGAATTCGGGGGACGCTTCGATACTGCGCCCACGTGGAGGGTCTCCGCATCCCCCCGGCCGCGTTATGGGCGCGATCTCTACGCCAAGGCCACGTGGCGGTAGTCCGTGGACGCTGGTAACGGCATCCCATTCACCTCGCTCGACGCGCGCGTGGAGCGGGGCGGGCCGACGGCGCGGTACAACGCAATCGAGGGGAGCGTGAAGGAGGAGCAGACGTGACCGTTCGAGAGATCATCCGAACGCATCCACAGCCGACGAGCCTCGATCGAGAGGTGCTCGTTCGGTGTATCGCCGAGTGCTCGGACTGTGCTGACAGCTGCACGATCTGTGCAGACGCGGACCTGGCCGAACCCGACGTAGAGGACTTGATCCGCTGCGTACGCCTGTGTCTCGACTGCAGCGACCTCTGCACGACAACCGGGCGCGTCGCGACACGCCAGACTGCCGCGGATGCCGGCTTACTTCGGGCCGCCGTTGAAGGCTGTGCGACCGCCTGCCGTCTATGTGGCGACGAATGCGAGCGTCACGCGTCACACCATGAGCACTGCCGGCTCTGCGCGGAAAGCTGCCGCCGGTGCGAGGAGGCCTGCCGCGCCCTTCTCGCCACACTCGGCTGACGCCGCTTCTGCTCACTGACGTGCCCGACTTCGCACGCCCGTTGCAGTTCGGGTACTTCCTGGTGCCCAATGCCAGCGACCCGGTGGTGAACGTCGCGCTCGAGGTCGAACGCCGCGGGTTCGACTACGTCGCGATCCAGGACCATCCCTACCAGCGCCGCTACCTCGAGACGTGGACGCTGCTCAGCGTGATCGCCGGGACGACGTCTCACCTGGGACTGTTCGCCGATGTGGCCAACCTGCCACTCCGCCCCCCGGCGGTGCTAGCCAAGGCCGCCGCCAGCCTTGACGTCCTCAGCGGGGGACGCGTGGAGTTGGGCCTCGGCGCTGGCGGGTTCTGGGACGCGATCGTGGCCTACGGCGGGACGCGGCGCTCACCCGCCGCCGCGCTCACCGCGCTCGAAGAAGCCATCACCGTGATCCGCAAGGTGTGGAGCGGCGAACGCAACCTGCGCTTCGACGGCGCCTACTACCACCTCACCGGAGCCCAGTCGGGTCCCGTGCCCGCCCATCCGATCGGCATATGGCTCGGCGTCCACGGCCCCCGAGCACTCGCCTTCGCCGCCCGGGTGGCCGATGGGTGGGTCCCGTCGCTGACCGGCAACGTGCAGGCCGTGGCCGACATGGCGCGCCGCCTCGACGACGCGGCGGCGAGCGTGGGTCGTGACCCCGGGGAGATCCGCCGGGTCCTCAACGTCAACGGGACGATCACCGGCGGCACCTCGGAGGGCGTGCTGCGCGGACCCGTCGACCAGTGGGTCGACGAGCTGACCGATCTGGCCCTCGCGCACGGCTTCGACACCTTCGTCCTGTGGGCCGAAGGCGACGAGCAGATGGTGCGATTCGCCGAGGAGGTCGTGCCAGCCCTGCGAGCCCGGGTCGCCGACGAGCGCGCACAATCGTCCCCTGAGCGGTGACCATAGAAGACACCAGGGCTCGGATCGGAAGCGGCGAAGCTCGGGGAGTGCTTCGTCGCTGGCGGCTGCGCTTTCGACGCGGTAGTCAGCCGACGTCACGCGCCACCGCGGCGACCAGCGCGTCGATGGCGTCGGCGCTGGCGTCCGCACCTGGTCCGTTGACGACGACGGAGAACACAAAGGCGCGGCCGCCCGCGGTCGTGCCGAAACCCGACAACGCCGCTCCGCCGATGATCGTCCCCGTCTTGGCGCGCACGTTCGCCTCTGCTGCGGTTCCGTCGAACCGCCCGGCCAGTGTCCCTGATCGGCCGGCGAGGGGGAGCCCGTCGACGAGGGCGGGCCACCACGGTTGGGCCCGCGCGGCCTGGAGCATCGTGCGCCATTCGCGGGCGGACCGGGCGTTGGCGCGGCTCAGCCCGGAGCCGTCGTCGGCGATGCCCGCCAGCGGGATGCACAGCGGGGCCAGGGCCGCGGTCGTAGCCGCGAACCCGCCAGCCATCGAACCCTTGCCGGTGGCAGCGTGGCCGACCTCTTTCATGAGCAGGTCGGCTATTTGATTGTCGCTGCGCCCGAGCATCTCGCGCACCAGGACCCCGACCGGTGCCGACGCCAGCGCGGCCACGACGGTGCCGCGGACGGGTGCGGCCGCGTAGACGGTTGGCCCCCGCACGACGATCCCCCGGTCGGCGAGCGCGCGGCGCAGCAGGTCCGCGTTCGCGAGCGCCGGATCGGCAACGAAGGCCGGATCGGCCCGCCAACGGTTGTCGTCGACCATGAACGCCGAGAGCGGGCCGGTATACGTGGGGATCTGCCAGTCCTGCCATCCACTCGCCCGCCGTCCGCCGTCATGGCGGGTCTCGTCGACGATCAACGCGCCCGGCACCTGGCCGACGCCGTGAGCGCGGACCTGGTCGGCCAGCGACGCAACCGAATGCGGCCCGGCGGCCGTCAGCGTGGCGTCGCCGCCGCCGACCACCACCAGGTCGCCGGCCGTGGTCAGCCGAACCTCGGTCGTGAGCCGTGCTTCCGCCCCGAGCACCGACAGGGCGCCCATCGCGGTGAAGATCTTCTCGTTCGATGCCGGTGCCAGCGCTTGATCGGCGTGGTGCGCCAGCACCTCGCCGCGGCCGTCGAGCCACACCGACACGCTCGCGCGGTGGGGCGCCACGCTCGAATGGCCGAGGAAGGCGGCGAACGCCGCCGCAAGCGCTGCCGACGGTGGGCCCGCCGGCTGTGCAAGCGTCGGGTCGCGCCGGCAACGCGGCGCAGCGGGGCGGGCCGGCGGGTCGCTCGGAGCCGGCGGGTCGCTCGGAGCTGTCGTCCGCGGAGCAGCTGCCAGCCGCTCCTGGATCTCGCCCCCGCCGTCGCCCGTCGGGGGCTCCACCGCCACGACCCCGAGCAGCCCCCCGGCCAGCAACAGCGCGAGCACTCCGGCGAACCAAATCCGTGGCGTGAGTCGGATGCGCAGGAACATGTTGGCCCCGGCCAGGACCGTACCGGCCCGGGCGGATGCCGAGATGGCGGGGCTACGACGGGGCCGTAGGGGTCCCGCTGATTGCGGCGGCTACGCCGCGGCCGGCGTGAGTTACGTGGTCGGGTCGCCGTGGGCTTCGCGGTGGACGTGGGCACGTTGGCCATCGCGGTCGAAGATCATGATGAGTTCGGCCGGGCAGTCAATGGCTGCGAAGGCGTGCGGCGTCATGGTGGCGAACTCGGCGGCCTCGCCGGTCTCGACGGTGATCTCGCGTTCGCCGAGCGACAAGCGCACCCGTCCCTCGATGACGAAGAACCAGTCGTGACCGGGGTGGACCCGCTGCTCCGGGGTCCTGCCGGTCGGTTCGAGTCGCATCTTGACGGCGATCGTGCTGCCGGTTGGCCGGCTCAGCATCCAGGTCGTGCGCCCGCCCATGCCCTTCGGCGTCGGGCGGATGACCACATCGTCGTCGCTGTGCACGTCGAGAAGTGCGTCGAGGTCCACCTGGAGGGCTGTTGCCAGCGACAGCAGGATGTCGAGGCTGATGGTCCGCTTGCCGGTCTCGACCCGGCTGATGGTGGAGGGACTGAGGTTGGTGCGTGCCGCGAGCTCGTCGAGCGACAGACCCAGTGTGTTCCGCAGACTGCGCAGCCGGGTTCGAGCTACCTGTTCGATCTCGTTGAGCTCGGCCATCGCCGCCCCCTTCTTGCGAATATTGCAAGTGCGCCCGCGCTTTTCGGGGCGGACCCTATCGTCGAGACCATGAGTGACCACGCCCCCCGTAGCGTCGAGCGGCACTGCGACGTCGCAGTCATCGGTGGATCGGCCGCCGGACTCGCCGCTGCACTCCAACTCGGGCGCCAGCGCCGGTCCGTGATCGTCGTCGACGCCGGCGAGCCGCGCAACGCGCCAGCCGCACACATGCACGGCTACCTCGGTCGTGAAGGACGTCCGCCATCGGAGCTGACCACCGCTGGTCGTGAGGAGGTCCGCAGCTACGGCGGTGAGGTCCTCGCTGCTCGCGCGAATCGTGTGACCCGCACGGCTCACGACCGGTTCCGCGTCGAGCTCCTCGGCGGTCATTCCATCGTCGCTCGTCGGGTTCTGGCCGCCACCGGCCTGGTGGACGAGCTCCCGGACATCGATGGCCTCGCCGAACATTGGGGGCGTGACGTCATCCACTGTCCGTTCTGCCACGGCTTCGAGGTCCGCGACCGACGGATCGTCCAGATCGTCACCCACCCAATGGGCCTTCACTCGGCCGGGTTGTTCCGCCAACTGAGCGCTCGGCACACCGTTGTCCTCCACGGTCCCGTCGACGTCGACGAGTCGGAGCTCGACGCGTTGCGAGCCAGTGGCGTGGACATCGTGCACGGGCACGTGAGCCGCATCGTCACCGATGCCGACGGCCACGTCGCGGCGGTCGAGCTGGCCGACAACCAACGCATCGGTGCCGACGCGGTCGTTGTCGGTCCACGGTTCAGGGTGCGCGCTGAGCCGTTCGTGTCGCTCGGCCTCCGACCAGCCGCTCACCCAACCGGGCTCGGGGACTTCGTGGAGACCGACGCAACCGGCGCCACGGCAGTACCGGGCGTCTATGCGGCCGGCAACGTGACTGATCCGAGCCAGCAGGTGTTGCAGGCCGCCGCCGACGGCAGCCGGGTCGGCGCCATGATCAGCTTCAGTCTCGCCCACGACGACATCGAAGCCGCTGCCCGACCATCGGCCCACGAGGCGGACTGGGATCACCGTTACGGGCGCGAGCGCATGTGGACCGGTAACCCGAACGGCACGCTCGTCAAAGAGATCAGCGGCCTCGCCCCTGGCCGCGCACTCGACGTCGGCGCCGGCGAGGGCGGCGACGCGCTCTGGCTGGCCGAGCAGGGTTGGAGCGTGACTGCGAGTGACATCTCGCGGCGCGCGCTCGACCGGGTCGACGCCGAAGCCGAGCGCCGCGGTTTGCGCGTCGAGTCCCATCATGCGGACGCAAACGCACTCGAAGCATTCGAAACCGCAGCGTTCGACCTTGTGTCGGCGCAGTACGCATCGATTCCCCGCACGCCCGATGGCCGCGGTGTTCGCAACCTGCTGAGCGCGGTTGCTCCGGGTGGCACGCTGCTCGTCGTGAGCCACGATCTCGAGCCGATGCGCGCACCGATCGGCACGCTGGACCACAACCGGCCGTTCGACCCCGATGCCTACGTACGGATCGACGACTTCGCAGCTGCGCTCACCGACTCACCCGCATGGGACATCGAGGTTCACGAGAAACGACCCCGTCCGCCGGGCGCCGCGTCTGCTTCGCACCACATCGACGACATCGTGCTGCGTGCCCGACGCCGCGACAGCGGCACCGCCGCCGTCGCGTGAGCGCCTCCCCAGGGGCCATGGCCCGCGTGGACGGGGCGGATGCCACGCGTCCGTCCGGCGCCCAGTCCGTCCTCCCGGGCGGGGCGGGGGTGTCGGGAGGCGACTCGGGAGCCAGGCGCTCACTGTGGCCGGCCGGGGTTCTGTCGCAGGTTTCCGATCGAGCTCCCCAGTGCGGTGTCGATGCCGTCGGGTTGCTGGAGGCCGTGCTCGAGCAACAGTTGGGCGAATGGCTGGTTCTCCGGGCGACCGGCGGTGGCGAAGTAGGCCTCCATCCCGTCCTTCAAGGCGCACTACGGCCAGACCCCCACTGAGTACGTAACCGATGGGCGATGTGTTGTCGTGCGCCAGCTCGATGGGACCGCCGGGCGCGCAGAGGCGCAACCGAGGCCATAGGTTCCACCCAGCCGAGCCTGAGGTCATAGGTTCCGACCTCGAAACCTATGACCTCAGGTTCGGGCCGCCGGAATCCATTGCCTCGAACGACCGGTGTCGGGCCGGCAGGGGGCGGGCCCCAATGCCCCTGCGACCCCGTGTTCTGGGACAGCCAAGTGCGGGGCACGGAACGATCGGTGGGCCACCTTCCAAGGCTTCGGCACCGTCGATATGGCGCGCCCGAAGCGTGTCAGGCGTTGCGGATCCGATCGAGTACGGATTCGTCGACGAGGTCGGCGGCAACGGTCTCCGGTCCGACGAACGCGCCGACCATCAGCGGGAAGAACCCGGGGTCCATCTCGGCCATCTTCTCGTTGAAGCGCGCCCGTCGGGCGGCACGGTTGTCGGCGCCGTCTTCGACGTGGGTGACGGCGAGGATGTCGGCGATGAGCCGCAGGCGTCGCATGCGCTCGAGTCGCTCCTCCGCGTACGGGCGGAAGTCGATGGGCCCACGGCCGTTGGCGAGCACGAGATCGCGGACCATGCGAGCGTCGCGCAGGGCGATGGACAGCCCTTGGCCGGCGATCGGGTCGTTGTAGCCAGCGGCATCGCCGATGAGGACCACCCCGTCGGCATGCGGGGATGCCGTCCACGTGTCGTCGCCTGGGTAGGTGGCGCACGGTCCCGCTGGTGTCGCCCTCGCCACCGCGGCCGACCAGGGATGTGTGAAGTTGGCGGTGGAGTCCATGAACCGGGAGGCTGCGTTCGCGCCGGCGAAGCGACGCCGGCCCGACACGCCTGTGACGAGGTAGGCGCGAGCGCGGCCCCCGCCCTGGTGGAGCAACAGGAAGAACTGATCGCCCTCGCCGGCCAGGACATCATGGTTGTCGGGTACGCCGTCGAGCCCGTCGAGCAGAAGACCGGCGATGTAGCTGCTCGTCTCGCTCTGTTCGAGCGTGATGCCAGCCTGCTTGCGGACTGTCGACGCCCGCCCATCGGCGCCGACGACGAGCTCCGCGGCGATCCCTCGACGGTCGTCGCCGACCCGATAGCCGACACCGACCGACGGCCCAGCGGACAGCCTCACGTCGCGCACGCCCCGCTCGACCTTGGCGCCGGCGGCGACGGCGGCGTCGATCAGCGCCTGGCACGCGTCTGGATGACGGAGGTTGAGCGTCCCATCGATTCCGGGCTGCATCATCGACATCGGGATGTCGACCGCTTCGCTGACGCCCTCGGTGTAGCTCTTCCAGACCGGCGCCACGTGGGCTCCTGCGTCGAGCAGCACCGTATCGACACCCAGCCGGCGTGCCTCGGCGACACCCCACACGTGCATGCTCTCGCCACGGACCCGGTCGGCGAACTCCTCGGAGGTCTCGAGGACGACAACGTCGACGCCGGCCGTCGCCAGCGCGTAGGCGAGCGCCGAACCCGCGATGCCGCCACCGACCACCACAACCGACCGCGTCATGTCCCCCCTACTCCCGGGTTCATCGGTTCGACCTCCGATGCGATCGGTTGCCGCTCAGTACGGCGAACACCCCCAGCGGTGTGCTACTTCCCGCTGTGACGCATGTCGCTTCATCCACGAGCTGTGCGGTGCCGGAAGTGGTTGACGGATGAGTTCCCACGAGACGGGTGACGGTCGACCCCAGATGCCTACCCCGCTCCGGGCAGTGCTGGCCGGCCCGGCCTCGAGCGCGTCGCGCGCAGTGCGCTCGAGCGCGGCGGCGTACGTTCTTGGCGTGACGAGCAGGTTCCAGCCCGACCTCATCGAGTATCCGCGCGGCGTGGTCCGCCGCTGCGTCGACGGCCTCGAACGGGGACGTCGTGAGTGCTGAGCTGTTCGAGGCGACCAAGCGGTGGGGCCGCTGGGGCGAGGACGACGACCGCGGTGCGCTCAACCTCCTCACGCCCGAGCGCGTCTCGAAGGCCGCAGCCCTAGTACGCTACGGAGTCACCGTCCCGTGTGGCCGACCCCTCGCGACAGCACCTGCCGTCGACAATCCCAACCCGGCGCTGCACCACATGATCCAGGCCGGCGACTTCGCTGCCTCCCAGAAGGGGTTCCAGTGGGCGGGCGATTTCGTTGGTGTCGCCTTTCACGGCAACAGCGTCAGCCACATCGATGCCCTCAGCCACGTCTTCGTCGACGGGCAGATGTACAACGGTGCGCCCGCCACGGACGTCACGAGCGTCGGTGCCCGCCGCAGCTCGATCGAGGTCGCCGACGCCGGCATCGTGGGACGCGGCGTGCTGCTCGACATCCCACGGCTCCGCGGAGTCGACTGGCTCGAGCCCGGCGACGCCATCACCACGGATGAGCTCGACGCCACCGACGTCAACGCCGAACAAGGCGACATCGTTCTCGTTCACACCGGCCGTGACCGCCGACGCGAGGCGCTCGGTCCATGGAACACCTACGCCGAGGGTCTGGCGGGGCTCGCCCCAGAGTGCGCTCGGTGGCTGTATGACAAGGACGCGGCCGTGCTCGGCAGCGACGGCGTGTCCGACGTGATGCCCGCAGCCGACATGGAGTGGCCGATCCCGATACACATGTGCGCGCTCGTCGGGATGGGGATCCACCTGCTCGACAATCTCCGCCTCGACCTGCTGGCCGACGCCTGTGCCGCGCGCGGCCGTTGGGAGTTCCTGTTCGTCGTGGCCCCGCTCCAGATCGGTGGCGGGACCGGCTCGCCCGTCAACCCGATCGCCATCGTCTAAGGGCAGGCGCGGTCCCCGCTAAACAGCGGGCCCCGACGACGGCAGGGGGCCGCCGGAAGCCGCGCGTTTTCACGATCTCCGACTCGGACGCGGCGTGGAGCTGTCGATCGGGCGTCTGTGGTCGCAGGAGTTGCCTGCCATCGACCGGCACTCCGGGGCCCCGACGCGTGCTCTTGACCGTGGCGACCGGTCGCGTACCGTCATCGGCATGACGCCGGAGGAGATCGCCGACCTCGTGCGCCTGCGCCAGGCGCGCGACCTCATGGACCGCGACTACGCGGAGCCCCTCGATGTCCCGGCCATGGCACGTGCCGCGCTCATGTCGCCGGCGCACTTCTCGCGCAAGTTCCGTGCGGCGTATGGCGAGGCGCCCTACTCG
>Ga0081538_10002248_pt1 | contig 19113 bp, 17 predicted proteins | sample TabmetS5T2R1_FD_71022 | JGI IMG/M metagenome (GOLD analysis project Ga0081538, IMG submission 71022) | Tabebuia heterophylla rhizosphere microbial communities from the University of Puerto Rico - S5T2R1 | ecosystem: Host-associated > Plants > Roots > Rhizosphere ... | reverse complement strand
CCGGTGCCGCGCGGGAGCTGGCCGTGATCGATCAGGCGGCCGACGAACTCGATCGCGCGCAGCTCGCCGAGGAGCGAGGAGTTGAACGTGATTTCGTTGATCCGGTTCATGATCTCGCGCGCCGACGTGGGCGTGGCGCGGCGCTCGATCGGGTTGATCTGCACCACCAGCACGTCTTCGGTCTCGGTGGCCCGGAAGAACGGGAAGATTGCCGGATTGCCCATATAGCCGCCGTCCCAGTAGGGCACGCCGTCGACCTCCACGGCACGAAAGAGGAGTGGCAGGCAGGCGGAGGCCATGACCACGTCAGCGCTGATCTTTTCCTTCGGGAACACGCGCAGGCGGCCGGTATGAACGTTGGTCGCGGAGATGAACAGGTGCACGCTGGCGCAGGCGCGGATCGCGTCGAAATCCACGAACCGTTCCACCAGGTCCTTCAGCGGGTTGATGTTGAGCGGATTGACGTCGTAGGGCGACAGCGCCTGCGACCAGGCTTCCACCCACGCCTGGAACGGCGAGCCTTCGACCGGCAGGAACGCGAACAGGCGATCGAGCACGCCGCGCTGCAACGGCGGCAGGTTGCCGTCGCGGCTTGCCGCGCGCCAGAAATCCGCCAGGCGCTTGCGAGCTTCTTCCGGCCCGCCGCGGGCGAGCCCGTCGGCCAGCATCACGGCGTTCACCGCGCCGGCCGACGTGCCGGAAATGCCCTCGATGGCGAGCCGCTCGTCGGTGAGCACGTGGTCGAGCACGCCCCAGGTGAAGGCGCCGTGCGCGCCGCCGCCTTGCAGCGCAAGGTTGACCTTCTTGGCGTGCGGCCGGCTGTGGCTCACCTCGGCTCGCGCTCGCGGGCGCAGCGAGTTCAGCAGGCGGTCGAGCCGGGAAACCTTCACTGCGCGGTCCAGCCGCCGTCGATCGAGATATTGGCGCCGGTGATCGAAGCCGCCGCATCCGAGCACAGGTAGAGCGCGAGCGCCGCCACCTGGTCGACGGTGACGAATTCCTTGGTCGGCTGCGCGGCCAGCAGCACGTCGCGCTTGACCTGCTCCTCGCTCATGTTGCGCGACTTCATCTGGTCGGGAATCTGCTTCTCCACCAGCGGCGTCCACACGTAGCCGGGACTGATGCAGTTGCAGGTAATCCCGAACGTGGCGAGCTCGAGCGCCACCGTCTTGGTAAGGCCGGCGAGTCCGTGCTTGGCCGAGATGTAGGCGACCTTGAACGGCGAAGCGACCAGCGAATGCGCTGACGCGGTGCTGATGATGCGGCCCCACCGGCGCGCCTTCATGCCCGGCACGGCGGCACGCACCGCATGGAACGCGGCCGACAGGTTGATGGCGATGATCTGGTCCCACTTCGCGATCGGGAATTCCTCGATCGGCGCGACGTGCTGGATGCCGGCATTGTTGACCAGGATGTCGATCGAGCCGAACGTCTGCTCGGCGGTCTTGATCATGGCGGCGATCTCGGCCGGCTTGGTCATGTCGGCGGGCGAATAGGCGGCCTTGACGCCGAACTCGACCTCGACCTTTGCGCGTGCCTTTTCGATCTCGGCGCTGTCGCCGAAGCCGTTGATGACCACGTTCGCGCCCTCGCCGGCAAGTGCCCGCGCAATGCCGAGCCCGATGCCCGACGTGGAGCCGGTGACGACGGCGGTTTTTCCTTTCAGCATGGGTTGCTCATTTGGTCGCCAGGGGCCGCCTCAAGGCGGCAGGATCTTTGGGATATCGGCGCGGAAGATGTCGCCGCCAATGCTGCGATGCAACACAAATTGACCGAACAGCATCACTATGTCGCGAGTGCCTCCCGGCGGCTGGCTGACGGTAACTAACAACTTGTTCTTTCAAAGCAATATTGTGGTCGTCAAGGTTTGCTTGACAGGCCGGCTGTCAAGGAGTACTTGACTGTCAAGGGCGCCTTGACACGGGCCAGACATGACTCTGAAAAGCAAGATCAAGAGCGCGGCCTCCCGTGTGCCTTGGTCGCACCGGATGGGTCTCAATCCGACTCTCTATTGCTCGTTTTGCGGCAAGACCCAGCACGACGTCGCAAAGCTTATCGCGGGCCCGAGCGTTTTCATCTGCGACGAGTGCGTCGGCCTCTGCAACAACATCCTGGGTCAGCCGGCGGATGATCCGGCATCGGCGGTGAGGCTCGAGGACGTGGCCGCCATGCCCACCGACAAGCTGTTGCGCTGGCTGAAAATCCAAGGCGTCATCTTTGACAACGCGCGGGCCGCGCTGCAGGAGGCGGTCGATACGCTGCGCCAGCGGGAGGTGAGCTGGGCCACGATTGGCGAAGCCTTGGGCATCTCGCGGCAGGCGGCGTGGGACCGCTTCTCCTGACCCTGCCCCCGGCTTTGAATCGAGGCGCCCAACAGGCTAAGACGACTCCATGCCAGCCGTTTTTCCCGCGCCCGGTCACGACCACGACCGCTGCACCGCTGATGCGCTGGCCCATGCCGAGGCGCTGTGCGCCGCGCGCGGGCAGCGCCTCACGCCGCTGCGCCGGCAGGTGCTGGAGACGCTGGCGGAAAGTCACAAGGCGCTCGGCGCCTATGAGATCATGGAGCGGATGGCCGGGCAGGGCCCGCGGCCGGCGCCGATCACGGTCTATCGCGCCCTCGACTTCCTGCTGGAGAACGGTCTCGTCCACCGCATCGAGAGCCGCAACGCCTTCCTCGCCTGCATCGGCGACCATCACGCGGCCGGATCCGGCACGACGGTGTTCCTGATCTGCGAGCGCTGCGGCGCGGTAGGCGAAGCCTCGTCGGCTGCCGTGGCGGAGACGCTGCAGACGGCCGCGCGCGCCGTCGGCTTCACCCCCAAGGCGCGCGTGATCGAGGTCACCGGCATCTGCGCGCATTGCCGCAAGGCGTGACCCGGCGTGAGCCATTTCGCCGCTCGTCCGCTTGACACCATTGGCGCTGCGGCCGTCATCGTCCTGTGCCTGAGCTGGGGCTTCAATCAGGTCGCCGTGAAGCTCGCGTTTCCGGACGTTCCGCCGCTCGTCCAGGCGGCGATCCGCTCGTCCGGCGCGGCAGCCATCGTGGCTCTGTGGTCGCACGCGCGCGGGATCGCGCTGACCAAGCGCGACGGCACGCTTGTGCCCGGGCTGGTCGCCGGCGCCCTGTTCGGCCTCGAATTCATCCTGATCTATCGCGGCCTGCTGTGGACCACGGCGACGCGGGCGGTCCTGTTCATCTATCTGGCGCCATTCTTCGTCGTGATCGGTGCGCGCTGGTTCCTGCCGGCGGATCGTTTCAACCTCACGCAATGGACCGGCCTCGCGCTCTCGTTCGGCGGAATGGTGCTCGCGTTCGGCATGCCGACGCCGGCGCTCGATCCGCGCCAAGCGATCGGCGATGTCATGATGGTGGCGGCAGCGGCCGCATGGGCGGCGACGACGCTCGTCATCAAGGCGAGCGCCCTCAACCGCATCGCGGCCGAGAAAACGATGCTCTATCAGCTCGTCGTATCGGCGCCGATGTTCGCCATTGGGGCAGCCTTGTTCGGGGAACGCATGACTTCGATGCCGTCATGGCTGGCGCTCGGATCGCTCGCATACCAGACGATCTGGGTGGTCAGCGTGACCTTTGTGGTGTGGTTCGCGCTGATCCAACGCTATTCAGCGAGCCGGCTCTCCGCGTTCACCTTCCTCACGCCGCTGTTCGGCGTGGCGGCGGGACATCTGGTCTTGACCGAGCCGCTGACGCCGGCCTTCGCGGCGGCGGTGGCGCTGGTCGTTGCTGGCCTTGTGCTGGTGAACCGACCTCCCGCCGGGCGACACGAATGACTACCTATCGGTCTGAATCCGTTCCCGTTCCAGGCGGAGGTTAAACGCCGGATTGGTGGCGTTGACGCCGCCCGCCCGGTCTGGCACTCCCATCGGGCGTGAAGGAGCCCTGCATGTCCACCAATGGCATTGCGCCCCGGCGCCGCTCGGTGGCCGTCGATGTCGCCGGCGTGACCATCGGCGGCGAGGCGCCGATCGTGGTGCAGTCGATGACCAACACCGACACCGCCGATGCCGAAGCCACGGCGCGGCAGGTGGCAGCGCTCGAGCGCGCCGGCTCGGAGCTCGTGCGCATCACGGTCGATCGCGACGAGGCGGCGGCGGCAGTGCCGCACATCAAGGACAAGCTCCTTCAGATGAACGTGGACGTGCCGATCGTCGGCGACTTCCACTATATCGGTCACAAGCTGCTCGCCGAGCATCCGGCCTGCGCCGAGGCGCTCGACAAGTACCGTATCAATCCCGGCAACGTCGGCTTCAAGGAGAAGAAGGACCGCCAGTTCGGCGCCATCATCGAGATGGCCCTTAAGCACGGGAAGCCGGTGCGCATCGGCGCCAACTGGGGCTCGCTCGACCAGGAGCTGCTCACCCGGCTGATGGACGAGAACGCGCGTGCCAATGACCCCAAGGATGCGCGCGAGGTGACGCGCGAAGCCATGGTGCAGTCGGCGCTGCTCTCGGCCGCGCGCGCAGAGGAGATCGGCCTGCCGAAAAACCGCATCATCCTGTCGGCCAAGGTCTCTGCGGTGCAGGATCTCATCGCCGTCTATGAGGAGCTTGGGCGGCGCTCCGACTACGCGCTCCATCTCGGCCTCACCGAGGCCGGCATGGGCTCGAAGGGCATCGTCGCCTCCTCCGCCGCCATGGGCATCTTGCTGCAGCAGGGCATCGGCGACACCATCCGCGTGTCGCTCACGCCCGAGCCGGGCGGCGACCGCACGCTGGAAGTGAAGGTCGCGCAGGAGCTGTTGCAGACCATGGGCTTCCGCACCTTCGTGCCGCTGGTGGCGGCGTGTCCCGGCTGCGGCCGCACCACCTCGACCACGTTCCAGGAGCTCGCCCAGGAGATCCAGGGCTTCATCCACGCGTCGATGCCCGAATGGAAGACGCGCTATCCCGGCGTCGAGGGTCTCAACGTCGCGGTGATGGGCTGCATCGTCAACGGGCCGGGCGAGTCCAAGCATGCCGACATCGGCATCTCGCTGCCGGGCACCGGCGAGCAGCCGGCGGCGCCGGTGTTCATCGACGGCAAGAAGGTCGCGACGCTGCGCGGTGCCACCGTCGCCGCCGACTTCAAGCAGATGGTGATCGACTACATTGAGCGCCGCTACGGCACCGGCGGCGCCGGGCGTACCGCGGCGGAGTGAACGGGCCGCGCCACCGCGCCGCGCCTACAAGGCGCGGTGCGAGCACGCGCTCGACCCGCGGCGCCTGCGGTGGCACGGATCGTCACGCGCCGCGCTCGAATGGCTCGGGCCTTCACGGCGGCTCAGTAGCGCCCGTCTACTGCTTCGGCTTGAGGCCGAGCGTCTGCGCGATCTGGGCGATCTTGGCGCGCTGATCCTCGATGGCGGCGGCGAACTCGGTGGGGCCGCCGGGATTGACCACCTGCGCGGTGCCGGCGAGCCGCGACGAAATCGCCGGGTCGGCGGCGATCGCGCGGATGTCGGTGGCAATCCGCTCGCGCAGGTCGAGCGGCATGCCGGCCGGGCCGAACAGGCCGACCAGGCCTTCCACTTCGAGCGCCGGAAAGCCGGCCTCGATGGCGGTGGGAATGTCCGGCAGGATCGGCGCGCGCGTCCGTCCATTCACGACCAGCGCCTTGATGCGGCCGCCTTGCACGTGCGGCTGCAGGATGGCGTAGGACGACATCATGATCTGGATGCGGCCTTCGCCCACGTCGGTGGCGGCCTGGACGATGTCGCGGTAGGGAATCTTCGCCACTTCCAGGCGGGCGGTCTTGACGAAGTAGTCGAAGGTGAATTCGGTGATGCCCGGAACCACCGCGGCGTTGAGCTTGCCGGGCTCGGCCTTGGCGCGTGCGACAAACTCCTTGAGCGTGCCGATCTTCATCGCTTCCGGCACGCCGACCGCGAGGATCGTGTTGGAGACGCGCGCGATCGGCACGAGGTCGTCCGGCGCATAGGGCAGCTTCTCGTATTGGAACGGATGCACGGTGAACGAGCCGCTCGGACCGAACCAGAGCGTATGGTCGTCGTTGGCGGTGACGAACGCCTGGATCGACACCAGCCCGTCCGCGCCGGGACGGTTCTCGACCACCACCGGCTTGCCCCAGCGCGCCGGCAGCCGGTCGGCGATCAGCCGCGCGCCGATGTCGGCGCCGGCGCCGGGACCGAACGGCACGATGAATTTCACCGGCCGCTGCGGCCAAGTCTGTGCCTGTGACGGCAATGGCGTTGCCAACAGGGCAAGAGCGGCAAACGCGGCAGCTGCGCAAAACGTTGCCGGCGCGATCATCGTGCGCATGGCGCCTCCCCGGCGTGTGGTCAGACCATGGCCAAGGGTATGGTTTCTTGCGTACCAAGACAATGTTCGCGGCCGGGCGCTTGCGGCCCGGTGTGCGCGCCGCATAAATCCGGGTATGCCCTGGCGCGCCAGGCCTGCGGCGCTACTCGACCACGATCTTGACCTTGTCGCCGGCCTTTAGCGCCTCCCCGGGCTCGAGGCCGTTGATCACGAGGAAGCGCTCGAGCGGCCGGTCGGCGATCGCCATGCGGGCGGCGAGGCGTTCGGCGGTGTCGTCCGCCGCAACGGTGACGACCTTCAGGCGCAGCGGTTTTGCCCCGCTCAATTCCGACAGGCTGAGACGGCGGAATGTCTCGACCGATGCGCGGAACACTCGGTCGCTCTGCGCCGGCTGCGACTTCGTGGCAAAAATGAACCGATAGACTTCACTGCCGAAGCGGATGGCATAGAGCCGGAAATGCCATTGCTCGCCTCTTGCGACCGCCGTCGCCGCCGGAAAGCCGGTGATGGTCAATGCTTCGACCGAGGCCGGATCGACGTTCTCGATCCAGCCGGAGTTGAGATATTCGGCCAGGCTCTGTTCGGACGCCACGCGCACGACGTCCAGTCGCAGGGCCTGGCTACCGCCGTCCTTGACCCCGAGCACGGCCTGGGCCGTGTTGTCGAGGACGAAGCCCTCGGGCGCCGTGAAGGTGAAGCCGAGCTTCGGATGCAGGAAGCGCCGGCCGCGCACGAAGCCTTCGCTCGGATCTTCGCCATAGGGCAGGCCGTCGATCGCCGCAAGGTAAGCGGCCTTGTCGCGGTTGCCGGTCCCCGGCGCCGCGTATTGACGGGCATTGGCCTGCGCGTTCTTGACGCGATCGGGCGTCGCCGGATGCGACGAGAGAAAATCCAGCATGCGCGGATCGACGCCCGCTGTGGCGTTCGGGCGCATCGCAATATTGCGGCCCATCGCGCTGAGGAAGCGCACCGCGCCGAACGGGTCGTAGCCGGCGCGCGAGGCGATACCGACGCCAATCCCGTCCGCCTCGAGCTCCTGCGAGCGTGAGAAGCCCGCCAGCGCGAGCTTCGATTTCGCCAGGGTCAGCGCGCTCATTTCCGGATCATTGAAAACGTCGGTGGCGACGCGGCTGACCAGCGCCGCCTGGCGCACCTGGTCCTCGCGAATGGCGGCATGGCGCGCAATCACATGCGCCATCTCGTGCGACAGCACCGAGGCGAGTTCGGCGGTGTCGCTGGCCAGCGCCAGCAGTCCGCGGGTCACATAGAGCTGGCCGTTGGGCAATGCGAAAGCGTTGATGGCGGGCGAGTTGAGAATGGTGATTTTGTACCTGAGGTCGGGTCTTTCCGACGCCGCCACCAGCTGCTCGGCCACCCGCGTGATCAGCCCCTCCAGCCGGGCGTCCTGATAGGCGCCGCCGTAGGTCGCGAGGATGCGCTGGTGTTCGCGCTGGGCGGGCGCAAGCGACTCAGCCTGTTTCGGCAGTTCGGGCAGCGAGGCCTCCCGATAGCCGCTGACGTAGCTGGCGCAACCGGCAAGCGCGTAGGCGAGCAGTCCGGCCATGGCGACCGTGCGCCACCGGACGAGCCCGCGACTGTTGCGCCAAGTCATGATCCGCCGCACCTCAGTTGCGCTCCATCAGCTCGATCTGCTCGGGACGCGCCGCGTCGATCCACGGGCCGCCGCGTTCCTCGATCCATCCGCGCACCCGGACACGGCGGCCGGCCAGCGATTTCGGTTCGAGTCCTGCCGCCGTGAAAGCCCGTTCGTTGCGTTTGGCGATGGTGACGGTGAAGTCCTCGCTCCACCGCCTGCCGAAATTGATGTACACCGTGCCACCGCTCTCGCGCACGGACAGCACCTTGCCTTCGATGATCGCGAACCGTCCGCGCTCGGCCGCGACTGCGGCCGCGTCCTCGGCCCGCCGCACGGCATAGTCCGGATCGGACCACAGGCCAAGCTTGGCGTTGCGTGCCGCGTGCTCGCGCCGCAGGAGCGCGGCCGTACAGGCGCGGTCTGCGGACCGGGCGGCGACCCGGGCTTGGCCCGATGCGATCAGCTCGGCCTGGATCCAGCGTTCGGGATCAGCCGCAAGGAATACCTGCGCAACCAGGCGGCCGTATCGATCTTGATCGACACCCCTGAGCGTCACCGCCTCGCCGGCCAGCAGCATGTGCAAGCGCTCCCCGGCTTGCGCTGCGGAAGCCCCCGCAGCAGGAATTTCGATGCCCGTCAGTCGGACCTCGCGCCCATCGTCGAGCATGAAGGTGCGACCATCGACGACGCTGGTCGCGTTACCGATCGCGGAGGGTGCCGGACGACAGACGGAGCTAGCACCTGCGGGGTGGTCCTCGACACAGGCGAGATCAGGCCACATTGCAACCACGACGAGGCAAATCAGGCTGGTCCCGCCCCCCGCGCTCGTCCAAGGCGCCCGCGTGGACATGGGGCTCACGGAACCGGGGGAATTGGGCGACACTGGGGCGTACCGAGGCAACATCAGATTTGGCCACAATGGGGCGGTTTCATGACATTCCGCGGGGAGCGCTTGCGGACGCTGCCATCGATCGGCAGCCAGGTCGGACGGAACGCCGATTCGGCAGAGCGAACCGCAGGCCCCAAAGGGGAGGCAGTCATGTCGTACCGTGCGCGGCGCATGCTCGCGCGCGGATGCCACAACATGATGGTCGCGTCGCCGGTCATGCGTTTCTGCGACTTGTTCTGTTCATCATCCGGCATCAATGGTCATTTATTCCCATGTTCCCAGCTGCTTGACAGGCGGGCGGCTCACGCCAGCCAGCCGGATTGAACTGATCCGGGCTCCTGCCGCGCGGGCCCCTTCGCTCTGCCCGCGCTGGTTACAGGTTCACCGCTGAGCCAAAGCAAAACTTCCTTCAAGATCAATATGTTTGGCTGTCACGCGATTGTCATGCAGTCGTCATACGGTAGTGACCTGCGGGAACTACGCATGCGGACGCAACGGGTGGGCCCCCCGACCCCGCTTATCCTTGACAACCACCCGGCACTCAATCGAAGGAGAATCTCGTGAAGTTCAGAACCTTCGCCAGCGCGCTCGCGCTTGCGGCGACCAGCATGGTCGCTGCCGGCGGCGCTGAGGCGCGCGACCAGATCCGCATCGTCGGGTCGTCGACCGTTTACCCATTCACCACGGCCGTGGCCGAGCAGTTCGGCAAGACGTCCGGAATGAAGACGCCGGTCGTCGAATCGACTGGAACAGGCGGCGGCATAAAGCTGTTCTGCGCCGGCGTTGGTGAATCCCACCCCGACGCGACCAATGCGTCGCGCCGTTTGAAGAAGGGCGAGTTCGAGAGCTGCCAGAAGGCCGGCGTGAAGGACATCGTTGAAATTCCCGTCGGCTACGATGGCATCAGTGTTGCCCAATCGAAGCAGGGGACGCCGCTCAAGCTGACGCTGGCGCAAATGTTCCTTGCGATCGTCAAGGAAGTGCCCGGTCCGGATGGCAAGCTCGTCGCCAATCCGAACAAGAACTGGTCGGACATCGACAAGGCGCTGCCGAACATCAAGATCGAGGTGCTCGGTCCGCCACCCACGTCGGGGACGCGCGACGCGCTGCACGAGCTCCTGCTCGAGCCGGGCGCCGAGCAGATTGCGGCCATGAAGGAGCTCAAGAAGGCCGATGCGAAGGCGTTCGAGAAGGCCTGGAAGTCGCTGCGCGAAGACGGCGCCTATATCGAGGCCGGCGAGAACGACAACGTGATCGTCGCCAAGCTGGAGGCCAACAAGAACGCGTTCGGCATCTTCGGCTATTCGTTCCTCGAAGAGAACTCCGCCAAGCTGCGGGGCGTAGCGCTCGACGGCGTCGAGCCGACCTACGAGAACATCGCCTCCGGCAAGTACAAGGGGTCGCGCCTGCTGTACGTCTACGTGAAGAAACAGCATGTCGGCTTGGTGCCGGGACTCGATAAGTTCGCCGCCGAATATGTGTCGCCCAAGGCGATCGGTGAGGACGGCTATCTCGCCAGGAAGGGCCTCGTCACTTTGCCGAAAGCCAAGGCGGAAGAAGCCCGCAAGTCGACCGTCAGCCTGATGCCGCTGACCATCGATCCGTTGTCGAACTGAAGCAACATCAGCGGCCGCACCATCGTGCGGCCGCTCCCCTTTACGATGCGGCTGTTTCGCTGCGGGCCAACCAGGGTGACGAGACCATGATTCTGATCTTCGTCGCGGCCCTCGCCATCCTCGTCCTCGGCGGCTATGTGTTTGGCCGCTGGCGCGCTGCCGCCGCCGGCACCAAAGGCCTGCATTCCCGCCCAGGTTATCACGGCGCGTTCGTCGCCCTCTGCGTCCTGTTCCCGATGCTGGCGATCTTCGCGATCGGCGCCCCGGTTGCCAACTCAATCGTCGAGTCGCGGGCCATTCACGTTCTCGATCCGTCGATCGGAGGCGATGCGCTCAAGCGCGGAGCCGCCCTGCGCGATGTCGAGGCGGTTCGCGACGGCCGCTATTCCGGCGTCGTGTCGCCCGAGCTCGGTCGCGCCGCGCAGGAATACGCATCGGTCCGCAGGTTCGCGGACAGCCTGATCCTCGGCGGTGGCCTGGTGTTCGGGCTCATCGGGATCGCCTTCGGCCTGCGCGCGATCTCGACGAGGTTCCGGGCGCGCAACCATGTCGAAAGGATCATCACGATTATTCTGTTCGCCTGTGCCTGCGTCGCCGTGCTCACCACGGTCGGCATCGTGTTTTCCGTGCTGTTCGAAACCGTGCGGTTCTTCGAGCGCGTCTCGCCGCTCGACTTCCTGTTCGGCGTGCATTGGAGCCCGCAGACCGCCATCCGCGCCGATCAGGTTGGCTCGTCCGGCGCCTTCGGTATCGTCCCGCTGGTCACCGGAACGTTGCTTATCACCATCATTGCCATGCTGGTCGCCGGCCCGATCGGCCTGTTCGCGGCGATCTACATGGCCGAATACGCCACCCCGCGGTTCCGGGCGCTGACGAAACCCGTTCTCGAAATCCTGGCGGGAATTCCAACCGTCGTGCTCGGATTTTTCGCGGCGCTCACGCTTGCGCCGTGGATCCGCGAGTTCGGGCAAATGGTCGGGCTCAACGTCGCCTCCGAGAGCGCGCTGGCCGCCGGTCTGGTCATGGGAATGATGATCATTCCTTTCGTCTCGTCGCTCTCCGACGATGTCATCAATGCCGTGCCGCAGTCCCTGCGCGACGGCTCCTACGCCATGGGGGCCACCAAGTCGGAGACCATCAAAAAGGTTGTGCTGCCGGCGGCTTTCGCCGGCATCGTCTCGGCGATGATGTTGGCGATCAGCCGCGCGGTCGGTGAAACCATGATCGTCGTCATGGCGGCGGGCCTTGCGGCGAATCTCACGTTCAATCCCCTCGAGGCCGTCACCACGTTCACCGTGCAGATCAAGACCATTCTGGTCGGCGACCAGGAATTCGACAGTGCCAAGACGCTCTCTGCCTTTGCGCTTGGCTTCGTGCTGTTCTTCTTCACGCTGACGCTCAACGTGATCGCGTTGCAGATCGTCAAACGCTACCGAGAGCAGTATGACTGATATTGCGCTTCCCGGACTTCGCACGCTCGATTTCACCACGGACACCGCACAGGCCCGGGTGCGGGCGCGCTACCGCGCGGAGGCGCGGTTCAAGTTCTACGGCCTGTTCGCGATCGGGCTGACCGCCGTGTTCCTGGTCGTGGTGTTGGCAGACATCCTGGTGCGCGGGCTGCCGGCATTTTCCCAGTACCGCATGGTGCTCAACGTGAAGGTCGACCCGGCCGAGATCGACCCGCAGAACACCCGCGATCCGGCCGTCATTCGCGAGGGTGATTTCCACGCCCTGGTGCGCAATGCTTTACGGGCGTTGTTCCCTGACGTTACCGATCGGGTCGGTCGGCGTCGGCTTGACGGCCTGCTGTCGAGCAATGCCTCGGCGCCCCTGCGCGACTGGGTGATTGCCGATCCGAAGCTGGTGGGACAGACCGTCAACGTGCCGGCTCTGGTCTCGGCCGACGCCGACCTTTACTACAAGGGCATCGGCACCCGGATCAGTCGGCACGCCGGGCGGGGGATTGCCACGCCCAGCGGCACCACCGGCGAGATCACCATCCTGAGCTCGGCCAACGATTTTGCCTCTGAGCTCGCGACGGTCAAGCAGTCGCTGGCCACCAAGGCGCGCGCCGTGCGCCGCGACGCCGATGCCCTGCGCCCGATCGTTCGCCGGATCGAAAACCGCAAGGGCGAGTTCGAGCGCACCCTGGCATTGGGCCGCTCGCCCGACGTGGAAGCCAGTCTCGCCAGTATCAGTGCCGGGCTCGAAAGCTTGTCGCAAAGGGTCAAGGAGCTCGACGGCGAGGCAGCCGCCCTGCAGGCACGCTTCGATGCGACGGCGGGCGAAGAGCCGCTCGATGAAACGCTGCCGAGCCTGATGGTCGCCATCAACGGCGGCCTGGTGAAGATCACCGGGATCGGCAACAGCAGGGTTGTTGGCAACGTGCTCCTCCCGCTCGATTCGGACAAGGAGGCCGGGCCCGGAACTTGGCAGGTCGTGACCTACGCGACGCCGGAATCGAACCGCCGCGTCTCCGACCGGGAGGTGGCTTGGCTCGAGCGGCTTAAGGACAAAGGTCTCGTCGAGCGGACATTCAACTGGGCTTTCTTCACGTCGGGCGACAGCCGCGAGCCGGAGATCGCCGGCATCCGCGGCGCGCTCGTCGGCTCGGCGCTGACGCTGTTCGTCACCTTGGTCATTTGCCTGCCGCTCGGCGTCGCGGCCGCGATCTATCTCGAAGAGTTTGCGCCCAAGAACCGAATCACCGAGCTGATCGAGGTCAACATCAACAATCTCGCGGCAGTGCCCTCGATTGTGTTCGGCCTGCTCGGGCTCGCGGTGTTCCTCAACTTCATCGGGCTGCCGCGCTCGGCGCCGCTGGTCGGCGGACTCGTTCTCGCCCTGCTCGTCCTGCCCACCATCATCATCGCCTCGCGCGCGGCGCTCAAGGCGGTCCCCCCGTCGATCAAGGAGGCGGCCCTCGGCGTCGGGGCATCGCAGCAGCAGGCTATTTTCCATCACATCCTGCCGCTCGCGATGCCCGGAATCATGACCGGCACGATTATCGGAATGGCGCACGCGCTGGGCGAGACGGCGCCGCTGCTGATGATCGGCATGGTGGCGTTCATCGTCGAGGCCCCGACCGCGCTGACCGACGCCGCGACCGTGCTGCCGGTGCAGATCTATCTGTGGTCGGACCTGCCCGAGATCGGGTTCCAGTCGAAGACGGCCGCAGCCATCGTCGTCCTCCTTGTCTTTCTTTTTGTGATGAACGGAACCGCGATTTATCTTCGCAAGAAGTTCGAGCGCAGGTGGTGAGGTTCGGGCCTGGGAGCGTGAGTTCATGAACAGCATGGTGCAGGTCGAGCAGACCGTCGCCAGCCACGTCGGGCTCGAAGACACGCCGATCAAGGTTGTCGCGCGCGGGGTCAATGTCTTCTACGGCGAGAAGCACGCCCTCCACGATATCGATCTCGACATTCCGGAGCGGGCGGTGACCGCCCTGATCGGGCCTTCCGGATGCGGGAAATCGACCTTTCTGCGCTGCATCAATCGTATGAACGACACGATCCCGATTGCGCGCGTGACCGGCACGATCAAGATCGACCGGCAGGACGTCCACGATCCGGCGCTCGACGTCGTCCAGCTGCGTGCCCGCGTAGGCATGGTATTCCAGAAGCCGAACCCGTTTCCCAAATCGGTGTTCGAGAATGTCGCCTATGGTCCGCGCATTCACGGCCTGGCCGCGAGCAAGGCGGATCTCGAGGAGGTGGTCGTCACCAGCCTCAAGCGGGCCGGCCTGTGGGAGGAGGTGAAGGATCGCCTCTCCGACCAGGGCACGGGATTGTCGGGCGGGCAGCAACAGCGGTTGTGCATCGCCCGTGCCATCGCGGTCAGCCCCGAAGTGATTCTGATGGACGAGCCGTGTTCGGCGCTCGATCCGATCGCGACCGCCAAGATCGAGGAGCTGATGGACGAGCTGCGCACGAACTTCACGATCATCATTGTCACCCATTCCATGCAACAAGCGGCCCGCGTCTCGCAGCGGACCGCCTTCTTTCACCTCGGCTATCTGGTGGAGGAAGGCCCCACCACGAAGATGTTCACCACGCCGGGCGATCGGCGTACGCAGGATTACATTACCGGCCGCTTCGGATGACAAAGGCCGCCGGACGAAGGGGAATGCCATGATGTCCGAACACACCGCCAAGGCTTTCGACGTCGACCTGCAGGAGCTTGCCCGCAAGGTCGCCGAGATGGGCGGGCTCGCCGAGAAGGAGATCGGCGATGCGGTCGAGGCGCTCGCCAAGCGCGATACCGCCCTTGCCCAGCGCGTCATGGCCGTCGATCTCAGCACTGATCAGCTGCAGCGCGAGATCGAGGAGAAGGCGATCCTGACGATCGCCCGGCGCCAGCCGATGGCGGTCGATCTGCGCGAGATCGTCGCCGCGCTGCGGCTGGCCAACGATCTCGAGCGCATCGGCGATCTCGCCAAGAACATTGCCAAGCGCGTGGTGGCGCTCAACGGCGACTTCCCACCGCAGAAGCTGATCCGAGGGGTGGAGCATATCTCCGACCTCGTGCTCGAGCAGCTCAAGGACGTGCTCGACGCCTACGCCCAGCGCGACCTCGCCAAGGCGCTCGCCGTGTGGAAGGGCGACGACAAGGTCGATGCCATGTACACGTCCGTGTTCCGCGAACTGCTCACCTACATGATGGAGGACCCCCGCAACATCACGTTCTGCACGCATCTTTTGTTCTGTGCCAAGAACATCGAGCGGATGGGCGACCATGCCACCAACATCGCCGAGACGGTCTACTACATGGTGGAGGGACGCGCGCTTACCGATGAGCGCCCGAAGGGCGATACGACCAACATCGCGCCGGTGCCGATACGCATGTAAGAGATCACAGCTCCAAGGAGGCTAGATGAGCGCCCGCATCCTGATCGTCGAGGACGAAGAGCCGTTGACCCTGCTCCTGCGCTACAACCTGGAAGCGGAGGGGTACACGGTCGAGACCGCCATGCGCGGCGACGACGCTGAGATCAAGATCAGCGAAAGCGCGCCCGATCTGGTGGTGCTCGACTGGATGCTGCCGGGCCTGTCGGGAATCGAGCTGTGCCGGCGCCTGCGCGCTCGCCCGGCCACCATTCGGCTGCCGATCATCATGCTGACGGCGCGCGGCGAGGAAGGCGAGCGCGTCCGCGGCCTGGCCACCGGGGCCGACGACTACATCGTCAAGCCGTTCTCGCTGCCCGAGCTGATCGCCCGCATCGGCGCGCTGCTGCGGCGTGCCAGCCCCGAGCGCATTGCCGCCGTGCTCAAGGCTGGCGACATCGAGCTCGACCGCGAGCGCCGGCGGGTGTCGCGCGGCGGCCGGGAAATCCCGCTCGGGCCGACCGAGTTCCGACTGCTCGAGTTCCTGATGCAGAGCCCCGGCCGCGTGTTCTCGCGCGAGCAGCTGCTCGACAGCGTGTGGGGCCGCGACGTCTATATCGACGAGCGCACCGTCGACGTCCATGTCGGCCGCCTGCGCAAGGCGCTCAATCGCGGCCGCACCGCCGATCCGATCCGCACCGTGCGCGGCTCGGGCTATTCGCTCGACGAGCGCTTCCTCAAGGTGGCGTGAGGGCCCTGATTACACCCGCACTGGCCGCTTGTCGCGCCGCCGCTCGGCCACCGGCTGGTAGGCCATGCGCGCGTGATAGGCGCAGTATGGCAGGTCACCCACCGGCTTGCCGCCGCAGAAAAAGAAATCGCTTGTGCCGGGATCGCCGATCGGCCACCGGCATTTGGCATCGGAGAGCTCGAGGAGCGAGCAGCGCTGGCCGATCGGGATGATGTTTTCCAGCGGCTGCGGCTCCGGTTCCGGCTCGAGCTCGTACACCGCAAGGGCATGGCGGGCGAGCGCGGTGTTGCCGCGCATGGCCGGCCGCGCCAGCCGCAGCACGTGCGAGGGTGGACGCGCCTTGCGCTGGCGCGGCACCGCCGAGGACGGCGCCTTGGCGCGCCCCGACAGGCCCAGGCGATGCACCTTGCCGATCACCGCGTTGCGCGTGATGCCGCCAACCTCGGCAGCGATTTGGCTGGCCGACAGCCCTTCGGCCCACAGCTTCTTCAGAAGCTCCACCCGCTCATCGGTCCAGCTCATGTCTTTCCGCTCGCCGGTGAGATTCATCGAATGTCTCCTTCAGCACCGTGCGGCCGACCAAACTGCTAACAGAATCCTCCAACCTGCCTGACGACCTTCAGTCGCCGGATTCTACGTTTTGTTCAAACCGTCGGGACTAGATACGTCCGCCGCACGAGATGTCGTATTCAACATCTACATAACTACAATATGGCGAGACGCCCGTGCAAGAGTCGGCAGACTCTCGTCGGTGTTTTCCCCAGTAATGTCCGCCTCCAGCCTGGCAACGTAGCAATGGTCGACGCTCTCGGTCGTGTGTCGGTAGCTTCCTGTAATAGTCCGGTTGTGTGCGAGCGACACGACGCTCTCGGTCGTGTTGACACAGCGATATCGTCCAATAGAATGGAATCAGCGTGCCGCCCCGGGGAGGGCGGCACGATTCATTTCAATGTGCGATTTGGGGACTGTTCCACGTGACGTCGCGCCTGATGCCAACCTACGCGCGAGCCGACCTCGCCTTCGAGCGCGGCGACGGCGCTTGGCTGGTTGCGACCGACGGCCACCGCTATCTCGACTTCGGCGGCGGGGTGGCGGTCAACGTGCTGGGCCACGCCCATCCGCTCCTCGTCGGTGCGCTGGTCGAGCAGGCGCAGAAGGTCTGGCACGTCTCCAACCTCTACCGCATTCCCGAGGGCGAGCGCCTGGCCGAGCGGCTGTGCGCCGCGACCTTCGCCGATATGGCGTTTTTCAACAATTCCGGCGCGGAGGCGATGGAATGCGCCATCAAGCTCGCACGCAAATACCACTCGGCCAATGGGCAGCCAGAGCGCTTCCGCATCATCACCTTCGAGGGCGCGTTCCACGGCCGGACGCTGGCGACGCTGGCGGCCGGCGGGCAGAAGAAGCATCTCGACGGCTTCGGCCCGGTGGTCGACGGCTTCGATCAGCTGCCGCTCGACGACGTGGCGGCGGTCCGGCGCGCGGTCGGGCCCGAGACCGCCGCCATCCTGATCGAGCCGATCCAGGGCGAAGGCGGGGTGCGCATGCCGTCGGCGCACTACCTCAAGGCCTTGCGTCAGATCTGCGATGAGCACGGCCTGCTGTTGATCTTCGACGAGGTGCAGACCGGCATCGGTCGCACCGGCCACCTGTTCGCCTACCAGCAGCTCGGGGTTGCGCCCGACGTGATGGGGCTCGCCAAGGGGCTCGGCGGTGGCTTCCCGATCGGCGCCTGTCTCGCCACGGCCGAAGCCGCCAAGGGCATGACGGCCGGCACCCACGGCTCGACCTTCGGCGGCAATCCGCTCGCCATGGCGGCCGGCAACGCGGTGCTCGACGTCGTTCTGGCGGAAGGCTTTCTCGAGCGGGTGCGGCACACCGCGCTCCTGTTCAAGCAACGCCTCGCCGAGCTCAAGGACCGGCATCCTGCGGTGATCGCCGAGATCCGGGGCGAGGGATTCCTGATCGGGCTGCGCGCGCTCGTTCCGGCCGCCGAGCTCGTCGACGCGTTGCGGGCGGAACGGCTCCTGAGCGTTGCGGCCGGCGACAATGTGGTTCGCCTGCTGCCGCCGCTGGTGGTCGGCGAGCCGGAGATCACGGAGGCGCTGGCGCGCCTCGATCGCGCGTCCACCCGGATCGAGCAGGCGCTGGCCCAATCGGCAAAAGTGGAGGCGGCCCGGTGAGCCACAACGGCATCCGCCATTTTCTCGATCTCACCGAGCTCTCGGCGCAGGATCTGCGCGGCATCATCGAGGCGAGCCGCACGTTGAAGCAGCGGGTGAAGAGCCACGGCTGGGTCCCCGAGAAGCCGCTGGCCGGCAGGACACTGGTCATGGTGTTCGACAAGCCGTCGACCCGCACGCGCATCTCGTTCGACGTCGCCATGCGTCAGCTCGGCGGCGAGAGCATGGTGGTGGCCGCCGAAGACATGCAGCTCGGCCGCGGCGAGAGCATTGCCGACACGGCGCGGGTGCTGTCGCGCTACATCGATGCGATCGTGATCCGCATGCTCGATCATGCGCGGCTGGCGGAATTCGCCCGCCATGCGACGGTGCCGGTGATCAACGGGCTGACCAGTCTGTCGCATCCGTGCCAAGTCATGGCGGACGTCATGACCTATGAAGAGCACCGCGGTCCCATCCGCGGCCGGACTGTGGCCTGGACCGGCGATGCCAACAATGTTCTCACCTCGTGGGTTCATGCGGCACAGCGGTTCGAGTTCAGCTTGCGAATCGCCACACCGCGACAACTCGCGCCGAAGAAGCCATTGATCGAATGGATCAGGGACTCCGGCGCGGCCATCGTCATCGGAACCGATCCCGAGGAGGCGGTGAAGGGCGCCGACTGCGTGGTCACCGACACCTGGGTGTCGATGGGTGACATGGACGGAGCGAGCCGCCACAACCTGCTCAAGCCCTATCAGGTCAACGCCAGGCTGATGGCCAAGGCGAGACCAGATGCCCTGTTCATGCATTGCCTCCCTGCCCACCGCGGCGAGGAGGTCACTGACGAGGTGATCGATGGGGCCCAGTCGGTGGTGTTTGAGGAGGCGGAGAACCGCCTTCATGCGCAGAGGGGCATTCTCGCCTGGTGCCTCAACGCGGAGGCGCGATGAGCGATATCGCAATCCCGACCCGCGCGCCCGCGCCGACGTC